>Ga0209024_1002392_pt1 | contig 11050 bp, 12 predicted proteins | sample AutmiccommunBRH5_FD_187380 | JGI IMG/M metagenome (GOLD analysis project Ga0209024, IMG submission 187380) | Deep subsurface microbial communities from Mt. Terri, Switzerland - Autotrophic microbial communities BRH/5 (SPAdes) (version 2) | ecosystem: Environmental > Aquatic > Deep subsurface >...
GACCGCCCCGAAGACATCGAACCGCATCCCGTTACCGGCAAGGTCTACGCCGCACTGACCAACGCAAAGGAACGCACCGCCGACAAGATCGATGCCGTCAACCCGCGCGTGAGCAATCTCTGGGGCCAGATCGTCGAGATGACGCCCGACGGCGGCGATCACGCATCGGGAAATTTCACATGGACGCTGCTGGTCAAATGCGGCGATCCGGCCGACCCCGCAATCGGCGCGGCGTGGAACGAAGATACATCGGCCGGCGGCTGGTTCGCCTGCCCCGACAATGTCGCCATCGATGCCAAGGGCCGGCTCTGGGTCGCAACCGACCAGGGTTCGGGCTGGCACACGGCGTCGGGCACGGCGGACGGGCTTTATGCGCTGGCGACCGGTGGCGACAAGCGCGGCGTCGCGCGCCAGTTGTTCCGTGCACCGATTGGCGCCGAAGTCTGCGGTCCCGTTTTCACGCCCGACGCTTCGGCCCTCTTTCTCGCCGTCCAGCATCCGGCCGCCGACGGAACGGTGAATTTCGCGGGCTTCAATCGCCGCTCGACTTTTGCCGATCCGGCAACGCGCTGGCCCGATTTCGACGCCAACATGCCCGTGCGGCCGTCGCTTCTGGTCGTCGCCGCCGAAAAAGGCGGCCCCGTCGGCGGCTGAAACGGCCCGCCGCCGGGTTGCGTCTGCGGCCCCGATGCCCCAAGCTTGGACTGCGGCATTGTCGGCGGTCGCGCGGGCACGCGAACGGCGATGGCAGTTGAGGGCGTAACGGCATGAGATTCCTGTTCAACCTGGCGCTCTTCCTGCTCCTCTTGCCGGTACTGTTCATGCTGGCTTATCAGCACGGGTATCTCGACGACTACGTGCCGGACGACGCCATCGATCCCGAACCCTTCATCCAGGCCGAACTCGCCGACGTCAGCGACGGGCCGGACCTCAGCCGCCGCATCGTCAAGGCGCTTGATGACAAGCTCTACGACGACGCCGTCATGTATGCCGAAATCGCCGACTATATGCAGGTCGAACTCGACGCATCGACGCGCGCGCGCCTGATGGAAGAAGACGCGCCTTCCCGCCGCGCCGCGCGCGGCGCCGGCAGCTTTCTCGAAGGCTTCGTCACCGGCCACGGCAGCGACACGGCGGGTTTCATGGGCGCCATCGCCTCCGATCTCACGGTGGTCGGCGACGTGCGCGACATCGGCGCGGAGGGCTCGAAGCTCGCGCGCGGCGAGGACTACTCGCGGCTGATCCTCGGCCTGTCGGTCGTCGGCCTCGCCGCGACCACCGCGACGGTGGCGACGGGCGGCGGTGGATTGCCGGTCAAGGTCGGCGTCTCGCTGCTGAAAGTCGCCGAAAAGGCCGGCACCATCACGGCGCGCTTCGCCCGCGACGTGTCGAACGTGCTGCAGGAAGCTGTCAATTTCGAAAAGCTGCGCGGGCTGTTGCGCACCACCGACCTCGCCGACACGGCGGCGACACGGCGCGCGATCCTCGACTATGCCGACGGCGTGTCGATGGCGCGCGTAACACCGATCCTGACCGATATGGCGGCGCTCGAGCGCGCCGTCGGTCCGGCGGAAGCGGTGCGGCTGATGCGCCATGTCGACAGCACCGGCGATCTCGCCCGCGTCGGCCGCATGGGCGAAAAGCTCGGCGTCAAGACGCGCGGTGTCGTGGAACTGACGGGAAAGACCAGCCTGCGCGCCTTCAAGACGGCATGGAATCTGATCCTGATTGCGCTGCAATGGGTATGGGCGATTGTCGCCGGTCTCGGTGCGCTGCTGCTCGGGTCGTTCGGCCGCCGCGCCGTACGCCGTCCGGCGGCCCGCAAGGAACCGACCTGACTAGCCCGCCGACAGCATTACGCCGATCAGGAAGATGCCGGAAAGAAAGCTCCACATCACGGCGATGCAGCTTGAAAGCAGCATCCACACCGGCGGGCGATTCTCGAACACCTGCGCCCGGAGCGCATTGCGCAGGATCACCGTCGGTCCGGCGAAAACCAGCGTCAGGACGCCGATCACCTGCAGATACATCGGCTCCGACATGAGCTGGAAGCTCGGCGGCTTGTTGGTGACCAGCCGATAGAAACTGCCGGTCAGACCGGCGGCGACGAATCCTGTCGCGATCGAAAACAGAAAAACCCCGAATTGCGACATATGCCCCGCCAAGCCCCCGTTATCGTTCGATGGGGCTACGCGTCGTGGCGCGGCCCGTTTCGAGTTCGTCGATGAAATGAGATGCCGCGGCCGCAAGGCGCATCTGCGCATAAGCCACGACGGTGTCCGGAATCGCCTGCGCGTCGAGCAAGCTCACAAGGCGCGGATCGGCAAGCGCCGCCTTCAGATCGGCCGCCGGGTTGCCGCGCGCCTTGATCGCGATGTCGGTCAGCAGCGGCGAGCGCGCGGCGATTTCGACTTCGGCGCCGCCAAGCCAGCAGGTTCCGAGATCGGCCGCGCAGACAAGCCGCGGCATCGCAAGGGCGCGGTCGTCGTTCGGCAGGGGCAGATAGCCCCCGAAAAACAGGAACGCCCCGGCAACGATCAGCGATTTAAATGCGAACTGGATCATGCCTCCCCGTCCGCAAGCGCCATACCAGCGCGGGAGGCCCTGGAAAAAATTTGAAATGATCTTTTAATTTCAGTGGGTTATAAAAATAACGGCGGCCCTGTGGGTGGGCCGCCGCGACTTGGATTGGCCGCCTTCCGTGCCGGATTGCGCCGACATTGTGCCAGCCCGGCACAGTGTCGGAGCGCCCGGTTCGGGCGCGGCAGCGGGAGGTGGATTTGGCGCGCGGCAGTCAATCGGACGACGAATATGTCCGCGAACGCCCGGCATGGATCATTCCGGGGCTGGTTCTGATCGGCGTACTGACCTTTTCGGGCGCCTTCCTCTATTACTATTTCGGCCCGACCCCGAGCGAGATTCTCGGGCTCGATCCGCGCGCCAGCGCCGCCGGCCGCAAGATCGAAACGATTGTCGCCGACCGGCGCTTCCTGATCCCCGAAAACTACACGCGCTATCCGACGCAGCGCGGCGGCGGCCGGCTCACCAACATCGACATGCACGCCCTGCTGCCGGACATGACGCCCTATGACGCGGACCTGCAGGAAAGCTTCGCCGACAATTCGGCCGGTTCCGACGTGGTCTATTTCGCGCTCGCCGAAACGCAAACCCCGCTCACAGCGTCGCGCCGCCTGAAGGAAATCTATTCGAAATATCTGGCGGCCCCCGATCCGGAGGAAGACAAGGCGGGCTTGCAGCGCTTCACCTTTCGCGACAACAGCGGCTATGCCAATCAGGATCTGCTGGTTGCCCGCGACAATGAGGAACGCATGGTGCTGCTGCTTTGCGACCGCCAGAGCCCGCTGGTCGACAGCCCGAACTGCACACGCTCGCTGCTTCTCGGACCGCGCCTCGACCTGACCTATCGCTACAAGCGCAGTCACCTTTCGGACTGGCGCGAAATCGACCTTGCAGTGACGACACTCGTCGGTGAATTCGAATCCCGCGAGCAGGTCGACGAATTGCAGGGTCCGATTTTCGACTGACCCTCAGTCCGGCAAGTCGATGTCGAGAATCGCCATGTTGAAGGCGTAGGACACTTCGCCCTCCTCCTCGTCCTTGAAGATGACGCCGATGAATTCGTCGCCGATATTCACTTCCGCCGAATCGTCCTTCTGTGGCCGCGCCCGAACCGTGATCGACGGCAGCTTGAACTTGTCCCGCAGATAGCTCTCGATGCGCTTGATTTCGGTCTTGTCCAAGAAGCTCTCCCGTCGTCGGCCGGCACCGGCATGGCTGGAATGCCTCGGCGTGAGGCGCGTCCGGTCGTTTTAACCATTTGCCCCCACATGCGCAAACCGGCCCTCCCGAAAACCGGGCATGCGCCCGCTTGCCGCTGCGGCGCTTCGTCCGATTGGCCCTCGCGCGGCCCTGTGACACGGTCTCCCATCGGAAATTCGGTGCCGGAACGGGATCATGTCGGGACGCACACGCAAATGGCTGGCGGCTTTTACCGTCGTGCTGACGCTGGCGGCATTACTGGCGCTTCTCGGCCCGGCGCGCGACGCCGCACCGGAGAGCGGCGCCCACGCCTTCGTGGTCGCGCCCTCCCGCTAGTGCCCTGTGCGACGGCTCGCCGTTAGCGCGCCGTGTAGCCGCCGTCGATGACGAGTTCGGCGCCGGTCATGAAGGCCGATTCCTCAGACGCCAGGAAAACGATTCCGTTGCCGATATCTTCCGGCGCGCCGAGCCGGCCGATCGGATGCAGCATGGTCAGCATCTCGACCACCTCGTTGGCGCCCATCTGCATACCGCCGATCTCGCCCTTGTCGATCACCGACTGCACCATCGGCGTGCGGATATAGCCCGGATGTACGGAATTGACGCGGATGCGATAGCCGGCCTGCGCGCATTCGAGCGCCGCCGACTTGGTGAGCAGGCGCACGCCACCCTTCGCCGCATTGTAGTCGGACGCGCCCGGCTGGCCGACCAGGCCGAGGATCGACGACACATTGATGATCGAACCGTCGGGCCCGCCCTTCGCCGTCGACTTCTTGATGGCGCGAATGCCATGCTTGCAGCCGAGAAACACGCTGTCGAGATCGACGGCGATGGTATGCCGCCAATGTTCGAGCGGCTTGTCTTCGATCATGTTCGGCTCCGGCGCGATGCCGGCATTGTTGACGAGCACATGCAACCCGTCGAACTTTTCCTCCGCCAGCGCCACCACGCGCTCCCATTGCGCCTCGTCCACGACATCGTGCCGCGCAAACAACGCGTCGCCGCCCGCCCGCGTGATCTCGTCGACGACCGCCTGTCCCGCGTCCGCGTCGAGATCGGTGCATAGAACCTTTGCACCTTCTTTTGCCAGCAGTTTGGCGCTGATCGCGCCGATGCCCTTCGCCGCGCCGGTCACGATCGCGACCTTGCCGTCCACTCGTCCCATTCGCTTCATCCCTGTTTCTGCGCCGGTGTCGATCTGCCCGGCTTTGCGCGCCATTCTGCCGTGCCCCCCGCACGACGCAAGAGGCGAAAGCGCCGCATCTCTGTGCTATAGAACGACACGAGGAACCCGCCCCGTAAAATCAGTCAGAACCCGAGAAGAAAAATGCCCGTCGCCCTTGAGATCACCTTCGAAACCACCCAAGCCGGCCACATCCTGACCCAGCTCCGCGCCTATAAGGAACGGGAGTTCGACCGCAACCCGCCACGCGGCTTCCTCGGCGCGACGATCGAGGACCGCCCCGAAAGCGGCACGGTCGTTTTCCGCAGCGAGTGGGAAGACGACGACGCGCTCGAATACACGCGCGACAGCGCCCCTTTCGAGGCCTGCCTCGATCTTTGCGACATCTATACGGATGGACGCGACGACAAAAAAATGGAAATCGGCCGCTCCGCATGACGCAATCCGGCTATCCGCCTTCCTGGTATGCCGCAACCGCCGCGGCGCTGCCGCCGCTGCCGCCGCTTGCCGGCGGCGAGACGGCCGATGTCTGCATCGTCGGCGCCGGCTACACCGGCCTTTCGGCGGCGCTGCATCTCGCCGAGCGCGGCTATTCGGTCGTCGTGATCGAGGCCGAACGGATCGGCTGGGGCGCGTCGGGCCGCAATGGCGGCCAGCTCGGCACAAGCCAGCGCAAGGATCAGCGCTCCTTCGAGAAAATGCTGGGCGCGGAATGGGCGCGCCGCCTCTGGGACCTCGGGTTGGAAAGCAACGCGCTGGTCAAGGACCTGATCGCCCGCCACGGCATCGCCTGCGACCTGAAGCCCGGCCTGCTCCATGCCGCATGGAAGCGCGGCGACGCGGCGTGGCTGAAGGACGACGTCGAATATCTCGCCGCGAATTACGGCTACGAAAAATCGCGCTACGTCCCGCGCGACGAAATGCGCGAGATGGTGGCCAGCGATTGTTATTGGGGTGGGGTGCTCGACGCGGGCGGCGCGCATCTGCATCCGCTGAACTATGCGCTCGGCCTCGCCGCGGCCGCCCGCGCCAAAGGCGTCAGGATCTACGAAGGCACGCGCGCCCTCGACATTTCGTGCAGCGGCGTCAAGACGGCGCAAGGGGCTGTCAACGCATCTCACATCGTGCTGGCCTGCAACGCCCATCTCGGCCGCCTCGAACCGCGCATCGCCGGCGCCATCATGCCGATCAACAATTTCATCGTCGCGACCGAACCGCTCGGCGCCCGTGCGCGCGAACTGATCCGCGACGATGTCTGCGTGCAGGACACCAAATTCGTCATCGATTATTACAGGCTGTCGCCCGACGGCCGCCTGCTCTTCGGCGGCGGCGAAAGCTACTCACCCAACCTGCCGAAAGACATTGCAGGCTTCGTCCGCAAGCCGATGCTGCGCGTCTTCCCGCAGCTCGAGGATGTGCGCATCGACTACGCCTGGGGCGGCACGCTGGCGATCACGATGAAACGCATTCCGCATTTCGGCCGCCTCGCGCCGAACATCCTCTACGCGCATGGCTATTCCGGTCAGGGCATCAACATCGCGACGCTGGGCGGCAAGCTGCTCGCCGAGGCGGTTGCCGGACAGGCCGAACGCTTCGACTGGATCGCCAACATCAAGACGCCGGACTTCCCCGGCGGCACATGGCTGCGTTATCCGGGGCTTGTTGCCGGCATGATTTTCTATGCGATGAAGGACCGGCTTCCGTGAGAGACCGAGACGCCTAGATGCCCTCGCCCTCGTCCTGGATCATCTGGTCCATGGCATGGGCCGGCTTGTCGCAGCCCGCGCAGCCGACGATCTTGGCCGGCACGCCGACAGCCGTGCAATGCGCCGGCACATTGTGCAGGACCACGCTGCCCGCGCCGATGCGGCTGTATTCGCCGATCTCGATATTGCCGAGCACCTTCGAGCCGACCGAAATCAGCACGCCGCGCCGGACCTTCGGGTGACGGTCGCCCTGCTCCTTGCCGGTGCCGCCCAGCGTCACGCCATGCAGCATCGACACGTCGTCTTCCACCACCGCCGTCTCGCCGATGACGATGCCGGTCGCATGATCGATGAAGACGCCGCGTCCGATCCGCGCCGCCGGATGAATGTCGACGGCGAAGAGATCCGACACGCGGTTCTGGATATAAAGCGCCATCGCCTTGCGGCCCTGCCCCCACAGCCAATGCGCCACGCGATAGGCCTGCAGCGAATGGAAGCCTTTGAAATAGAGCAGCGGCTGGATGTAGGAGTGGCAGGCGGGATCGCGCTCGTAATAGGCGACGATATCGGCGCGGTAGGCCTCGCCGATTTCCGGCGCCTCGCGCAACGCTTCGTCGAACAACTCGCGAAGCTGCATCGGATGCACTTCCGCATTGCCGAGCTTCTGCGCCAGGTGATAGGCGACCGCGTCGTTAAATTCGCGATGATTGAGAATGGTCGAATAAAGGAAGCTGGCGAGAATAGGTTCGCCGGCGGTCATGTCCTCGGCTTCGCCGCGCACGCGCTCCCAGACGGGATCGCAAACGGCAAGCGGCTGGTTCCTCTCGACGGACTTCGACATGGGTCCACTCCTCGCCAGTTGGATGCGGGACCGCGCGTCCTCCCACGGGACAGGCCCTCACATGGCGAAATGCCGGCATACCGAAGCATGCCGGCGGTTTCCGCAAGCCTAACACATGGGCGGCATCTGAGCGAGTTCAATAGCGGAACCCGCTTTTCGGGACTGCCATGTTAAGCTTTTCCGGAATGCCATTTCGGGGAGCCCGCCCATGCCTTTCGCCAGTGTCGGCGACATCGAGATTTACCACGACCGTGTCGGCGCCGGCCCGCGTCTGCTGTTCATTTCCGGCACCGGCGGCGACCTGCGCATCCGCCCCAATGTGCTCGACGGCCCCTTCCCGAAGCATTTCGATATGCTGGCCTATGACCAGCGCGGCCTCGGGCAAAGCGGCAAGCCGGACCGCCCCTACAGCATGGCCGAATACGCCGGGGATGCCGTCGGCCTGATGGCCGCCATCGGTTGGGGCTCGGCGCTGGTGGTCGGCGTCTCCTTCGGCGGCATGGTGGCGCAGGAACTGGCGATCAATCATCCGCATGTCGTGGAAGGCCTGGTGCTGGCCTGCACCTCGCCCGGCGGCGCGGGCGGCGCGTCGTACCCGCTCCACACGCTGCAACACCTGGACCGCGAGGCCCGCGCCCGCCACATGATCGGCATATCCGACACGCGGCACGACGAGGCGTGGGCGAAGGCAAATCCCGCGTCCTATGAACAGATGGTCGCCTTCGCCGCAAATGATCCCTATACAGACGAACCGGGCCATGCGATGGGTCAACGCCGCCAGCTCGATGCCCGCGCCGCCCACGACACATGGGACCGCCTCGGCGACATCCGCTGCCCCACCCTCATCTGCGCCGGCAAATATGACGGCATCGCGCTGCCCGAAACCCAGCGCAACATGGCCGCGCGCATCAAAGGCGCCGAGCTCCGCTTCTACGAAGGCGGCCACCTCTTCATGCTGCAGGACCGCGCCGCGCTGCCGGAAATGATCGCGTTTCTGAAGGGAGAAGACTTGCCTCCGGCCACCGCCTGACCTAAAAGTTAATGAAAGGCATTAGATATGGGGAGCGCAACGCATGGGCCGAAAAATCCTTTTCATCACCACCGATCAGATGCGCTTCGACGCCATCGGCGCCAACGGCCAGAAGGTCGCGCGCACGCCGGCCATCGACGCGCTGGCCAGCGCCGGCATCAACTACACCCGCGCCCATAACCAGAATGTCGTCTGCATGCCGGCGCGCTCGACCATGATCACGGGACAATACGTGTCCACGCATGGCGTCTGGATGAACGGCGTGCCGCTCCCCGTCGACGCGCCCTCCGTCGCGCAATATCTCAACGAAAAGGGCGGCTACAGGACGGCGCTGATCGGCAAGGCGCATTTCGAGCCCTTCCTCGACCTCCACCAGCAATTCTACGAAAGCCAGATGGCGCGGCTGGGCGAGAACGGCCCGCATCGCGGCTTCGACTACATGGAGCTCGCCACGCACTCGCCGCTAATCCTTCACTACAACGAATGGATGAAGAAGAACGACCCGGAAGCGCTGAACTTCTTCTACCAGAACCTCAACGAAAAATTTCAGGTCAACGCCACCGGCGGCGGCGACACCGGCGCCTGTCAGGTGCATTTCAACAAGGTCTCCCGCGCGCATTACCACACCGACTGGGTCGCCGATCGCACCATCGACTGGCTGTCGTCGGTCGGCGCGGGCGACGACTGGTTCTGCTGGATGAGCTTCCCCGATCCCCACCATCCCTGGGACCCGCCGCAATCGGAACTCCACCGCCATCCCTGGCGCGAAACGCCGCTGCCGGATTTCTATCCGGGCTCGAAGGAAAAGATCGAGGAAGTGCTGGCGCAGAAGCCGCGCCACTGGATGGACTACTACACCGGCGAGCGCGTGACGAATTACGAAGCGCCGCCCGAATTCCGCGCCTGCGACATGACCGCCGATCAGGTACGCGAAATCAACGCCTTCACCCATGTCGAGAACGAGCTGATCGACGAGGCGGTCGCGAAAGTCATGGCGCATGTCGAAAGCCGCGGCTGGGGCGACGATGTCGATGTCGTCTTCACCACCGATCACGGCGAGTTCCAGGGCGAGTTCGGCCTCCTGTTCAAGGGCCCCTATCACGTCGACGCGCTGATGCGCCTGCCGATGATCTGGCGCCCGGCGAAATCGGCGAAGGTCGCGCCCGCCGCGGTCGAAAAGCCGGTCGGCCAGGTCGACCTCGCGCCCACCTTCTGCGAAATCGCCGGCCTGCCCGTGCCCGAATGGATGCAAGGCAAGCCGATGCCGAAAACCGATGCCGAAGGCGACAAGCAAGGCCGCGAGCGCGTCTTCACCGAATGGGACTGCAAACATGTCGATGGCACGACGGTCGGCCTGCGCACCATCTATCGCGACGGCTACACCATCACCGCCTGCCTTCCCGGCACGATCCATGACGGCACGGAAGGCGAGCTCTACGACCACAAGGAAGACCCGCGGCAGTTCCGCAACCTCTGGAACGATCCGGCTTACGCCAAACTGAAATCCGACCTGCTGGCCGACCTCAAAGACAGCCTGCCCCCCGTCCGCGACCCCCAACTCGAATACGTGGCGCCGGTGTAAGGCACAGGCATCAGCTCAAAAACAAGTGTCACCCCGGCGAAAGCCGGCCCACTCGCACAACAACTTGCCGCAACGGCCGAGTGGTATCAGGCGGAATCTGCAACCAGCACTTCACCTGACTGCACTTGCTGAGGGAACCAATGGCCCGGCTTTCGCCGGGGTGACACTTTTGTTGTGGTCGTGTCGGCGGCATCACGCCTGTTGCCAGTTTCCCGCCCCACCTGTATCCCAGTTGGCAGCGAAACAACCGATCCGGAAAAGCCGTTGTCCCTCTCCTCCCCCACCCCCCGCATGATCGCCGAGAAAACCGGCGCCATCGGCTGGATGATTTTCAACAATCCCGAACGGCTCAATGCCGTCAGCCTCGACATGTGGCAGGCCGTGCCGGAAATCGTCGCCGCTTTCGACGCCGATCCCGACATCCGCGTCATCGTATTGAAGGGCGCGGGCGACAAGGCCTTCGTCGCCGGCGCCGACATTTCGCAATTCGGCGAAGCCCGTTCCTCCGCCGAGGGCATCGAGGCCTATGAAAACGCCACGACGCGCGCCTTCGACGCGATAGCCGAGGCGCAAAAGCCCACCATCGCGATGATCGACGGTTATTGCATCGGCGGCGGCCTCGGCATCGCGCTCTCCTGCGACCTGCGCTTTGCCGCCGAAGGTTCGAGCTTCGGCATCCCGGCCGCGAAACTCGGCCTCGCCTATGCCGCATCCGGCACTGGCCGCCTGGTCCATGTCGTCGGTCCCGCCTTCGCCAAGGAAATCTTCTTCACCGCCCGCCGCTTCACGACCGATGAGGCGCTGGCCATGGGCCTGGTCAACCGCGTCACCGCGCCCGGCGAACTCGAAGCCCTCACCCGCGACACCTGCGCCGCCATCGCCGAAAACGCCCCGCTGACGGTCGCCACCGCCAAGCAGGTCGTCGACG
>Ga0209024_1002394_pt1 | contig 11044 bp, 11 predicted proteins | sample AutmiccommunBRH5_FD_187380 | JGI IMG/M metagenome (GOLD analysis project Ga0209024, IMG submission 187380) | Deep subsurface microbial communities from Mt. Terri, Switzerland - Autotrophic microbial communities BRH/5 (SPAdes) (version 2) | ecosystem: Environmental > Aquatic > Deep subsurface >...
CCCGCGCGGCAGGCCGAGGCCTCGCGTGGCGATGATGTTGCGCTGAATCTCAGAGGTACCGGCGGCGATCGTCGAGGAGACGCTCGTCAGGTACTGCTGGGTCAGCTTCGCCTTCATCGGGGCGCGCTTGTCCTCGGTGTCGTGGATCTGGCCGTAGAGGCCGAATACACGCGTGCCGGTCATCGCGATCTTCTGGGTCATCTCGGAGTTGAAGAGCTTCGAGACCGAGGCCTCGTAGTTCGGGATCAACCCGCGGTCCTGCATCGAGATGATGCGGAACGAGAAATTGAACATCACGTCCGTCTCGATGTAGCGCTCGGCCACGTTGAGGCGGTTCTGCTGGTAGCCGGGGGCGCGGTTCTTGCCCTCGTCCGTCTGCAGGTACTTCCGCAACTCATCGAGTGTGCGACGGGACGAGACGGCGCCGGTGATGTTCGACCGCTCGAAGTCGAGCAGCGTCATGCCGACGTACCAGCCGCGGTTCTCTTCGCCGACCCGGTTGCTGACCGGCACCCGGACGTCCTCGAAGAACGTCTCGTTGAAGTGGTGGCGGTTGCCCATGTCGATGAGCGGACGGATCGAGATGCCCGGCGTGTGCTTGTCCATGAGCAGGAACGAGATGCCGCGATGCTTCGGGGCATCAGGGTCCGTGCGGGCCAGCACGTAGAGCCAGTCGGCGAGGTGGGCGAGCGATGTCCAGATCTTCTGGCCGTTCACCACGTACTCGTCGCCGTCGCGGATGGCGCGCGTCTGCAGCGACGCGAGGTCCGAGCCCGCACCCGGCTCGGAGTACCCCTGCCGCCAGTCGACCTCACCGGAGAGGATCTTCGGCAGGTGCTCCGCCTTCTGCTCCTCCGTGCCGTGCACGATGAGTGTCGGGCCGAGCTGGGAGACGCCCTGACCACCGACCGAGGGTGCATCCGCGCGCGCCATCTCCATCTTGAAGATGAACTGCTCCATCGGGCTCAGGCCCGCGCCGCCGTATTCCTTCGGCCAGTGCGGGGCGACCCAGCCTTCCTTCGCGAGGGCGGCCGTCCACTCCTTCGCGTCGTTCTGGCGGCTCGGATCCTCGTTGTTGCGGTCACGCTCCCAGTCGCCGCCCTCGGCCTTGTAGCGGGCCGGCATCTGGTCGATGACGCTCTGCACCTTCGTGCGGAACGCGGCCTGCTCGGCGCTGTCGCTCCAGTCCATCGTCTCCCCCTCATCACCCCCGGCGCACCCGTCGAGGGCACACGCGGCGTTTAGTTCGCGCGCGGATTCTACGCCTACGAATGTAATGGTGTGAATGACGTCCGGTGGCGCGGCGTGCCACACGAAGTCGATCCGACGACCTCAGGAGCGCCCGATCCGCTGCGCGGCGACTCCACCGAGTGCGCCCCCGCCGACTGCGATCAGGAGCATCCACGCCATCGAGTCCGGCCCCTCGGAGGAGCGCTCACTCTCGGAGGTCTCAGTCTCTTCGGTAGCCGCGACGCTCGCCTCATCACCCGCATCGCCCGACACTCCCGCACTCTCCGACGGCGCGACTGGCTCGTGGACGCCGGGCGAGGGTGGCCGGACGGCTGTGCCCTCCAACTGCCCCGAACGGTCAAACCAACGCTGGACCGACTCGCCCGGCGCGACCGCGAGGTCACCACTCCCGTACTCGAACGCGTCCACGACTCGGCCCGAGGCATCGAGCAACTCGAGGCGGTCGCCCTCATTGCCGAGGCCGTTCCCGATCGCGCCCTCGATCCGCGCATCCGAGTCGACCTCGGCGAGTGCGGCGGCAATCACGACGCTCGCGCCCGGCGCGACGACGAGCGAGGGCAGTGCGGTCGAGGCCTGCGGATCGCGGAGCGCCGTCCCTGCGATGTCGACCGCGTGCTCGCCGAGGTTGGTGAGCTCGACCCACTCGTAGTCCGCGTCGCGGCCGGGCTGGATCGGGTCGGGCATGACCTCGGTGATGCGAAGCCATGCCTGCCCCTCGAGGTCAGCCGTCACAGCGCTGCCGAGTGGAGCCGGGGCGTGCGGCGGCGGTGAACTGGAGCCGTTCGAGGTCGCCGCCGCTGCTGGCGTCGATGACGGAGCCGTCGTTGGCACAACGGTCGCAGTGGGAGTCGGCGTGGGCGTCGGTGCCGGAGGTGGCTTCTGGGATGCCTCGAACGCGACCTCGCTGATCGCGAGCGCGGCACCCGAGTCAGTCGATGGCTGGAGCAGGATGCGGACTCGGGCACTCCGCGCTGTCGACGGCGCCTGCACCGCTCCCGTACTCACCGAGGCGCCCGGCGCTACGACAATCGCGAGTCCTGCGACGGAGATCGCCTCCGAGTCGTCCGTACTCATCTGCGCCCCGCTCGCGTCGTCCGAGGCGTACCAGGCGATGCGCACCCAGGCCGCTCGGACGCCCTCGACGGGTGCGAGCGTCGCGCTCGCCGCGTACCAGGAGCCGGGCGCCACGGTGACGGCCTGCTCCACCCACGCAGTCGAGCCGCTGGTCGCGCGCAGGACGAGGGCATTCCCGCCGAGGCCTGGGGCGACCTCCACCGATCCGCGCGTGGCGACCCACCCGTCCGTGCCATCGTCGAAGGCCGTGTTCCAGAGCGTCGGCGCGATCGGACGGGCGACGGGAGTGCGGGTCGGGGTAGGTGTCACCAGAGGCGTTGCGGTCGACCTCGGCGTCACTACCGGGCTCGGCGTCGGCGAGGGCGGCGACTGCTGCGTCGGGGTCGCGACGGGCGCCGCCCCAACTTGCGCGAGGGTCACCGCGTCGACCGCGAAGGACGTTCCGGCCGCATCGACACTCGCCTCGATCACGGCGCGCGCGTAAGCCGCCCTCGGAGGCGCAACATCGGAAACGAGGAGACGCCGGAACGTATCGAGGTCGCCGGCCAGCATGACCGGGGGCGAATGGAGATAGTCGATCCTCGTGCCGGCCTCGTCGAGGAACTCAAGCTGCAACGAGATCCTGACGCTGGGGTCGTCGTCCAGCACCCACGCTTCGAGGCCATATGCGGCGCCCGGCGTCACGCCCGGGCTGAGCCACCAGGCGCTCCGGAGTTGCAGAACGCCCCCGGGCTCGGCAGTCACCTTTGCAGCGTTCGCGCCGACAACGCCACCCGTGGAGGCATCGATACTCAGCGTCGCGTTCGCTGTCGTGGTCCAGCCGTTCAGGCCGTCCTCGAAGTCACCATTCACGATGAAGCCGGCCTGCGCCGAGGCCGTTGAGACGAGGGCGCTCGCGGGCACGAGCAGGCATGCGACAGCCAACGCGCCCAGGATGAGCGCGGGCACGCGAAAGCGGAGCGGTGGACGCTGGGGAGGACCGTCCATGGCCGCGGCACGCTAGCACGCGCAAACAGTTGTCGGATATCGGCGGGGTTACGAGCAGCAAAGAGTGACGATTATGCCGCTCAGGTCAGGGCGGGCAGCACCGCCGAGCCGATGAGCGCCACCACGAGGAGGAACGCCGAGACCTTCCAGAGGAACGGCCACCACTTGTTCCCCCGCCCGGGCGGCTCCCAGGCGAGGTAGCCGGCTTCCTCGGTCAGTTCGGGGTCCAGGTCGCCCTCGGTGGACTCGACCCAGTCCTCGGCGTCTTGCAGGTCGTGCGGGTCCTGCGGGTCGCGCTCGTCTTCATACGCCATGCACGGAGGCTACGACACCCGGAAGTATGCTGGCAGTAGTACCGCGGATGATCAGAGAGGGAGCCGCATGATCCTCGTGCAGCGCGAGTTCGCCGTTCCACCCGAGAGCAAGGCCGAGTTCGAACGGCAGAGCCGCGAGGGCCTCTGGCCCACGTTCCTGCACTTCGGCGCGCAGATGGTCGCGTTCGGGTCGTGGGTCTTCGGCGATGACTCGGTCCCCCTGGTCACGCACACGGCGTACGAGGACTTCGACCACTGGGAGGCCACCCGCGGCGCATCCAGCCTCAATGCGATCAACCAGAAGCAGTCCTTCTACGAGGACGAGGCGATCATGAACGAGACGGAGGAGCTCCGAGGTAGGTTCGCGAACCGAAACGCCCTCGTCACTTCCTCGAAGGCGTCCCCGTTCGAGATCATCATGGAGGCTCCCCACCCCTCGCCGTTCTACCGGCGCGCCGGACAGCGCCTCGCCGACGAGCCCCCAACGTTCGGACGCGGCTCGATCATCTCGGAGCGCACGATCGCGCTCGAGGAGGGCCGGCGCGACGAGTTCGTCCGCCTGTCGTCCGAGGTGGTCTGGCCGTGGTTGGAGTCGCAGGGAGGCCGAGGCATCGCAATCGGCCACAACCTGATGGGGAACTCCAACGAGATCACCACCTGGTTCGCGTTCCCCTCGATCTCCCTCTGGTACGCATGCGCCCGGCCCGCCACGGCGAACGCGCCGTCCGAGGTGGTCGACGCCTACCAGACGCGCCACTCCTGGGTGCGTCACCAGCGCGGTCGCGTCCTCCTCGTGGGGACCGACTGGGGCCAGAAGGCCTAGCGATGACGGCGCCGACGGCCACCACCGAGCAACTCGAACGCATCGAGGCCCTCGCCACCGCCCTGGCCGCGGAGGCGGGCGCGTTCGTGGTGGAGCAGCTCCAGCTCGAGGTGCTCGTCGAGTACAAGACTGACGGCAAGGGCAAGGAGAACACCTCCGACCCCGTCTCCGAGGTCGACCGGGCCGTCGAGGCGCTCCTCCGCGAGCGCGTGGGCGCCGAGTTCCCCGACCACGTCGTCGTCGGCGAGGAAGACGACGTGCAGCCGGCGCCCGACACCGAGTTCGTCTGGGTGCTCGACCCCGTGGACGGCACGTCCAACTTCGTCAACGGCTTTCCGCTCTTCGCGGTCTCCATCGGCGTGCTGCAGCATGGGCGGCCCGTGGTCGGCGCCATCTGGTGCGCGACGACGCACGCCCTGAACCACGGCGTCTACCACGCACACGAGGGCGGCCCGCTCTGCCTCGACGACCGCGAGGTGATCCCGGAGCGCGCGACAAAGGTGAAGCGCGCACTGGCTGCCGCGCCAGGCGGCTCCGTCGCCGGGACGAAGGCGTGGGACCACCGCGTGACCGGCTCCATGGCGATCGAGGGCGCCTACGTCGCCGCCGGCGTCTTCGCCGCCGCGCCGTTCTGGGTGCCGAAGATCTGGGACGTAGCCGCCGCCGTCGTCCTCGTGCGGGCCGCAGGCCGCGAGGCCTGGACGCGTGACCACGACGGCTGGAAGCCGTTCGAGTGCTTCGAGGCTCCCGCGAAGTTGCCGTCGAACGTGAAGGAGGAGCGCGCGCCCTCGGTGCGCGACTGGCGCGGCGCGATCGTCGTCGGCACGCCCGAGGGCGTCGCGCTCATCAAAGAGCGCCAGCGCAAGCCCTCGTTCTGGCGACGCGTGGTCGGAGGGGGCCGCTCATGACGGCACCCACCGACCTCCGCGAGGAGATCCGCCTCGCGCTGCGCTCGCCCATCCTCCCGTCCGTGGTCGAACGCCTCGCCGCCGTCGAGGGCTACCTCGACGTGGTCTGGCCGCGCGTGAAGAGTTCGGTCGAGACGGCGGGGTTTATCGGCAGCGCGCTCTACATGACGGACATGGCCCTCGATGCCGTCGAGCAGGTCTACGAGCCCGTCCTCACCCGCGACGATCTCCTCGCAGCTGGCATGTCCGAGGGCGACCTCGAGGCGCTCGCCGAGGTGATCGACGTCTTCCACTACGTGCAGCCGCAGGTGCTCCTGGTGTTCGCCGCCCTCGCCGAGGCGATCGGGCGCGAGGAGGTCGGGGGTTACGGCAAGCCCGATGAGCGCGGCCTCGGCGAGCGCGAGGAGCGCCACCTCGCGACCGAGATCCCGCTCGCCTCGGACGACACGCCGCCCCTGCCCGAGGTCACCGAGGCGCTCGGCCTCGCCTCGGCGCCGGACCTGTATCGCGCTGTGGCCTCGTGGCCGGCCTACCTCGGCGTCGCGTGGGAGGAGCTCCAGCACCTCGCGGCGTACCCGGACTTCCGGCGACGCGGGCGCGGGCTCTACTTCTACGCCCGCTCGGGCGCGCGCTTCCTCGCGGTGCCGCTGCGAGCGAACCCGGACGCCCTCCGCGAGGCAGGCCTCGATGACGAGACGATCGAGGCGGCGCGGGCTGCCCTCGACGAAACGCTGCCGGCACTGGCGATGATGATGATGCACGCGGAAGCGATGCGACTCGGCCTCGGCGTCGCCGAGCGCGAGGTCGTCAAGAAGGAGTAGGGGTTGAGCACAGACTCGCCGCTCCTGAACCCCTGGAAGCCCGGCGAGGCGTGGGTGGAGTCTGCCCTCGCGGAGGCCGAGTTCGGCGAACTCCGGCTGATCCAGCACTCGTCGAACTACGTCTTCCTCGCCGACCTCGAGCATCCCGAGCACGGACACGGCCTGGGCATCTACAAGCCATCGGCCGGCGAGCAGCCCCTGTACGACTTCCCGGACGACCTCTACCAGCGCGAGATCGCGGCGTACGAGTTCGCGCGCCTCCTCGGGTGGGACATCATCCCCCCGACGGTCGAGGCCGAAGGGCCACATGGCGTCGGATCGCTCCAGCTCTTCATCGAGCACGACCCGCGCAAGCACTACTTCGAACTGCGGGACCGCGACGAGTTGGACTGGCAGTTCATCCGCTTCGCCATCTTCGACCTGGTCGCGAACAACGCGGACCGCAAGGGCGGGCACCTCCTCCTCGACGAGGGTGGTACGAGCGGCGCCGAGCCTCACATCTGGGGCATCGACAACGGCCTCTGCTTCCACGAGGTCGAGAAGTTCCGCACGGTGATCTGGGACTTCGCCGGCACGACTATCCCGGACGGTTGGCTCGACGATCTGCGCCGCGTCCGAGGCTGCCTCGAGGCCGGTGACCCGACGGCGCAACCGCTCATCGAGCGCCTTGCTCCTCGCGAGATCTCCGCCATCCTCGATCGGATCGACTTCTACCTCGATCGCCCCGCCTTGCCGGAAATGGACTCCTTTCCGCGCCGTGTCGTGCCCTGGCCAATGGTGTAACGCCTCCGTATCGATCCTCGCATCGTGCAGAATCTCGCAATGTATCTGTAAGTACGTCAGCAGAAGGACGGTGCATGTCCGCAACTTCTGCGCACCTAATTTCCGTCAGCCCTCATGAAACAGGGCGACAGAAAGTAGGTCTGCAGATGAGTCACGATCACGTCACGCATACTCACGATGAAGGCGGCGGAGTGGCGACCGGGATGGTGCTCGGTGTTGTGCTCGCACTCCTCGTCATCATCCTCGCCGCGTTCTTCTACTTCGGCGGCTTCTGGGCCGGCGCAGGCGACGGCACGAACGAGGGCGGCGCCGGTGGCGGTGCTGGGGAAGGCGGCGGCTCGGGCGAGAGCGCTCCGGCCTCGTACCAGTACCTCGTCCCGGACTACCAGCTGGCCGTCCGCTAGCACTTCGGTTCTCCACCTCACCGAGGCCGCCCCTCCCCGCGGGGCGGCCTCGGTCGTGCTTCGCACCACGCCGTGCGCCCCGCCCTGCTAGCATCGCGCCGTTCGAGGAGGCGACGATGCCGGACATCCCGAGGCCGCTGCCCGCGCCGACGCCGGAGACGCAGGAGTTCTTCGATGGCCTGCAACGCCGCGAGCTCCGCATCCAGCGCTGCAACGCCTGCGGGCGTGGCTACTTCTACCCCCGCCCCTTCTGTCCCCGGCCCGGGTGTCACTCGCGTGATGTCGCGTGGATCACGGCGAGCGGGCGCGGGTCGCTCTATTCGTACGTCATCGCCCACCGGGGGCATCCCGCCTTCGAAGCGCCCTACGTCATCGCCGTCGTCGAGCTCGAGGAAGGCGGCCGCATGATGACGAACATCGCCGGCCTCGACGAGCCGACGCCCGAGGCGCTTCCGGCTGGCGCACCCGTCGAGGTGGTCTACGAAGAGCAGCCAGGCGGCCAGGTACTGCCGGCGTTCCGGCTGACTTCCGCTGCCGGCGAAGGAGCCGCGTGATGGCCGACTCGAGCGCGCTGCGCCACAAGGTTGCCATCGTCGGCGCCGCCGAGACCACCGACCTCGGCGTGCTGCCCGACCACTCCGTCCTGCAACTCCACGCCGAGTCGGCGTTCAACGCCCTCGACGACGCCGGGCTCACGCTCGACGACATCGATGGCATCGCCACCGCGGGAGTCTCGGTCGCGCAACTCACCGAGTACCTCGGCATCCTGCCGAGATGGATCGACGGCACGGCCGTGGGCGGTGGGTCGTTCCTGATCCATGTCGGGCACGCCGTCGCCGCCATCGCCGCCGGCTACTGCGACACCGTCCTCATCACCCACGGTGAGTCGGGCCGATCGAGGGTGGGCGCGGCCGCCCCGGCTCGGTCGCCCTCGCAGCCCCCGGGCCAGTTCGAGGCGCCGTACGGCGTCGCGGGCCCACCCACGATGTTCTCCGTACCGATCGTGCGGCACATGCAGCAGTACGGCACCACCGAGGAGCAACTCGCGGCCGTCTCCGTCGCGACCCGCCAGTGGGCGGAGCGCAATCCTCGGGCGATGATGCGCGACCCGATCACCGTGCAGGACGTCCTGGACTCGCGACTGATCGCGTGGCCGCTGCACCTGCTCAACTGCTGCCTCGTCACAGACGGTGGCGGCGCGCTGATCCTCACTTCCGAGGAGCGCGCGAAGGACTTTCCGAAACCACCGGTCTACGTCCTCGGACGTGGCGAGGCTGCGCAGCACGTGAACATCTCGCAGATGTGGGACTTCGCGGAGTGGACCGCCGCAGCGCAGGTGACAGGCCCCGAGGCCTTCCGCATGGCCGGCCTCGGCCACGCCGACATCGACCACCTCATGCTCTACGACGCCTTCTCCCACACGCCGATCTACGCGATGGAAGCCCTCGGCTTCGTCGCACCCGGCGAGGGCGGCCCGTGGTTCGCCGAGATGCACTCCGCGCCAGGCGGATCGCTCCCCGTGAACACCAACGGCGGCGGACTCTCCTACACGCACACGGGGATGTACGGCATGTTCGCCATCCAGGAGGCCGTCCGCCAACTCCGAGGCGAAGCCGCCGCCCAACTGCCGAACGTGCACACCTCGCTCGTCCACGCCCCCGGCGGCATGTTCTCAGCCACCGCTACGCTCATCCTCGGCAACGAGTAGGGCAACGTTCGTCTGCTGGGATCGGATGATGGCCTCGCACATGCCGACGCTCTACCACTTCTCGGAGGACGCCTCGATCGAGGTGTTCCACCCGCGCACGATGCCGCACCGCCCGGAGATCAAGATCCCCCTCGTCTGGGCGATCGAGGCCGAGCGCCAGTACATGTATCTCTTCCCACGCGACTGCCCTCGTGTCCTCCTCTGGCCGACCGAGATGACGACCGAGGCTGACCGCGATGCCTTCTTCCACCGCTCAGACGCCTGCGCTATCGCCTATGTCGAATACGCCTGGCTCGACCGGCTCCGCACCACAACGAGCTACCGCTACCTGATGCCGCCCGAGACGTTCGAGGACCTCGACGAGGCTGGCATGTGGGTGAGCCGGCAGGCCTTGACGCCCTCGGGAGTCGCGGCGATCGAGGACCTCCCCGCCGCCCTTCGGGACGCAGGAGTCGAGCTTCGGGTGATGGACCGCCTGACGCCGCTCTACGGCCTGTGGGAGACGACGACGCTCCACTGGTCAGCCATCCGCATGTCGAACGCCCAGGACTGGGTGCCCCTTCCGAGCACCGCCCCCGCGAGGCTGGGCCCGTAGACTCTCCTCGCACACGACGCGAGGAGACCACATGCCCGAGGCACATGAGCCCGAATCCATCACCGTGATCGAAGCGCTGCACTCGACACCAGCGCGACGCTACCTGAAGCCCGACCCGATCCCCGACGACGTGCTCCGCGCCATCCTCGACGCCGCGATCCGAGGGCCGTCCGGCGGCAACACGCAGGCGTGGTCGTGGCTCGTCGTCACCGACCCTGAACTGAAGCGCCCCATCGCCGAGTGGTACCGCGAGGGCTGGGAACGCGCCTACGGCAGCCGCCGCGAGGCAATCCTGAACTCCGAGGACGGGCAGGGGCTGGGCAAGCGGAACTTCCTGAGCGCCGAGCACCTCGCGAACCACCTCGAAGAGGCGCCGGTGTGGATCATGCCGGTGCTGCAGGGCGCGGCGAAGAGCCAGAACCCGCGCGCGGGATCATCGATCTACGGCGCAGTCCAGCACCTCATGCTCGCCGCCCGCGCCTACGGTATCGGCGCAACGCTCACCAGCCTGTACGCGGGCCACGAAGAGGACGTGAAGCGCCTGCTCGGCATCCCGGAGGAGCACCTCACCATGGCGCTCATTCCCCTCGGCTACCCCGCGCAGGGCCGCTGGGCGGAGCCGAAGCGCCGACCGGTGGAGGAAGTGACCTACCTCAACCACTGGGGTACGGGCTGGGCGCCCTAGCGAGACCAGCAGCGGCAATCTCCGCTCACCCTGAGCCTGCCGAAGGGGGAGCCCTCGGCACCTCCTCGTGCAGTACCCGGGCAGTCCCCCACCCCAACCTCCCCCGTAAAGGGGGAGGGGGGCAGAGACGCCGGTAACAACCACCCGCTCACCCTGAGCCTGTCGAAGGGGGGGCCCTCGGGACGCCCTCGTGCAGTACCCGGGCAGTCCCCCACCCCAACCCTCCCCCACGAGGGGGGAGGGGGTTAGAGGCGAGGCGCATCGGGCCGCAGCGAGGCGGACGACGCCCACGTCAGCACGAGAGAAGCACTCCCCGGCCTCCGCAACCGCCGAAGTAGTCCCACCCCCTAGACTCCCGAGGCTGCGAAGGAGCCTCCGATGCCAGAAGTCCGCACCACCATCGAAACCGTCCTTGGCCCGATCGACCCGAACGAACTCGGGTTCACGCTCAGCCACGAGCACACGCCGAGGCCCCCGGCCGTCCTCGGCGTCGAGTACCCGTGGATGTTCGACATCGACGCGATGCGACAGCGCGGCATCGACGAACTGACCGAGGCGAAGCAGGGCGGGGTCGACGCGATCATCGACCTCAGCACGCCGGACCTCGGGCGCTCCATGGCGCTCAGCGTGGACTACGCGAAGGCGAGCGGCGTGCACATCGTGGTGGCGACCGGCATCTGGCGCGAGGTGC
>Ga0209024_1002395_pt1 | contig 11036 bp, 11 predicted proteins | sample AutmiccommunBRH5_FD_187380 | JGI IMG/M metagenome (GOLD analysis project Ga0209024, IMG submission 187380) | Deep subsurface microbial communities from Mt. Terri, Switzerland - Autotrophic microbial communities BRH/5 (SPAdes) (version 2) | ecosystem: Environmental > Aquatic > Deep subsurface >...
CAACTGGCGCAAATCTCCGATTGCGTTTACGCTCGCGCTGGCGCCGCCCGCTCTGTGGCTGGCGCTGTTTTTCGTGTTGCCCCTGTCGCTGTTGTGGCTGTTCAGTTTTGGTACAAAAACGGGTATCACCAGTATCGACATCAACTGGACCCTGGCCAATTACGCGCGCGCGCTGGAGCCGCTCTATCTGGGAATTTTTCTGAAATCCCTATGGATCGCGGGTGTGACAACACTGATCTGTCTGATAGTCGGCGCGCCGGTGGCGCTGGCGATCAGCTTTTCTCCCGTACAGGTGCGGCCATGGCTTTTGCTGCTGATCATACTGCCATTTTGGACCAATCTGCTGATCCGAACCTATGCGCTGATCGCGACGCTGCGCGGTAACGGACATATTAATTCCATGCTGGGCTGGATATGGCGGCAGGCAGACGGGCTTCTGACCCTGACCGGGCTTGGCGGCCATCAACTGTTAGGCGCGCAATTTACACCTCTGGAAATTCTGTATACGGACTGGGCCGTAGTGATCGGGCTTATTTATGTGCATCTGCCATTCATGGTGCTGCCGCTCTATGCCGCACTTGACCGGCTTGACCGCAACCTGATCGAAGCCAGTCTTGATCTGGGGGCAGGCCATGTGCGGAGCTTTTTCACGATTATTGTTCCGCTGGCCCTGCCCGGCGTTCTATCCGGACTGGTCATTACCTTTATTCCGGCGCTGGGGTCTTATCTGACGCCGGACCTGCTGGGCGGCCCGGACAGTCAGATGATCGCCAACGTCATTGACCGTCAGTTCAAGGCGGCAAATGACTGGCCGTTCGGCGCGGCTCTGAGTTTTCTTCTCATGTATGCGGCATTTTTCGGACTGGCGATGCGCGGGCTGTTTACGAAGCACGCGGCAGACGGTGGTATGAAATGAATGGTATCCGAAGAATAATCCGCGGTGCGCCGGCAGGGCCGCTTGAGTACCATCGCCGCTGGCCCTTGCGTTTGATACTTACCGGCACACTGATTTTTCTGTACACCCCTATTTTCGCGCTGATCGCTTTCAGCTTCAATGACAGCCGCCGTAACATTGTCTGGCATGGGTTCACGCTGAAATATTATGAAAAAGCCTTTGCAAATTCCGATTTGATGCTGGCCCTTGGCAATTCCCTGACGATCGCATTGATCAGTACGGTTATCAGTACGCTGCTGGGAACATTGGCGGCCTATGCGTTATGGCGTTTCCGGTTTTTTGGCAAGGCTGCATATGAAGGCGTCCTGGCGATGCCTATTATCATCCCGGAAATTTGCATGGGAGTGGCGATGATGATGTTTATCGCGCGCTCGGGCTGGCCGCAGGATTTGCCGTGGCCGTTAAACCTTGGCGCCATCACTGTCGCCCATATCGCTTTCAGCTTTCCGTTTGCCGCCATCGTGATCCGGGCGCGGCTGGAAAGTTTTAACCGGGAACTGGCGGATGCCGCGCGCGATCTGGGGGCGGGTGAATTTCAGGTGTTTCGCGATATTACGCTGGCGCACATGCTTCCCGGGATTATTGCGGGCGGGTTGCTGGCGTTCACCCTGTCACTGGATGATTTCGTGATTACTTTTTTCACCTCGGGTCCGAACAGCGTTACATTCCCGGTCAAGATTTATTCCATGGTTCGGTTTTCGGTATCGCCGGAGGTGAACGCCGCCTCTACGGTGCTGATAGTCCTGACCATCGTACTGACGGCAATCGCACTGCGCATGCAGTACCGCAGCCAAATGACCGCATCGCCAAAATGACCCAGGATCAGAACGACCCCATTATCCGTGTCGAAGGCGTTTGCAAAACTTTCGGGAGTTTGCGTGCGGTGGATAATGTCTCACTCAGTATTCAGCGCGGTGAATTTTTTGCCCTGGTTGGTCCATCGGGGTGTGGCAAATCCACCCTGCTGCGTATGTTGGCGGGATTTGAGACACCGGATGCGGGGCGCGTTTTTATTGATGGGCGTGACATGACGGGAATCGGCCCCAACAGGCGGCCGGTCAATCTTGTGTTTCAATCCTATGCGGTATTTCCCCATATGAGCGTTGCGGAAAATGTCGCCTATGGCCTGAAGATTGCGCGGCGCCCACACGATGAGATCGCGGCCCGTACACAAGAAGCGCTAATGCTTGTCAAACTTGACGGGCAGGAAAAAAAGAAACCTGATGAATTGTCGGGTGGCCAGCGCCAGCGGGTGGCGCTGGCGCGTGCACTGATCATGCGCCCGGCCGTATTGTTGCTCGACGAGCCCCTGTCCGCGCTCGATGCCAAGCTGCGCGAAGCCATGCAGATTGAGCTGGTGCATCTGCAAAAAACTGTTGGCATTACCTTTGTGATCGTCACCCATGACCAGTCAGAGGCACTATCCATGGCCAATCGCATTGCGGTCATGCATCAGGGCGCAGTGCGCCAGATTGCCGGTCCCGCAGAATTATACGAAGCGCCAAACTGCCGTTTCGTCGCGGATTTTATTGGCAGGGTTAATCTGTTTGAGGGCGTCGCCGTGCCCCATAAAAAAGGACGTCTACGGATAAAATCGGAAGTTCTGGGTGAAATTGAACTGGATGGCCAAGGGGCAGGCGCAGTTACACTGGCAGTGCGGCCCGAAAAAATCCAGATTTCGCGCGAGGCCCAAACCCAGGAGGATACAATTCAGGTGCGCGGCCAGGTGGCGGACGTCGCCTATTATGGCGGTTATTCGAATATATTTATCGACGCTGGCGCGGGACCTCCGATAGTGGCCGACATCACCAATACCGGAAGCGCGGGTGTACCACGATTTTTACCCGGCGAATGGCTTTGGTGCAGCTGGCGCGCCAGCGATAGTTTACTGTTCAGAGATTAGCTGTTCATGAACACCATGGTGGCCTTGCGCGCCGAAAACTTCCATCCCTTTGGTGTGCGGACATATTTATCCTCCATGTAACCCGCTAGCATGGGAAGCGTGTTGGGCACCGGGCCAGGGCCGTCATGATCGGCGCGAAACAGCGTGATATAAGATTTACCCTCCGCATGGTTTTCATCCAGTACGTTAACATAGATATTGGTTACCAGATGCAGCGCCTTGCGATTAGCTGGGCGTTCGGCCATGAATTTCAGGCGCGCCGCGCGGCTGTTTATTTTTTGACCAAAAACTTCGAGTTCGCCGTCCTCAATAAAGGTGTCGGCAAACGCCTCACCCTCACGAAAGTCCACGTGCCGTGCATAGGCGATACTAAGCTTTTCACAGGCCCGTTCTATTAAATCACGTTCGGCTTCGGTCATAACGGTTCCTCCCTATTTAGGATTTTGCGCGGTAACGATCCACGTGGCAGACCCCATGCGCAAACCTTGCGCGTCAAAGTCCGCGGCCAGATCGGCGATGATCTCATCGCGTACTTTCTGACGAACGGCGGGAGTCTGTTCCGCCAAAATCATACGGATCGGACCTACCCCCAGCAAAAAATCAACTGATCCCGCAAGATCACGTCCAGCCCCGATGGTAATCAGCAGATCCTGCGGTTCAAGCTTTACCTCCTTGAAGCCAGCAGCCTCCAAAATGCGTGTGACCCGCGCGCGATCACCAAACGAGAACGGCCCGGGATCTTCCGGGCCAAGCGGGGCAGGCATCGTCACATGTTTGGCCGCGATCATCAGGCTTTTCATCACCCAGGGATTTTCTTTCACCGGACGCCACACCACCAGACAGACGCGTCCGCCGGGCTTCAGCGCTGTGCGAATATTGGCGAATGCGGCGGACGGGTTGGCAAAAAACATGACCCCGAAGCGGGAAAAAATTACGTCGGCGGAGGCCGGGGCAAATTTATGTGTACTGGCGTCGGCGAGCGCGAAATTCACATTGCCGGTTTTTTCTGCGTTCTGACGGGCGCGCGTCAGCATCGGTACGGAAATATCGACCCCCAGTACTTGCCCGCCCGGTGTGACGTTTGCGGCAATTGCGAGGCTTGTCGCGCCGCAGCCGCAGCCCACATCAATGACGCTTTCGCCCGGTGCGAAATTCGCCTTTGCAATGCCGCCAAGCCCCAGGGGCGCCAGCATGCCGTCAAGATCGGCCTGCTCTTCCGCCCATTTCTGGCCAACATCGCCATTCCAGATTTCGGCCTGAGCGGAATTTTCGCCAGTCGTCTGAGTCATGTTCCAGTTACCTCCGATTAGCGGGTTGGATCGCTGCTGATCTGCACCAGTTGTTTGCCAAAATTGCGCCCTTCCAGAAGCCCCTGAAACGCGTGCACCGCATTTTCCAGCCCCTGGGTAATATCTTCGCGATGGCGGATTTCCCCCTCCCGCAACCAGCCACCGACCTCGGCCTGAAATTCGTCAAAGCGGTCGCGGTGATCACCTATGACGAAACCGCTGGCCTTCATCCGCCGGCCGATCATGCCCATCATCACCATGGACGTTCTGTCCGGTCCCTGGGGCGGCGCGGTGACATTATAATTGGAAATACCCCCGCACAAAACCAGACGCGAAAAATTGTTCATCTGCGGAAATACCGCATCGAATACTTTTCCGCCCACATTCTCGAAATAGACATCTATGCCTTTCGGGCAAGCGGCGCGAAGGTCCGCCACAAGCGCCGGGCTATGATGGCTGATGCACGCGTCATAGCCAAGGGCTTCTACGGCAAACGCGCATTTTTCCGGCGCGCCCGCAATGCCCACGGCGCGGCAGCCTTTAATCCTGGCAATCTGACCGGCGAGTGATCCAACGGCGCCTGTGGCGGCTGACACCACCACCGTTTCGCCTAGTTGTGGCGTGCCCAGTTCCAGCAGGCCATACCAGGCGGTGAACCCCGGCATGCCCAGGACGCCAAGTGACGCGCTGATAGGCGCCACACCCGGATCAAGCTTGCGCAAGCCCAGGGCGTCGCCGCCAATAATGCCATATTCCTGCCAGCCCACCGTGTCACAGAACACGAAATCCCCCGGCGCATAACCGGCAAGATTTGATTCCATCACCTGCGAAACCGTGCGCCCGGTGATGACCCCTTCAATCTGCACGGGCGCTGCATAGGACGGCCCGTCATTCATCCTGCCCCTCACATAAGGGTCAAGCGAGAGATAAATTACCCGGGTCAGCATCTGACCCGGGCCAGGGGTGGGCATTTCGCGTTCAACCAGCCTGAAGTCACTGTCCTTTGGCGCGCCTTTGGGGCGGGCGGCCAGAACGATTTGCCGGTTCGACTGGTTTAACATTACGCCCACCCCTTACAGTATTTATGGCTATGTAGTGTGTGCAGCATAGATGCCGACGCTCATCGGCATAACCCTAAAAATAATATTGCTTTGTTCAATGTTACAGGCGTACGTTACTGGAAATTACGCAGAAAACCGATTTTGCCTAAATTCTCTTCAACCGACTGGTCCGGGGAATATACTATGTCTATTTCTTTTGAGACTCTGGGTAATGCAACAATTCTGATGTTTGAGGACGGCAAGCCACAGTTTGCCACGGATCCCTGGATGATCGGAACGGCCTATTATGGCAGTTGGGCGCTAGAAAACCCTTTGAGTGCGCAGCAGATTGATGACATCAAACAGTGCAAATATATCTGGTTTTCGCACGGTCATCCCGATCATCTGCATATTGATTCAGTAGATATGCTTGATCGCAGCACGACGTTGCTTGTGCCTGATCTGTATAAATCAGATATTCCCCGGGATCTTCGCGCGATGGGTTTTAACGTCCGTGTCCTGAAATACCGGGAGTGGTTTAACGTCACGGATAAAATCCGTATCTGCTGTGTCGACAATATCAACCAGGACGCCATTCTCGCAGTCGACACGGATGAGGGGCTGATCATCAACAAGAACGACTCTCCATTTTGCGGGGAATTTCGTTTTTTGCGCAGCCTCGTAAAAATGCATCCGCGACATCGTACCTATATGACATCCCTATATGCTGGTGGCGGCGATATGGAAAATCAAGTTGATGCGAGAGGCGTGCGCATTATTGCCCCCGCGCAGGATTTCGAACTGGGAAAAGTGCTGAAAGTTACGCGCGAAGCGGACCGGCTGGGCGTCGGCACATATTGTTGCTCGTCCTCCCAGCATGTCTATGTGCGGGCCGATTCTATATGGGCGAACGAGTATGGGCTGCACTGGACCGAATTGAAAAAGCATTGGAATCGTCCGTCCGTTGATCTGGTCCCGCCGTACGTCACCATTGATATGGCGGCCGGCGCGGTGACGCAGAATACGCCGGAGCCTGAGACCATTCCCTATGATATGACAGGCACCGGGGAGGATGACTGGAACGACAGGTTGGACGAAGCCGACTGGAAGACGGTCTTCGCGTTTTTCCAGAAATACGAAACCCTGCGCCGCGATGTCGATATTATCGGTGTCACAGTTGGCGGCGAGCGGCGCGATATTCCGATGAACAGGCGCGCGGACAATGTTCCACGCGAGAAACTGAGAATTGCGCATTTTATGGCACCCAAAAAATCTTTCCTGGATGCGGTGACATGGGGATATTTCGACGATCTGATGATCGGAAACTTCATGAAGACCGAACTTCTCAATATGACGCTCTACCCCAATTTTACTCCAAAGCTTGCCAAATATGGCGGCAACGCCAAAGCGTTCTCCAACCGGGATCTGGTCAAATTTCACTGGTACTATTTCCGGCGCAATCCCTACGCCTATCTGGCGATGAAACTGTCAGCCTGGTTCGAGAGCCTCGTGGTTAACGGTCTGCGCGTTGGCACTGAAAAAGCTGGTGTCAAACCGTTCTTCAAATGGGTATACAGATCCGCGCTAGGCGATACAGTGCCTGGTGGTGCTGGTCGTTAACGATATATAATTCATACAGTTTGAAAAGTAACCGCGTGGCTGGCTACAGTTCATTTCGGATATGCGATTGGCGCACCCTTGTTGGATGGCTTGGGGCCGCAATTATATTTGCGCGCGCAGCGCTTCCCATGCCGATGATGATGCCGGTGGAAATGGTTGCCCTGACCATTTGCGGCGCACACGGGATCGAAACGATCCTGGTTGATCAGAATATGAACCGGGTTAATCCGGATGCCCCACCAAAGCCGAGTGCGGAACATTGCGGCGTCTGTACGCTCGCTTTTGGTCTGGCCTGGGCCATCGCGCTGACACTAGGTCTGGCGCTAATCGCTTTCCACCTTCTGCCCCGGCGGGATGATGTCTGGCCGGCACAGCGCCGTGATTTTGCGCTCGCCCATCCGCGCGCGCCCCCTTCCTTCGCTTAGCCACACCTGAATTGTTTTTTAGCCGCTCGGCGCGATCCTGCGTACGGGCGTACCTATTCATGTTTGCCAGGGAAGAAACATCATGCAACCTATGCACAGTATTGCTATGCCTGTATCCGCGTCCCTTTTACTAGGAGCGGTTGTGTCCGCCATGCCATTACAGATGGCCCATGCGTCATGCGGGGCTTCGTTCTGCACCATAAACACCAACTGGAACATGCAGGGCGCCGCCGTAGAACCCGGCTGGCGGCTGGATGTGCGCACGGAATATATTGATCAGGATCAGCCCATGACGGGCAGCAGCGAAGTCGATGTCGGCCAGATCAGGAGACACCATGACGAGGTCAAAACCCGCAACCGCAACATACAGGCAACGCTTGACTATGCCATCAACGAACGGCTGGGCTTCTCCGCGACAATGCCTGTCCTTGATCGCAACCATCTGCATATTCACAATCATCATGGTGCGAAAATTCCTGAAAGCTGGGATTTTACGCGGCTAGGGGACATTCGTCTGCAAGGCCGCTACCAGTGGAGCGTGGAAAACCAGGAAAAGCCGAGCCTGAGCGCTTACGGCGTCAATCTGGGGGTGAAGCTGCCTACCGGTCAAATTCATGCAGATAATTCGGAAGGGGACCGCGCGGAACGCAGTCTGCAACCTGGCACCGGCACAACCGACCTGTTATTGGGGGCCTACTATAATCGGTTGCTAAGCGATCCGGATTCCTCCTGGTTCGTTCAGGGGCTGTGGCAACTGCCACTGAACAAGCGAGAAAATTATGAACCCGGCCGTCGGATATCCGTTGATCTGGGGTATCGCTATGAACTGAACAGCAAAATTGGAGTGCTGACACAAATCAATACACTTTTTGTGGAACGCGATCGGGGTTCAGAGGCGGAACCAGAAGATACCGGCGGCAAGTTTGTCTATTTCAGCCCTGGCGCAACCTATGCCGTTACGCAAAATGCGCAACTCTACGGTTTCGTGCAGTTGCCCATGTACCAATATGTCAACGGCGTGCAGTTAACCGCGGATTACACAGTGGCCGCGGGTGTGAGCCTCCGGTTTTAGCGGATCGCGAATAAGGCCGGGCAGTCATTCTGCCCGGTCTACTTTTAGCGCCCCTCAAATTTCGGCTTGCGCTTTTCGCGGAAGGCTTTGACGGCCTCAATATGGTCGTGGGTGAAGGACAGCACCCCCATGTGGGATGAAACGCTTTCCAGCGCCTGGAACAGATCACTGCGCAGCCCGTCATAGACGGCCTTTTTCGTCATGCGGATCGCAAGCGACGGTCCATTGGCAAGCCGTTCGGCAAAGGCGTACGTGTGCGCCATCAATTGATCGTCGGGCAGCACCTTTGACACGATGCCCAGCCGTTCCGCTTCTTCCGCGCTGAACAGATCGCCGGTCCACAGCAGTTCCAGCGCCTTGGTCAGGCCAACCAGGCGCGGCAGCAAAAACGCCCCGCCATCGCCCGGCGCCAGGCCGACATTCACATAGGATTCGGCAAAGCGCGCACTGGCGGCGGCGAAACGGATATCCGCATACAATGTCATATCCATGCCCGCGCCTGTCGCCGCGCCATTGACCGCGCAGATATAGGGCTTGTCCAGCGCAGCCACCGCGCGGGCCACCGGATGTACGCGGGTCAGCAGATATTCCTTGAACTGATTAGGGGTTTCATCCTTGCCCATCGTCGAGAGATCGCCGCCGGAGCAAAACGCCTTGCCCATGCCGGTCAGGACCACCACATTGACATCGTCGCGCGCCTGGCTTTCGCGCAGGGCGCTGGCCCAGCCCAGCAGCATTTCATCGCTGAACGCATTGCGCGTTTCCGGGCGGTTCAGGGTAATGGTGGCGATCTTGTTTTTGACTTCGAACAGAATATCCGGCATGCGCTTCCCCTTGGTTCAATTATTGACTTAGTTTTACGCCAGCGATAGGGCAAGATGGTCAAGCTTTCTGGGTTCGTCCGGAATTTCTGATCGCTCCAGCCTGTCGAGATCAACCTCACTCAATGCTTCCACTGGCGTCGCCGCCCGGCATTCGGCCGCTGCAAACGCTCATATTCTTCTACATCCAGAATGACCCGCAATCTTCTATTGATCACTCGCTTGTAGCGGACCCCATCAAAACCTCGATTACGCGGCAATCAGCTACTTGGCCCCGCGGGCATTCCTCGGTCATGCGTGTAAGTACGCTGCGCACTCCCAGAAGGCGGGCGATGCGGCTCTCAACTGCTTCAAGCCGTTCTTGCGCTATCCGGCTTGCATCCTTGCACGCCGCTTCTCGCTGCTCCTGTAAAGAGAGCAGGACTCGCACCGAAGCCAGATTAAACCCAAGGTCGCGGGCATAGCGGATAAAGCCAAGACGCCGCACGTCAGCCCCAGTGTATGTGCGCCGTCCGTTCGGCTGGCGGACCGGGGCGGGCAACACGCTGATGCGCTCATAATAACGAATCGTCTCAATGCTGACGCCCGACTCTCGCGATAGGTCTCCAATCTGCATTTATTGTCTTGCTCCTGTAGCCGCTACGGGTTGTAGCATGGCGAGGCTAGAATTTCGAGGATTTGCAAAATGACGACCACCACAGCTCATACCGCCACGATAAGCTACCACATTGCTGGGATGGATTGCTCCTCCTGCGCTGTCAAGATCGAAGACGCGGCGCGCAAGTGTGTGGGCGTGGCTTATGTGAAGGTGTCAATGGCCTCCCAGATCATGACGCTAGGGGTTGATAATCCGGCCAGGCGTCTTCCCGCGATCGAAATCGCGGTGACTAATTTGGGCTACCAGCTCAATCGCATAGATGAAACAAAATCCGGCGCGGCCAGTGATGACGGCAAAATCCCCAGCCTGTTGCATGTCACCCCTGCCTATAAACGGGCTTTGTGGATCGTCGTTCTGCTCAATATCGGTTATGGCATTGTGGAGATCGTTGGCGGCTTGCTTGCCGGATCGCAGGCATTGCAGGCAGATTCCCTTGACTTCCTTGGAGATGGCCTGGTTTCATTTCTAGGGCTGATGGCCGTTGGGTGGGGACTAGCGGCCCGCGCTAAAGCCGCGCTGCTGCAAGGCGTCTTTCTCGGCATTCTGGGCCTTTACGTGGTGGCCTCTACTATCTATCGGGTATTCGTCGAACTTCTGCCGGAAGCCCTGCTGATGGGCGGCTTTGCAGGCGTGGCCCTGGCCGTCAATGTGCTGTCGGCTGTCTTGCTGCTGCCGCACAGGAAGGGTGACGCCAATATGCGGGCCGTCTGGCTGTTCTCGCGCAATGACGCGATCGGCAATCTGGCGGTGGTGATCGCGGCGGCATTTGTCGGATGGACAGCTACGCCTTGGCCCGATCTGATCGTGGCCTTTATAATCGCCGGTCTATTCCTGCAATCGTCTTGGCTTATCATTCGAGATGCACTGCATGACCTCTCGCAGGCGCGACGCAAATGAGGGCCGACATTCCATCCTTCCTTTTGATGTTAAAATACGGAATATGTCTATTTTGCCAACATGATTGACCATCGGCCCGCTTCCAGGTCAGCTAACACTGTGAATAAACACCGGAGCCAAATATGAGCCAAGCACTGCCTTTACAGGGAATTACCGTTATCGAACTGGGCAGCAGCCTGGCCGCACCCTACGCGGCGCTGATTCTGGCCGAGATGGGGGCCGAGGTCATCAAGGTCGAACATCCCGATGGCGGTGACGCGGCGCGCACCTGGGGGCCGAACGGGGCGTATGGGTTTTCTCTGATGTTCGAGACGTTCAACCGCAACAAAAAATCCATCACCGTTGATTTTACCAAT
>Ga0209024_1002397_pt1 | contig 11024 bp, 7 predicted proteins | sample AutmiccommunBRH5_FD_187380 | JGI IMG/M metagenome (GOLD analysis project Ga0209024, IMG submission 187380) | Deep subsurface microbial communities from Mt. Terri, Switzerland - Autotrophic microbial communities BRH/5 (SPAdes) (version 2) | ecosystem: Environmental > Aquatic > Deep subsurface >...
TTTAACCAATATTCTGGCTCATTTCCGTGGTGCGCCAAAATGCCTGCAAACCTCACCAGAATACCACATGAAACGCTTACTAGCGGCAGGCAGCGGCCCTATTTTTCAACTGGCGCGTGTTTTCCGTGACGATGAACTAGGGCGATGGCACAACCCTGAGTTTACCCTGTTGGAATGGTATCAGTTAGGTGTTGACCATCATGGCCTGATGGAAGAAATGGATTTGCTATTACAACAGGTGTTGGGTTGTGCCCCGATGATAAAAAAAACCTACCAACAAGCTTTTATAGAAGCCTGTGATGTTGATCCCTTGCACGCGGGGATTGATGTATTAAAAGCAATATTAAGACGGTTTGATTTAGCTGAGGTGCTGGCTGAGGACGAAGTCGATCGTGATCAATATCTTTTTTTGTTAATGAGCCATGTGGTGGAGCCAGCATTGGCTAAGGAGCATGCGCCAGTCGCAGTGTTTAATTTCCCCGCCTCTCAGGCAGCGCTTGCAAAAATTAATCAGGGCGTGGCTGAGCGGTTTGAAGTGTATTATCGCGGCGTGGAGCTTGCCAATGGCTTCCATGAGTTAACTGATGCCGATGCCCAGCGCGCACGATTCAAACACGATGCAGATGCAAGGGAGGCGCGTGGATTACCAGTCGCTGCCCCTGATGAATATCTGCTGCAAGCCATGCAGCATGGCCTGCCAGATTGCAGTGGTGTTGCTTTAGGTATTGAGCGATTGTTAGCCCTCGCACTGAATCAGCAATCCATTGCTGAATCCTTGAGCTTTGATTTTTCAAGAGCTTAATTAGTATTCAATGATGGTGTTTGAGACGCTTTAGCATCATCGTCAGGTTGTGGTAAGAGGATTGCACGTTGCTGAGGCGTATCATCTTTAAATAGTAGCCTCATAGGCCGCATCTCACATCGTATTTTAGCAGGTGGTTCTTGCTCATCATCAATAGGAGCTGAGAAAAAAGAACTACCCGCAGAAAATCGACGTTTTCCGCCAAAAGAAGCATGAGCATTAGGTGGCTCATATGTTACTTGTTTGGTTGCAACAGGTTGCGTTTGAAATAAGGCTTGCTGTTCTGCACTGAATGTTTCATCAACCCAGGTTTTTAACTCGGCTAATTTTAAATTATATCGCTCCTTTATGCGCCCGGAGTATTCTAAATTTTCAACGCATAATTCAGCTGCGAGCTTGCTGGGAAGCTCTTCTTCGTTAGTGACAAGAATCGCTAACACAAGTTTTAGGGCATGAAAATCGGGTCGAAAGTCACCACTTTTATGATTAATCATGGTGATGGTTTGATAATCTTCAGAAAATTCAATATTCCCTGCCACAACACACCGTGCAGCGTTGGCCATTTCGCCAGTCATTTGGTAATGTGCAGGTATCATCCTACTTGCGGAACCTTCTGGGGCAAACCAGAGGTTAAAATTTACATCAACTAAATAGCGCAGCCTGATTTTACTACTTTGATCTTCATCATCATCATTGTCAATTTCATTATCACTGCTAATACCATGATTTGGTGTCAGTGATAATTCAGTAATTAATTTACTTAATCCGCTGATAGGATAAATGGTAAATTCTGATTGGTGGCGAATTTTTCTAGGATTATGAACTGCATAATAGCTGGGGCTTTGTTCTTCTTGCGGAGGAAAAATTTCCACAGGTTTTTTTGGGGTTAGTTTGGGCTTCATAAAAAACAACTACATTTGTCTAAAATATAGGCAATTGTAATTGGGTGCTTTTATTAAAGCAAGTACCAATTTGGTTTTTTACCCAACTTACTTGTCATATTCATGTTTCAGCGCCATAGCCAGATCAGAGTATGTAAATTTAAATCCTTCTTCGGGCAACCGCTTTGGCACGACTCGCTGGCCCCGGTTGATTAGGCATTCCCCCATTTCACCAAATAGCATACGCATTACAAAAGCCGGTGTTTTTAAAAAGAGAGGCCTGTGCATGGCGTGAGCCAGGGTTTTTGCGAATTCCGCCTGGCTGACAGGGTTTGGAGAGGTGAGGTTGAATGGACCAGTGAGTTCACGGTGGTCAAATAAAAAATTCAATGCACGCACCAGATCTGCAATATGTATCCAGGAAATGACCTGCTTGCCATCGCCAATGACACTGCCTAAGCCCAGTTTAAAACTTGGTGTAAGTTTTTTCAGCATGCCCTGGCCGTGCATTAGCACAACACCAAATCGCGTGAGGGTGACAGACATGCCATAATCGATGGCAGGTTGTACTGATTGCTGCCAGCGCACCCCTACTTCACTTAAAAAATCACGGGGGTGTTCAAAATCAATCGGGGAATTTTCATCAAACGCTTGGCTATCACCATTTTCTTGCATGCCATAAATGCCTATGGCGTTGGCAGAATAGAAGTGAGGCTTGCACTCCTGGTTAATAAGCCACTTAATAAGAGCAGCATTAGTGTTTACGCGTGAGTCAATAATTTTCTTTTTAACCGATTCAGTCCAGCGCGAGGCCGCGATGTTATGGCCAGCAAGATTAATAACCAGGTCATAAGGTGTTGCGTCTAAATCAGGTAGTGTTTTCCAGGTGCGGGGAAGGACTCGTTCGGCGAATTGGTCTTTGATATGTCTCTCATCACGGCCAACGACAGTTAGCTTGTAATCAGCCGGGAATGATTTGATAAGCTCTGTGCCAATGAAGCCTGTGGCTCCTGCAATTAAAATATGCATGTCTTTTCCTATAGAAATTTAATATATCCATTGAGTTTAAAGATACTGGTTTTTTGCTTTTTATTTGTTGCTATTGCGTAGATTTTGAAAAATCCCCCCAACCCCCCTTTTACAAAGGGGGGCAGTTATGTGTCCCCCATTTTTATAAAGGGGCAGCTATGTATCCCCCCTTTTTATAAAGGGGGCGGTTAGGTATCCCTCATTTTTATAAAAGGGGGGCAACTATAAATTCCCCCCTTTATAAAAGGGGGGCCAGGGGGGATTTTTAACCATCTCGCCCAAAAAACACCATCTTCATTTCCCAGAGGTATATCACACCAACTCAATCCTGCACAAACTTTGAAAATCACACTGTTGACATATGTTTTCGCGGCTTGGTTCTGGTGGGCAATGGCCGGCTACAAACTCATTGGCTAAGTGACTTAGCTGTCTGTTCCAATGTTGTTGCAGGTCTTGCCATTGCTCGTTTTTTTTCAAAGCACTTATCCCCTTGATAGGCAATGACTCCTCGCTCAAGCCACTGCAGGTCAGGTGACCTGTCTTTAATTGCAAAAATAACAAGGCATTGATGGTTTCGTCCAGTAGGGCGTAGAGTAAGAGTTGGGGTTCCTCAGGGCGATCGTCATACCATGGTTTATGAGTGGGCAAGCTGCTTTTGTAATCAATAACCCATTTTTTATCACCAATGCGGTCTAGTCTGTCTACCCGTACACGAAAATCTATTCCGGCTAAATTATGGGTAAATTCTTTTTCCAGTGCTTCGACTTCAAAGGGTGGGCGCTGTCTTTCCCAGGCAAGGCAGGCGTGAACTAATAATTTAAGACGGTTTAATTCAACCTCTTGCACCAGTGGCGAAAAAGAATGAACACGTTGTTGAATCATTGGGGACATAGCACTTGTGATGGCCTGCTCAATGTATTGTTCTAATTGTTCTTCGCCAAGGACTAACAACCGCTGCTGGCTGCCCAGGCTTTGCCAGAGTTTATCCATTACTTTATGCATTAGTTGACCCCTCTCGCTGGGATCAGGGCCTGTGGAAACGTCCGGTCCGCGTTTTGCATGCAAGCGGTGGGTTGCGAAAGAACGAAATGGGCATTTAGCCTGATTGGCTAACAGCGCCGTGCCTCCTGACGCTTTTTCACCAGAAGTGAAGCCTACACAATAAGTTTCTTCCCTGGGGATCAGCAACGACGTCGTGGGTGGGGGGGTATGTTCGCTGGTTAATTCCGGTAACTCGCAAATCAACGGACTGGGCATGTTGGGCATATCCCCAAGCAGGCGCGGGTAGCTGAAAATACTAATGCCACTGCCATGTTGTAAACGTTTTAATAATTGCCTGGCAAATTGCAGCTCGCGGGCTGGATCGGCATGTGGCATTTGCTGCTCGCGCTGCAAATCAATTGGAATAAATGCGCAGAAATTGGTTTTTTGCGGCAAGCATTGGTCGGTCAAGCCACAGATCCATACACTGTCAAATGTGCAACCAGAGGCTTCCAGCAACCCCAGGATTTGAATGGGGCTGGTTGATTTGCGCACTTGGAAAATAGTGGTTTTTGCCAGTTGTCGCAAGCAATCCAAGGCTTGTGATTTACTCATGACAGGCGTGATAACAGATAATTGCAGCAATTCATCAATGAGCGTTACAAAACGCTGGAAACATTGGTAGGTGGCTGAATTGAGTGGGTATTCACCGGGAAAGCCTAATTGATTTAACCGTGTTTTAAACTGGATTACCCACTCTTTTGGCGATGCTTGTAACGGGTAATCTGATAAATCGCTCAGTAATAATGCCAGCTCCGGGGCTGCGCGTTGGCATTCTTTGATAAATGATGGCCAGGGTGCGACAGCTTCCTGTAGCAGCTTGCTCTCTTGCATCAGCTGCGCGCGTTTGGTGAATTCAGATTTTGCACCGGCAAGATAGGGGGAATGGAGTAATAAGCGCACTTGATGGTTACTGATTACCTCACCTTCAAGGTTGAGCCAGTTTAAGGCATGGGACACAAGCTGGTAGTCGGCTAATGACTCGCCTAGCGAAATACTGAATTGATCGTGCGGTAAATGGCGTAATAACAGGCGTTGCAATTGGGATGATCTGGATTGCAGATCAGGCACTACAACCCCAATGCGTCGATCGCCGGCGACCAGTCGTTGATTGAGCCAATAAATAATCTGCATCCATTCATCTTGGCCGTCTTTCGCGATGTATTGAACAGTTGTGATAGGTTTTGGTGCGAAATCATGATGATATTGCAGGCAGCCCTGGGTTTGTAATGCCTGTTGCAAACGCCGTTGCTGAGGGGTGTAATCGTCAAAGCAGGCCCAGATCATAGGCGCCTGGATTAAACAGCCAATGAATGGTAGCAAATAATTAGCTAACTGCTCTTCAGTGATGGCACCAAGTGTGTTTAATTGTTGATAGAATAGGTCTTGCCACTCCTGGAATTGGCCTGTTTGCGGATTATGCTTAAATGCGGTGTGATCCTTGTCAATTTCCCAAAGCCGGCAACGGGTCCAGGCTTCCTGTATTTCATGCAATAACCCTTCATGTGCAGTATTTTCTGGCTGCTGGTTAAGAATTTTTTGCCATAAGAGCCGTTGTTGTGCTTGAGTGAGCACTGTGGGATGGGTTAGGTGTGGATGACGATGCCGTACTTGTTTAAATAGATCATGTAAAAATGCCTGATAAGGGAGGCAACGTGGTTTATCATATACGTTCCCATCCTGCTGTTCTAAAAAATCGTGTAACAACTGGTTGCTTAATCGATTGTTCGGCGTGATAACGATGCCACCGTTACTCATTTGTGCAAACAGTGCTTCTCTGCTTTCTATCTTGTGATTATTCATAGTGTAATTATTAGGTTTCACCTGTTTTTTATTACTTTATCATGAGGCGATTTACGTCTGACGTAGATTGTTTTGAGCAGGTAATAAACCAAATAACCCCGTAAATACATCGCGGCTAATCCGGCAAGAATAGCCATCCATAAACCTGCCAGTATATAGCTATATAATAATGCAACGAAATACAAATAGACCAAATGAATTAAGGCGGCATCGACAAATAGCGTGGAATGCTGGCCTGCGAGTAAAAGAAGAAAGCCAAGATTATAGACAGGCACTGCCAGAATTACCATTAAAAATGCCCACCAAAACGCCTGTTTTTGATAGGGCTTTTCACTGCGAATGATTAGTTTTCCAAATAAAGCGCCAAAGCAACCTGCGATAACGACTGCTAATATAACGGATTTGTATAATGGCAACATCATGTCGATGCCTAAAATATAGAGCAGGGTATCAATGGCAATGGTGATGATAATTGCCAATAAGCTAAAATACGCAGCAGTAAGGAGGCGGGGATTGGATAGTGTTAAAGCGTCATCTGCATCATGTTGCATAATTAATTTCCTTATATAATTAATATCCTGTCTATGTGTAATTTTAGACCATTATTGTTAATTTAGGGATATTATCTACACTTAATCTATAAGATACAGGAGGGTGGAATCAAATGGATATTATCCCGTTTTTTAAATTGATGGTTGATCTTGGGGCATCTGATTTATTTTTTAGCGTAGGCACACCGCCCCACATGAAAGTGGAAGGCGTTACCTCACCAGCAGGTCAGGCACCTATTACTTCATCGCAAATGATGGAGATAGCGACTTCGATTATGAATGATGCGCAACGAAAAGAATTTGAAGCATCCATGGAATTAAACATGGCTGTTTCAGTAGAAAATATCGGTAGGTATCGCATCAATCTATTTCGCCAGCGTGGTGAGGTTGCTATGGTGGTGCGTTACATCCAGGGCGTTATTCCTTCACTGGCTGATTTAAATTTACCCCCAATTTTAAGTTCTGTGGTCATGGAACAGCGTGGCCTTATATTAGTGGTAGGAGCAACAAGCTCAGGTAAATCAACAACACTGGCATCAATGATTGATTATCGAAACAGCAATTACAGTGGGCATATTTTAACGATTGAAGATCCAGTTGAATATTTACATCAGCATAAAAAATCAATTGTTGATCAACGCGAAGTCGGTATCGATACGCATTCGTATGATAATGCGTTGAAAAATGCAATGCGCGAAGCACCCGATGTGATTCTGATTGGTGAAATTCGTGATCAAAATACCATGAAACACGGTGTAGCTTATGCTGAAACAGGGCATTTATGTTTATCGACACTGCATGCTAATAATGCGAACCAGACCATGGATAGAATCATAAATTTTTTCCCCGAAGAGGCAAAACAGCAACTATTATTCGATTTATCGCTGAATTTACGCGCCATTATTTCCTTGCGATTGATTCCAGGGTTAAAAGACAAGCGCATCCCTGCCGTCGAAATTCTATTAAATTCCCCCTACATTTCCGATCTGATTGAAAAAGGAAAAATCGATGAAGTGAAAGAGGCCATGGCTAAAAGTAATGAGCAAGGCATGCAAACATTTGACCAGGCATTATTTAATTTATATAAAGAAGGCAAAATCAGCCAGGAAAATGCCATCCGCTATGCTGATTCTAAAAATAATGTCTCCTTGAAAATTCGCCTGTCTGAGGAAGGTGATTTTGATAAAGACAGTGATTTAACCATAGAGCCGGATGATTTGAATAAATTTTAACTGGATTTTGCCAAAGCAGGCGAGAGGCTGTAAAATAGTCGCCCAAAGCCTGTGATGGAGTTAGTTATGAGTTATTCCCAAGAATTATTTGCACAGGCGCAAGCCGTGATCCCAGGTGGGGTGAATTCTCCAGTGCGGGCATTTAAAGGGGTTGGTGGCGAGCCGCTTTTTTTTAAGCAGGGAAAAGGTGCTTATTTGGTGGATGTGGATAATAAATCTTATATCGACTATGTAGGCTCATGGGGTCCTTTGATCTTGGGGCATTGCCATCCGAATGTCATTGCAGCGGTCAGTGATGTTTTGCATTGTGGCATGAGTTTCGGCGCACCGACTGAGCTTGAGATTAAACTGGCGCAAAAGATCATTACCTTGATGCCGTCCATTGAAAAAATACGCATGGTTAATTCAGGCACTGAGGCGACCATGACCTCTATTCGTTTAGCGCGTGGGTATACCAATAAAAATAAAATCATCAAATTTAACGGGTGCTACCATGGCCATAGTGATGGACTGTTAGTTAAAGCAGGCTCTGGTTTATTAACCTTAGGCATTCCCTCCACGCCTGGTATTCCAGCCAGCATTACCGAGCACACGTTAACTGCCAATTTTAATGATTTAGAGCAAACCGCTCGTTTATTTGAGCAATATAAGAACGATATTGCGGCCATCATTGTTGAGCCAATTGCTGGTAACATGGGGTTTGTACTGCCCAAACCAGGTTTTTTGCAAGGTTTGCGGGATTTGTGCGATGCTAATAATGCACTCTTGATATTCGATGAAGTCATGACTGGTTTTCGCGTGGGGTTAGGTGGCGCACAAGCCCATTATCAAGTTACGCCAGATTTGACCACCTTAGGAAAAGTCATAGGCGGCGGCATGCCTGTTGGTGCCTTGGGAGGCAAGTCATCGATTATGTCGTTTCTAGCGCCTGAAGGGCCTGTTTACCAGGCGGGAACGCTGTCAGGCAATCCATTGGCCATGGCCGCAGGCTTAGCTACCTTGACTGAAATTGAGAAGCCGGGCTTTTATGAGCATCTGGCAGGTATTTCTACGGGATTAGTCCACGCACTGGCTGATGTCAGTCGATCGTTACATATTCCATTCTGCGGGGCATCGGTAGGCGGCATGTTTGGATTTTGTTTTAACAGCAAAGATCAAATGGTTGATTATGCTGACGTTGCCATGTCTGATGAAACATTATTTAAAGCATTTTTTCATGGCATGTTACAACAGGGCGTTTATTTTGCACCATCAATGTTTGAAGCGGGTTTTGTATCCAGTGCGCATACATCGCATGAAATTGATGTAACGCAAAAAGCCGCAGAACAGGTATTAAGGCACTATAAAACAATAAGTTGAATAGTTTTTTATCCTATAACCTAAATTGATCTAAGGATACCGGATTTTTGCTATTGCCCAGACTTTGAAAAATCCCCCCTGCCCCCCTTTTATAAAGGGGGGAACTTTTTATTTGCCTCCGTATTGATCCCCCCCTTTATAAAAGGGGGGCTAGGGGGGATTTCTACCTACCTACCCACTGAATCCAGGTATTTTTCAGCATCAAGGGCTGCCATGCAGCCAAAACCTGCTGATGTTACGGCTTGACGATAGACATGGTCAGCAACGTCGCCACAGGCAAATACGCCGTCAATATTCGTAGCGGTTGCCATCCCTTCAAGTCCTGATCGAATGCTAAGATAGCCCTCTTTCATAGTCAGTTGATCGGTAAATAACTCGGTATTGGGTGTATGCCCGATGGCGATAAAAACTCCATCAACCGCTAGTGTTTCGCATTCGTCGTTTATAACATTTCGCAAGCGCGCGCCGGTGACTTTTATGTCATCACCAAGTACTTCATCAAGTGTATAATTCCACATCAGCTTCACGTTGCCTGTGCGAGCTTTTTCAAACAATTTGTCTTGCAGAATTTTTTCAGCGCGTAAGCTATCGCGTCGGTGCACCAGGGTGACGGATGCAGCAATGTTTGATAAATAAAGCGCTTCTTCGACAGCCGTGTTGCCGCCACCAATCACGCAAACATCTTTATTGCGGTAGAAAAATCCATCGCAGGTGGCGCAAGCTGAGACACCACGACCTTGATAGGCTTTTTCCGAATCCAGGCCTAAATAACGCGCCGAGGCACCGGTGGCGATAATCAAGGCATCGCAAGTATAGCTGACCTCGTCACCTGTTAGCGTGAAGGGTCGTTGCTGCAGGTCAACTTTGACAATATGGTCGAAAATAATTTTTGTCTGGAACCGTTCAGCATGCTGTTGCATCCGTTCCATTAACACAGGCCCTTGCAAGCCTTCAACGTCGCCAGGCCAATTATCCACGTCGGTGGTTGTCGTTAACTGCCCACCTGGCTGCATCCCAGTGATAAGCACGGGATTTAAATTTGCGCGGGCTGCATAAACTGCAGCAGTGTACCCTGCAGGACCTGAGCCAAGAATGATTAGACGGTGGTGGTTGTTTGTGCTCATTTTTCTATGCCTTTTTTATCCTGTAGTAAAAATATCCTATGGAAAACCAGTATCTTCATTTCCGAAGGGTATATGTTAAGATGACGATAGTATGATAAATCACAATGCTTGAAAACACCTATGAATAAACAGCACCGGGGTAAGCAGGCTGGCAACCCTAAAAAAGCCATGCCACACTTTTTAATAAGACGCATCAGTGAGGGCAGTTTTATCTTAGTGATGACTGTTGCACTGTTTGTGTTGTTGTCGCTATCAACGTATCGGATCAATGATCCGGGGCTTTTTCACGCGAGCGCTTCCTCAGCAGACGTTGCTAACGGCGGGGGGCAGGTTGGCGCTTATGTAGCTGATGTACTTTATTTGTGTTTTGGGTACATGGCTTATTTGTTACCCGTTTATTTTGCCTACATTGCCTGGGTGATTTTGAAGGATCATCGTGCCTTGCGGGTGGTGAATAAATTTATGCTATTGCTCCGAGGTGCGGGCCTGTTATTTTTGTTATGTGGTGGTTGTGGTTTGCTGGCTTTTGGTCTGCACGGGCAAGTGTTGTCTATCCTCTATATGCCCGGAGGGGTGCTTGGTCAGTCAATTGCTGGTTTTTTATACCATGCGTTAAACCTGCAAGGCGCGACACTTTTATTATTTGCCATGTTGTTGGTGGGTGTGACCTGGTTGACAGGGCTTTCCTGGATAAGCAGTACAGAGGTAATTGGTTATTACATCATGATGGCTGTACACGCGGTGGTAAGGAGCTTACTCGTTAGTTCGCGTTGGGTTAAATCAGCCTGGATGTATTTTAAAGCACGAGAAAAGAAACCAGCCGCGATGAGTAATCGATATGTACCCGGTTTGCCCAAAATTAAAAAAGACCAACCCGTGTCTCTACCGAGCCTCATGGTGGAAGAAAAACCTTCACCCGTAAAAAAAATAAAAGAAGTATTGATTCCAAAAGTGCAGGTTACTGGTAGTTTGCCCTCGTTGAGTTTGTTGGATAAAGGCCAACCTGGCAAGCCGATGGGTGGGTATACGCATCAGGAGTTGGAAGGGTTGTCGCGTGAGGTTGAGCAGCATTTGCTGGATTTTGGTATCCAGGTTGATGTAGTTGCTGTGCATCCAGGTCCTGTGATCACGCGTTTTGAATTGCAATTGGCCGCTGGAATTAAAGTCAGTAAACTCACAGCGCTGGCGAAAGACTTGGCAAG
>Ga0209024_1002398_pt1 | contig 11014 bp, 6 predicted proteins | sample AutmiccommunBRH5_FD_187380 | JGI IMG/M metagenome (GOLD analysis project Ga0209024, IMG submission 187380) | Deep subsurface microbial communities from Mt. Terri, Switzerland - Autotrophic microbial communities BRH/5 (SPAdes) (version 2) | ecosystem: Environmental > Aquatic > Deep subsurface >...
TCGGGTGCGATCGCGATCGAAGGCAATGATTCGGCGGGCATAAGGCTCGGCGGCCCGCTGACGGGCAATTTCACCAACGATGGCACGATCAGCGTGCTCGGCGACAGGGCGCTCGGCGTCGGGCTTCAGGACGTCACGGGCAATATCCGTCTTGCCGGAACGATTGCCGCCACCGGTGTCGATGCGATCGCCGCGCGGCTCGGCGGCGACATCACGGGCGCGCTCGTCGTGCAGGGCAATCTCACGGCAACGGGCTATCGCTTCACCGCGCCCCCGGCCGACCCCTCGAAGCTCGATGCCGACGACCTGCTGATCGGCGGTCCCGCGCTGGCGGTCGAAGGCGATGTGACGGGCGGCATCATTTTCGCGGTCCCTCCGAAGGATTCGAGCACAACCGACAAGGATGAGGACGATGACGGCATCGACGACGACAAGGAAGGGTCGGCGGTCGTCCGCTCCTTTGGATCGGCGGCGGCCATCCGGATCGGTTCGGCCGACCGCGATGTCGCGATCGGCGCGCTCGCGGGCACCGGAACCGGCCTCGGCGTCATCATCGACGGCTCGGTGCTCGGCAACGGGCTTTACGCCGGCAAGGATGGCAATGCGATCCGGATCGGCGGGCTTGGCGGCGCCGTGACGATCGCTGGCGGCATCGGCATCGGCGCCACCGGCAGCGTTGGGGCGCAGTCCAAAGATGCGGCGGCGACGGCAATCCGCTTCGGCAGCGGTGCCTCGACCCCCGAACTGCGTAACGCGGGCAAGGTCGAGGCGTCAACCGGCGGCAATGCGTCGGGGGCAGTAGCGACCGCGGTGATCGTGGAAGCGGGCGCCGACGTCGCGCTGATCCGCAACAGCGGCACGATCGCGGCCAAGACCGGCGGCGACAATGGCACGGCGCGCGCGATCGTCGACCTGTCGGGCAAGGTCGGCACGGTCGAAAACAGCGGCGCGATCAGCGCCACCGGGGCGCTCGCATCGTCCGACCGCAATGTCGCGATCGATCTGTCGGCAAACGCCATCGGCGCGACGGTCAAGCAGACCGCGGTCGCTGCCGGAATCACCGCCCCCAGCATCGTCGGCGACGTCCGCTTCGGCGGCGGCAACGACGTGTTCGACATTGCCGATGGTTCGGTGAAGGGGAACAGCTTCTTCGGCGCTGGCAACAACAAGCTCGCGCTGTCGGGTGACGCAACATACGCCGGCAATGCCCGCTTCGGCGCCGGCAACGACGCAATGACGCTCGCCGGCACATCGAAGTTTACGGGTCTGGCGGATTTCGGGGGCGGCACCGATACGCTCTCCATCGGCGGCACCTCGATCTTCTCCGGCACGCTCGCCAATTCGCAGGGTCTGGCGGTTTCGGTCGCGGGCGGCACCTTCGACGTTGGCGGCGCCGCGACGATTTCGTCGCTTGCGGTCACGGACAAAGGCACACTCGGCGTGATGCTCGATACCGGCAACACGGGAACCAATCTTCAGGTCACCGGCAACGCCAGCTTCGGCACCGAATCAAAGCTCGCGCTCAAGCTGTCGAGCCTCGATAAAGCCGAGGGTCAGCATATCGTGCTGACTGCGGGGACGCTTACGGGTGCGAACAATCTGACCGCGTCGCAGACGCTGCTGCCCTTCCTCTACAAGGGAACGCTGACCTCGAACGCCACCCAGCTAATCGTCGACGTATCGCGCAAGAACACAACCGAACTCGGACTCAACCGTTCCGAAGCGAGCGCGTTCGATGCGGTGCTCGACGCAGTCGTCGCCGACCAGAAGATCGAGGATGTCTTCCTGAGCATCACCGATGGCGATCAGTTCCACAATCAGCTCGGCCAGATGCTCCCCGAACATGAAGGCGGCGTGTTTGAAACCGTCACCTCGGGTTCGCGCGCGCTGTCACGCTACCTGCAGGATCCCAATGCGCCCTATCAGGACGAGGGCAAATGGGGTTATTGGGTCAATCAGGCCGTGTGGGGCACGTCAAAGGACGTCGGCAACACCGCGAGCTATGACGTCAGCGGCTGGGGCATTTCGGCAGGCGCCGAAATCGAGAGCAAACTCGGTAACTTCGGTGGCTCGATCGCCTATCTCAGCGGCAAGGACGGCAACGGCAGCAACGCCAATGAAGTCAGCACCAGCCAGTTTGAAGGCGCGCTGCACTGGCGCCTGCGGTCCGATGGCTTTTTGGCGAATGCCCGCGTTTCGGGCGCGCCAATCAGCCTGAAGGGCACGCGCATCTTCCGTGCCGAAGCCGGCGCCGACGACATCGAAAAGACGATGAAGGGCAAATGGGACGCCACTCTGTGGTCGGCCTCCGGCTCGGTCGCTTATGACACGCGCGTCGGCGGCCTGAGCTTCCGCCCGATGGTCGCGGTCGATTATTTCAAGCTGAAGGAAGATGGCTATCAGGAAACCGGCGGCGGCGATGCGCTCGACCTGACGGTGCTGAGCCGCGACAGCGACGAGCTTGCCGTGTCGGGCACCGTTGCCGTCGGCCTCGATTTCGGCGGCGCCGACGAATATGACGGCTGGACGCGCTTCGAACTTGAAGGCGGCCGCCGTCAGATCGTCAGCGGCACGCTCGGCTCGACGACGGCTTCGTTCAAGGACGGCACGCCGTTCACCCTTGTTCCTGATGATCGCACGAGCGGCTGGGTCGGCCGTTTCCGTGGCATCGCCGGAAATTCGGCCTTTCAGGTCGCCGGCGAAGTGTCCGCGGAAGAACAGCAAAGCCATATCGGCTGGGCTTTCCGTGCAAGTCTGCGGGTCGGCCTCTAGCCCCCCGGCCGGCCCCGCCCGCAAGGGGGAAGCGTAACCCCTACCCACGCTTCCCCCTTGCCTAGGCAGAAATGAAACGACAAAACAGATGCTTGCACGGTCCGCTCTCTCTTTCCAAGCGCCGCAGTTGCGCGGCGGACCGGGGACGCTATATGACGGCGTCATCAGGGGGACGTATGGCGCGCACCGGGGTGGCGCCCACCGGCAAAAGATGGCGTTCCAAAGCAAGCAATCCATGACAGAGTCGCGTGATCGAACCGACCCAGCACAGGGTATCGAAGGCGTATTGCTCGCCAACCGGGATCGCATCGTCCGCTTTCTCGAGATGCGCGGTGCGGGCGACGGCGCCGAGGATCTGTTCCAGGATTTGTGGATGCGCCTGACCGACCGGACGTCCGGCCCCATAGCCGATCCCCTGCCCTATATAATGCGCGCCGCGAACAATCTGATGCTCGACCGTTACCGGTCGGCGCGGCAAAGCGACCTGCGGGACAAGGCGTGGGGCGAAGCGGCCGCCATACAAAGCCCCTCGGCCGAAACCTCGTTGATCTCGCGCGAACAGCTCGCGCTCGTTGAAACCGCGATCACCGCGACCGGCGAGCGACCGGCGCGCATCTTCCGCCGGTTCCGCGTCGATGGTCAGAACCAACGCGATATAGCTAGTGAAATGGGGGTCAGCCTGAGCACCGTCGAAGCCGATCTGCGCAAAGTCTATGCGGCGCTCGCCGTGATACGGAGGCAGTTCGATGCAAGCTGACATGGCGAACGCCGAAGCCCGCGCGATCGACTGGTTGATCCGTCAGCGCGACCCCGATTTCGACGACTGGAGCGGCTTTGCCGACTGGCTGGCCGAGGACCCGGAGCATAACGCCATCTACGACGCGGTCGCTAGCCTCGACCGCGATCTCGATGCCCTGGCCGCAGCACCCAAATCCAAACCGTCGGTCGTCATCATACCCGACGCACCGCGCCGTCCTTCGCGGCGTGCATGGTTCGGCGGGGCAATGGCCGCGGCGCTGGTCGGTGCGATCAGCCTGTCGAGCCTTGGCTTGTTCGGCAACGACAACCGCATCGAGACGCTGGCAGGCGAACATCGCACCATCGCGCTCGCCGACGGGTCGAAGATCGAGGTCAACGGCGCTTCGGTGATCGAGATCGACAAGGACCGCCCGCGCTTTGCCCGGCTGGAATCGGGCGAGGCGATGTTCCATGTCGTTCACCGCGACGATGATCCCTTTGTCGTCGAGACGGGCGATGCGAAGATCGTCGACCTCGGCACCGCTTTCAACGTCGTGCGCCGCGACCGCCAGACGTCGGTTGCGGTGTCCGAAGGCATCGTCCTCTACAACCCCGATCGCGACAAGGTCCGCCTCGTCGCGGGCAAGGCCATCGAAGCCCGTGACGGCGATCGTCAGCCGCCGGTCGTGCAGGATGTCGACGTCGCCAGCATCGGCGGCTGGCGCAGCGGTTTGCTCGTCTACAACGGCACCCCGCTCGCCGTTGTCGCCGAGGATCTAAGGCGCACCGCCGGAATGCAGGTCCGCATCGCGCCCGAGGCGAGCGATTTGTTTTTCCGCGGTGCGCTGATCATCGACAAGAACCGGAACCGCACGATCGCTGATCTTGCGGCGCTCTCAGGGACAAAGGTCCAGCGGCAGGGCGATGGCTGGATATTGACCCGCTGACCATGCACCCGCGCCTTTCCCCCCGGCTGTTCGCTGCCGCAGCAGCGATAACGCTGTGCCTGCCCGAGCAGGTTCAGGCGGCGGAGGAACGCGTGTTCGATGTGCCGAAAGGCAGCCTGTCAACCGTGCTCCCGGTCATCAGCCGACAGGCCGGCGTCAGCATCAGCGTCGGCGATGCAAAACTCTGGCAGGGCCGCGCCAAGCCGGTGCGCGGGCGGATGAGTGTCGAAGAAGCGATCCGGCGCCTGCTCGCCGGGTCCGATGCGCGCGCCGTACGCGTCAGCGCGACAAGTTGGCGGATCGAACGCCGCCCCGTCCGTGTCGCGCGGCAGGCGCCACCTCCACGACACGCGCCACAGCCAAGGGCCCGCGAACCATCGCAAGACACGGTCGCCGCGGCCCAAGACGAAATCATCGTCACCGCGTCCAAGACCGACCTGCCCCTTACGCACTTCGCCGGCGTCGTCACCAAATTGGATGGCGGCGATTTGGCGTTTGGCGGCGAACGCGGAATGGACTCGATCCTGTCGCGCACCGCGACCGTTTCCTCGACGCATCTTGGCTCGGGGCGCAACAAGCTGTTCATTCGCGGGATCGCCGATTCCAGCTTCACCGGCCCGACACAATCGACGGTCGGCCAGTATCTCGGCGATATCCGCCTCAGCTATAACGCCCCCGACCCCGACCTGCGTCTTTATGACGTCGACAATGTCGAGATTCTCGAAGGACCGCAGGGCACACTCTATGGCGCCGGATCGCTCGGCGGGATCATTCGTGTCATCCCGAAGGCCCCCGACCCGCGCGAAATGACGGTGCAGGCGATTGCCGGCGTGTCGATCACCCAGCACGGCGATCCCGGCGGCGATATCGCCGCGATCGCCAACCTGCCCGTCAGCGATGACGGCCATGCGCTGCGGCTCGTCGGCTATATGCTCACCGACGGGGGCTATATCGACAACCCGCTGCGCGGCCAGAATGACGTCAACCGCGTCCATGTCCGCGGCGGGCGAGGCACCTTTCGCTTCGAGGCCGGCGACGGCTGGACGATCGATCTGGGCGGCGTCTATCAGGCGATCACGTCGGACGACGCGCAATATGCCGACAAAAACGGTCCGCCGCTTACGCGTGCGTCGATGGTCGAGCAGAATGCCACCGCGCGCTACGGCATGGGCTCGGTCGTCGTGATGAAGGAGTGGGACGACCTCTATTTCCAGTCGTCCAACGCCTATATCGATCACCGCCTGTTCGAACGGTTCGACGCCAGCCTGCCCGAAGCGCGGCAGGGAAGCGACACGTCCAACGGCGGCGTCCCCGCCCCGCCTTCGGTCGGGACGGTCGATGTCGAACGCCTGTTCGCACCGTTCCCGGTCATTGCGCTGAACGATGTTCCGCGCGTGCTCGACCAGTATAATGCGACGCGGATGTTCGTCAGCGAAAACCGTCTCTCGCGCCCCTATCGTGACGGCCTCGGCTGGGTCATTGGCGCCAGTTTCATCGACAACCGCGCGCGGCAGGACCGCGAATTTGGCTATGGACCGCTCCGCGCGGTCATTCCCGGCGTGACCAACAAGATCACCGAATTCACCGGCTATGCCGAAGCGACCGTCGAAGTGATGCCCGACCTGATCGCATCGGGCGGCATTCGCCTGTCGCACGCCAAGCTGGGTGGCGCCGCCGAAGGCGTGTCTTTCGCGCTGGCACAGGCAAACCGTGCGACCACCGCGTCGCGCAACGAGACCGACCTGCTGCCGTCCTTCTCGCTGCTCGCGACGCCGCTCCACAATGTCCGCGTCTACGCGCGCTATCAGGAGGGCTTCCGCCCCGGCGGGCTCGCCGTTGACGGTAATTTCGTACGCCGCTTCCTCAACGATCAGGTCCGCACCTGGGAGGCGGGAATGCGCTTTGGCGACAGGCGCCAAAGCCTGCTCGACGCCAGCATCTCGATCTCGCATAGCCGCTGGCGCAATATCCAGGCCGATTTCATCGACAGCACCGGCTTTCCGACCACCGCCAATATCGGGGACGGCCGCATCACGAGCTTGTCGGGCGCGGTCGCGATGCGGCCGACCGCTGCGCTGACCTTTGAACTCGGCGCGGTTTACAACCACAGCCGGGTCGACGATCTCTCGCCGCAGATCTTGCCGGTGTTCGTCGCCGCGCCGGCCCGCCTAGGCCGCATTCCCAATGTCGCGAGCCATGCGGTGCGCGGGTCGGTCAACTATGCGACCGTGATCGGCGACGAGGATTTCCGCGTTAATGGCTGGGCCAGCTATATCGGCCCGTCGCGGCTCGGTATCGGGCCGGTACTTGGCGAGAGCCAGGGCGATTATATCGACACGGGTATTGCGATGCGCGTCGGCAATGCACGCCGCGGCCTGTCGTTGACGCTCACCAATCTATTCGATTCGCGCGGCAACCGCTTCTCGCTGGGCACGCCTTTCGTCGAGGGTAACGAAGGCTTCATGACCCCGCTCCGCCCGCGCACGCTCAGGATCGCAATCGACGTCGCTTATTAGCGAATGTCGGCTTTGGGGTGGAAAGCAGTCGTTAGCACATGCGCTCCATTATCGTGATTTGTCATGAGATATGGAGGCCACGTCATCGCCAGCGAACCGCTTTCAACATTGGGCCGACAATCTTGCTTGATCGTGCTGGCGGGCTGTGCCGCGCTATTCATATCAGCGTGTGCGCCAAGCTTGCCCGACTATCGCTATCGATTGACTATCGAAGTGGACACGCCCGATGGTGTGCGCTCAGGATCGAGCGTGATCCAAGTCGCCTCGCATGTTTCTGGTCAATATTCGTTAGCGCCAGGTGATGTAACGACGCAGGTCACGGGCGAAGCCGTGGCAGTCGACCTCCCGGGCAGAAAAACATTGTTTGCGCTCTTGTCAAAGCCCGGCAGTGCAGAGGGCGCCAATGCTTATGCACTTGATGCATTGTTCCCGAGACCGTGGGTTGGATCGAAAGAATATGTCGCCAACGTCAACGCGTTGGCGGACAGGCGCGATATCGGTGTGCTGCCGTCTAAGGACTGGCCGATGCTGGTGACCTTTGGCGATATTAAAAACCCAACCAGCATTGTGCGCATTGATGTTGCCAATCTTGAATCCACACTCGGCCCAGACGTGAAAATTCGACGGATCACGGCGCAGATCACGGAAGAGCCAGTGACAACCGGAATTGAGAAGAAATTGAAGTGGTTGCCTCGCATCTACGAGATGCAAATCTCTTCTGACTTTCAACCTGAAGGCATTCCGGTTGGGAATTTCCAAGGCCTGTTCACCTCAGCCAAATTTAAATGAATCGCGCTGCATTTCATCCTTTATCCGGCAGCAGTTGCTATTCCCCAAATACGGGTCCGCCTTCTGGATGGCCGGGAAGCGGTGATGCATGTCAGCTTCCGGTCGCTAACTGCCGTTACCGCCCCTCCCCGCCGGGGAGGGGCTGCCGCCATTAATCCGCCAGCGTAATCCGTTCGTACCGCTCCATATGATAATCGTGGCTGCCAAACTGGCCCTCGATCATCGTCGCGCGCTTGAAATAATGGCCGATCGCCAATTCCTGCGTGATGCCGATGCCGCCGTGGGTCTGGATAGCATTCTGGCCGACGAAATTGGCGCCGCGCGCGACCTTCGCTTTCGCGGCCGATACCGCCGGCATGCGCTCGACTGCTGGCAGGCCCAGCTTCAGCGTGCCCATGATCGTCATCGACCGCGCCTGTTCGACCTCCATGAACATGTCGACCATGCGGTGCTGCAGCACCTGGAATTTCGCGATCGGTACACCGAACTGCTTGCGCTGCTGCGTATATTCCAGCGTGCCTTCGTGCAGCTTCTGCATCACGCCGGTCGCCTCGGCGCATACCGCAATCGTCGCCTCGTCGACGATCTGCTCGATCAGCGGCAGGCCCGTGCCTTCGCCGCCCAGCAGCGCGTCGCCGGGGACGGCGACATTCTCGAAATAGATTTCCGAAGCCCGGCTGCCGTCGACGGTCGGATAGTCGCGGCGGACGATGCCGGGAAGATTGGCGTCGATCAGGAACAGCGAGACGCCGTCGCGGTCGCGCACATTGCCGCCGGTGCGCGCGGTCACGAGCAGATGTGTTGCCCAAGGCGCGGCATAAACGACGCTCTTGTGGCCGTTCAGCACATAGCCTGCGCCATCCTTTTTCGCGGTGGTGCGCAGGTTCGCAAGGTCATAGCGCCCCTGCGGCTCGGCATAGGCGAAGGCGATGATTGCATTGCCCGCGATGATTTCGGGGATCATCGCATCGGCCTGCGCCCCGCCGACGGCCTTCAGCGCGCCGCCCGCGATGACGACGGTGGGAAGATAGGGCTCGATCCCGATGACCTTGCCGAGTTCTTCCATCACGATCGCATTTTCGAGCGCCCCGCCGCCGAGGCCGCCATGCTCTTCGGCAAAGGGCGCGCCCAGCATGCCAAGCTCCTGCGCCAGCGCGGTCCAGATCGCCGGATCGCGTCCGCTGTCGCTGCCGATGAACTTCTGGCGCGTTTCGAAATCATAGGTGTCGCCAAGGAAACGCGACAGCGTGTCGCGGATCATGTCCTGCGTTTCGGTGTAAGTGAAATCCATTGTCTGCCCTCTCATAAATAGGGACAGTCCCTATTTATCGAATTGTCCGTTGCTGGCCGAAAGCGGTGCCCGTTGATAAATAGGGACTGTCCCTATTTATGGGCACCGGCGCATCACAATCCCAAAACCATCTTCGCGATGATGTTGCGCTGAATCTCGTTCGATCCGCCATAGATCGTCGTCTTGCGCATGTTGAAATAGGTCGGCGCCGCGCGATGCGCGTAATCGGGCCCGATCGGATGCTCATTGTCGCCCTCGCCGAAGCCGCGGAAATAGGGGGCGCCATAATGGCCGACCGCTTCCAGCGTCAGTTCGGTCAACCGCTGCTGGATTTCACTCCCCTTGATCTTGAGCAGGCTCGATTCCGGCCCCGGGCCCCGACCCGCGTTCGCACCTGCCAAGCTGCGCAATTCGGTGAATTCGAGCGCCGCCAAGTCGACTTCCAACTCGGCGACCTTGCGCTTGAAAAAGGCGTTGGCGAGCAGCGGCTGGTCGCCGTCGAGTTCGGTGCGAGCGATCGCCTTCACCTTCTCGATCCCGCGCTTCGACGCCGCGACACCCGCGATGCCGGTGCGTTCGTGCGCGAGCAGGAACTTGGCGCAGGTCCAGCCCTTATTCTCTTCATAGACGCGCTGCGACTGCGGGACGCGCACATCTTCCAGCCACACCTCGTTCACCTCATGCTCGCCGCCCAATGTGATGATAGGGCGCACGGTGATGCCGGGCGATTTCATGTCGATCAGAAGGAAGCTGATGCCTTCCTGCTGCTTCGCTTCCTTGTCGGTGCGGACGAGGAAGAATCCCCAGTCGGCATGCTGCGCCAGCGTCGTCCACGTTTTCTGACCATTGACGATATAATCGTCGCCATCGGGGACCGCCGTCGTGCGCAGGCTGGCAAGGTCCGAACCCGAACCGGGTTCCGAATAACCCTGGCACCACCAATCCTCACCCGACAGGATGCGCGGCAGGAAATGGGCCTTCTGCTCGGGCGTGCCAAAGGTGTAGATGACGGGGCCGACCATCGCGAGGCCGAAGGGCATCAGGCGAATACAATCGGCGCGGGCGGTTTCTTCGGACCAGATGAAGCGCTGCGTCGGGGTCCAGCCGGTGCCGCCATATTCAACCGGCCATGCGGGGGCGATCCAGCCCTTTTTGTACAGGATCTTGTGCCAGGCGAGGAAATCCTCCTTGGACATTTCTTCGCCTTCATCCTGCTTGTCGCGCAGATCGGCGGGGTAATTTTCGGCGATGAACTGGCGAACTTCCTGTTGGAAGGCCAGATCTTCGGGGCTGAATTCCATGTCCATCACGAATCTCCCATTGGGCAATGGCGCCCTTATACTGGGCGCTCACCTTTACGTAAACGGCAAGTTGCCACTTGCAACCTTCCTTGCGCCGATGATTGCGCCTAACATCCCCGCTTGTCCAGCGTGCGCGGCCGTCGCGCGCGGACGAAAAGTCGAGGGGAACGGGGATGACCAAGGGCAAGCGCGCCGCGCTGTCGGTTGCGGCAATTATCGGCGTGGTGGCGCTATCGGCGTGGCTGTTCCAGCGCCCGATCGGCATGTGGCTATTCGACCGGGCGGCCGAGCGCGCTGCGGCGCGTGACACGCTGAAGGACTTGCCTGACGGATTGCACGTCGGCCTTTGCGGAACCGGGTCGCCCCTCCCCAATCGCGAGCGCGCCGCCGCCTGCACCGTCATCATCGCGGGCAAGACGATGGTCGTCGTCGATGCGGGCGAAGGCGCCGCGCGCAACATCGCGCAGATGGGCCTGCCAAATGCGCGGATCAAAGCATTGTTCCTGACCCATTATCATTCGGATCATATCGACGGAATGGGGCCGATGATGTTGCTGCGCTGGACCGCCAGCGGCAATACCGCGCCCCTCCCCGTTTATGGCCCGACCGGAGTCGAACGCGTGATCGCGGGATTCAACACCGCCTATGCGCTCGATAACG
>Ga0209024_1002403_pt1 | contig 11005 bp, 7 predicted proteins | sample AutmiccommunBRH5_FD_187380 | JGI IMG/M metagenome (GOLD analysis project Ga0209024, IMG submission 187380) | Deep subsurface microbial communities from Mt. Terri, Switzerland - Autotrophic microbial communities BRH/5 (SPAdes) (version 2) | ecosystem: Environmental > Aquatic > Deep subsurface >...
TGTTGCTGGCATTCACCCCTTGTGTTTTACCCATGGTGCCTGTGCTTTCAGGAATTATTGTGGGTCATGGCAAGGATTTATCGACCCGTAAGGCGTTTTTTCTGTCATTAAGTTACGTGCTTAGCATGGCTGTCACGTATGCGGTTGCTGGAGCTATCGTGGCATTAATGGGCAGCAATTTGCAAATAGCCATGCAATCACCCTGGATAATAAGCCTGTTTAGCCTGATTTTTGTCTTACTGGCACTGTCGATGTTTAATTTTTATGATTTACGCCTGCCTGTCTCCTGGCAAAGCAAATTGGCCAGCGTGACGCGCAGTCAAGCAGGCGGGCATTATCTTGGTGCAGCGGTCATGGGCTGCTTATCAACTTTAATTTTATCTCCCTGTGTCACAGCCCCCTTAATTGGTGCACTGGGTTATATAGCCCATAGCGGCAATGTTGTTTTAGGCAGCCTGGCTTTATTCTCCTTAGGATTAGGCATGGGAAGTCCTTTACTGGTGGTGGGTACTTCAGCAGGAAAATTACTGCCTAAAGCAGGCCACTGGATGAATGCGGTGAAGTCTTTTTTTGGTGTCATGCTCCTTGCTGTCGCAATTTATTTAATGCAGCGGATACTACCAGCAACGCTTATCATGGCACTGTGGGGAAGCTTGTTGATTTTTTCAGGTATTTACATGGATGCCTTGAGCCTATCGCGTTCTAATGCAGAAAAATTCCGCCAGGGATTAGGCATCATTCTACTGGTTTATGGTTTATTGATATTGATAGGTGCGAGCCGAGGCAATACGGATCCTTTACAACCGTTAACCTCAACAAGCAATGCCCATCTGGTGGGCAACAAGCTGCCTAAACGCATGGTTAAAACAGTGGACGAGGCACAACTGGCGCTTGCCAAAGCCAAAGAGGAAGGCAAACCTGTCATGATTGATTTTTATGCCGACTGGTGTGCTTCATGCAAAGTAATCGATGCAACCACATTGCAAAATCCGCACGTGCAGGCAGCACTTAATAATTTTGTGGTGTTAAAAATAGATGTCACCGCCAATACACCTGAAACCAAAGCCTTACTACGTCATTTTGATGTCGTAGCCCCACCAACCTTTCTTTTTTTTGATGCCAAGGGTAAGGAATTAAACCGGGTAGTGGGTGATGTGTCTGTTAATACGTTTTCCATGCATTTGAAGCAAGCCTCAGCTGCGAATGGCTAGTGCCTCTCAATCGTAGGTTGGCAATAATAAGATCCACATGCAAACCATTGTTGGGCCAAGGCCCAACCTACACTAATGATTATTGAATGCCTTGCTTTAAACCCAAGGCGGCGGGCAATTGATCGGCCATTGCAGTGCCAACATTTTTTGAAAATCGCTCAAACAGATTTTCCTTGTAGGTATAATCTACTATTTTCTCGACTTTAATCACTTCACGTGCCAACTGGGCTGTGCTGGCAAAGCCGTCAACCAAACCAAGTTTTTTTGCCTGAGTACCTGTCCAGAATAAGCCTGAGAAGGTGTCATCATTAATTACCAGCCGATCACCACGTCCTTCTTTCACGCGCTCAATGAATTGCTCATGAATGATATCAAGCATGGTCTGCAGCTTTTTCTCTTGTGCCGGATCAGCGGGTGAGAACTGATCCATAAATCCTTTATTTCGACCTGAAGTATATAGCCGCCGTGAAACACCAAGTTTTTGCATGGTATCAACAAAGCCAAAACCGTTGTATAAAACACCAATAGAACCAACCAGGCTAGACGGATTTGCATAAATTTCATCAGCTGCTGCTGCCACATAATAAGCAGCAGATGCGCACGCATCCACACAAACAGCATAGGTTTTGATATCGGGGTATTTATTACGAAAGTAGCGAAGCCCGCTAAACATGTAATCAGCTTGCACCGGACTGCCTCCAGGGCTATCAATACGCACAATTAAGGCTTTTAACCCCTTACTTTGATAGGCTTTATCCAGGCCTTTTGCAAAATTATCACCATTTGCCGCCTGGTTTTCAAAAATAGTGCCTTTGATATCAATCAAGCCAATATGGGGTTGTGCAAGTAGAGCTACCGTTTCACGACGGGCCATTCCAATCTCATAGAACACCCAGAGAATCAATACTACTATAATTATGGCCTTAAACCATTGCCAAAAACGCTTGCGTTTTTGATCGCGCATGTATTGAGCAACAATATTATTTAACACGGCTTGTGAGTCGGAATTATCGACTGAATTATTCATGCGCACCACTTGATTTTTCAGAATGAATCCTCATTTTACAATATAGTGAACATAGTAACAAACCGCCTGGATGGGACAAACAGTGTAGCGCTTGAAGTTAGGCAGAAAACCTTGATTACGCTATGCTTCATCAAGGCTACGATCGATATTTTTTATTTTTGTCGGGAATTAATTTAAATAACTAAAAGGCCTTAATTATGCGAATGGACAAACTTACCTCCAAGTTTCAAATGGCTTTAGCTGATGCACAATCACTGGCATTAGGCCGCGATAATGGCTTTATTGAACCTGAGCATTTAATGAAAGCACTGCTGGATCAGCAGGGTGGAAGTTGCCGGCCACTGCTTTCCAAGGCAGGTGTTAATCTCTCGCAACTCAGAACCCTTATTGATCAGGCATTAGACCGCTTGGCTAAAGTATCAGGTACAGGAGGGGACATTCACCTATCAAACGCGCTTAACCGTTTGCTGAACCTCACTGATAAATTAGCCCAACAACGTAAAGACCAATACATTTCCAGTGAATTATTTATTTTAGCCGCAATGAATGAAAACGGTGGACTTGCGAAATTACTCAAACAAGCAGGAGCTGAACCAGGCGCCATTGAAAAATCCATCGATGAAATCCGTGGCGGTGAAACAGTGACCGACCCGAATGCAGAAGAGCAACGGCAGGCACTGGAAAAATACACACTGGACTTAACTGAACGTGCCGAACAAGGCAAACTTGATCCAGTTATTGGGCGTGATGACGAAATTCGCCGCACGATTCAAGTCTTGCAACGCCGTACCAAAAATAACCCTGTATTAATTGGTGAGCCTGGTGTTGGAAAAACAGCCATTGTCGAAGGGCTTGCACAACGCATCATTAATGGCGAAGTACCTGAAGGGTTGAAAAACAAACGCCTGCTGTCGCTGGACATGGGCGCATTAATCGCTGGCGCAAAATTTCGTGGCGAATTTGAAGAGCGCCTAAAAGCGGTATTAAATGACTTGGGCAAACAGGAAGGCCAGGTCATTTTATTCATTGATGAATTGCATACCATGGTGGGTGCAGGCAAAGCCGAAGGGGCAATGGATGCAGGCAACATGCTAAAACCGGCCCTTGCACGAGGCGAACTGCATTGCATCGGGGCGACCACACTCGATGAATACCGCCAATACATCGAAAAAGATGCAGCGCTTGAGCGCCGCTTTCAAAAAATACTGGTAGATGAACCCAGCGTGGAAGATACCATCGCCATTTTGCGCGGTCTGAAAGAACGTTATGAAGTGCATCATGGCGTGGAAATCACTGACCCTGCCATTGTTGCGGCGGCCACCTTATCGCATCGCTATATATCTGACCGGCAATTGCCTGATAAAGCCATTGATTTAATTGATGAGGCCGGCAGTCAAATTCGAATGGAGATTGATTCCAAGCCAGAAAGCCTGGACAAGCTGGACAGGCGCCTTATTCAATTAAAAATTGAACGCGAGGCATTGAAAAAAGAAACGGACGAAGCCTCCAAAAAACGCCTGGATGATCTACAGCACAGCATTGATGAACTTGAAAAAAACTATGCTGATCTAGACGACATATGGAAAGCTGAAAAAGCCACTTTACAAGGTACAGCCCATATAAAGGAAGCCTTGGAACAAGCACGGCTTGAACTTGAAACCGCAAGACGCGCAGGCGATCTCACCCGCATGTCTGAATTGCAATATGGCCGCATTCCCGAACTGGAAAAACAGCTGGATCAAGAAGCAAACGCCGAACCACAAGAAACAAAATTGGTGCGTAACAAAGTCACTGAAGAAGAAATTGCGGAAGTCGTGTCGAAATGGACAGGCATACCGGTTGCCAAAATGCTTGAAGGGGAAAAAGAAAAATTACTGAACATGGAAGATGCCATCCACCAACGAGTAATTGGCCAAGATGAAGCCGTTGATGCCGTGGCAAATGCGATTCGGCGCTCACGTGCCGGGCTTTCTGACCCAAACCGCCCCATTGGCTCTTTCCTATTCTTAGGCCCTACCGGTGTAGGTAAAACAGAGCTTTGCAAAGCACTTGCAACGTTTCTTTTTGACACGGTCGAGGCCATGGTGCGTATCGATATGTCTGAATTCATGGAAAAACATTCCGTTGCAAGACTGATTGGCGCCCCGCCCGGCTATGTTGGCTATGAAGAAGGAGGCTATTTAACCGAAGCGGTCCGCCGCAGGCCCTACTCAGTGATCTTGCTTGATGAAATTGAAAAAGCGCACAGCGATGTATTCAATATTCTCTTGCAAGTGCTTGATGACGGGCGTTTAACGGATGGCCAGGGGCGTACGGTTGATTTTCGCAACACCGTGATCGTGATGACATCAAACCTTGGCTCCCATCTTATCCAGGAAATGGGTAGTAAGGTCAGTTATGATCAAGTAAAAGCCGCGGTAATGGAGCTGGTAGGCCAGCATTTTCGTCCTGAGTTTATCAATCGAATCGATGAGAGTGTTGTTTTTCATGCCTTGACTAAAGAGCAAATTGCCAACATCGCCAACATTCAAATAAGCTACCTGCAACAACGTTTGCAGGCTCAGGATATCGCCTTGGAAATTGAGCCCAAAGCACTCAGCTATTTGGCTGAAGCAGGCTTTGATCCAGTGTATGGTGCCAGACCATTGAAACGGGTTATCCAACAAAAACTGGAAAATACCTTGGCGCAAGATCTACTCACGGGGCAATTTAAACCCGGGGATAAAATCATTGTCTCACTTGCCGATGGGCATTTGAAATTCAAGTGCGAATAAAGCGGGTCAAATTGGAAAAGATGAGGAAAGAGAACACCTGAAAATAACTATCATAAAGAGAAGCGATTGAAGCCATCTTTAAAAACCTTGCACAAAAGGTTTTAGAGTATCGACGATAGGAAGATCCTGTACAGCAATACCGGCTTCAACCGCTATCTGTTTTGAAAAAAATCCACATAAGGATAGAAGGGAAGGCACGGAGGATGGAAAACCTAACTCCCTTCTTTTATTAGCTTGTGCAAGAGGATTCATATCCTGGGTTATATTTTCCCTATTAATCATAAAAAACGGATTCTTTACGCCGGGGAAAATGGCCCATAATGCAATACGCTGCTCTGATGTCATTCTAAACACTTCAAAATAGCTCAAATACAAGGTTTGCACCTGCGGCAATACATGTTTAAGTTGGCGCAATGCATCAAGAGAAAAATCATCCAGGTTGTTATTACACAGCTTAAGTGTATTTAACGTTTTAGGCAGCGCGGCGAATGCCTGACCTAATTTAACACCAGTTTTTTCGTTTAAGCTATTGCCGTTTAAATTCAGCTCAACTAAATCCTTATGAAGTGCGTCAAACACTTGCGCTAATTGAATGTCCGTTTGATGATAAAGGTGATTCCATTTTAAATTGAGCGAAATCACGGTACTTGGAATGCCACCAAAAGCCTCGATTAGTTCAGCGCGAGGTTTACTGCCTAAGATATTACCTTTTAAAATAAGCACTCTCATGCCCTCATGAAGAGATGCAAAAGCTCTTTTTAAGACCAAGCCTGTTTTAGATTCGAGATAATTATCACTTAAATCAAGTGTACTCACGCTGGGAGGAATAGCTGAAAATAGCTGGACTAATTCATCATCTGCTAACCGATATAGATGGCTACCATTTAATTTAAGCCATGTAACGCAGGAAGGAATGACTGAAAAAACCTGCGTTAATTGAACACCAGTCAATTCGAGATTAGGCCAGCTGAATTTAAGCGAGCTGTCGCTTTCAGGCATGGCAGCCGCGATGTTTTGACGTAATTGATCAAGGGATAAAAAACTTTCTGCAGTCAAGATGTAAATCACAGATACAGCCCCTAAATAATATACTCAGGCCGTTGCAAAACGTTGATCAATACCAGACACCAACTGCTGGTGGATATTATCAAAGCCTCGGTTACTCATAACCAACACAGCATCCCCATGCCTGGTCTCATCAATCAACCGCGTCGCAATTGCTGTCGTACTCGGCAAGAGCTGGTAAGGACAACGCCAATGTTTAGCCACGTCTTCCAAGTTGAATTCCGTAGAATTTAATACATAGGCTCCATCAACAAGCGCCAGCGCTTCAGCCATTTCGTGGGCATGCACGCCAGTGCGCATGGTGAATGAGGCAAATTCCAGAACCACTAAAATCCGCTGATGCCTGCCGCTTTGCTTCAAGGCCGCAATGGTTTTGGCTATTGCTGTTGGATGATGGGCAAAATCATCATAGACAGTTACCCCATGCCGATCCGATTTCACCTCCAGACGACGCTTGACTGGTGTAAATTGTGCAAGCGCACTTGCAGCCACATCAGGACTCACGCCCGCATGTACACTGGCTGCAAATGCCGCCAGGCCGTTTTCAACATTAAATTGCCCAATCAAAGGCCAATTAATTTCAGCAACCGGCTTGTTATGATGCCAGACACGAAACGCCTGCCCACTTGGCGCCAGTAACTCAGCCCGCCAAACGGCATCACCTATCAAGGTAAAATCCTCCACGCGACTGAATTGCCCTCGAGCCAAAACAGTATTCAATGCAGCATCATCTTGCGGCTTAATCACAAGTCCATTACCAGGTATGGTTTTTAAAAAATAATGGAATTGTTGTTGAATAGCAGCTAAATCGGTGTAAATATCGGCATGATCAAATTCCAGATTATTCAAAATAGCCAGCTCCGGACGATAATGCATGAATTTAGGGCGTTTATCGAAAAATGCACTATCATACTCGTCTGCTTCAATGACAAACCACGCCCCTTTTCCTAAAGATGCACTGGTATTAAAATCACTGGATACGCCGCCAATTAAAAACCCGGGCTGTAAACCTGCCTGATGAAGAATAAAAGAGAGCATCGATGTGGTGGTGGTTTTACCGTGCGTTCCAGCAACAGCTACTACTCGATAGCGGCGCAATATATTTTCCGCTAGCCACTGCGGGCCGGAGATATAATTTTTCTGAGCATTGAGTACTGCCTCCATCACGGGCATGCCACGTTTAACAGCATTTCCGACAATAACACAATCAGCCTTTAAGGCTTGAGTGCTATCTTCATACCCCTCCGTCCAGCGAATCCCTTTTTCTGCCAGTAAGTCACTCACGGGTGGATAACAATTCGCATCACTTCCTGTCACTTGAAACCCTGCCTCGCGGGCTAACAAAGCCAAGGCGCTCATGAACGTGCCACTTAACCCTAAAATATGTAAATGCATCTTTTTATCGCCAAAATGAAACAATTAGAATATTCGCTGCCACCAACCCAATACTTGCCAGCACAGCGCGTGGATAATTAATCGATAATGCCTGTTTATAAATATACGCTGTCAGCATAAATTGCCAGACAGTCAAAAACAATATTGCTATTAAATAAGCGCTGCCCACCATTATTTTTAAAGGTTGAGGGATAGCACCTGTAACCAGAAAAGGAACGATAAGAAGCAAAGGAAAAGCAAGTAAATGGATAATAACATGACCTGCCAAAAGACACGTTAATGTTTGAATTATTCGATTTGACATATGTAGTATGGCTAATAAGGCATACGTAAACAGCGCGTAAGATGCAATCAGTGACAGGCTTGCCAGCAACGTTCTCGACAAGGAAAACTGCTGCTCCACATCCACCATGATCCATTGAATGGAAACCAAACAGAAGAAAAAAACAGCGATTCCCATGAGCAACAAGGGTGAATAAGGAGTATTTTCAGGTGTCTCTTTCAAAAGACTCACCTGCCAATATTGTTTAATTAATGCAATCCACATTGTGATATCCTAATCTATATTTTCCGTAATTGCTTGCCTTATCTTGCCGTAATTCTGAACATCAGCGAAGGTTCTCCCACCGATGGCGCCGTGCAACTGCCAGGTGATACTCCATCGCAATCTCCTCTGAATGACGGGGCGGGTCATGACTACTTTCCTGGATTTCTGCTTTGTTTAGATTCTGAAAATCCCCCTAGCCACTGAGGTATCCCCTCATAAAATATCTCCCCCCCTTTGTAAAAGGGGGGCTGGGGGGGATTTAACGGAACAACCACTTAACAACAAACATCTGCTTATTGCTCAACATTTGAAAAATCCCCCCTAGCCCCCCTTTTATAAAGGGGGGAATTTTTATCTCGAATCACCCTTTTTATAAAAGGGTGATTTATACTCCTAAAACCTGTATCTCATTTCCGGTTGATAACTTTTCATCTGCTGGCTTCATTTTATGCATTTTTTCTTTAAAATACTGTGTTTTTTTGATAGTAGCGGTAGCGATAATTTCATTTAAACGATCAACATCATACGTCATCATCGAGCGTTTCGAGCTTTTAAATAATACTTCTTTACAAAAATCCGTAAACTGATGCAACATAATCCCAATTGTCAGCTTGATGCCAATTGGATGATGTTCCTTTATAGCCATTACTGCCTGAGCTGTTTCTGAAAAAGGGACACCAGCCGCTTTTAATTCACGTAGAATAGAAAGATCTGTTTTTTGAATCGTAGCGATTCTCATGGTATTAATCGCCTGCAAACAATCTGCTGGAATACGTTCCAGCAAATAGCAAACCATGCCAAAATGATTTTTTTCAATGGCTGCAAATAAACAATCTAAACGCCAGTCAATGTTGATACTACCCCCGACTCGGTCACACCAGTTTTTCTCAAGCAATTGCATGCATTTAACGCTCCCACCGCGCGCTGCGCATTGCATGACAGTGTAGAAATCTTGCTGAGTTGCATCGGCATGAGCAAAGCCTTGATTATAAAAATCCAGAATTATCTCTAGCATTGCAGGCTCGCCGCCGAATGCTGCGCTATTTAGCAACGAAGGAATTTTCGTCCATTCTTTCAATAGACTTTTACAAACCGGGTGCTGCAATAATTCGTCAAAAACTTCCTTACGACCTAAAATCAGTGCACTATCAAACATTTCCTGAATAACATTGTCATTTTCAATAACTGGCAACAAGGCTCTGAGCGCCCCGGCATTATTAGAAAAAATGGCATTAGTCGCTGGGTTATTGATAACATCATCTTGATTGGATTGCGCACTGGCACCTTTGCCAAGCAGCTGGGTAATATCTGCTTGATTTTGACCCCATGTGGCATAAGCAAGAATATTGAACAACTTACCACCATTGGCACAAACTGCCGCCTTGTTGATCGTTTCGGGAGTAAGGTATTTATCATAAAGTAAACTGACTTGAGGGAATGTCCTATTAGCTGAAGCGTCCGGGTGCCTAATCACAGCGACTGCCATGCCCAATAGCCCAGGATGATAGTCAAAAACTTGATGATGCAGCTCTTTAATTAATTTTTCTGTACTATCAAATCCTTTGACACCAGAGGAATAGTTAGGGTCATAAATGATATATTTTCCATCTTTTCGAGAAACAGAAACAGTATGATCGACACTTCTGACGATCATCACTTCATCATGGTTTAAATTGATAGACTGGAGGATTTGCTGCCAATCACTATCACTGGCATTGATAGTAAAATTAAATGCAGATTTTAATGATTTACCATTAATATCAAGCACCTCCATGGCATTAGCTTGATTGTAGCGTTTATCAAATAGCTGCGGGGCATAACTACGAATAATTTCTACAGCAAAATGATTAAGGCTTATTTCAATTTCAGAGTCCGGTTTTTTACCGGCGACGTACTCCAGCATTGTTAAAAACTCTTGTTCTCTGTTTTCTAAAGCATATTTTGCGTGCACCATGGCCAATCCACTACAAACACCACCTTCATTCAGCTTTAATGGAAGGTTATGCCATTGCAGGTAGCTATTTAAATTATCAATGACATTTTCCTGTGCTATATTTTGCCCCATGTTTCCTCGATATCGTCACATTAAGTTCGTGACGGCAATTCTGTCGCAACCGGCGATACACCAATATTGGGATTGACACCGCAGTCATCGAGCATTTTCAGCAGATTATTGCCTTTTGGCGTTAACCGTTTAAGGCAGTATGCATCCAGGTAACTTTGCAAAATATAATAATAGTCTGGCAAGGTTAGTATGGTTAAAATTTTTTCAGCACGTTGCATGTGCTGGCTATTACTATGATCACAGGCATGAAACAGAACGGCTGCCAACATGGAGGCAAAGCTTGCTTTGCGCATGGGATTGGCCAAATAAAACCGTTGTACACATTCATCCAAGGCACGATCCTTGTCCCACTCCAACCACGTGCTATAAAGGTTCATCGCCTCATCATATGAAAAGTGTTTAACCGCTGTCAGTTGTTGTAATGCATAGGCTACTGGCACCACCGCCTGTATATTTGCCCAGGAACAATTACCGGAAATTTGTGAGCTGATTGGTATTTGTGCGACAGGCACTAATCCTAATTGCTGGTTAATTTGTTGATGAAAATAACGGCGAGCTTGTTTTTTATAAAGAAAATCTTGTAAAAAATTACGCGTCAAGGCATCAGGACGGGTAATCTGATAGATATTCACACTCCCTTCACTCAAACTATTTTCACCCCTGTCAATTTTAGCCCACCACTGCTGATAACGAACAAAACCCATGGCGTGCCCTCTGCTTGCCGCGGGTAAAACCAGCATCGGGGCTTTCATTAACTCATCCAATCGTGTCTTATCAGCATCCGATAAAGTCACATGGTGCTGCAATTGTAATAATTCATCAGCTACTGAAAAGGCATCCATGACGGCATGCAAAACCGGGAAATAATGGCGTAGGTGCCTGGTGGAGTAACTGCTGGTAAAACGTCTAAGCGAATCGTTT
>Ga0209024_1002404_pt1 | contig 10998 bp, 9 predicted proteins | sample AutmiccommunBRH5_FD_187380 | JGI IMG/M metagenome (GOLD analysis project Ga0209024, IMG submission 187380) | Deep subsurface microbial communities from Mt. Terri, Switzerland - Autotrophic microbial communities BRH/5 (SPAdes) (version 2) | ecosystem: Environmental > Aquatic > Deep subsurface >...
CCTCGACCCCCGCACCCTCCTCGCTGACCCCATCGCACACGGCGTCACCGCCTCCTACGAGCGCCCCGACCGCGGCCTCGCCCTTGTCGGCATCGGCGTCTCCCGGCGTATCGAGGTGCCCTCGGGCCGCGGTCCTGCCGCCGTCCGCGAGGATGTTCGCCAGCTCTTCGAGACGCCCGTCGAGGGAGATGCGCCCGGACTCCGGCCGCGTCTGCTGGGCGGGTTTCGCTTCAATCCCAACGCCCCGGTAGGTGAGCCCTGGGCGGCATTCGGCGCAGGGTGGCTGGTGCTACCTCGTGTGCTGCTCGTCCTCGATGGGGAGTCCACCGGCGCGATCCTCGCGCCTGGCGAGGATCCCGGCTTCGCCGCAGACCTCGTGATGGCCGCGCTCACGCCGGGCGTGGCGCCGGCCAGCGGCCCGCTACACGTCGAGCGCCCGATGAACCGGCCGCTATGGCTCGACTCGGTCGGCACGATTGCCGCGCAGGTACGCGAGGGTGCATACGAGAAGGCCGTCCTCGCCTCGCAGCAGTTCCTGCGGGGCGACGGGACCATCGCCATCGGCGCGGCGCTCGCCCGGTTGCGTGAGAATTACCCTAACTGTCACGTCTTCACGATGGCCTCGGACGGTCACACCTTCCTCGGCGCCAGTCCCGAGCTCCTCGTCCGGCTATCGGACGGCCAGGTGGAGGCGCTCGGCCTCGCCGGTTCGCTCCGCAGAGGGGATACGCCCGAGGAGGACGACCAACTCGGCGAGCAGCTCATGACGAGCGCGAAGGATCGCATCGAGCACGAGACGGTCGTCCGCGCGATCCGGGAGCGCCTCGCCCCGGCCACCGAGGAGCTCCACGCCCCGAACGCACCCCGGCTCCGCAAACTGCGGAACATCCAGCACCTCTCGACGGAGATCACGGGCCGTGTGCGTCCGGGCGTCGATGTCCTCGACCTCGTCCAGCGCGTGCATCCGACCCCGGCCGTCTGCGGGTGGCCCTCGGCCGTCGCGCGCGAGGTCATCGCGGAGCACGAGGAGTTCGACCGCGGCTGGTACGCCGGCCCGGTCGGGTGGGTGGACGGCGCCGGGGACGGCGAGTTCGCTGTCGCGCTGCGCTCGGCGGTCGTCGAGGGCGACCACGCGTGGCTCTTCGCTGGCAACGGCATCATGGGCGACTCCGAACCGGAGCTCGAACTCGCCGAGGTGCAATGGAAGTACCGCCCGCTGATCGAGGCACTCGGATCCACCGAGGCCGCCCGCTAGCAGTCTGCTCGGACCGCCTGCGAGGACCGGACCTCCATCGCTCGCAGGGCGAGGGAAGCGTAGGATCCCGCCCATGTCTCTCCCGGCCGACCGGTACGTCCGCGCCCTCCTGAGTTCGCTCTACCAGGGCGGCGTTCGCCACGTCGTGATCGCTCCCGGCTCCCGCAACACGCCACTCACCGCGGCACTCACCTCCGAGGGCGCACCGTTCCGTACCTGGCTCCACCTCGACGAGCGCTCCGCCGGGTACTTCGCCCTCGGGCTCGCGCGGCAGACGGGAACGCCCGTCGTAGTGACGTGTACGTCAGGCACCGCCGCCGCCAACTTCCTGCCCGCAGCCGTCGAAGCACGACTCTCTCGCCTACCCCTCGTCTTCCTGACGGCGGACCGACCGCCCGAGGCCCGCGACGTGGGCGCGGCGCAGACGGTGGACCAGGTCAACCTCTTCGGGACGCACGCCAAGTGGTCCGCCGACCTCCCCGTTGCGGACGCGTCCGCCCTCGATGAGCTCGTGCGCTACGCGGCTTCGGCCGGAGCGCGCGCCGCGGCGACTTCGCTCGAAGCGCCAAGCGGCCCCGTGCACCTCAACATCCCGTTCCGCGAACCACTGATCGAGGCGGGCGACGTGCCGTTCGGTGACGTCGAGCAGCCGGTCGCGCGCTCACCTCGGCGCGCAGAGCCGGACGCGGCAACCGTCGCGCGCCTCGCCGCGATGCTCCCGGGACGCCGAGGGCTGCTGGTCTGCGGCCCCGAGTCGGAGGGACTCCCCGCCGAGGAGATCGCCGCGCTCGCGCGCGCCCTCGGGTGGCCTCTCATCGCCGACCCGCTCTCAGGCCTGCGCGCCGGAACGCACGACCGTTCGCTCGTGATCGACAGCGTCGACGCTCTCGTGCGGGTACCGGAGTTCGTCGAGGCGGCCGCGCCGCAGGTGGTCGTCCGCTTCGGCGCGGCGATGACCTGCAAGCCGTTTAACACCTGGCTCGCCGCGCTCCCCGGCGTCCATCGCATAGTGGTCGACCCCGCCGAACCCTCGACGGGTGGGTGGCGCGATCCCGATCTGCAGGCCGACGAGTCCGTCGCCGCCGATCCTGGCGCGCTGGCCCGCGCGCTCCTCGCGGCGATCGAGGGCAGCCCCACCAATCCCGAGTGGGCGGCGCTCTGGACGGACGCGAACGCGACGGCGCGGACGGCGCTGCGCGAGGCCTCCGAAGAGATCGCCGAACCGTTCGAAGGGCGCGTCGTCTACGACCTCGCGGACGCTCTCCCGGAAGGCGCGACACTCGTCGCGGGGAACTCGATGCCGGTGCGCGACATCGACTCGTTCTTCGCAACGACCGACCGGAGCGTGCGGATCGTCGGGACGCGCGGCGCGTCAGGCATCGATGGCGTCGTCTCGACGGCGGTCGGTGCGGCCGCTACCGGGCAGGGGCCCGTCGTGCTGCTGATTGGCGACCTGTCGTTCCTTCACGACCTGAACGGCCTGTGGCCGGTACGCCGGTACGGCCTGGACCTCACCATCGTGCTCGTGAACAACAACGGCGGCGGCATCTTCTCCTTCCTACCTCAGCGCCAGGCGATCCCGTCGAGGTTCGACGAGTGGTGGGGCACGCCGCACGGGATCGACCTCGCGCCGGCCGTCGCGCTGCACAGCGGTCGCCACACCGTCATCGCCGAGGGCGCGACGGACGTGACGAGTGCCATCGCTAACGCCCTCGCGCGCCCCGGCCTCGACGTGATCGAGGTGCAGACGGACCGCGAGCGGAACGTTGCATTGCACCGACAGGTGTGGGAGCGGGTTGCCTCGGCGGTCCGTGACGCCCTCGCCGCGGCGAGGGTATAGCCATGCCTCACGTCACCGTCGACGGACTCGACTTCTGGGCCGAGGTGGAGGGCAGCGGGCCGCCCGTCGTGCTGTTGCACGGCTTCACTGGATCACGCACGACGTGGTTCGACCTCGTCGCGGTCGCCAAGAAAGAATTCACGACCATCGCGATCGACCACATCGGGCACGGGCGCACGGCATCGCCCGCGACCGTTGAGCGCTACCGGATGGACCGCGCCGTCGACGACCTCGTCGAGGTGGTGCGGGCCCTCGGGCACGAGCGTGCGGCCTGGGTGGGGTACTCCCTCGGTGGGCGGACGGCGCTCAACGTCACCTGCCGCCACCCCGAGGCCGTAGCCGCATTGGTCACCGAGGGCGCGAGCGCGGGCCTTGAGACCGAGGCGGAGCGCGCCGCGCGCATTGCGGCGGACGAACGCCTCGCGCAGATGATCGAGCACGATGGGCTCGAGACGTTCGTGGACCACTGGGAGTCGATCTCCCTGTGGGACAGCCAGCAGCAGACTCTCTCAGGGCCGCAGCGCGCGGCCCTGCGTCAGCAGCGCCTCGCGCAGCGCGCCGTCGGCATGGCGAACTCGCTGCGAGGGATGGGGACGGGAGCGCAGTCGTGGCTGGGCGACCAACTCGCCCAGATCAGCGTGCCCGTTCTGCTGACGGCAGGTAGGCTGGATACGAAGTACGTCCAACTCGCCGAGGAGATGGCGACCGCGATTCCGGACTCCCGGGTGCGGATCATCGAGGGAGGCGGCCACGCGGCCCACCTCGAGCAGCCTCAGGCCTTCAACTCGGTGTTGATGGAGTTCCTCCGCGAGGTGCGACCGCTGCTGTAGCGGCACTCGCGGCACCGGCTGACGACTGGAGCATTGATGCCCCACGCTCACCCCTTGCCTCCGCCCGGCAGCCTGCGCGCCTGGGTACTCGCGATCCGTCCTCCCACGCTCACTGCCGCCATCGTCCCCGTTGCTGTCGGCACGGGCGTCGCGGTGCGCGACGGCCACTGGATGCCGCTGGCCGCGCTCGCAGCGCTCATCGGCGCGCTCGCGCTGCAGATCGGCGCCAACTTCGCGAACGACCTCTCCGACTTCCGCCGGGGCGCCGACACCGACTCTCGCCTCGGCCCGCCGAGGGCGACCCAGCTCGGGCTGCTCACGCAGCGCCAGGTGACGGCCGGCATCCTCGTCTCATTCGCACTCGCGACGGTGGCCGGGCTCTACCTCGTCTACCTCGGTGGGTGGCCGATCATCGCGATCGGGCTCGCCTCGATGCTCGCCGCCGTGACGTACACCGGCGGCCCGTGGCCTTTCGGCTACCGCGGGCTCGGCGAGGTCTTCGTCTTCATCTTCTTCGGCGTCGTCGCGGTGGCCGGCACCTACTACGTGCAGGCCGACATGGTGAGCGCCCACGTGATCGCGGCGTCGGTCCCGGTCGCCCTCACCGTGACCGCGATCCTCGTGGTGAACAACGTCCGAGACATCGACACCGACCGGCTCGCTGGCAAGTACACGCTCGCGGTCTACCTCGGGCGGAGGTTGGCGCGCACGGAGTTCGTGGTCGTGGTCGCCGGGGCGTACCTCGCGGCTGCGGGGCTCTGGATCCTCGGTGACTTCTCGGGCTGGGTGCTGCTCTCGTGGCTGTCCGTGCCCGTCGCGATCGTCCCGGGCGGCGCGGTCCTCGCGAGGACGGACGGGCCCGCCCTGAACGAGGCGCTGCGCTCGACGGCCCGGCTGCACTTCGTCTTCGGCATCCTGCTCGCGCTCGGCGTGTCCATCTAGGCACGCCCTGCCCGCTAGGACGGTCGCATCATGACCTACACCCGCCTGCGCTGGCGTCCCTTCCGGCTCCCGATGCGACATCGCTTCGAGGCGGCACACGGCGCCCTCGACGACCGCGAGGGCGTGATCGTGCAGCTCGTGGACGCCGAGGGGGTGACTGGTACCGGCGAGGCGTCCCCGATGCCCAGCCTTGGCCACGGCACCGTTGCGGACGTGATCGCGCTCCTCGAGGCCCACGGTGCTGCGATCCTCAGCGGCGGTGACGTCCCCGACGGGCCGGGAGGGCTCGCGCTGAGCTGTGCCCTCGATGTCGCCGCGCTCGACCTCCAAGGGCGTCGCGAGGGCAGGCCGATCGCGGCACTGCTCGCGGAGACGGAGCCGGCGGGGTGGGTGCAGGCGAACGCGGTCCTCGGCAGCGGCGAGCCGGTCCAGGTCTCGGAGTTCGCCCGCGAGGCGTGGAACACCGGGTACACCGTCCTCAAGCTGAAGGTCGGTGCGCGAGCCCTCGACGATGACGTTGCCCGCATCGCAGCCGTCCGAGAGGCGACACCGGAGGCCGTCATCCGCCTCGACGCGAACGGCGCGTGGACCGAGACGCAGGCGACCACGGCGCTCCAGGCGCTCTACCCGTACCGCATCGAGCTCATCGAGCAGCCGGTCGCGGCGACCGACGTGGAGGCGCTCGCGCGCATCCACGAGCAGTCACCGATGCGCATCGCCGCCGACGAGGCAGTCGTCGCTCCCTCGACGCTGGCGCAGCTCCTCGAGTTCCGCGCTGCCGACCTCGTTGTGCTGAAGCCGATGATGCTGGGCGGGCTGACCGCAGCCGCCGAGGTCGCCCGACGCGCGTTTGAGCACGGCATCGGCGCCTTCGTGACGACGACGTTCGACTCCTCGATCGGCACGGCTGCGGCGCTCCAACTCGCCGCGGCGCTCCCGTGGGACGCAGCGCACGGCCTCGGTACGGGCGAGCACCTCGCCGCCGACGTCACGGCGAGCACGATGCTCGCGAGCGGTGGACGCATCACGCTCCCCGACGCCCCCGGGCTCGGTATCGACCTGTCCGAGGACGCCCTCGAAGCCGTCGCCACCGGTCCCTGGGTTGAGGTCACTGGCTAGATGCCCGCGCGGCTCGAGGTCGACATCCGCGACTGGGTCGCCCTCCGCGCCAGCACCCACGCTGACCACCCCGCCGTCGAGTGCGGCGGTACCACCTGGACGTACGCCGACCTCGATCGCGTCGCGGCGACGGCGGCTGGCGCGCTGGGAGATCGAGGGATCGACGCAGGCGAGCCGGTCGCCGTCCTCGCGGGGAACGGGCTGGAGATAGCGCGGTTCGCGCACGCGATCCCGAGGGCTCGCGGCGCGTTCATGCCGCTCAATGCGCGGCTTTCGGCCTCGGAGTTGGCCTACCAGCTCACCGATTCGCGTGCCCGGTTCCTCGTCGCCACGGACGAGTACGCCGAGGTCGCGCGGGAGGCCGCTGCCCTCGCGGGCATCGAGGTACTCAGCGCGACCTCGGAGGAGTGGGATGCCGCCGCGCCCCTCGCAGGCGACGCCAGTATCGAGGCGGAGCGACCGCACAGCGTGATCTACACCTCGGGGACGACTGGCCGTCCGAAGGGCGCAGTGCTCACGAACGGCAACTTCTACTGGAGCGCGGTGGCGTCTGCGATGAACCTCGGCGTTCGCGAGGACGACCGCTGGCTGGCCTGCATGCCGCTGTTCCACGTCGGCGGGCTCTCGATCCTCCTGCGGTCGGCGATCTACGGCACTACGGCCGTCGTCCACGAACGCTTCGAGGAGGCGCGCGTGAACGCCGCCCTCCGCGAGGACGGCATCACGCTGCTCTCCGTCGTCGCAACGATGCTCACGCGCATGCTCGAGGTGGACGCGGCGGCCCTCGGCGACTCACTGCGCGCGGTGCTCCTCGGTGGCGGTCCCGCGCCGAGGCCGCTGCTGGAGTCTGCACGCGACCGAGGGGTGCCGGTGCTCCAGACCTACGGTCTCACGGAGACGGCCTCCCAGGTTGCGACGCTGTCCTCGGAGGACGCGCTCCGGAAGCTCGGGTCCGCAGGCTTGCCGCTCTCGTCCTCGACCGTTCGCGTCGAGGTCGACGGACGTCCCGCCGAGGCCGGCGAGATCGGCGAAATCTGCGTGCTCGGCCCCACGGTCTGTGCGGGCTATCTCCACCGCCCCGACGCCACCGCCGAGGCGATCCGCGATGGCTGGCTGCACACCGGGGACCTCGGCTACCTCGACGAGGAAGGCTACCTCTACGTCGCCGACCGGCGTGATGACCTGATCGTGTCGGGTGGCGAGAACGTCTACCCGGCCGAGGTGGAGTCCGCGCTCCTTGCGCTCGACGGTGTCGAGGAGTGCGCGGTCGTCGGCGTGCCGGACGATCGGTGGGGCCACGTAGTCGTCGCGGTCATCGTGGGGGACGCGGAGCCCGAGGCAATTCCGGCGCTGCTGCGGGACGCCCTCGCCGGGTACAAGGTGCCTCGACGGGTGGAGCGTTGGAGTGAATCGCTGCCGCGCACGGCCTCAGGCAAGCTGCAGCGACACCTCGTCCGTGAGCGGCTGACCGACGGCTAGCGAGCCGCGACCGGCGGCGGCGTGCCCGTGATCGCCGTCCAGCCGTGGGCCAGCATGCGGCGTGCGAATGCGGCGCCAGGGCAGTGGTTGCGCACCGGAACGCCCTCGAAGTCGCCGTAGTACCTCGTGAAGATGTCCCGGTCGTCCTGCAGCGCGGCGAGGCCGTCGAGGTAGGCCTGCACCTCGCCCGACCTCGGCGCGTAGTCGTCGCCGACCTGCGGCTGGCTCCAGACGCACGCTTCGAGGACGGCGCGCACGGAGTCGATGCCGACGCGGACTTCGGCGAGGCGGGAGTCGTCCACCTCGAGGCGTTCGCCAGCGACGTGGAGTGCGGCATGCATCGCCGCGTGCCACGCATCGACGCGAGGGGTGTCCGCGGGGAGCGTGAGCGCCATCTGGCGATAGTGCTCGACGACATGAGGTTCGCTGAAGATCTCCGGAATGTCGTCGAGCAGGCGATGCAACTGAGACGCGAACCCGGGCTCGAACTTCGAGACCAGGATCTCCTCCTCGGTCGCGCGCACGACTCGGCGAGGGCGGTCCACCCCGACCTCGCGTTCGAGCCATCGTGTCAGGGCGGCCTCAAGGTCGGCGTTTGGCTCCTGCATGGCAGTGATTGTCGCCGTTCCCGACTCCCGTCGCGACTCACGTCGGACTCGCATCAACCTCGCGATGCCCCGATCAGGCGAGGGCCCCATATACTCGCGCCCGTGCGCACACCCGCGGTGGCGCAACGGAGGCACCATGACTGACACACCAGCGCCCGATGGCGCGACCTTCCTCGATCTGCACGTGCATTCCACGGACGGATCCGATGACGCCGGCGGCACCGTCGAGGGCTACCTGAAGTGGGTGCAGGCGAAGCGGAAGCAGGGCTACCGCATCGACGGCTTCGCGGTCACTGAGCATCGCCGCTTCGACCGGGACCTGGACTACAGCGACCTCGCCGCCCGCTATGACGCGGTCGTGCTGCGCGGCGTCGAGGTGGAGACGGACATCGGACACGTCCTCGTGTTTGGCGTGACGCCCGAGTTCCTCGAGAAGTTCGACCTCACCCGGGTCGACCACCCGTACGCCACCGTGTTCAGCGCTGCATGGGAGACGGGGGGCGTGGCGGTGGCGGCCCATGCGGGCCGACCGCGCATCGGGATGGTCGACCACTTCGAGGAGCGCGGCATCGACCTCGCGCCGATCGGCCTCGCTGAGACGCTGAACGGCGGCAGCAGCGACTTCGAGAATGCCCGCGGCCACGACCTCGCTGTCGCGCGTGGCATCGGCGAGCTTGGCTCGTCTGACTCGCACTTCGTGAGCGCCCTCGGACGATGCATGACCCGCTTCGAGGGCTCCATCCGCACCGTTGACGACCTCGTAGCCGCGTTGCGCGATCCCGCGCGGGCCTTCACGCCCGTCCGGCTCGAGGAGACGAAGCCCGGCGCCGAGGTCGCTGAGCGCCCGACGGTGGCCCAGCTCATCCCCTCGACGAGTCGCCAGGGCGAACTCGGGGGCGACGACCTCGAGTTCGACCGCTCCGTCGTCGGGCGCGAGGTGCCGGTTGGCAAACTGGAGGTCACGGCGGAGAGCATCCGCCTCTACTGCGAGGCCCTGGAGGAAACCAACCCGCTCTACACGGACGAGACGTTCGCGAAGGAGCACGGGCCGTACGGCAGCCTGATTGCCCCGCCGGGCATCCTGCAGACGGCGCGCCTCGGTGGGCCGCCAGACGCGAAGATCGCCTTCGGGAACACGACGTTCATGGCCGGTTCGAGGCAGGAGTTCCGCCTCCCGATCCGGCCCGGCGACACGATCGAGGCATTCGCGCAGGTGAAGGAGGTGTACGAGAAGACTGGCCGGAGCGGCCGAATGGTCTTCGTCGTCCACCGCACCCGCTACATGAACCAGCACGGCGAGGATGTCGCGATCACGGAGCGCTCAATGGTGCACCGCTCCGTGAAGCCGGGAGGTGGAGACGAATGACCTCCGACACGCTGTCCAGCCAGCGCTACTTCGAGGATGTGGAACTCGGCGATGAGTTCGAGGAGCACCAGCAGCCGACCACCGAGCACGTGCAGGAGTTCCTCGCCAGCGGCGACGGGCCTCGCGGCGGCGGTGAGGGCGGAGGCCGGTTCTCCGACAACGCCGAGGCGAAGCGCCAGGGCCTCGAACGACCAATCGTTCCTGGCGTGATGTCCGCCGCGATGATCACGCGCATCGTGACGGACTGGATGGGCCCGCTCGGCCGTATCGTCTCGCTCGACGTGTCGTTCCGCCGACCGGTGCTGCACAACGACAGCCTCCGCTGCCTCGCGGTCGTGACCGACGCAGGCGACGACGCGCTCGAGGCCGGTGGCCCCGGGATCGTGCGCCTCGACCTCGCACTCGAGAACGAGCGTGGCGAGCGACCGGTGCAGGGCACCGCTGAGGTGGAGTTGCCTCGGCGAACGTAAGGTTGGACGCGACTGTGCCTCGCGGCTAGGCGAGCCGGAGCACCCAGACATCCTCCACGACCTCGTCCTCTCGGATCTGGTCGACGAGTTCAAAGCCGCACTTCGAGAGGACGCCCCGTGACGGGGCGTTCTCCACGTTCGTCGTCGCCAGCACGGACGGGACGCCTTCGGCGCGCGCGAACTCGACGAGGGCACGCGTGGCCTTGGTCGCGAATCCCTGGCGGCGATAGGCCGCGAAGATCGTGTAGCCGATCTCCACGCCGCCTGGCGCCCACTGGACCAGGGCATCCGAGCCGGGTGGGAGGTGGAACCCGGCGTGCCCGATCATCGTGCCGCTGTCGCACAGGAGGACGGCGCGGGCCGACCAGCGTCGTCCACGCTCGTTCCGGGAGCGCTCCAACCACGCGTCGAGGGGTGCGGTGCCCGGCCAGTCGGACGGCACCGGCCCGCCGAACGTGCGTTCCATGGCAGCAGGGTCACCATCGCGGGTGGCGACGAGGAACGAGGTCGTGAAGGGGCGCAGTTCGAGGCGGTCGCTGAAGATCGAGGCGTCCGGCGGCGCGGCTATCGCTCGCCCTCGCCAGTGTCGTCCGTACCGCCGGTGTCGCCGTTGGCTGCTTCCTCGCGCGTCTGAGCGCCAAGTTCGGCCATCACGCGCTCGAAGACCTCGTACGTCTGCGCGCCGACGACGGCGTACTGGTCGTTGAGGATGAACGTCGGGATGCCAGAGACGCCGATGGCGTACGAGTGGTCGATGCCCTCATCGACGGCCTGCTTGTACTGGCCCTCGGCGAGCGCGGCACGGAGATCTTCGCCGTCGAGGCCGACTGCGTTCGCCGCCCGCACGAGGACATCCGGCTCCATTAGGTTCTCGTGGTCAGTGAAGTGCGCCTTGAACAGCGCACGGTGGTACTCAAGCACCGTGCGCGCGTCCCCATGCTCGCGAGCGAACTCGGACGCCTGGAGCGCGAGGTGCGTGTGCGGTGTGAACGTGCGGCCTCGGCGGAGCTCGATGCCCTCGGACTCCGCACGCTTCTCGAGGTCGGACTTCGGCGTGTCGGGCGTCGTTGTGGGCGCGCGCACGCGCCC
>Ga0209024_1002406_pt1 | contig 10995 bp, 8 predicted proteins | sample AutmiccommunBRH5_FD_187380 | JGI IMG/M metagenome (GOLD analysis project Ga0209024, IMG submission 187380) | Deep subsurface microbial communities from Mt. Terri, Switzerland - Autotrophic microbial communities BRH/5 (SPAdes) (version 2) | ecosystem: Environmental > Aquatic > Deep subsurface >...
CACAGATCCGGTTTCAATATGGACCAGACGAGGCTCCGACGCTCGACCGGGTCTCCGCATTTGTTCCCGCGCATGCGATAACGGCGATCAGCGGTCCAAGCGGCAGCGGCAAGTCGACGCTGCTCGATATTATTTCGGGTCTCTTGCCGCCGGTCAGCGGCAAGATCATGGTCGACGGCGTTGCCCTCGAGGGCGAGCTGATGCCGCAATGGCAGCGTCACGTCGCGCTCGTTCCGCAAGAGACTTTCCTGTTTAACGATACGATCGCCGCTAATCTTCGGCTCGCCGACAACAAGATCGATGACGAGCAATTGTGGTGGGCCCTCGAACTTGCCGATGCTGCCGATCTCGTGCGGGCCAAGCCTGCCGGGCTTGAAACACCGGTTGGGGATCGGGGGCAGGCGCTGTCGGGTGGCGAGCGGCAGCGTATCGCGATCGCGCGGGCTTTGCTGCGCCGCCCTCGCTTGCTGATACTCGACGAGGCAACCAGCGCGCTCGATTCCGCAAGCGAGGCGCGCGTTGTGGAGGCGATCCGCTCGCTGCGCGGCGAGATGACAATCATCATCGTAACGCATCGCCCGGCGCTACTCGACGCCGCGGATTATGTCATCGCGCTGGAGGAGGGCAGGGCAACCTCGAGCCCCCTCGCTTGGGAAGTAATGGACGGCGGTAAAATCGCGATCTAGAATACTCGCGCAGGCATCTCGGCAGAAGATGCCGACGACGATGCGAGAGGAAATGGGTCATGGGTGGTTCGCGCGACAATCCGCAGTCCCAGGAAGGGACAGAACCCTCGCCGCTGGCCCGCGGAATTCACGACAATTTAACCAGCGAATCGGCAATTGGCCCCGGGGACCGCAATCGGGGGCAAGACATGCGTACTTCGACGATCGATGCGGGCCAGCGCAAGGCTGGTGCGAACCCTATCCGCTGGTCGGGCTGGCTCGCCGGACTGGCGATTTCGGTCCTTTTGTGGGTGGTGGTTTACTGGATCTGGACCGCCGTCTAGCTGGTCGCCCTACGGCTTCTGGCAAGCGACGATCGCCTCGATCACGGCCAGCGTCTCCCTTGGATCGCGGACGCGCACGGTGTCCAGACCGAGTTCTTTCGCCGGATAATCGTTCCCGCCGGGAAAGATCGCATCGCCGATGAATATCATCGCCTCGAGCGGTATGCCGCTGGCGTCGCGTAGCTTCTGGAGGCCATAGGCCTTGTCGACCCCTTCGCGCGTAATGTCGATCGAGGTTGCGCCGCCCATGTTGATCGACATGCCCGGCAGCCGCGTCCGAAGGTCGGCCTGAATGATTTTGCGCTTCGCAAAATCGGGATCCCAGATTTCCTTGGCATGGATAGGCGCCTGCTGGCCGAGCGCCGAGAAGGTGATCTGGCTGCCCCGGTCTTCGATGCGTTCGCCCCATGTTTCTTCAGGCACGAAACCGGTCGCTTCGAGACTGGTGTCGAAAGCGGAAAGTATGGATTGTTTTTGCGAGTCATCGAAGAGCTCGGCGTAGATGGGAGTCCATGCACCGTCCCGATGCATATAGAGCTTGGTTCCCGTAGTCGGCATCAACCATAGCCGCGAAAGGTCGGCTCGGATTGGTAGCTGGCTCGCGACCTGCTTATTGAACTGCGGCCAGTCGCCCCCCGATATGACGGCGACATGGGCGACTTTGAGAAGGTCGGCGACGGCCTCGGCCATCCAGCCGGGGAGGGGCTGCTTGCTTTCGGCGAGCGTTCCGTCGAGATCGAATGCGACAAGCTGCTTCATCGGGAAAACTCCTTTGAGAGAATCGCACGCGGGCGCATGAGCCCGCGGCCTTTCCGACACCATCGCCAAACGAGATGCCGCGACATCCTTCCCGCCCGAATGCTCGTGGCAATCGACCTTCCACGCTGTCTTCGACCCGCGCGGAGAACTAGGATATTGCCGTTAAAATCAGGTGGATCAAGTTTCTCTTCGCACCTGCAGCAAAATGGTTGCCGTCGGGTCGGTTTTGCCCTTATGTTCGCGGTTAGGGAGAGGCATGCTTTCTGGCCAACTTTGATTGGATCGGAGCCTGCCGATGATTCAACCCGTTATTCTCTGCGGTGGTGCCGGGACGCGGCTCTGGCCCGAATCCCGCGGACATCGCGCCAAGCAATTCCTGCCGCTCGCCGGCTCGGAAAGCCTGTTCCAGCAGACCGTCAAACGAACGCCCACGGGAGCGCTTTTTGCACCGCCAATGATCCTGTGCGGGAGTGCGCATGTTCCCGTCGTTCGCGAGCAGTTGGGAAACCGGGACGCGCTACTGATCGTCGAGCCGATGCCGCGCGGGACGGCGGGGGCGATTGCTCTCGCGGTCGCGCAGGCCGAACCCGACGCCTTGTTACTCGTTATGCCCAGCGATCAAGTCATTGCCGACCTTCCAGCCTATCACGCGGCAATCGAAAGGGGGACGGAACTGGCCCGACAGGACTGGATCGTGACCTTCGGGATTACGCCCGACCGGCCTGATACGGGCTTCGGATATATCGCGAGCGGCGATGCGTTGGGCGATGACGGCTTTTCCGTCGAGCGGTTCGTCGAGAAGCCACCGCTTAAAGAGGCGAAGCGAATGCTCGCAGCAGGCGGGTTTAGCTGGAACGCCGGCATCTTCCTCTTTCGCGCCGGACGTATGCGCGATGCGATGCTTGCCCGCTGCCCAGCAATCTTCGGTGCCGCGCGCGACGCCGTCGCCGCTGGCACGGTGGATCGCGATGCGCTCCACGCAGATGCGGTCGAGTTCGGCCATGCTCCCAATAATTCGATCGACTATGCGGTCATGGAGAAGGACGATCGCGTTGCAGTCGTTCCGGTGGCAATGGGCTGGTCTGATCTCGGCAGCTGGCATGCGGTGCAACTCCTCGCGGCGAAAGACGCGATGGGCAATGCAGCAGTGGGCGATGTATTTCTCCACAGGAGCAGCAACAACCTCGTCCGGGCAGGGGGCAGACGAGTGTCGATCGTCGGAATGAGTGACGTGGCTGTCGTTGTCGATGGAGACGATATTCTAGTCATCTCGCTTGATTGCTCGCAGGAGGTTCGCGCCGCCGCAGACGCGCGCAAGATTTGAGCTCTGTGAAGCGACGAGAAGGCAAGCGAGAGAAAGACAGTGACTGATTGCAATGAACAGTCGTTCATTGTCTAGACTTCGCCGATTTTCTGATGTTTTTCGCCGCGAGGCGCGAAGTCGACTAGCGACATCATAATTCGCGGGTCGGCATCGCAGATCGTCTGCTTTGCGCCTCATCTCAGCCATTCGAATGTCACAGAGGAAAAGCTCAAAAGATGGTGTATCGCGGCGGCTGCATTTCAGGACCGGCATCTGAGTTTGCAGCCCCTTCATCTATGATGGTTTGATCGGGGTCATCCTGGCCTTGAGCATCAAGGAGGGAGTGACGGCGATGACGCATTTCGTAGGTCTGGATGTATCGGTAGAAGAGACGGCGGTTTGCGTCGTCGATGAAGTGGGCGAGGTCGTATGCGAGCGCAAGGTTCCCACAGAGCCTGATGACATTGCGGTTTTGCTGACGTCGATCGGCGGCGATTATGTCCGGGTTGGGATTGAGGCAGGCCCATTGTCACAATGGCTGGTCAATGAGCTGACCGCGGCGGCTATCCCTATGATCTGTGTCGAGACCCGCCATATGAAAGCGCTTTTGACCGCCCAGCAGATCAACAAGAGCGATCGTAACGACGCACGCGGGATTGTACAGATGATGCGTGTCGGCTTGTTCAAGCCGGTCCATGTGAAGACGCTGGAAGCCCAGGAGCAACGGATGCTGCTCACCAGTCGTAAGCTGATCCAGCGCAAGCTGATGGATATCGAGTGCGACATGCGGGGAACGCTGCGCAACTTCGGACTCAAGGTCGGGGTGGTAGGCGCTACCGGCTACGAAGGACGTGTCCGCGAACTGGTGGAACGCCTGCCCAGGTTGGCTGCGATCGTGGAGCCGCTACTGACGGTCCGACGCGTGATGCGCCAGCAACTGGCGGTTTTGCACAAGATGCTGATCGATATCGTGCGCGATGACCCGGTATGCCGCCGCTTCATGACCGTGCCTGGCGTCGGACCCGTTGTCGCTCTCACCTATCGGGCGTCGGTCGATCAACCGCACCGCTTTTTGCATAGCCGAGCCGTTGGCGCTCATGCCGGCCTGACGCCTAAACGACATCAATCGGGTGAGGTCGACTATGATGGGGGCGTGTCCAAATGCGGGGACGCCATGCTGCGCTCCATGTTGTACGAGGCCGCTCAGTCAATGCTGACCCACAGCAAGAAATGGTCATGGCTCAAGGCCTGGGCCGTACGGGTCGCTCAACGCCGTGGTATGCGCCGCGCGCGGGTTGCCCTCGCTCGACGGCTTGCCGTGATCCTTCATCGCATGTGGATCGATGGCACCGACTTCCGTTGGAGCAACGGCGCTACCGCACCGGCGGCGTAACGAACTACCCTCTAGACTTTCCACCAGATCTGCCCCGGCAGAAAGATGTCCTCACGGGGAAGACGGGTGAAGCGAGTTCGGAATGTCTGCAGATCCTGGTACCTCATAGTGCCAAGGGCGCTCGAAAGATTGAACCGCTCCATCCTTCTTATCCCATCATGAGGCGGCAATACACCGACCTCGAAGAGAAGCACGAGCTCCGTGAGGGACATCAGCTGCGCAGATCATAAATGGAAGGATTTGTTATGACCAAATGAATCACGCTTGACCTCCGCCGCGATAGAGAAGCGGACATTCACGATCGTCATGCAGTTTCGCCCGGTTGAGTAACGTTATCCCAATTTCCGGCGGCAACGGTCGCAGTAGATGACGCCAAGAGGTCGCGTCTGGGTATTTAGGGCCAAAGGACTGCAATCTCGCTTGAAGCTGCTGGGTCCGCTACGTTAGGCATCGGTTTCGAGGAATCGATAACTGCTCGATTGCCTCTTGGGGGGAAACCATGATCGATGCGCTTGGCCACGGGCTGATATTCCTGTTCACTGGCATACCTGGCATCGGGGATGCGATGGCCTTCTACATTGCCTGCAGTCTCGTTGGCGCGGCGGTCATTATCGCGGTCCGATACCGGCGGAATCATCACTGGCCCTTGCTCGATGCCCTCAACCAGCGAAACGGATTGATTTCCGAAAGGATAGGTGGACGGGAGGCCCCCTCGGATGTCGCGCGGATTGCCTTCGCCGATGCCTATTTCGACATCGACGAGAAGATGATGGAAGCCTCTCACGAGGAGGTCTTCCATCTGAGGCGGGCTTGGGAGGAGTACCGAGAGACGATTGTCGATCCCAATTCGGACGTCCTCCACAATACCGTCAGACCTGAAAATTTCTTCCTCGGCTTGGGCGAACGTCATCGCGCCTTGGGCTGGTTCGCAAACATCTCGATCGCCGTTGGCCTGCTCTTCACCTTCCTTGGGATCATCGCCGCTTTGTCGACGCTCGACCTGAGCGGCGGGCCGGATGCCATGCAATCCCAGCTCAATGAACTGATGCAGGTCGCAGGTGCGAAATTCTGGGCGTCGGTGGGAGGTATCGTCGCCTCGATCATTCTCCGGTCGGTCGACTATCGTTTCGCCAAGAAGGTCGACGAAGGCCTAGCCCGCATGTGCGATCTTCTCGAGCATGGTATGGCCTATCTTCCGCCCCAGAGAATAGCCGCCGAACAACTGAGGCAGCTCGAAGAACAGACCCCTGCGCTGCGCGGGTTTTCGGAGCAACTCGCGGTCGTCCTCGAGCAGGCTCTCGAAAAGCAGTTCACACCAATGGTTTCCAGCCTAGGGGCGATCCAAGACGGAATTGACAGGATCAGTGGCGGCGGAGGCGAGGCCGTCCGCAAGGCTCTGACCGAGAGCGCTGGCGCAGAAATGGGCAATCTTGCTGAAGCCATTGGCGGCATGACCCTGTCGCTGGGAACTATGGCGGAACGCTTCGAGAAACAGACCAACTCCGCCGATCAGCAGATCGAGGAGGCTGTTCGCCGTTTCAGTCAGGCGTCCGACGAAATGCGCGCGGCCTTTGGCGAACTGAACAATAATTTTGCTGCCGTTGCCGAACGAATGCGGGCTGATAGCGAGGAAGCGAGCGATCAGGCGCGCCAGCGTATGGGAGACCTTCTCGACCGGTTGGGGAGTAGCCTCGACGAGATGCGCACCAAGATGGTCGCGTCCGCGGGAGAATTCGGCGAGGCCACCCAAGGCGCGGCCCGCCAAGCTGCAGAGACCGGGCAGCTCGCCATGGAGGATTCCTTCAAGCAGTTCGTCGAACGCTTCAATGAGGCTGGCGAGCCATTGGTCGAGGAGATGCGCAAGGCTTCTACGAGTATCGGCACGGCCGCATCTTCCCTCGATGGTAGCAATCGCGCCATGGGGGACTATACGCGTGGAATCGAAAGTGTCGCAGACCGGTCGAGCGATATTGCGACGTCGCTCGGCAGCGTCGCGAGCGACGTCCGCGAAGCTGCCGAGCCAGTGCGGCAGTCCGCAGCCTCCATCGAGAAGGCCATGCTCGCGATGTCGGCGGCGGTCGCGAATGACGCGCGCAATTCGGAGGCCGCCAGAGAGGAAATGCGCGAGCTTTCTGGCACTCTTCAATTAACGGCCGAGTCTGCGGAAAAGGCTTGGTCCGACTATCGTGACCGGTTCAATGAAGTAGATGAAGCGCTCGGCAAGGCGCTCACGCTTCTGTCTGAAGCGGCCGGAAGCCATGCCCAGAATTTGAACGAGCGGGTGGGGCAGGTGGATGATGCCCTGAGCAAGGGCATAGCGCAGCTTGCCGCAGCGCTGCGGCCACTGGAAAGCTTGAGTGACACGGTGGAAGACTTGGCCGCCGCTCTTGCTGCCCAGCAAGCCCGGGTTGATGAGTGATGGAAGCCCGGCTGCTTCGCAAACCGCAGCAAGAGAGCGAGAGCTACTTCATCTCGATGACCGATCTCATGGTCGGACTAGTCCTAATTTTTATCATCCTTCTCGCCTATTTCGCGCTGAGCCTCCAGGCGCGAACGGCCGAGCTGACCGGCGCGAACAAGGCGCGGGCAGAAATCCTGAAGGACATGGCGCAGGCGTTGAAGGAGGAAGGCCTGGAGGTTACCATCGACATCGAGACAGGTGTGTTGCGTCTACCCGATGACGTGCTGTTCGAGAGCGGGCAGTATCGATTGACACCGCGCGGCGAGGCGGCGGTACAGAAGGTGGCGAATGCCATGTCCTCCATCTTGCCATGCTATACCGAAGGTGCGAGATGCACGGGCGAGAGAAGTCCGCACCGCGTGGATGCAATATTTGTCGAGGGCCACACCGATGCCGACAATATGTCGGGTGGAATGGATAATTATGACCTCTCCGTTATGCGGGCCGCTAATACGTTTCGCGCTTTGAAGTCGGATAATCCGATCGTCGACCAGATGCGCAATCTGCCGCCCGATACGCCCGGATCAGCGAAGATACTGAGCCTGAGTGGTTATGGTCCGGATCGCTTTGTCGATGCAGGCGGGACCCCGCAAGCCAAGGCAAGGAACCGGCGCATCGACCTTCGATTTCTAATGATGAGCCCGGGCGCGCTCTCACGGGACTCGCTGGTCCGATGAACATGCTTCGCGGCGCGATCGAGTTGACCGAAGGGATCGCCAGTCACGGGTTTCCGAAGCCGCCGACGGTTCTTCCGCATATTCATCATGCCTTCGCATTGATGGGCGGAGGCGTCGGGAACGCCGAAGGTCATGAGCAACTCATTCCCTTCTTGCGGGAGTGCGTGAAGCGCCCCGTGGGCGATCTTCGGCGGACCGATCTCAACCGGGTGCTAAAGGGAGCATGGTGCGACGCCGAATTCGACGAACTGGGGTTCAATGCCATCGAACGGGCGTTGCAGGACGAAAGGAGCAGTTCGGCGAGGAGTCTCGTTGACGGCTATATCCTCTACTTTCCCTCGGGTCGCCCTGGCATCGAGCCGTTGGCGAATGCCTGCCGCCAGCTGGCGCAGGGGCGGAGCGATCACTGGCAAAGACGCGCGGAACGATTTGATCTGTTCGAGCCTTCGCGCGCGCCGGACACGCTAGCCAGCGGGATGGCGGACGACAAGGCGGGCGCCTTTGGCGCGACCTGCTCCGAGGCCGGACTTGGCGCCAGCCCCTTTGCCACGCGCCTGGGTCAGCTTGCCTTTTCGGCCGCTTGCCTCAAAATCGCGTCGAAGAAGGGCACCGCTGCTGCAGCATCGCAGGAGAATCTGCTCGATTTGCTCCTGCGCGAGGAGCATTTCGACGATGCCGCCAATATTGTGCGAGCCCTCCTCGAGCCTTGGGTGGACGATAGTCCCGCACCCACCCACAGGCAGGCGATCACGGCTTTTCTGCTCGACCAAGTGGCAGATCCGCGCCTCTTCCCGAGAAAACAGAAATGGACGCCGATCAGGGCACATATTGCTGTCCAGACCGGGCCTGAGCGCGCCGACCAGATCATAAGCGTTCTACGGCGGTGGCTCACCGAAGTCGCGATGCGCACCTTCTTTCGCGCCATCGCGGAAACTACCGACCGGCGCGATCAATGGAAGCAGCGCCAGCAATTCTGGCTCGCCTATCTCGATGCCGGCGTGGTCAGCGATGCTTGGCCTGCCCTTGGACCCCGGGCCAAGAACCAGATCCGTTCGGTCGCCCGGTCGCAGGGCGAGAGATTGGATCATGGCGAAACGCAGAATGGCCCCCCATCCTCATCGTCTTTGATAATGGATATTGGCGACCTGCGCATCGCAGAATGGAGTGATAATGGCATGTGCCGGTTCTGGTCGGGGAGCAACAAGGATGCGCCCGAACTCTACAAAAGCTATTATGACAATGACGTGCTGCGAACGACCACGGGCAAAAAGGATTTCGAAGCACTCCGACACGACGCTGGCGGCATGTGGGCCTATCGCTTCGCCGCTCTGGTTTACGCGCGTACGGGCGTTTCCCATCCAAAATATGGGCGAGGATTTCGATAGTGGCAGAGATTCACTTCGTTGCCAGCCAGCAGCCGGATGGCTCGGAACGGATCGAGCTTTGCCGGCAGAGGAATGGCGGCCTTTTTCGTAAAGCGTCGTCCGAGATCATATCTCGTGCCGATTGGGTTCGCTCGGCGCCCGCCGCCGGCATGGCGGCGCTTTCCAGGCTGCGCTCGCTCCCGGGCGCGGATGCAGTGCTCGAAGACGATCTGGGACTGACTGTTCCCGTCGAATGCATCGCTCCGCTCACCGAGCACGAGGCCCATGCCTTGGGCCTCCCGCCCGCTACGGATCTGACGTTGCAGCTCCAGTCGAGCGGTTCGCTGCATGAAGGATCGATCGCGGTTAGCAAAAAGTGGGTGAAACGCGGCGGGGTGCCCGTTCGCGCCAAGGTCGTTGGCGGACGCATCCGGGAACCGAATGGAACATCGCGCCTTCCCGAACCGCTTTTCTCGACCAATCTTCTCGTCGACAATCTGGGCGAGGCGACAGATGCCGACGAACGCAGAGCGAGATTTGCGGTGCTTCGCGAGCGTCTGGGCGACATGGACGATCAAGCGGTCCAGCCCGACGGGTTCATCGCGCAGGTCCGTATAGCCTATGCCGCCAACTTCTCCCTGGATTTGCGCACACACGGTGGCCTCTTCGATTTTGACCCGGTGCTTTTCGCCCGTTCCATGCGAGAAAACGAAGATGGAGACCTGATCGATGCAAAATCGGCTGCGCTGCTGACCGAGCATGAGCAGCATAAATTCAAATCGCGGTTCAGATCGCAAAAGGGTGGAAAGCGCAGTTACCTGCTGTCCGACGGGACCATATTGTACCTTGACCCGCTCCTCGGCAAAGCCCTCGATATCGTGCGCGAGATGCAGATCGCTCCTGGCGACGAGCGACGGGATTTTGCCCGTTCGCCGCAGACGCATATCCGCGAGCGCCTCGCCCTCGACGAGAGCGGCGATGATGAGGCGGCCGATCGTCTTTTCATCGAGACCCAGCAATATTCTCAGCGGGTCGCGGGTATCGAGACTTGGCAAAAGCCGGTCCTTCCATGGGTCAAGCCCACGTCCAACAGCTGGCTTCCCGAGCGCTTCGGCATCCGCATCGGCGACGAACCCGACGTGGTTCATATCGAGCTCGAACCGGGGGATGCTGAAAAGCTCGTCGTGGCGATCGACACCGCAATCGACCGCGGAGAGAGATCGACGCCGTTCAAAGGCGAAGCCGTCCCCGCCAATCCCGCTGCACGGGCGGCGGTGCAGAATATCGCCGACCTTGAAGTTGAAATCGCTCACCAAGCGACTAGCGGCGGCGATGAAAAAGGGCCAGGTGCCGAGCTTCCAACCTATTTTCTCAAGGTCGGCGAGAATTTCGAGACACTCGAGTATTCGCGGCTGGCCGATCCGTCAGCCCCTGAAGAGAATTTCGCGGCGCCCGCGATCCCGGCTCTTGTGCGCTCCGTTCCCAAAGCCCACCAGGTTGACGCCTTTCACTGGCTTGTCGAGGCGTGGAGCCGCAAGACGCCCGGGGTTCTGCTCGCTGATGATATGGGTCTTGGCAAGACCTTTGAGGCGCTGACGTTCCTGACTTGGTTGCGCACCATCGAAGCCGCAGCGCAGCCAGTCCTCATCGTTGCCCCGACCGGGCTTTTGCGTAACTGGCTCGCGGAGATTAGCCTGCACCTCGAGCCTGGGGCGCTCGGCTCCATCATCGAGGCCTTTGGCTCGAACATGAAATTCCTGCGCTGTGAAACAGGGAATGACATTCGCGGAGGCACGTCTAAGCTCGATGTTGCGGGCTGGAAGGATGCTGGCATCGTCCTGACCACATTCGAGACGATGCGCGACTATCACATGAGCTTCGCCCGCGTCCCTTTCTCGGCGATAATTTATGATGAAATTCAGAAGCTGAAGAATCCGGCCAGTCAGATGACGCGCGCGGCCAAAACTCTGAACGCCCGCATTCAGGTCGGGATGACGGGGACGCCTGTCGAGAACCGATTGCAGGACCT
>Ga0209024_1002410_pt1 | contig 10929 bp, 12 predicted proteins | sample AutmiccommunBRH5_FD_187380 | JGI IMG/M metagenome (GOLD analysis project Ga0209024, IMG submission 187380) | Deep subsurface microbial communities from Mt. Terri, Switzerland - Autotrophic microbial communities BRH/5 (SPAdes) (version 2) | ecosystem: Environmental > Aquatic > Deep subsurface >...
CCGTGAACTGCTCCTTGAGCGACTCCCACAGCTCCGAGGGGTGCTCCAGCGAGAACCGCGCGTACTGCAACGCGGCGAACGAGTTGCCCGCCATGCCGCTGATGTCCCACTCGGAGGGAGCGTCGCGCAGCATCTCCTTCAGGCCCTGGTGGCGCTGCTCGGACTCCCACTCGGTGTCCAGGTTCAGCGGTTCGAGGTGCATCTCCGCCTCGGGGCCCATGACCAGTTCGCGGAGGGCCGTGCGGAGCAGCGGGCCGCCCTCGAGGTCTTGGTCAGGGGCGATGACGCCGGGGTAGAGGTCCATCCGCTGGCGGACGTGCTGCAATGCAACGCCGAGGACGTGCGGGAGCGCGTGCGTGGGAACGCCGTTGTGGAGTTGGATAACCACCGCCTCCTGGCGCCACTCGACGTTCGAGAACGAACCACCCTCGAACGGTTGCAGCCACAAGAGCCGCCCCGTCTCCGAGCGGAGGCGGTTCTCGATCTCCTTGTGCATCACGTCCAGCGCGTCGCCGATGTCCTTGCCGATGGCCTTCATGCCGCCCCCTCTGTCCCCAATGGTTCGTGCGAGGCTACCTGATGCGTGCCCCGCAGGACACGAGGGACGCAACCCCTCGACGCTGGGTCGCTGGCTACTCGAAGAGTGGCTGGCACGTGACGCAGTAGTTCGTCTCGCTGCCACCGCGGGTCTGGCCCTTGATCTCGTTCCCGCAGCGCGGGCAGGGCTCGCCGCCTCGGCGGTGCACCTTCAGATGCTGCCGCCACTCCTCCTTGCGGCCCAGTCCCTCCTCCTGCACGGTCGCGTCGACGATCTCGATCGACTCTTCGAGGACGGAGCGCACCGCCTGGAACAGCCGCCGCCAGTCCTCCTCCGCGAGCGTCGAGCCCTTGCGGTGCGGGTGGATGCCGGCAGCCCAGAGGATCTCGTCGGAGTACGCGTTGCCGATCCCCGCGAAGACTTCCTGGTTCGTGATCGAGGACTTCACCTGTCCTCGGCGCTTCTTCATCAACGCCACGAACTGGTCTTCGTCCAGCGACATCACGTCTGGGCCAAGCTTCTCCATCTGCGGCACCGTCGCGACTTCACCCTCGTTCGCGACGAGGTACCAGCGTCCCATGCGTCGTTGGTCGGAGTAGCGCAACTCGTGGCCGTCATCGAAGCCGAGGACGACCCCGAGCATCCCCGGCTTCTTCGCGTCCGCCTCCACCCAGTGGAAGCGGCCGGTGAGCATCGGGTTGATGAGCAGGATGCGTCCGTCGTCGATGAAGAAGAGGAGGAACTTCCCGAGCCGGTGGATCTCCCCGAACTGGTGGCCCTGCAGGCTCCCGAGGTGCTCGGCGCCCGTGCGCACGATCCACGGGATCGGCGCGTTCGTGCGCTCGATGGTGCGGCCGGCCACTCGAGGCATCAGGTAGTGGCGGATCGCTTCGAGGTCAGGGATCTCCGGCACGGCGCCCTCCAGGAGACTGAGGCAGGACTCAGGATCGAGGGCGGCCCGACCGCGACTCGCGCCGCTAGCCCTCGCCCACCCAGCGAGGATACGACCCCAGCACCCGCAACCAGTGGGTGATCTGGCTCGCTTCAGCGATCGCCTCGGCGAGGAGCGGGTCGTCGCGGTGGCCCTGTACGTCGACAAAGAACACGTACGTCCCCAGTTGGCGGCGGGTCGGGCGTGACTCGATGCGGCTCAGGTTCAGCCCGCGACTGGCGAACAGCCCGAGCAGCTCGACGAGGGAGCCTGGGCGGTCGTGCTGCGTCGTGAACGCGAGCGACGTCTTGTCGTCCCCGGTCGGCGTCGTGAGTTCGCGCGAGAGCGCCACGAACCGCGTCTGGTTGCCCGGTTCGTCGCCGATGTCCCGCGCGAGGATGCTCGCGCCGTAGATCTCCGCCGACCGCTCGTTGCCGATCGCGAGCGTCCCCGGCGCGTTCATCGCCGCCTCGATGGCACCGCTCGTCGAGAGCGCCGCGACCGCCTTCGCGTTCGGCGCGAGGCGCGCGAGCGACTGGCGGCACTGGAGCAGCGCCGATGGGTGCGAGTGCACCTCGACGGCCGCTGCCGGATCGGTGCCGGGCGCGCCGACGAGCATGTGCTGGATCGCGACCACGACCTCGCCGCAGACCTGGAGTGGGAAGTCCTCGCGGATCAGCAGGTCGAGCGTCTCGATCGAGGCGGTGCCTTCGATCGAGTTTTCCATCGCACAGACGGCGGCCTCGGCCTCCCCGGCGATCACCGCCTCGACGGCCGCGCCCACAGAGGGCACGGGTCGGAGTTCAGCGTCCGGCCGCCACGAGAGCGCGGCGACCTCCGTATAGGTGCCGCTGGGTCCGAGGTGTGCGATGCGCATCAGCCAGCCCTCATTGCTCAGCGTCTCCCGTGGGCAGGGCCGCGGTCACGAGCCCGCGGAGGATGTCCTCGGCCTCGCGCGGGACGACCGCGATGATCTCGTAGCCGGGGTGTAGCACGGTGTCGCCCGACGGTGTCTCGGCGCCCTCGGGGCCGATGACGATCGTGATCAGCACGCCGCTGGGGAACTGCAGGTCGCGCAGGGTCTTCCCGGCGACCTCGGAGCCCTCCTGCACGCGCATCGTTACGATCTGCAGGCCCGCGCTCTCCAGGGCCATCAGCGGGATGAGCGTGTGCTCGGGCAGCGTCGCCTCGATCTGCGCCATCACCGCGCCCGAGGCGGAGACGATCGAGTCGACGCCAAGCTTGCGGAACAGCGGCTCGTTGTGCGGGTCGTTCACCCTTGCGATCACGCGCGGCACCTTGAACCAGTGACGCGCCACCTGCGCGGTCACCAGGTTCGCGCCGTCGTCCGCCGTCAGCGCAATCACGAGGTCGGCTCGGTTCGCGCCGACGCTCTCGAGGAACGCGATCTCGGAGCCGTCTCCGTGCACGACCATCTCCCCCAGCTCGTCGCGCAGCGTCGAGGCGCGGCTCGAGCTCAACTCGACGATCGTGACCTCGTAGTCCGGGAGTCGTTGCAGCTCCAGCGCGATGCCGTAGCCCACGTTCCCGCCGCCCGAGACGATGATGTACATGACTAGCCGTTCCCACCGCGGAGCATGGCCTCGTGCGCGAGTTCGATACCGACCTTCGTCGGGCTGAACGTCTGGAGTCCGAGGTTCGCGAACAGCTCCGCACGCAGCGGGTCCTTCACGCGCGTCACCACGGACTTCACGCCGTAGATCTCCTTCGCCTTCTGCGCGGCGAGGATGTTGCGGTTGTCACCCGAGGCGACGGCGATGAACACGTCCGCCTGCCCGATGCCGGCCTCCACGAGGACGCGATCGTCCGTGCCCGAGCCCTGGAGCCGCCGGCCTCCGAACTTCGCGAGGAGTCGACGAAACGCGAAGGCGTCCGTGTCCAGGATGGTGACATCGTGGCCCTCGCGCTGGAGTTGCTGCGCGAGGCCGGCGCCGACGCGCCCACAGCCCATGATCACGACGCGCATCGTTCTTCCGTTCAAAGCCCGGTCCCGGAACCGCGCCTCAGTGCGCGGAGGGTTCCGCGGAGCGGATCAGCCACACCTGCGTCGAGGCATGCTCCAGCACATACTGGGCCTCGCGTCCGATCTCAAAGCGGCCATACGGCCGGTCATATCCGATCCCCAGTATGACGACGTCCACGCCGCGCTCCACGGCTTCGTCCACAATCGCGTGGCCGGCCTGCCGCGCCTGCACGAGCTCGCCCGCCACCGTCACCCCGTAGCCCTCGGCGATGCGTTCGGCACGGTCGAGGATCTCCTCGGCGCGCTGCAGTTCGCCCTCGAGCGTCGCGTCGAGAGCGATCGTGCGGGGGACCTCGATGACGTAGAGCAGGTGAATGTGCGCCTTTGTGCGCTTCGCGAGGTCGGCGGCGACGCCGAGGGCCTGGTGGCACGCCGTCGATCCGTCCACCGGGACCAGGATCGAGGAGATGTTCGCGAGGGGGCTGTGCGGCATCGGTATTCGGGCCGATCTACGCGTGGGACCGGTCGTGCGCCATGGCGTACCGGACGGCCGCGCTCAGCAGCAGCAGGACTCCGAGGGCGGTACCCAGCGAGACGGGTTCGGCGAATGCAAACGTGAGGGCCAGGACGATGACTCCGGCAATGGCCTGGAGGATGGAGATCAGCATCGCGCCGCCTTGCCAGCCTTCCCGACCGCCGCACTGATCTCCCGAGTTGGGCCGCGCCTTAGGGGGCGCGTGTCGAATGCGGCGGACGGGAATCGACGCTAGGCCGCGCCCTCGGGAGTGTCAACGCGATCCGTCGCCGGCCTCGTGCGGCCCATCGAGGCGAGGCGCCCCGCGAACCGCCGGGCGAGCAGTGCCGCGATGAGCACGAACGGGATCAGCCACCACGACCACACGAGGGCGACCACGATGCCCGTCCCCGCCGTGGCGATGAAGTCCAGCGACGACTCCCACGCCTCGCGCACCTCGGCGCCGAAGCCGCTGGTCGGCTCCGTGGCGAACGCCGAGGACTCCGGGTAGAGCGCAACCTCGAGGGTCGCGAGGCTCGTCTGGTTCTCCAGCAGGTTCAGCCGGCCTTGCACGCGCTCCAGCTCGTAGCGCACGCCGTTCAGTCGGTCCTGCACCTGCAAGATCTCGCCGATGTCGCCCGCCTCACCGAGCAAGGTCAGGTACTGCGCCTCCACGGCCTTCAGGTTGCGCAACGACGCTTCGAGGTCCGTGAACTCCTCGGTCACGTCCTGCGAGCTCGTGGAGACGGACTCCACCTCGACGGCCAGGTTGCGCAGGTCCGCGATCACCTGGTCGAACTTCTCGGCCGGCACGCGCACGGTCATCCGCGCTCGCTGCGACTCCTCGCGGCCCGAGAACGTCGAACTCGCGAGGTAGCCGCCCGCCTGGTCGACGACACCGCGCACTTCCTCGAACGCCTCGTCCACGGACTCGACGGTCAGTTCCACCGAGCCGTTTCGGATCACCTGCCGCCCGAGGACGTCCGCGATGGGCCGGAGGCCGGGATCGCCACTCTCCTGCGCGCCCGTCTGCGCGGGCGCCGGCGCGAGGTTCCCTGCTCCCGACTCGGCCTTCTCGCCGGCGAAGTCGCCGTCCATGCCCATGCCACCGGCGCTCGTCCCGCCCGTGGAGAACGCCATCCCGGGCTCACTCGCGGGCACGGCGTCGTCGCCCGAGTCGTCCGAGCCCGAGCAGGCGACGAGACCCGCCGCGAGCAGGGCGACCCCGGCCACGAGGCCGAGCCGCCACACCTTGTTGTCATTCCGGAACAGTCGAGCGTTCATCACGCCTCCTCGCCCTCGATCCCTCGGATCGAGACCCTCTGGTGCAGGTCTGGGGCTATGACGTTTGTAGAAGCCTACGGGTTCCGAGGTAGGAGGAGGGTCGGGCGATTCGTCAGAAAGGGACGGGCCCGCTAGTGCAACTGCTCGATCCAGGCGTCCACGACCCCATCGCGGATCTCGAGGAACCCGACCGTCCCGATCTGTGTATTCAGATTGCGTGGGTAGGTGGGGGATCCGGAGTTCACCACCAGCGTCCCCTGCCACATCTTCACCAGCGGCACGTGCGTGTCCCCCGCGACCACCACGTGCATCGGCCCACCGAAGTGGCGCTCCATGCGCTCGTCGAGGGTCGCCGAGCCTCGGATGGGGCGGTCGGGGAAGTCGTGCGTCATCCCGATTCGCAGATCGCCCACGTGGAGCACCTGGTTGTAGGGCAGGCGCGGATCATCGGGCGCGACCGTCCGGTTCGAGGACCCATCGTCCCCGTTGCCGCACACGCCGAGCACCGGCACACCGCAGCGCTGCTCCAGCCAGTCCAGCACGACGATGTCGTGCATGTCGCCGCCATGCAGGATCAGGTCCACGTCCGAGAGCGCCGCGTACGTCTCCTCGAAGAGTTCGCGTCGCGCCTCGGGCACGTGGGTATCCGAGATGAGCCCGATCAGGATCGGATCATCGAAGTGGTGTTCATCACGCCAGCGGCGTTCCGGGAGGGCCATCGTCGCCGGAGGATACGTGCGGAACGTGAACCGCGCACCCGTACACGCGCCGGAATCGAGAGCGGATGGCGGCCTGACGACGGGACTATCGAACGCGAACCTAGAGGTCTTGGACGAAGATCGCTTCGTCTTGGTCCGGTCTGTAGCCGACCGACTCCCAGAATCGGACGGCACCAGGCTCGCGAAAAAAGACGCGGATCGAAACGCGCTCCGCACCTACGCGCCTCAAACGGGCCTCGACCTCGCGCACGAGTTGCGTTCCAACGCCCGCGCGGCGGACAGCGGGATCGACCGCCAACCTGTAGAGACCGCCACGCCAACCATCCCAACCGCCGATGAGGCTCCCAACCACCTGATTGCCAGCCACGGCGAGCACGAACAGGTCATCCCCGAACGCGAGTCTCTTCAGGAGGGCATCCGATCGATCTGTGGGACGCGGCACGGCACCTGCCCGCTGCCACAGGGAGAGCACGGCGTCGGCATCGGTCGCTGTGAAGTTCCGCAACTCAATGGCATCGTTGGTCATCTTGACGGTGCTGCCCTCGACGCATGCCCGGAGCACTCGGAAGCTCCCGAGTGGTGATTGCCCCCGCGATCGTATCGAGGCGACGGAGCAAAGGCACTGGAGGAAGCCCCCACGCGCAACGCTCTACGAGATTCACCGCTTCCACCCGCCGAGGAGTGTCGGCGGAGGAAACATCCGGGCGTACAATAAGGACTGAAATCTGCATCTTCGGGAGCATCATGACCAGCAACGGCAATTCCTCGACCAACGGCAATGGCAAGCACGAGGGGACGGGCGACGTCGCTACGTGGACCGTGAAGGCCGGACTCGCCCAAATGCTCAAGGGCGGCGTCATCATGGACGTCACCGACGCCGCACAGGCGGAGATCGCCCAGGAGGCTGGCGCCGTGGCCGTCATGGCCCTCGAGCGCGTCCCCTCGGACATCCGTCGCGATGGCGGCGTGGCCCGCATGAGCCACGTCAGCGTGATCCGGGAGATCCAGCAGGCTGTCTCGATCCCGGTGATGGCCAAGGCCCGCATCGGCCACTTCGTCGAGGCGCAGATCCTCGAGTCGCTCGGCATCGACTACATCGACGAGTCCGAGGTGCTGACTCCCGCCGACGACATCAACCACATCGACAAGCACCAGTTCAAGGCCCCATTCGTCTGTGGCGCGCGCAACCTGGGTGAGGCGCTCCGCCGCATCTCAGAAGGCGCGGCGATGATCCGCACCAAGGGCGAGGCCGGCACCGGCGACATCGTGGAGGCCGTCCGCCACATGCGCTCCATCTGGGGTGAGATCCGCCGCGTGCAGTCGCTCCGCGACGACGAGCTCTTCGTCGCCGCCAAGGAGCTCCAGGTACCGGTCGAACTCCTGCGGGAGGTCGCGCGCCTCGGCAAGCTGCCGGTCGTGAACTTCTCGGCCGGGGGCGTCGCCAGCCCGGCAGACGCTGCGCTCATGATGCAGCTCGGTGCCGAGGGCGTCTTCGTGGGTTCGGGGATCTTCAAGTCTGGACTCATGGAGCCGACGCCGGAGAAGCAGCGAGCCGCTCAGGCACGCATGGCCTCCGCGATCGTCAAGGCTGTAACGCACTTCAACGATGCCGACGTCATCGCGGAGGTGTCCAACGACATCCCGCGGGACGCGATGTTCAGCCTTTCCACCTCGCAGATGAAGCCGGAAGAACTCCTCGCGGGACGGGGGAACTAAACAACCCCGGATGCCAGCAAGCGCACGCACCAGCGATCAGGCGGTCGGACGGCTGCGGATCGGCGTCCTCGCCCTTCAGGGCGACTTCGCCGAACACCTCGCGATGCTGCGCGATCAGGGTGTCGACGCCGTCGAGGTACGCACCCTCGCCCAGATCGATGACGTCGAGGGCCTCGTGATCCCGGGCGGCGAGAGCACGACGATCGCCCGCCTGCTGATCGCGTTCGAGATGCTCGAGCCGCTCCGCGAGCGCATCCGCGACGGCCTCCCCACCTGGGGCACCTGCGCCGGCGCCATCCTCCTCGCGAACGATGTCCCCGAGCTCGACCGTGACCCCATCGGCGTGATGGACATGACCGTGGACCGCAACGCCTTCGGCCGTCAGATCCAGTCCTTCGAGGCTGACCTCGACGTTGCCGGCATGGACGGGCCCCCGCTCCGCGCGATCTTCATCCGCGCCCCCGTCATCCGTCGGGTCGGCGAGGACGTCGAGGTGCTCGCAACGCTGGAGGATGGCCGCATCGTCGCGGCACGGCAAGACCACCTCCTCGCCACCTCGTTCCACCCCGAACTGACCGATGATTCTCGGATGCACGGCTACTTCGCCGAGATGTGCCGGGAGCAACTCGACGCCGAAGCGAGGAAGGCCTCATGACGTGCGCAGGGGAAGTCCCATGCGGCCCCCCGGGAGGCGACCGTCGATGACCGACACTCGCGCGCCCCGGCCGACAGACCTGGTCGCTCTCGTCACGTTCGACGAGGAGGTGCGCGAGAACCTGGCCATCACGCGTGACCACCTCGGCGTCGCGAACGAGCCGCCGAGGCCCCTCGCTGCCGCCATCGAGCAGTGGCTCCACCTCGGACGCCGCATGTGGATCTCCATGGCCGGCCGAGAGATCCGAGGTATCGCCACCGCACGCGAACTGTCCCGCACCGCCTGGGAGCTCGACACCCTCATCGACGCACCCGAGGGCGGCGAGGAAGTCATCGCCGACCTCCTCCGCCAGGCCGCGAGGGCGGCCCGTGGGGGCCTCGTAACGCGCGTACTGCTACGCACGCCCGTCGGCTCCGCGGCCGCCGAGACCGCCCCACGCGCAGGTTTCCGCCAGGTTGTGGAAGAGACGCTATGGATCGGCCATCCTGCCGGTGCGGTGGGTGCTGACGCGGGGCAGCCTGCGGAGGATCGCGAAGGCGACACGAATCGCCTCGGCGCCTCCGATGGCGCATTCGATGCTCTTGGCGTCCGAGAGGCGACCACCGCTGACCTCCAGGCCCGCTTTCAGCTCTACTGCCGCGCCTACTCGATGACCGCACGAGAAGCGCTGGCGATGACGCAGGGCGAGTGGCAGGACGTCCAGGACACCCGCTGGGTGGACCGTGGCTCGCCGCCGATCCTCGTCGCGGAGTCCGGAGGGCGCGTCCGCGCCGCCCTGCAGGCCTCCAGCAGCGGTCAGTTCTCCTTGCTCGCGGAGCCGGAAGCGGTGAACGCGGGCGAGGTGTTGATTCAGGAACTCCGTCGGAGGCTCCCCTCCTCCGGCGATGTTTACGGACTCGTGGTCTCCGGTTCCGCGGCCGAACAAGCCGCGCGGCGCGCTGGGCTTCAGCCAGCCGGGGAGTACGAGCTGTTCTGTCTCCGAGTGAGCCGCCCGATCCGGGAGGAGGCCCGCGAAGCGGCCACCGCCCGCGCGGGCATAGCGATCCCCGGCAGGTAGCCGGGACGGAGGTTCGTGCGACCGAATGACTAACTACGCGCGCGAGTACCCACGAGACCCAGAGGACAACGACCACGGGGATCTGCTCGGTGACTCCTACGAGGATGCCCGGGCGGCTGCCGGAACGCCGTTTGCTGCCCGCGCCAGCGGGGAGATCCCGTCCGCGCCTATCGAGCCACCCCCGCCTCCACGTGAGATGACCGATGAGGAGATCGGTGAGATCGAGCTCCTCGTCAGCATCCTGCCGGAGCGCGTCGCCTCGCCCCTGCGCGAGCGTGGCTTCGACGGACTGATCGAGGTCATCCTGGACCTCGGCCGTCGCCCCACCGCCCGCTACCGCGACACCGAGGTCGACCTCGACGAGGTCGAGGTGAAGGACACCGAGCTCGCGCAGGTCGTCGCGCAGGTCTCGGAGTTCGGTGACGACAACCGTGGCGGCATCCCTCGGACGCTCCACCGCATCTCTGCGATCCGCAACCGCCGAGGCCACATCGTTGGCCTGACGTGCCGCGTCGGGCGTTCCGTCTCCGGCTCCGGCCAGGTGATGCGCGACCTCATCGAGGCCGGCCACTCGATCCTGCTGCTCGGCCCGCCAGGCGTCGGGAAGACCACGATGCTGCGTGACGTCGCGCGCATGTGCGCGTCCGAACTCATGAAGCGCGTGGTCATCGTCGACACCTCGAACGAGATCGGCGGCGACGGCGACATCCCGCACCACGGCATCGGCCGCTCACGGCGGATGCAGGTGCCTCGGGCGGCGCTTCAGCACGAAGTGATGATCGAGGCTGTCGAGAACCACACGCCGGAGGTCATCGTCATCGACGAGATCGGCACCGGCCAGGAGGCCGAGGCGGCCCGCACGATCGCCGAGCGCGGCGTGCAGCTCATCGGCACCGCTCACGGCACATCGCTCTCCAACCTCATGCAGAACCCGACGCTGTCCGACCTCATCGGCGGCATCGAGTCCGTGACGCTCTCCGACGAAGAGGCGCGCCGCCGAGGCACGCAGAAAACGGTCCTCGAACGTCGCGCCCCTCCGACCTTCGACGTACTCGTCGAGATCCAGTCCTTCCGCACCCTCGCGATCCACGAGGACGTCGCCCAGACCGTCGACGCCCTCCTCCGTGGTTACGAGGTGGAAGCCGAGATCCGCGTCGCCAACGACGACGGCGAGATCACGAAGGTGGAGCGCGTCCCCATGCGCACTACCCCGGAGGAACCCCTCGAGCCGCGCCAGGAGGCGACCCGCACCCGCGAGGTGCAGGCGGCCCCGGGCGGGCCCGAGAAGCGCATCCTCCCGTTCGGCATCTCGCGCGGCCGCCTCGAGCAGGCGATCAACGAGACGCGCTCCGCCGCCCGCATCGTGGACTCGGTCCGCGACGCCGACGCGGTCCTCACGCTCCGTCCGTACTACCGGCGGCGCACGGGCCCGCTGAAGCAGGCGGAGGAGCGAGGCATCCCGATCTACGTCCTGCGGAACAACTCAGCACAGCAGATCGAGCGGCAACTCCTCGCCTTCCGGGGCGAGGGC
>Ga0209024_1002411_pt1 | contig 10927 bp, 9 predicted proteins | sample AutmiccommunBRH5_FD_187380 | JGI IMG/M metagenome (GOLD analysis project Ga0209024, IMG submission 187380) | Deep subsurface microbial communities from Mt. Terri, Switzerland - Autotrophic microbial communities BRH/5 (SPAdes) (version 2) | ecosystem: Environmental > Aquatic > Deep subsurface >...
CTCGGAAATGCTGACGATCGCAGTGCCGACGACAATTTCGATGCCGATTTCGTTCATCGAATTGATGACGTGAACAAGTTCCAGCGTGTTCAAGGTCCAAGGCGCGGGATCGCTCGCAGTCGTCACATAAGTAACCTTGCAGCCGGCCAAGGCTAGGCGTTCGGCGACGACCGTGGCCATGTAGAAATAATCTTCGTCATATACGACGACTTTGCCGGTTGGCATGTTGCCGTTCAATATATCTTCGGGATTGAAAACATGGGGCAGATCGCATCCCGGTATCGGCTCGTCGTGATTGCGGCCAACTCCGTCGCTGCGCCACGTTGCCCCTGACGCTACAATGACGTGGTCAGCCTCGAATCCGGCGACGTCCTCTGCCGTCAGCCTGCTGTCGAGATACATGTTCGCATTCGCCATCGTCTGAAGCTGCCCGACGCGATAGTCGACCACGCGCCCCCAGGCGCTCAGCCGTGGCATCTTGCGCTCGCGCACAAGGCGTCCGCCCCATTCGGATCCTGCATCGGCAATCGACACCTGATAACCGCGCTTGGCAAGCGTGTGGGCAGCCTCCAGACCGGCCGGACCCCCACCCACAACCAGAATGTTCTTGTCGGGATCGTCCGCGGGGGGCACATTTTCGGGATGCCAGCCCATCAGATGCTCTTCGCCTGCTGAAGGGTTTTGCGTGCAGCGGATCCGCACGGACGTCATGACCTCTGCGGTGCAAGCGTTGCACCCGATACATTCGCGAATATCGTCGTGGCGCCCCTCATCGATCTTGTTCGGCAAGAATGGGTCGGCAATCGAGGGGCGGGCGGCGCCGATCAGATCCAGAACGCCGCGCTTGATCTGGCTTACCATGGCATCGGGGGACGTAAAGCGGCCAACACCGACCACCGGCTTGTTCGTCACCTTCTTGACGAAGTCTATAAACGGTTCCTGCTGGCCTTCTTCAAAGAAGCGGCTGCTGCCACTGTCCCACGGCCAATCGCTGACGTTGACATCCCAAAGATCGGGAACATCGGCTAGCGCTTCGATGACCCGGCGGCCGTCTTCCTGCGCGGTGATGTTCGATACTCTTCGCCGATCCTCCACGGCGAAACGAACCGCAACCGCACAGCTGTCTCCGACCGCATCCTTCACGTCGCACAGCGTTTCGCGGAGCAGGCGCAGACGATTCTCGAACACGCCGCCATATTCGTCCGTTCGCTTATTCGTTCGGGTGTCGAGAAAATCCTGCAACAACGACAGATTATGCGCGCAATAGACATAGACGATGTCGAATCCCGCTGTCTTTGCGCGGACGGCGGCATCGCGATACCAGCGCCGGAAATCAGCGATATCCTGCTTGTCGATCGTTCTAGCGGAAATCGGATTGTTGAAATAATGCGGGAACTTGGCCGTTGGAGACAGCGGATGCTCGCGATAATAGGCTGCCGGTCCCGACGCGCCGGCATGAGCCAGCTCGACCCCGGCCAGCGCACCATGTTCCTTCACCGCCGCAACGATGCGCGCGATTGGCGCGATATGCTTGTCATTATACAGGCACGGGTCCGGAAGGGGGGCGTGATCCGACGTTTCGTGGATCATCGTCTCTTCGATGCAGATGACTCCCCAGCCGCCTTCGGCCCGCGTTTTTCGATAGGCGACCATCTCGTCCATCGACGACATCCCCATGCTGATCGCATGTGGGACGACGTAAAACCGGTTCTTGGTCCTGACCGGTCCGATCTGTACCGGCTCAAAGAGGATATCGTAGCGTGGATCTCGCATAAGTCGCTCCATCGGCGCGTTGGTCAGTCAGGGATCGCCCGGATGCCGGTTTCCGGCGTTCCGACAACCAACCCCGCCCTGAACGGGATCGGCGAAATAAAAATAGCCCGGCTCCGGCATGTTTCCCGTCGAGCAGTTGGGCAGGTTCAGGCGACCTGCCGAACTGCGATTTCGTTCGCCTTGCAAAAAGCGTCCTTCAGTATGATTTTTCCGTCGCGGACATGGAGTATATCCAGACCGTCGATCGAAGATTGTGTTTCGTCAGGCGCAGTTATGAGCAGAGTCCAGGTCACCAGTCCCATCGATTGATCTTCGTCGATCATCGTCGCCGTGACCTCATAGTGCGATTTGCTATCCGATACTGCAAATCCGGGCGCGAGTGCCTCGCCAACGGCGGCGCGTCCCTTATGTTCGATGCCGTTGGGGTCGATATAGACGGCAGTATCGGAAATGAATTCCAACATCGCCTCATAATCCCCGACGTTGAATGTTCCCATGAACGAGCTGACGATTTCTGATAGGCTTCTCATGCTCAAAAAATTCCTGTCGGTGCGCTACCATAAGAGGAGCTGAAGATTCTCTTCGGAATCTACGGATCGGGATAACGCCCCCCCCGATCGCGCAACTATTGGCACAGGGGAGCTTCGTTGCGCGAAGGGGGAGGCGTTATTTCGCTGGAATGCTCGCGAGATATGCGATCATTGCCTTGCGATCGGTTTCCTTCGCGAGCCCGCCGAAGGCCATCGAGGTACCAGGGTAAGCCGACATGGGGTCCTTCAAGAATGCGTCGAGCTTTTCGGGCGTCCAAGTGCCGTCGGCATTTGCAAGCGCCTGCGAATAGGGAAAGCCCGCCGCGCCGCCGATCTTGCGGCCAACTACCGCAATGAGTTGCGGTCCTGCCGGTGATGGCGTCGCAGGGTCAACCGAATGGCAGACGGCGCAGTTGCTGAACAATTTCTTGCCCGCCTCGACCTGGCCCGCATCGGTGGCCAGCGCAGCATAGCTGTCGGTCGAGGCGGCCGGGGTAGGGGCGGGTGTCCCGACGCCGGATTCCGCGCCGCTGCCGTCGCTTTGTTCGGATGGCTTCGAGCAGGCAGCCGTCCCGACCAGGACGAGGCCGGCCAAGAACGCCAGTCGATATTTGCCGATATGAGCATTATCCATTTGTCGCATCCTCTTTTGCAAGCTTTTCGGTCACTTCCCGGCAGGCACGAATTCCGCTTTCCACCGCGCCGTCTATGTACTCGTGCCAGCCGTCGGCAGTAGCGGAGCCGGCGAAGAACAGGCGGCCTTCGGGTTTTGCCATGTCTTTGAATTTTTTGAACCATCCGACCTTGTAGGCTGGCCATGCTTGTTTCGAGAACGGATCCTTGACCCAATTATATGGTGCGATGTCGGTGATTTCCGCATCGGGATGGATCTTTCGCAGTTCCGCACCGACAGCGTCCAGATCGTTCATGTCAATCAGCGATTGCCGGCCCAGCGTCGCCTTCAGAATCGTGCCGTCGTCACCGAATTCCTCGGTCTGGATTGCGTTTAACGGGTTTGGATCATCGCAAAAGGCAAAGGTGTTACCGAGGTTCTTTTTTACTTTCATGTACATCGTGGCGCCATCGGCACTATCGCCATGGGCGATGAATTCCCGCTTGGCGGGCGACAGTCCTGGCTTGAAGTTGATGTCTGGATAGACAGAGGTAGGCAGAGTGAAGACAGCAGCTCTTGCCTCGAATGTTTGTCCGTCGGCAGTCCTGAGGGTGACGCCCCTGTCGCTCTGTTCTACTTCTTTGACCACAGTGCCGAGCCGCACATCGGCCTTGCTGTCGTCAAGGATTGCCTTGGCCAATGCCGCAGTTCCGCCATTGGCGATATGCCAGTGCTTTTCCGAGTCAGTGAAGGTGAAAGGATCCCACGCTGCGAGAGCGAAAAGTTTGACGAAACTCGCATAGCTGAATGTTGATAGCGGACCACCGGCATAGAGTACGAGTTCTGCGCTCAATGCCGCTTTCGCCAGCGGATCGAGGCCGAGCGATGCAAGGTGCCGAGCCGCCGAGATGTCATCGATCTTCAGCACTTCGGGGTTGGCGAAGGGCTTGTATGGTTGTGGAAACAATGTGCGCGAGTTGGCGCAGAATCTGTTGAACGCGTCGTTGTAAAGCGTGTCGAACTTCGCGGGCGGCACATTGTGGACGGCTCCATCCGACGTCATGATATAGGATGCGTCGAGATCGTAGAGAGGCACTTCTTCGAAGTCGAAGCCGTAGCGCTGCATTTCCGTGAAGACATGCGGCTGTACCCAGTGGACGGACGATCCTCCCAATTCCACCGGCCGGCCGAGAAACTCGCTGGTGAACGTGCGCCCGCCGATGCGCGGGCGCGCTTCCAGCACGACCACGCGCCAGCCCTTGGCGGCAAGGTCGCGCGCGGCCGTGATGCCGGCATAACCCGCGCCGATGACGGCGACATCATAGGGGCCGCCTTCGCCGCCGCCGTCGCGTGCCTCGCGTCCGGGATTTTCCTTTGCACAGCTCGCCAGCGCAACTGCGCCGGCTGCCGCAGCGCCGAGCCTCATCAGCGAACGTCTGTCGACAGGCTGGTTCGCCATGGCGTTCTTCTTATCTGTGGTCACGACATTTCCCTCTTCCCTTATCCGATAGCCAATTTCGTCAGGCCGCCGCGTTGATTACTTGAAGGCGCGTGAATTCACGGACGCCTTCAATACCGCCTTCGGTTCCGACACCGGACTGCTTCGCGCCCGAAAAGGGAATGTCGGGTTGAATGGCGACGTGCTGATTGATCCACACCGTTCCGGCTTCAAGATCGCGGGCGAGCGTGCGTGCCCGATCGACATCACGCGACCAGATGGAAGCTCCGAGGCCGTAAGGGCCGGTGTTGGCCCGCGAGATCGCCTCCCTCTCATCCGAAAAGCGAAGCACCGGCACGACGGGGCCAAATTGTTCATCGGCGACCAACCTGGCCTCGTCGGCTAGATCGGCGATTACCGTCGGCTCTATGAAAAAGCCGGGCCGATTGGCGATATGACCGCCCGTCAAAACCCTGCCTTGGGCCGCCGCTTCTTCGATAATCTCGCGAACCTTGTTGAACTGCATATTGTTCTGGATGGGACCGATGGTGACCCCGTCCTCGTCCCCCGCGCCGAGCTTTAATGCTCTGGCCGCCGCGACCAGCCGCTCACAAAAGGCATCGTAAATCTCGTCGGCGACATAAAGACGCTTGGGCGCTGCACAAATCTGACCCGCGTTGAGGAAGGCGGTGGCGGCGAGGCCCTGGGCCGCGCGCTCCACATCGGCGTCCTTGAGGACGATGGCCGGGTCATTGCCGCCCAATTCCAGCGTCACCCGCTTCAATGTCTCGACTGCGCCCTGCATGACGCGTTTGCCGGTTCCGGTCGATCCGGTGAAGGAAATCTTGGCAATGTCGGGATGGCCGGTAAGACTTGGGCCGAGATCATTTTCGTCGGCAATGACATTGAACACGCCCCGTGGAAAAATCTCGGATGCCAGTCGGCCCAGCTCAAGGCTCGTCAGCGGCGTGGTCGGGGCAGGCTTCAATATCACCGTGTTCCCCGTCAGTAGGGCAGGGGCGAATTTGTTGCTTGCCAAGATCAACGGATAATTCCACGGCGTGATCGCGGCGACGACGCCCAGCGGGCGGCGATCAATCTGGTAGCTGCCATTGACATGGCTTCGCGTTTCGGCAGACAGTTCGACGCTGGCGTAATAGCGCATCCCCTGCACCGTGGCGCCGATTTCGAACCGCGCCTCGGGCAAGGGCTTGCCCTGTTCCTTGACGAGCAAGCGCGCAAAGTCCTCGGCCTCTTCCTCAAGCCGTTGCGCCAAAAACAGGAGGCAATCCCGACGCTCGCTCCAGGATGTTGCTGCCCAAGCGGGAAAGGCGTGGCGCGCCGCCGCCACGGCGGCATTGAGCTGGCCTTCGTCCGCAACCGGGGCCGCCGTGAACGGTTGGCCCGTCGCGGGATTGACGACATCAATCGTCCGCGCGCCTGCCACCAGTTGTCCATCGATGAGCATTTTATAAGCGTTCATGGTTCACTCAATTCATATATCAATTACACGAGATCGCATGCGCGAACCCTAGACTCTTGGGCCGCCTTCTGGGCCGCTTCGGGCCAGACCGAATGACATCATCACCCCTCATGCACGAACTGGCAGATAAGCAATGGCCGTGACCTCGACCTGGATGGCGCGCTCGATGAAGCCGGCGACCCGCACACCAACCACCGATGGACCTTTGCAGCCCAGGTAGAAGGCCTGCCTGTATGGAACCAGCCGCTCGCTGTATTCCTCGGCCGAGCAGCCATAATAAATCGTTTCGCTCACCACGTCGGCGGCCGTGCCGCCGTGGGCCGCGAGTACACGGTTCATCTGCTCGTAGACGACCTTGAACTGCATGGCGGCGTCATCGGGATGGAGGGCGTTGCCTTCGTCGTCCACGGCAAAGAGTCCACCGATGAACAGTAAGTCTCCGGCGCGCACGCCGACGGACATGCAATATCCCTTTTCCATGTCGGGGATCAGGTGGAACGACTGGGGTTTCATGGCAGAGGCCATGGGTACAAGTCCTCTTGTGGTCGGGGGTGAACACGAAGGGGAAGGAAGGACGAGGTCGACAACGCAATAGCGACAAGTAGCACCGCGAGAAGTGCAGGGACTGGGGGCACGGCAAAGACAGCAGGCGGCGTGGCGCGGCTTAGCGCCAGCACACCAATCGCTGGACCGATCGACTGTGCAGCAGCGTTCACGATATATATCATTCTCGTGTATCGTCGTTCGGGGTCGTTCTGGGCGATTAACGACATGTAATATGCGAGGCCCATGCACCAGGCGGAGGCGCAGACTCCAAAGGCCAAGGCGAACAGCACCGTCGTTTGTGCACTATAGATGCCCACCAGCGAACCAAAGAATATCAGGGTTGTCATGCTGATCCACTTGAGATGGCCACCAGCGACGCCGAACATGGTCGGAATCAGGCTGCCGGCAGCCGCGAAGAGGAAACCCAGAGCCAGCGCATTGGTGGCATCGCCCCGGGCAAGCCCGTTCGCGAAGCCAAAGTGCTCGATAAAGACGTATATGACATTGATGCTCACACTGAAAAGGAGAAGCGCGATCAGGGCGGTTTTGCCGACCGTCTGCGGGCAGTGGGGCGCGCGAGGCGTGACTGCCTCCCCGTGAGGATTGACCGGCCCGCTCAGTTGGCGCGGCAGAAAGAGCGCGAGCAGTCCGCCGAAGCCGAGCCACAATGCGCCCGAACCGAGCGCAATAGCATCGCCGTAAGCAATGCGCAGGGCGTCAAGCAGCCAAACCGCCGCCGCGGACAAGAGCATGCCTGCCGCCAGGCCCGCACTATAGGCTCGCAAAGGGACGGTCGCCTGCGCAAGAACGCAGGCTGTCACGGTGGTGCTCAGCATAGCACCAAAACCCGCAAGGAATCGGACCGCGCATAACACGGCATAGCTATCCGCCGTCGCGGTAAACGCGTTGCTCACTGCTGCGATGAGCAAAGCGATGAGAACAAGGCCCTTCCAGCCAAAACGGGGCATCAGGACGAAGCCGACGGCTGCACCCAGCAAGCCGCCGGCCTGATCCACCGTCTGCACGACGCCCGCTGCGCTCAGGCTCACCTGAAAATGGTCCACATACATGCCAACGAAGAAGGGGGCGATGTTGATAAGTATGAGCGAAAAAGAGTAGAGTAGGCCTGCGATTACGAGCGTTTGCTGTGGACTATCGCCAAGTCCGGACATCGTGTTCGCCTTGTCCCCCATCTCGTTCACGCCTGAGTCGGCACAGCAGCACCGACTTCGGCAGCCGCCAACACGTCGGATTCTATCCCGTCGCAGTTTGATCCGGGCCAGGCTTCGACCAGATAGTGGACAGCGAACTGCTTGCAGCTCGGCGGTTGGGCAAATGAATTGTTCGCGCGGCCAGTCTGGGGATAAGTGACGGCCCGTCCACAGCCAATCCCGCCGACGCTGCAGCCGCCACGCCCGGGCCAACGAGATTTGTCCGCATGAGGCCGCGAACCGCTCGTCAGGACGTTTATCGGGCCGGTCGCGGCGTACATTTGTTCTCCCTGGGTCGTGCGCGAGATTGGTTGCGGCTTCAGTGTGGAATCGAATCGACCGCACGCTCCTTGAATTCGTAGCAATTTCGTCACTGTTCGCAACTAATTTATGCGATTGATGATTTTTCTATCGGGAAGATATATGGCGCGACCGGCGAGGCTGTCGCGATCTATAATCTGGACTAACTGTGTGAAATAACACCATTAATATACGATTTTGGGGTGCCCGGAAGTTTGCGGCAACAGGTTTGTTCTCACGGTCTCATGAGGCCGAAAAAAACTAGCATAATTCTGTCAAAAGATAATTTATTGCGTCTTTGTTCGGCTGGACTTCTCTGTGCGGTAAACTTCATTTGCCGCTTTTGCGTTTGCCGCGACGCGAGGGCGGGTCCAAGGGATGAGGATGCACCTTGGCCACGCGAGCAGGTGGCCCTCGGATTGGCGGGCCGCCCTCCCGATTGTCAGGGAAGGCGCATCCTGATTTTGGCAGGTCCTTGGATGCGTACTCCAGAAATGGGCTCCGCTTGGTTGGACGCAAAAGTTGTGCAGCAAATCCGCGCAGATCGTCATCACGCAACGATGGTCGGAGCGGCGCGAGAAGCGCTGACCGGGATCACACTTCAGATCCATGGCTTTGCGGAACAACGGAGTTGCGGTTTTTCAGGAGTTCGCGCAGCTCATCCCAATCTTTCCTCCTATTACGCGTGAGCTCGCCGTCGGAGGCACAAGGTCGGCCGTCTGCTGCTCCATGCGGCAGCCATGCCAAGGGGATGTCGCAGGCCGCCTACCGGTCGAGCGTCGACTTTTAGATTGACAGGCTTAGAAATTCGTCGTTTGTATAATAAACTGAGAATCCGGTTGGTCGTTACGGCCAAGCGGCTCATTTATATGCAGGTCTATGGCAATCGTTGATTCATCGTAACGTCTAGCTCCAATTGAGGGTAATAGCGAAGCCCGTTGTAATCCGACGCTGGGCACGGACGAGGCGATGAATCAGAAGATTCAGGGCTATGCCGTCGGCTCCCTGTTTCCTGTAACAACAGACGCTTTGCGCGGAAAAGGGGAGGGTTGCTCATGCCGGCTGGTCTGGCTCTCGGTTGAAGGCGTCGATACCCGACGGTTTAATCGCTTACCCGATCATGGAGCGCAGAGGCGGGCTGGCTCGGCGGTATTCACCAGTTAGAGAAATTTGTTCAACGCAAGCTTGCATGACTCTTGCTTGGGGCCGTTGTTGAAGGTCAGGGAAGTGATGTTCGCTCTGGGCCGATGTTCGAATGACAATTTAGACAGTTAAGAAGGTGGACTCATGACCGGAACAGCAAAAATAGATTTCTTGTATCTGTCAGAGCAAGACATGATCAAGGCCGGTGTTACCGATATGGCCATGTGTGTGGATACGATGGAGGAAATGTTCGGCCTGTTGTGGCAGGGAGACTATCGTATGTCGGGATCAAACAACGATTCCCACGGGGCGATAATTTTGTTTCCGCAGAACTCGCCTTTTCCAGACATGCCAAAGCCGACCGCGGACCGCCGTTTCATGGCGATGCCCGCCTATCTTGGCGGCCGCTTTCGGACTACCGGTGTCAAATGGTATGGATCTAACGTCGAAAACCGGGAAAAGGGTTTGCCGCGGTCCATCCTTATGTTTGTGCTCAACGACGCCGATACTGCTGCGCCGCTTGCCTTCATGTCCGCAAATCTCCTGTCGGCATACCGGACCGGGGCGATCCCGGGAGTGGGGGCGCGGCATCTTGCGCGAAAGGACTCCAAGGTTTTCGGGCTGGTCGGCCCAGGTGTCATGGGCAAAACAACGCTCATGGCAGTGTCTGCTGTCTGCCCCGAACTTGACACGATCAAGATCAAGGCGCGCGGTAAATCGAGCCTTGATAGCTTTCTCGATTGGCTAAAGGCCGACATGCCTCAGATCAAAAACATAGAAGTGGCTGACTCGATTGAGGCGGTCGTTCGCGGTTCCGATGTGGTCAGTTACTGCAATACAGGCGTAGCAGGTGATCCTTCGACTTATCCTATCGTCAAGCGTGAATGGGTGAAGCCAGGGGCGTTTCTGGCCATGCCATCAACGTGTGAGATTGACGAGGCAATGGAGGCCAAAGACGTCCGAAAGGTTCTCGATAACACCGGTCTGTACGAAGCCTGGTTTGATGAACTGCCCAAGCCGGCCCATAACGCGGTGCCAATGATCGGCGTCAAGTTTATGGATATGATCGCCGAAGGTCGGATGGTGAAAGAAGATCTGGAGGATCTTGGTCGCATCGTCGCCGGCCAGGCCCCCGGCCGACAGAATGACGATGAAATCATCATCTTGTCTGTTGGCGGAATGCCCGTCGAGGACGTTGCCTGGGGCACCGTCGTTTATCGCAACGCAGTCGCGCGCGGCATCGGCCAGTCGCTCAATCTTTGGGACACGCCCGTTCTGCGGTGACGCAATGGACTGAATGCGCCTTTTTGGTTCCCAAGGCCTCTGCTCTGAGTTGGAGATAATATGGTTGAGATTGTAAAGCTCAAAACGGGTTCACGATATGAGGACGTGGCGAGCTACTCGCGGCTGGTATCCGTCGATAACTGGATCTTCGTTTCAAACACCGCCGGGCGCAATCCTCTGACTCAGGAGATTCCCGAGGACGCCAAGGAACAAACCGAGCAGGTCCTGGCGAATATCGAACGGGCGCTGCAGGCGGTCGACGCCGGCTTGGGCGACGTCGTGGCCTCGCGTATCTTCATTCAGGATCCTTCCGACACGCCCGCCGTCATGGCCAAGGTCGGCGACCGTTTCCGCGGTATCGATCCCGCGATGACCCTAAGCTGTCCGCCGCTCAGTTCAAAAGTTTACAAGGTCGAGATTGAAGTCACCGCTTATCGAGGGGCTTCGAATGGCAATGTAAAAGTGAAGAATCTCTAGCATTTGTTCGGTTATCCGTCGCGCTGCTGATATTATCATCTTTCGGTTCACATCAAGGATAGCCTCGTGGCACCATATATCGCGCCTGTTCTAACTTGTGACGACTTCCCGTCTTCGGCTCCTGTAGTC
>Ga0209024_1002413_pt1 | contig 10909 bp, 11 predicted proteins | sample AutmiccommunBRH5_FD_187380 | JGI IMG/M metagenome (GOLD analysis project Ga0209024, IMG submission 187380) | Deep subsurface microbial communities from Mt. Terri, Switzerland - Autotrophic microbial communities BRH/5 (SPAdes) (version 2) | ecosystem: Environmental > Aquatic > Deep subsurface >...
TGTTGGGTTTGTCGCTGGTGGCAAGCCATTCTGTTTCAGGGCCCCAGTACACTTCTTCTGGCTCGTAGACGTCTTTGCGACCAAAGGCGAAACCAAAGGTTTTGAAGCCCATGGTATCCATACAGTAGGTACCGGCCAGTGTGATCAGGTCGGCCCATGACAACTGCTTGCCATATTTCTGTTTGATGGGCCACAGAAGGCGGCGGGCTTTGTCCAGGTTGCCGTTGTCGGGCCAGCTGTTCAGAGGCGCAAAGCGCTGCATGCCAGCACCCGCGCCACCACGGCCATCAGCGATGCGGTAAGTGCCCGCAGCGTGCCATGTCATGCGCACAAAGAATGGACCGTAATGGCCGTAGTCGGCGGGCCACCAGTCTTGGGAATCTGTGTACAACGCTTTCAGGTCGGCCAGCAGGGCGTTTACGTCCAGTTTTTTGACTTCTTCCACGTAGTCGAAGTCGTCGTCCATCGGATCGGTCAGGGGGGAGTTCTGGTTCAGGATTTTCAGGTTCAGTGCGTTGGGCCACCAATTTGCATTCGTCGGTGTGCCGGCAATCGCTGTTTTGGGACCATCGCCCGTAAATGGGCATTTCGCTTCGTTTGACATGCTTCTCTCCTTGTTGCCGTTAATTCGTAACTGCTAAATTCAGTGTAGGGGTCAGAATCCTATCGATCAAGTTGTTTTTATAAATTTACGCTATAGGCTATGCCAATAGACATTGTTTGCCTTCAGCATTTCAAGAATATGTCTGTGTGGCTTTGCAGTAAATACATCGAGTGAAAGAGCCTTGGTTCAGTTTGGTTTCACGGTGTAGAGACCACTGTGGGAGCACTTGAATATCAAGGCGATGCACATTTCTGACGGCCCCAGCAATTCCCTGGAAATAGGTTTTTGGTTACTCTCTTCAGGGTTATCCATAAGTTATCCGTAAGCCATGCCAACCGCCCGGGCTTGGGTGCCTGCTTTGAAGTCGATTAAAGTAGAAGAATCGATTGACACGGAGTGCCCAAATGGATTTTTCCCTGACCCCTGCATTGAAATCACTTCAAGACGAAGTGCGGACTTTCATTGCAGAACAAATCATTCCCCTGGAAAAAGACACACGCCAAACCGCACATGGGCCTTCTGAAAGCTTGCGTGAAGAACTGGTGGCCTTGGCGCGCAAGGCAGGTTTGTTAACGCCCCACGCATCCAGAGAACTGGGCGGACGGGGCTGGACCCACATCGAGAAAGCCATTGCATTTGAAGAGGCGGGTTATTCCACGCTGGGCCCCACAGCCATGAATATTCATGCTCCCGACGAGGGCAATATTCACTTGCTGGAAGTGGTGGCCACGCCGGAACAAAAAGAACGCTGGCTAAAACCCATGGTGCAGGGAAAAATTCGTTCGTGTTTTGCCATGACCGAGCCCGCACCCGGTGCAGGTGCCGACCCTTCCATGATGCAAACCACCGCTGTGAAAGACGGTGAGCACTATGTGATCAACGGGGACAAGTGGTTTATCACCGGCGCTGAAGGTGCAAGCTTTGCAATCATTATGGCGAAAATGGAAGACGGCACGGCCACCATGTTTTTAAGCGACATGAATGCCCCCGGCATTGAATATGTGCGCACCATGGACGCAATGGATGCCTGCTTTACTGGCGGCCACGGCGTATTGAAGTTCAACAATTTGCGCGTGCATGAAAGCAGTGTACTGGGTGAAATTGGCAAGGGTTTTCGTTATGCGCAGGTGCGTTTGGCACCAGCCCGTTTAACCCATTGCATGCGCTGGCTGGGGCAAGCACGCCGCACCCACGACATTGCACTGGACTACGCCCGCAAGCGGCAGGCCTTTGGTGTGCAATTGGGTGCACACGAGGGGGTTAGCTTCATGTTGGCTGACAATGAAATGGACTTGCACACAGCACGTTTGCACATTTGGCACACAGCCTGGATGCTGGATCAGGGTGAGCGCTGCAATTTTGAATCAAGCCGCGCCAAGGTGGTTTGTTCGGAAGCCGAGTGGCGGGTGGTGGATCGCAGCGTGCAAATTCTGGGCGGGCAGGGCGTGACCGGCGAAACCATTGTGAGCCGAATTTTCACAGACATGCGTGCCTTCCGGATTTACGACGGCCCCAGTGAAGTTCACCGTTTCAGCATGGGTAAAAAACTGATTGCCGGACTTGATAAAAAAGCAAAGGACTGATTGCCATGATGAACACAAGAGATCTTTTTTCCATGCAGGGCAAGCTGGCCTTGGTGACTGGTGCTTCCAGCGGGCTGGGCAAACACTTTGCGCTGGTGTTGGCACAGGCGGGTGCCACGGTGTTGTTGAGCGCACGCAATGTTGAAAAACTGCAGCAAGTGCTCGGCCAAATTCAGGCCGAAGGTGGCACTGCGTTTGCTGTGGCCATGGATGTGAGCAAGTCTTCTTCCGTGAATGCAGCAATGGCGCAAATTGTTCAGCAATATGGTGTGCCCGATGTGCTGGTGAACAACGCCGGCCAGTCAATCGCCAAACCCATGCTGGAGCAAACCGAGGAAGATTGGGATCAAATACTGGACACCAACTTGAAAGGTTGCTGGTTGGTAGCCACTGAACTTGCGCGTGCCCTGGCTGCTGCGGGTAAGCCGGGGTCGATTGTGAACATTGCATCCATTCTGGGTGAGCGCGTGGGCGGCGCGGTGGGGCCTTACGCAATCTCGAAGGCGGGCTTGGTGCAGGCCACCAAAGCCATGGCACTTGAATTGGCCCGATACAACATTCGTGTGAATGCCATTCTGCCCGGCTATGTGGCCACTGACATGAACAGTGAATTTTTGGCCGGCGAATTGGGCGACAAATTGCGCAAACGAATTCCGACACGGCAGTTTTGTGAACTCAGTGATTTGACCGGGCCACTGTTGCTGTTGGCATCGAACGCGGGTGCGGGCATGACAGGCGCTTGTGTGGCAGTAGACCGCGGGCATTTGGTCAGTGCGTTGTAAGGCGGTGCGATGAACAAGAATCAACAAGAATCACTGGCACGGTTTTTAGCCGTAGAGTTGGCAGCAAACAGGGTTGAAATTGTGAATGCCGCCTTGCTTTCTGGCGGCGCTGTTCAAGAAAACTGGGCGCTGGAATTGCAGGTCGTGGGTGGTGCCCACAGCGGCTTGTTGAACACAGTATTGCGTTGCGATTCACCCACCGCAGGTGTGGCCATTAGCCACGGCCGTGCCCAGGAATTTGCCTTGCTGCAAACGGTGTTTGATGCAGGCGTTACAGTGCCACAACCGTTGTGTTTGTGCACTGACAATGCCGTGTTTGGCCGCCCGTTTTTTGTGATGCGCAGAATTGGTGGAACCGCTGCGGGCCATGTGTTGGTGAAAGACACGCGCTACGCACCTGATCGCACAGAACTGGCAAGCCGATTGGGGCGTGAATTGGCACGCATTCATTCAGTGAAACCACCTGTAGAAGAATTGGGTTTTTTACAAACCTACACTGACTCGCCGGCCCAATACCGCATCAACTCCCACCGTGCCTTTCTGGATCAACATCACACGGCTTACCCCGCGTTGGAATGGGGTTTGCGCTGGCTTGAACGCCATGCACCTGAACGTGGCTTGATTATGTTGGCGCACGGTGATTTCCGCACCGGCAATTACATGGTGGATGAACACGGACTGACCGGTATTCTGGACTGGGAATTCGCTGGGTGGAGTGACCCGCTAGAGGACATTGGCTGGTTTTGTGCCAAATGCTGGCGTTTTGGTCGCGATGATTTGCAAGCCGGTGGCATTGGTTTGCGCGAGCATTTTTACCTTGGCTATGAGGCCGAATCGGGTCGCACCATAGACCGGGATCAAATTCATTATTGGGAAGTGATGGCCCATGTACGCTGGGCGATAGTTGCCATTGAACAGGCGGAGCGCCATTGCTCGGGCCAGGAAAATTCGCTGCTGCTGGCCTTGACCGGGCACATTGTTCCAGAGCTAGAATGGGAAATTTTGAACATGACGGAGCACAACTGATGCGTGAACAACCCACCGGTGAATCGCTGTTGCAATGCGCTCGCGATGCGCTGAAAAACAATGTGCTGCCACTGTTGAAAGACGATGCGAAGCGTGATGTGTTGATGGTGATGAATGCCATGTCGATTGTGCAGCGCGAACTGCAGCTGGGTACGCAGCCCGATGAGAATGAGCAACAGTCCCTGGCTGTGCTTCTTGGCGAGCCCGTGTTTGATGTGGCACAGGCCAATCGTGATTTGGCCAACCACATACGGTCGGGATTGTTTGATACCGACCAGGCCGAGCGGGTTGCCGTTTTCAAGCATTTGCGCTTGGTTGGGCAAAACCGCCTGCATGTCAGCAACCCCAAAGTACTTCAGGCCAGCAAGTCATGAGCACACTGTTATTGATGCGGCATGGCCAGGCCTCGTTTGGTGCGGCCCGGTACGATGTTTTGTCCGGGCTGGGGCAAGCACAGGCGCGCGAGACAGGTGCCTGGATTCACACGCAGAACATTCAGCCAAGTCTGATTGTTCATGGTCCACGCCAGCGCCAATCCCAATCAGCTTTGCTGTTGCTCGAAGAAGCGGGTTTATTTGTGGATGCTGAGCAACACAATGAATTGGATGAGTTCGCTGAAGGCGAGGATATATTCGAAGCGGCAGAGCGTTATTTCGGCAGGTCGATGTGCGGTTCAAGCGAGAGAAGCCAGATGGATTTAATGCGTGACTACGACTCAACTTGTCGAGCGTGGTCTTTGGGTGAACTCAAAATTGAAGGGCGTTTGTCGATCGATGAGTTTCGCAGAGAAGTTGGCACCTGGTTTGCGCACATTACTCAAAGATCCAACAGTTCTGGGCAGCACATTGTTGCTGTGACGTCGGCAGGTGTTATTGCTGCGCTGGTGTGCGAGGTTCTGGATTTGCCGAATGAAAAATGGCATTCGTTTTTGCGCGTGATTCGCAACGCATCTTTGACGGAATTTTTATTTTCCAAGGGGAAAAGCAGCCTGCTGACTTTTAATTCAGTGGGCCATCTATCCGATACACTCTGTTCCTCGATGTGAGTGTATGTGATGCAACAAATTTTTCTCGTTACCTTGCCGTTTTTTGCCCTGATTCTTTGTGGTTATCTGGCCACGCGTGGACGTTTGTTGCCTTTGGGCGCCATCCCCGGCCTGAACGCATTCGTGCTGTATTTCGCCTTGCCCAGCATGTTGTTTCAGTTTGCAGCCAACATGGATGTTGGTGAACTGTTTGATCCGCACACCATATTTGTTTACATGCTGTGTGCGTTGCTGATGGTGTTTCTGACAATTGTCACGACCCGCCGCGGCAACACCAACTGGAACAATGCTGCGTTCGGTGCACTGGTTGCAGCGTTTCCCAATTCTGGTTTCATGGGCATGCCCATACTGGTTTCGTTGGTGGGTGCCAGTGGTGTTGGGCCTGCGGTGGTGTCCATATCAATCGATATGATCATTACTTCGTCGCTGTGTATTGCCTTGTCACGTTTGGGGCAACATGGCGATGGCGGTGCAATGGATGCAGCAAAAAAAGCCATGAAAGGCGTGCTGTTGAACCCGCTGCCCTGGGCGGTGGTGTTGGGGGCAGTTTGTTCAGCCACGGCTTTTCGTTTTTACGAGCCGGTGGATCAGGTCATCAAGATGTTTGCCAATTCCTGTTCGCCCATTGCCCTGTTCACCATCGGCGCAATGCTGGCCCGGCCACCCGTCACAGCGGCGACAGATTCTGCCCCCGCAGGCCGGTTTCCACTGGGCGACATCCACTTGATCGTGGTGTATAAATTGATTGTTCACCCGCTGCTGGTGCTGGGCGTGGGCTATGTGTACACGCAAATGGGCTTTGATTTGTCACCGCAGGCGCTTACCGTGCTGGTGCTGGTGGCGGCACTGCCAAGTGCAAGCAGCATCACGGTGCTTGCAGAAAAGTTTGAGGCAGATTCGCGCAGAATCGCGCAGATTGTCTTGTTCTCAACGGCAATTGCCTTTGTTACGTTTTCAACGGCGGTCAAGTGGTTGATTTAATTCCCCCAGCCGCATTGCCCTGCGCCACCAATTCCCGCGTCGGGCGTACTTCAATGGAGCCGTAACGCGCTGGTGGAATTTTTTCTGCAAGCACAATCGCCTCGTTCAGGTCTTTGGCTTCCAGCATGTAAAAACCGGCCAGCTGTTCTTTGGTTTCTGCAAACGGGCCATCGGTGGTGTGGGTTTTGCCGTTGCGTACACGCACCGTGGTGGCGGTGTTTACTGGCAACAATGGGCTGCCGGTGATGTAGTGGCCTTTGCTGCTTAAGTTCTCAACGCAGGCCATGCATTCGTTGTTCAGTGCATCCCATTCTTGCTGCGACATGGCATTCATGATTTCTTCGCTGTAATACACCAGTGCCAGGTATTTCATGGTCAATCTCCATAGCGGTTTTCTTCCCGCAAAGTTTCTTCGACAGGGCGAACTTCGATGGTTCCGAATCGGGCTGAGGGCCATCGGGAGGCAATTCGCAGTGCCTCATTGAAATCGTGTGCTTCAATCAGGAAAATGCCGCCCAGTTGTTCTTTGGTTTCCGCGAAAGGACCATCGGATGTAACCAAGTCGTGGTTGCGTACACGCACCAGCACGCCGTGCCTGGCACTTTGAAGTGCGTGGGTTGCAATCAAATGTCCGCTGGCCTTGAGCGATTGAACATAGTCGAGAGTTTCCTGCCGCAAAGTCAGCCACTGTTCATGTGGCATGGCTTTGAACAGGCCTTCCTCTTCATGGGCAAGGCACAGGTATTTCATTGAATGTAATCCCTCTTTTTTCAGGGTTGCGCATCGAAAATGGCTTTGCCGGTTTCGGGATCAAAAGGCGAAGAAAAGTGTTCATGGACAATCTTCCATTGCCCCTGTTCAAGCTGAAGGCAGACCGTGGTCCGCATCCAGCCCGCGTTTTCCTTGCCAAAGTCTTGCACCGAGCCACAGCGCAACAGGTAGTGGCAGAAGGCCACTTTTTCCGCCTCGTAAATGGCCAGTTCATGAATTTCCATGATGACTCCGCCGGGACACAGCCCCATGCAGTATTTCCAGTGCTCGGCGTAATTGTTTTTGCCCACAATTTGAAGTGCCTTGATGGCGTCAAACGACACCACATCGTCACTGTAGTGGCGCATGATGTTGTCCAGATTTTCGTCAACAACGGCTTGCTGCCAGCTCTCCAGTACTGCCTTGATTGCGTTCATGTTTTCTCCTTGTCCATGGGGTCAGTGTGTGGCGCGTTTGCGTCGCCTTCATGGATTAGTCGAATGGCATTTTCTCAAATCGACAATGGCCTTAAAAATTATTTCAGTTTTTCTTTAGTTCATTGAGGCGGCTTTGAAGAAAGCGTTGTTCCGGCCCCTGGCGGGTCAGTCGAAGTGCTTCCTCGTAAGCTGCCTGCGCTTCATCCAGTTTGCCCAGTCGCCGGCAAAGGTCGGCGCGGGTGGCATGGGCCAGGTGGTATTCATTCAATTGGCCTTGCGCAAGCAGTTCATCCACCTGTGCCAGCCCCGCAGCCGGGCCGTCGAGCATGGCTACTGCCACGGCGCGGTTCAGTGCCACCACGGGCGATTGTGTGTGTTCCAGCAAGGCATCGTACAGGCCCACAATTTGCGCCCAATCCGTTTGTTCGGCGCTTGGTGCTTCTGCATGCACCGCACTGATGGCGGCCTGCAGGGTGTATGCCCCAAAACGCCGGGTGGCCAATGCCTGCAGCACCAACTGGCAGCCTTCCAGAATTTGTGCTTGATCCCATTGGCTGCGGTCCTGCTCGGCCAGCAGAACAAGATCGCCGTTGGCAGTGCTGCGCGTATTGCGGCGGGAATCGTTGAGCAACATCAAAGCCAGCAGGCCGATTGCCTCGGGCTCGGGCAGCAATTCAACCAATAGGCGTGCAAGTCGAATGGCTTCGCTGCAAAGTTCCTGCCGCACCAGTGCATCGCCTGTGGACGCGGAATAGCCTTCGTTGAACACCAGGTAGATCACTTGAAGCACGGCATGCAGGCGCTCTTGAAGGTGGTCTGCTTGCGGAACTTCATATGGAATTCTGGCATCGCGAATTTTTGTCTTGGCGCGAACAATACGCTGCGCCATGGTGGGTGTGCTGCTTAAAAATGCACTGGCCACCTCTTCGGTGGAAAGGCCACACACTTCACGCAGGGTCAGGGCCAACTGTGCTTCAGGCGACAGGCTGGGGTGGCAGCATGTGAAAATCAGTCGAAGGCGGTCGTCCTCAATGCCGTCATCGGCGTAGTCGGGTTCGTGGTGCAGTTGCTCGGCCAGTTGATCGGCCACGTCTTCAAACGAGGTGTCGAATTTCGCACGGCGGCGAATGTGGTCAATTGCTTTGAAGCGGGCAGTGGACACCAGCCACGCGCGTGGGTTGGCCGGCACGCCAGCGTGTTCCCATTGTTGAAGGGCAATGGAAAATGCTTCGTGCATGGCTTCTTCAGCAAGGTCGAAGTCGCCGAGCAGGCGAATCAAAGTGGCCAGAATGCGCCTGGATTCACGTTGATAAAAAGAATCGAGCCAGGGTCGAAGTGCTTGGTTCATGGTGTTGAATTGAGCGAAACGATGCGATTTTCGGATACTTGACGCCCAGCATAACCCAATGCCTGTGGATCGGGGTTTGTACTGATTCGAGTGAATGAGGTATGAAAATTAACATTCGTTAATATAAATAAGAATAATTATCATTATAATTGCGGAATTATTCATTTACCAGAGTTTCGCATGATCACCCATAACCCAAAACTGAGCGCTGTGGCCCTGGCCGTGTTCGCTGCATTGTCTTCAACTGCCTTTGCGCAAACTGCGGAATTGCCCGCTGTGCAGGTCAACGCCAGTGCCGATGCATCGGCCGAAGGCTTGGCCCCGGAATACGCGGGGGGGCAAGTGGCCACTGGTGGCCGTGTGGGTTTGTTGGGCACGCAGTCGAACATGGACACGCCTTTTAACCTGACCAGTTACACGTCGAAGTTGATTCAGGATCAACAAGCAGCCAGCGTGGGCGAGGTGTTGTTGAACGACCCGGCGGTGCGTGTGGCGCGCGGTTTTGGCAATTTCCAGCAGGTATACCTGGTGCGCGGTTTGCCGATTTTCTCGGACGACATGTCGTACAACGGTTTGTATGGTTTGTTGCCGCGTCAATACCTGGCCTCGGAACTGATTGAGCGGGTGGAAGTGTTGCGCGGCGCCAGTGCCTTTTTGAATGGTGCTGCGCCTGGCGGCAGCGGTTTGGGTGGTGCCATTAATGTGGTGCCCAAGCGTGCGCCGAATCATGACATCAACCAGGCCACCGCAGGCATTCAGGATGGGGGCGAGGCCTATTTGGCAGGCGACTTTGCGCGTCGCTTCAACGAGGGCTCCACCGGCGTGCGGGCAACAGTGGCCAAGCGCGATGGCGACACCAGCGTGAATGGCGAATCACGCGAATTGACCCTGTTTGCCTTGGGTGCCGATTTCCGCCGTGACAAACTTCGCATTTCCGCCGACCTGGGTTATCAAGACCACAAGCTGCAGGCTTCGCAACCCAACGTAACCATTGCAGCTGGCCTTGCCATTCCGGCTGCACCGCGAGCAGACCGCAGCATTGCCCAACCCTGGACTTATTCCAACGCAGAAGACACCTTCGCCACGGTGCGCACTGAATATGATTTCAACAACACCGTGACCGGCTGGCTGGCCGGCGGTGTTCGGGAAGGCAACGAAGCAGGCAATTTTGCAAACCCCACCGTAACGAATGCACAGGGTGATACCAATTCACTTCGCTTTACAAACACACGCGAAGATTCCGTACAAACTGCAGAAGCAGGTTTGCGTTTCAAGTTCAACACGGGTGGTGTGAAGCACACCGTGAGCACCTCCGCTTCGGTTTTTGAACTTGAATCAAGAAATGCATTTGCATTCTCCAGCTTTGCAGGGTTTGGCGGCAATATTTACAACCCCATGCCTGTCGATGAGCCGCCGGCCAATGCGTTTTTAGGCGGTGATTTGGGCAACCCCCTGGTGACCGGGAAAACAGAAACGTCAAGCCTTGCAATTGCCGACACCCTGGCATTGTTGAATGATCAACTGTTGGTGACCGTGGGCGCGCGCCGACAAACTATTGAATCCACCAGCTTTGATTTCAACAGCGGTGCGCAAACCGACAATTATTCAGAAAGCGCCACCACCCCGGTGGCTGGCGTGGTGTACAAAATCAATCCACAGTATTCCGTGTACGCCAACTACATTGAGGGTTTGGTCCGGGGTGACACCGCCCCGGCCTCTGCCAATGGTCAAGCCGTGACCAATGCAGGCCAGGTATTCAAACCCTTTAAAACCGAACAGACCGAAATTGGCTTGAAGTACGACGGCGGCAGCGTGGGTGGTTCAGTGTCTGTGTTCCAAAGCGACAAACCCGTGTATGGCGTTGACAGCAACAACACCTACAGCCAGGTTGATGACCAAACCAACAGGGGCCTGGAGATTATGGCGTTTGGCAAAGCCAGCAAAACAGTCACCGTGTTGGGCGGCATCAGTTTCCTGAATACCGATGTGGATGGCAAGGATGCAATTGGCGCACCGCAACGGCAGGCCAATGTGGGCGTTGAATGGAGCCCGGAACAGTTGACGGGTTTTGCGTTTGAAACGCGTGCCTTGTACACCAGCAGCCAGTATGCCAATTCAGCCAACACACAGGAAGTGCCATCATGGACACGGCTGGACATGGGTGTGCGTTACGTCATGCCTGTGGGCAATGATCAGGCACTGACCCTGCGTGCCCGTTTGGACAATGTGACCGACCGCAACTATTGGGCGTCAGCCGGAGGTTTCCCCGGATTTGGTTACCTGACCATTGGCAACCCGCGCACCTTGACCGTGTCTGCTTCGCTGGATTTTTAATCGATGACCAAGCAGTCTA
>Ga0209024_1002415_pt1 | contig 10896 bp, 5 predicted proteins | sample AutmiccommunBRH5_FD_187380 | JGI IMG/M metagenome (GOLD analysis project Ga0209024, IMG submission 187380) | Deep subsurface microbial communities from Mt. Terri, Switzerland - Autotrophic microbial communities BRH/5 (SPAdes) (version 2) | ecosystem: Environmental > Aquatic > Deep subsurface >...
AGCCAATTTAGTCAGTTACAGGTTATGCAGGGAAAGAATTCGTTGCTAAAGGTAACGTTGGACAATATGCCGCTAGCCTGGCCCGAGACGCTTGACCCCTTGACGACTGAAGGCGAATATTCCGTCCTGTTAACAGGCCCAGACAATCTGGTCCGTGTTATTCCCCTGGCCGTTACCAGGAAAAGCAAGCAAGAAGTCCCGGCGATAATTCAGATGGAATAATACGTCTCATGCGAGGCATGTTTTTTTGCCACAGAAATACTGTTAGTCGCCTCTGCGTCATTGTAATTCTTCTAAATACTTGACTCGCAGGGCTGGTTTTGTAGTGTGCTGGTCTAATGCGGAGCTCATTTTTTGAAGGGGAGGGTATATAGTGCGTAATTGTGTTTCATTTTGGGGTAAAAGCGTGCGGTTAAGCTTGGTTCCTTTTGTGTCCGGCGGGCTGGCGATATGCGCCAGCACCGCAGCTATTGCGCAAAACCTGGCCAATGTGCCGGGGACCACGCCCCTGCAATCTCGGACTGGGGCCTCTGTCGCTGCTGTCTGTGGCCAGTTCATTGCCGCCAATGCGGCTAATCCGGCAGCTACGGTGGGGCGTGACGATGGGACAGCCCAGGGCGATCTGTTCGGGCGCTGCGGTGACATGGTTCACAACGCGAATGCCCTGTTAGGCGCTGGCCCCACGGCTTTTTCATTGGGTTTGACCGCAGCCGACCTGAATGGCGCGCTTAGCGATATTGCCCACGATGAGGTGGCGGCGCAGGGGGCTAATACCACCCAGGATACCGAAATACAGATTGACAACCTCACTGGCCGGCTTTCAGCGTTGCGTAGCGGCGCGAAAAGCATTTCCAGCGCGGGGCTGAATCTGCGGGACAGTTCCGGACATCTCTTGGCGGCAAACACTGACTGGCTTGGCAGCGCGCTCGCCGCCGGCGAGGGGGATGGCGGCGACAGCAGACTTGGCGTTTTCGTCACCGGCGACTATAGCTTTGGCGACGATGACGGCAGTAACGAAGAAGCCGGATATGATCTGGACGGTTACGGGATTACCGCGGGCGCGGACTACAAGCTCTCAGACAATATGATCGCTGGCGCGGCGTTTGGCTATACCCGCACCGAGAATGATTTTGACCAAAATGGCGGTAAGCTGGATCAGGACACTTACAGCTTTTCGCTCTATGCCAGCGTCTACTCTGGACCTATGTATCTGGACGGCGTGATCAGCTACGCCTTCAGTGATATGGATGTCGACCGCAGGCTTTCCTATGGTGGCCTGGTGCGGCCAGTAAACCGGGTTGCAAATGGCGATACCGAGGGGGACGAATGGTCCTTCAGTGTTGGTGCTGGTTATGAGTTCAGCAGCGGCGGCTGGTCATTGACGCCAATGGCGCGTGCCACTTACTCTGATGCTGACATTGACGGCTATTCAGAAACCGGTGCGCTTGGGCTTAACCTTGCCGTTGCCGATCAAAGTGTCAAGTCGTTCGAAACTGCGCTGGGCGCCGACGTTAGCTATGCTCACTCGACCAATTTTGGCGTGGTCATACCGCAGTTGCGGCTGGAATGGGCGCACGAGTTCGACAATGACAGCCGCCAGATCACGGCCCAATATGTTAATGATCCGCGCAACAACCGGTTCTTTGTGCGAACCGACTCGCCGGACCGCAATTATTACGTCCTGGGCGGCGGCCTGAGCGCTCTTATGGTTGGCGGCCTGACGACATTTGCCGAAGTCGAAACCATACTGGGCAAAGAAGACTATAATAAATACACATTCCGAGTTGGCGGTCGCCTGGAACTATAGTGGACTGCGCCAGATCTCGGGACACTTAGATGTATAAAAACGGGTAGCGGACAGTCCGAGGACTATTCGCTACCCGTTTTGCGTTTACCCGCCTGTACATCGCCGAAGCGCTCAGCTATCGCCGTTGCGATCTGGGACAGTGCGATCGAAGCTAAAGCCCGCCTACCGTCACAGCAGAAAACAAACTACAAAATTAGTCACTGAAACGGTCGTTGTCTGATCATCGTTTGCTGACCGATTTTATATCGGAGCGCTATACGACTTCATAGAAAACGAGAGTGACAACTCCCCACGCTTTGCAGAATGTAATTTTCCCATAAGGGAGTGGGCGGAGTTTACCATTGTGGGCCGTCTGGTTGGAGTGACCAGCGTCAGTAACGACCACATAGGAATGATAAGCTGAAACCAAAAACTGATTGGATCCGTATCGCTCGTTACTTGGGTGGACTTATAAAGTGGGTGTTTCCTTCAAGAAATGAGAAAGACCGCTGATCTGGAAACAGCTGTCTCAACTCGGCATTTCAGCCATTTGTTTCTTAATTGTACGCCGGCCACGCTCTGCAGGTGATGGGTGTTGGCGACCCCACGGCCCGGCCCCCAGACAAAATAGAACTTCAATATTATTCGATATCGCGAGAATTCGTGGTGCCGGTCAGTAATTATTTAGAAATAATCAACCACATAAAATCACGAATAAATAACTGTTATTGGGCACTATTCAGGGCAGTCATCAATAAAGCGTCCCATCCGAATTATCATTCAGCTCAGGCTCAAAATATGGCGATACCTTTAAAGGCGGTAACCGAGAAAAGCATTTCAACGCCTGAAGATGTTAGAATCGAAATGCGTCCGCAGCCGTCCACCTCTTCTAAAGAGGCGGCCCTGCAATTTGATCTTAGTGTCGCGCCGCTTTTGCCCTTACTGGAAGCAATAAAGTCCTCGCAGGACCAGATATTCCTGGATGAAGAGAGCAAAGCCAGTTTAAGGCGCAAATTAGAAATATTTCTCAGTTTAGATCACGGAATGCGTGTGACGGCATTTTTGCGTTCGGCTTGTTGGGTATCGCTATGTGCCGCCCTATCAAATTTTCTGTTTCTGTTGCAGGCCAAGCCGCATAGCTATGAAAGCTGGTTTGCCATATCGATCATGGCACTTCCCGTATTTCTGTTTCTTGCGCCGCTTGCTGGGATTCTCCACAGCTGGACACGTAAGCGGCGCAATGAGGCGGCGCGCCGTTTCTATGAATTGGGATTTCGCGTCGACGCCCAGGGCAGCCTCGTCACGGATAGCGCACATCCACAGATTGTTGTCACTTTATCCACCTCTCAGGATACATCCTATTTAGTCCAAAAACCTGTTTTAGCGTAACGATGACTGACAACCTTCACGTCGGTTTCTTTGCTGTTGCATGTGCAGTTATTGCCGGGTTTTCGGTACTTCCAATGGATTCCCTGGCGCAGATGGTTGCGGTGACGGTCCTGCTAGGCGTGATGTCGATTGCGCGGACCGCCACGCATTTAAGGAACGATGATTTTTTCCGCCTGCTGGCGCTATTCGCGGGACTTGCGATCAACCTGCGCTATCTCGCATGGCGCGCTGAACATACGCTTGTGGCGAACGATATGCTCAGTCTCGCCGGGGTTTATCTCGTTTTCGCGGCAGAAATCTATTCGTCCGCCCTGCACTTCATGGGCGCGATGGTCAATGCCACGCCGTTGAAGCGGCCGCTCCTCAGCCTGTCCGACTTGCCCCCTGGCGCCCATCTGCCCTCTGTGGATGTCATGATACCCAGCTACAATGAAAGCCCGGAGCTGCTGGAGATCACGCTGCGGGCGGCGCTAATGATGCGCTATCCGGAAAACAAACTGCGCGTGTGCCTGCTTGATGATGGTGGCACCGAAGAAAAAATTGGCAACGCGGATCCCGCCTCCGCGGAGCGCGCCCGGGAAAGACGTAAGGTGTTACAGGCCTTATGTAAACGGTTAGGAGCTCACTACATCACGCGGGCTCGCAACGAACGGGCAAAAGCCGGTAATGTCAATAACGGCCTTGAGCAAACCGATGGCGAGCTGATCGTAATTCTGGATGCGGATCATGTGCCGACCACTGACTTTCTAGACCATACGGTGCCGTGGTTTGTTCGCCATGATGATGTGTTTTTGGTCCAGACGCCGCATTTTATGATCAATCCCGATCCTGTTGAACGCAATCTTTTACAGTCATTCGGGCGCATGCCTTCCGAGAACGACATGTTCTATCAAACCATCCAGCGCGGCCTGGATTTTTGGTCCGCGTCGTTTTTTTGCGGATCGGCGGCGGTATTGCGGCGGCGCCATATTGAAGAGATTGGGGGACTGGCGGGGGATTCCATTACCGAGGATGCAGAGTGCGCAATGGATCTGCACCGCCTCGGCTACCGGTCGATCTATGTTGACCGGCCGATGGTGGCTGGTCTCGCCCCGGAAACATTTACAGGATTTATCATTCAGCGCATGCGGTGGGCGCAGGGAATGACACAGATTTTGCTGCTCAAGCGGCCATTCATGGACCCCGGCCTCAGCTGGCATCAGCGTATTGGCTATATGAGTTCAATCCTGTTCTGGCTGTTCCCGTTTGCACGCCTGATATTCCTTTTGTCGCCGTTGGCTTATCTGTTGTTTGGCCTGGAAGTTTATAATGCGTCAATGCGCGAGATGCTGGCCTTCACATTGCCGCATATTATCGCAATCTACATGATTTCCGGCCTGCTGTTCGGGCGCACGCGATGGCCGCTGGTGTCGGAAATTTATGAAGTGCTGCAATGCCTTTTTTCACTCGTCGCCATCATCAAGGTGCTGGCCAACCCCCGCAAGCCAGCCTTCATGGTGACGCCCAAGGGCGATATGCTGGATGAGGATTTCATTTCGCCGCTGGCGCGTCCTTTTTACATAGTCTTCGCCTTTATGCTGCTGGGGTTCGCCGCAGGCGCTTATCGCTGGTGGCATTATCCACTAACGCGCGATCTGACGACGGTTGTGCTGTTATGGAATTTTTTCAATTTTGCTTCTGTTTTCGCTGCACTTGGTGTGCTGCTCGAACGCCGTCAGCAACGCGCCTCGCCGCGAATGCCTGTAAAAGAGCAGGCCACTATCCGGCTTCCAGACAACGGCGCGCTCGCATGCACATTGGTGGATTTGTCGGCGGGCGGTGTGCGGCTGCAAATCGACGACGCCAGACCCGACTTAAACGTGGGTGAGACCCTATGGTTAGACGTCTATTCAGCAGCACTTGGCCACAGGGTAAATTTGCCCATTGAAATCCGGGCGGTCACCGAATTACGTGGTCAAATTGCCGTTGGCGGCCGATTTGTTATGGAAAATTCAACCTTTGCTAACCAAGCTGTGGCTTTGAGCATGGGGGATAGTGGGCGCTGGCTATATTTTCAGGAACGCCGGTGGCGTGAGGTTTCTGTTGTTACGGCGCTGCGGACCGTTCTCAAGCAGATATGGACGCCCGTCTTTCGGCATCTGCTTCTGGCGCTGCGAACCAGTGCGGGCAAGTTTCTGAAATATTTCCGGCGTCCCCGCCCGATGAAAGTAAAAGTAATGCAGGATTTGAAACAATGACATCGGCCCCCGTCGCGCATTTCACTGTGATGAAAGCAGTATTACGGCCTTTTTTCCTAATGGTGCTGGCGATGATGGCCACGACGCCAGAAGGCGCGATTGCACAGGAATCAAGCTCGCCTCCTCCTCCCAAGATTGTCAAGATGTCGCAATTCAGCCCGCTAACCGGTCCGGTCCGTTTGACTGACGCGGCCGGCGCCATCGATTTGTTCGTGCCTGTTTCATCGGTTGTCAAGATGACGGATGTGGTGGCCAATTTACGCTTCACGCATTCGATCGCACTACAGGCTGCACGCTCATATCTTGCGGTTCGTCTGAACGAGGCCACCCTGGCGCAGATTCCATTTGACCCGGCGAATCCGATTGCGAGCGCGCGTGTCCGTTTGCCGGCTGAATTATGGCGCGCAGGCTATAATAAGCTGACCCTGGCGGTGGTGCAGCACTATACAAATGGCTGTGAGGATCCCGACGCGCCAGAGCTCTGGACGGAGCTTGATCTTTTCAATTCTACCTTGTCGTTCTCTACTACCCCTGTTTTGTCCGTTGTGGGGTTGCGTGATCTTTCAGGAATATTCTCACCAGGTTTGGGTGGTCTGGACACGGCGCTGATTCTCACTTCGCCCAGCGACACGGACGAGGCATTGAGCGCACAGGCCCTGCCGCTTATTGCGCAAGCGCTTTCATTACGCCGCCAGTTTGCGCCACTTTTTATCGAACATGAGTTTTGGCGCGAGGACATCGCAGGCCAAGCTTCATATATGCCGCTTGATTCCAACAAGGGGTTCCATGTGCTCGCCGGGACGCTTGGCCAATTGTCGCGCCTATTGCCCGATGGAACTTTCAAGGGGATTAATGGGCCGCATCTTATGATCAGCCGGGAAGCCAATAATTCCCGGTTGATCGTGACCGGGCCAACCCCCGCAGATGTGATTGCCGCTGCCCGCGCATTGGCTGAAATGGATGACGCCGTTAATCCCGAGGCAGATGTTTCAATTCTGTCGCGAGACGTGAACGACAAAATCAACACCCTGGTGGAGCGCCGTGTGTTACGGCCAGACGCCCTCTATAGCTTCGCCGCGCTTGGAACCCAAACAAAGACTGTAACGGGTGCCGGAAGCCAATCCATCCCCGTGCAACTTCCGGTGCCGGCCAATTATTATACAGACGAATCGGCTCAGGCTGAAATGCTGGTGGACTTTGGATATGGTGCCGGCATGGGCCCGGGAAGCGTGATGAACGTTACGCTGAATGGGGAATATATCCACGGCCTGCTATTGGATAACCCAAATGGCGTCTCGTACCAGCGTTACCGGATAGTTGTCCCGGCGCGGCGTCTGCTGCCTGGACGTAACACGATGGAGTTCGATTTCAATTTACGGCCCCAAGGCAATGGTGACTGCATTGGAGTAAAGGGACGTCATCTAATAGCCCAGGTCCTTGGTTCCTCGACATTCCGGCTGCCATCCGGCGGGGCAGTTGCCACGCAACCCAATCTGGCGCTTTTTACTGGCACAGGGTTTCCCTATGTGACGCTATCCGGCCCACAGACCAATACTATTTTGATCCCGGACCGGGCATTGATGGGAAGCGCTCTGACACTTTTGGGAAAATTGGCGCAAGTGGCCCAGGCCCCCATCGGCGGATGGCAAATAGACGTCGGCCAGAATTTCCGGGCTACAGGAAATACAATTATTCTGGCCACGCCAGATGAGTTGTCGCCGGATCTGTTTGATTCCTGGTCGGCCGCGTTAGGCCGTACATCAAAATGGCCGTACCGGGCCTTGAATGACATGCGCGAACATGTGTCCGGCCTTTCTGACAGCGTTTCCGGTAATTTTTCGTCGGTCATATGGCCCCGGGGCAAAGCAGATATATTGCAGGGGTCAGTCACACAGGTTGGCGGTTTTGGATCCATGGGGGCAATCGCCGCATTTCGTAACCCCTACGATAGCGAAGCGTCAACGATCACCCTGATCACCGCAGGCGACAAGAATATGCTGCGGGCGCGAATAACCGAATTGGTGCAAGGCGAAATATGGGGTCAAATCGAAGGCGATTTGGCCGTCTGGGACGGACTGGATGGCCAGGTCACCACGATGCGTGTCGCTGAGCATTTCGAAGTTGGCGAAAAAGACAGCTGGCTTTGGTTGCGCCTGGTACTATCCAATAACCCCTGGTACTGGATTGGCGCGATCCTGGGAGCGCTTTTACTTGCAGTGACCAGCGCCGCGATTTTGCTGGCGCGGCGGCGGAGGCGGCTGGAAAGCGTGCGATGAACCGGCGCGTTTTAATCTTCAGCGGTATTATCGTTCTAGGCATGGCGGTGATGCTCTATCTTGCCTCGCGTCCTGTAGCGCCGTCTGGCAGAGAACTCAGTGAGCCGGTGCTGGAGACGGAACAATGGAACGCGTTCACGGCGCGCTTCCTGCGAGCGGGCCGGATCATTGATCAGGATAATAACGGTATTACCCATAGCGAGGGGCAAGGCTATGGTTTGCTGCTGGCGGAGGCCGCCGCGGACCGGGCAACATTTGAAGTCATATGGACCTGGACCCGGGACCACCTGCTGCGTGCCGATTCTCTGTTTGCGTGGCGTTATGGGCCGTGTGAGGAAAGTCATGATTGCCGCGTCACAGATTTCAACAATGCCACGGACGGCGACATATTGATTGCCTGGGCCTTGTTACGTGCGGCGGAGCGATGGCGCATTCCCGAATATCACGAAGCGGCCAGGCGCATTGTAGACGCATTGGAAAAACATGCGCTGATCAAACGTGATGGGCGATATCTGGTGCTGCCCGGCCTTTCCGGGTTTGCCGAAACGCAATCGGTGACGGTTAACCTGTCTTACTGGGTGTTTCCCGCATTCAAGGCCTTCGCTGCGCAACTGGATGCACCAATATGGCGGGATGTCGCTGATAGCGGGCGGGATCTAATTCTAAATGCACGTTTCGGGAAATGGAATTTACCGCCGGACTGGCTTGAGCTGCACGGGCGGGATCTGAAGCCATCACCAAAATTCGAACCGCTCTATGGCTTCAACGCCATTCGAATTCCGCTTCATCTGGTCTGGGCAGGCGAAACTTCAGACGGCTTGTTAAAGCCGTTTCTGGATTTTTGGACGGCAGGCGGCTCACCGCCCGCATGGGTTAATCTGGTGGATAACAGTCCAGCGGAATATGGCCCTTCCGCCGGGAGCAACGCCATCATATCCATCACGACCAGCCGCAACAGCGGAAAAAAAATAGCCGCTGAAAGCCTGCCAACTCCCGGTAAAGATGATGGCTATTATTCCTGGAGTCTTGCGCTGCTTTCGCGTGTAGCGTTGCATGAGCTGGAACAATGAAGGGGCGGCCCCGTGCTTTTCTGCTGATGCTGGCAAGTTGCATCGCCGCTGGCGCGCATATTTCTGCGTCGCGCGCTGGGGATGCCTCTTTGCAGGAAATCAAAGCAGAGCTTCGGGTTGCGGCGGTGCCTTCCCTACCGCTTCCAGGGATTGAGCGTCTGGAGACAAAACCGGGCACACATATCATCCCGTTCGCGGCAATGCAGGCCACCACACCCGCCGCCGTTGACCTTACAGGATTCTGGTATCATCTCAGGCTTGGCAAGCTCGAGTCAGCCAACCGGGAACTGGAGCGTTTAAGAAGCGAGTATCCGCAATGGCAGCCTCCATACGAGGCTGTGCAGGCTTTGACGCGGCTGACTATCCGGGACAACCTGCTGAACGGAAAGCAGGTGCCCCCGGAGAAACTAAAAGCGTATATCAGCGGTCTTTCATCCTGTGATGATCCGGAGATGGCTTGGCTTCTGGTGAAGCGCAACCTGGTCGGCGTTGACAGCTTGCTGGAGATGGCTACCCAATGCGCCGATGCGAAAATTGCAACGGGATCCCTGGGCCGTTATCTTGAGGGGCAGCCGGAGGTCCGGCGGGTCTCTGAAGTGATAAGGCTGCGCAGACAATTTGCTAACTCACCCGCCACTCAAAAATATCTTGAAGACGCACTATTTGCCCATGAGACAATGCGCCTCCGCCAGCAGCCAGCACTCCGGGCGCGTGACCTGACCGCCAGCCGGTTGCAGGACTATGCCCGGTCGGTCACAGCACGGCGCAGCATTGAAGGCGCGGAGCTTCTGGGCTGGCTGTATCTCAACCGTACTGAATCCGGTGAAGCATCGGCTTGGTTTGAACGGGCCACGGGATGGGGGGGCACACAGACAAGCAAGAACGGGCTGGGCCTGGCTCTATCCCGAAAATCGTCCGATGCGGCAAAGGCTGGTGACTTTGCAGCGGCGTTTTCCGCCGCCCGCAGCGCCGCTGGCGCGGGAAGCAGCAACGCGCTGGAAACACTGGGTTGGATATTACTTGATAACGATCATCCTTCCGAAGCGTTGCGCGCTTTCAATGAAGCTCCGTCTACAGAGAATGCGACCTATGGCAGAGTGCTGGCCTTGCGCCGCACCGGCGACGGGGAAAAAGCATCCGCAACGGCGTGCACCGCAGCGAATATGTCCAGCAGAATGCAGCAAACATGCGATGACGCGCTGGCGGAAAACCTGCTCGCGGCATATGAGGCCGGGCAGTATGCTGAAGTTGAGAAATTGTCCATCAAACTTGGAGTTACCGCAACCCATAGGAAGGAATTGCGGCCGGTTACCGCCTGGGCGCGCCTGCGCAGCGGGGACGCGGCGGCAGCGGCCATTGTTTTCGAGAGTCTGTATCAGGAGCGCCCCGATCCTGATCTTGCTGCGGGGTTGGTGGAAAGTCTTGAGGCTGCAGGTAATCAGCAGCGTTTGAAAGAGTTACGTTCCCGCGACGAATATGTAAACGGTATTTTCAGAAGGCGCGCACAACAGACTGCCTGGAGCCGCAAACAATTCGATCTGGCGCTGCGGCTGGATCCGGAGACGCAAGCACTGGCGGGCCGGGACGGCTGGTCCGTGGCCACGGGGTATGAAGCGCGTAGTGTGGAAGGTGAAAAAGGTCAAGGTCAGATCCAGATGATGGTCCCGCGAATCGGTGCCCAGGGTTTGGCAGGTAACGTACGGATGGACGTGTCCCTGAGCAAAGCGCGCCTTGATACAGGAACGGCAGGTGTGTTTGATGATCTTGGATCACGGCCAGCACCGGATCAGCGAACGCCGCTTGCCCGGCAGGATGTACTTCTGCCAAAAATTACCGGCAGGCTTGAACTGCAAGATATAACCATTTCCAGCACGATTGCGACGACGCCGCTCGGTGCTGCAGTCAACGCACGGCCCCTGGGGGCGGTTGATGTGTCCCTATACAAGGACCCTTTCATCATTAACGGTGCGATTTTTTCTCAACCGGTCACTTCAAGCATGCTTTCATTCGCCGGGACAAAAGATCCATCCACGGGCCGGTCCTGGGGGCAGGTCGTAGATAGCGGTGCGGCGCTGCAAACAATCTGGGCGCCGCAGGGATCGTGGAGCGCTGCTTTGAAAGGTGAGGTGGCGGTCCAG
>Ga0209024_1002425_pt1 | contig 10842 bp, 9 predicted proteins | sample AutmiccommunBRH5_FD_187380 | JGI IMG/M metagenome (GOLD analysis project Ga0209024, IMG submission 187380) | Deep subsurface microbial communities from Mt. Terri, Switzerland - Autotrophic microbial communities BRH/5 (SPAdes) (version 2) | ecosystem: Environmental > Aquatic > Deep subsurface >...
TTGAGATGCAGTTTTTCCGTGGCACTTTGCAGGTCTGAACATTGCGCATGCCATTGCACATCAACTTGCCCGCGTTGAACCGCGCGCAAAAAATGTTCTTCTGTTTGCGCATTTACACCTTCTGGCTGGCCGAAATCGAAACACGCCATGGGGCCATGCAGCAAAGTTTCGGGTTTTGCACCGGCATTCAGCAAAGCTAGCTGCAGGCTTGTAATGTCGCTGTGCCCGCTTAGCAGGTGGCCATGTTCGTTCAGGCACTGTGCAAGTTCTGGAAAATTTAGCTTGGGCAGCAGGCGACTTAAGCCGTAGCCTCCGCGTGTGGCCATCAGCAATGTGGGGGTTTGTGTTTTAAAAGCCTGTTCCATGCTTGCAGCACGCGTGGTTTCATCGCCAGCAAAGCGCTGTACGCGCAAACGTGTTTCAGGCATTTCAGTGGTTGAAAAGCCCAGCGATTGAAGCTGCAGGTTGGCGCGATCAAGCAATGCTTCATCGATAAGCGCGCCACTTGGCGAGAAAAAAACAAGCTGATTCAACACTGCGTTCAATTCATCTCCATTTTATAAATACTGTTTCCAAGACCGCACGGGTTCACCGTTGAAATAATCGCACAAACTGGCCAGAATGGCGGCCTGCTGAAGCGCCTGCCCGCTTTTCAATGCGTTGCTGCGTTGGGCCAAATCAGTGGCTACCTGTTCAAGCCCGCGATTCAAAATGTCTTGGGGGCAATGGTAGCCAAGTTGCGCAAGTTCAAGCAGCGTTTGTTTGTTGGCGTTTGGCAGGTTCAACAGGCTGGCCAGTTCAGCCACTGCCTGTTCCCGTTGTTTGCGGCGGGTTTTGAAAAAACTTCCCAGAATGCTTTCACATTCATCGCCCAGGCAACCCGTTTCAAACTGGCAAGGGTGCCACGCTTCCGATTTTTCAAACACCGCCAATGTATCGCTTAAATTGCCGTTGTAACGTGATTGCGCACAGCCAATCACCACACGCCCAATGCGCGCATGCAGTATGGCCCCCAAGCACATCAAGCAGGGTTGCAGGGTGACATACAAGGTGGCGTGCACACCCAAACGGTAATTGCTTATTGATTTGCAGGCCTGTTGAATGGCTTGAATTTCAGCGTGGGCGCAGGCGTCGTTTTTTGAAATGGGTGAATTGTGTGCAGCTGCTATTGCTTCACCGTTGAGCACCAGCACAGCACCAATTGGCACCTCCCCTTCTGCTGCGGCAGCCCGGGCCTGTTCCAGTGCCAGTTGCATCCACGGCACATCGGCAACTTGCCCGCCATGGGGGTTAAGCGGAAATTTTTTTGGTTGCATAGTCAAGATAGGCCACATGAATGGCGTCAGTGTGACACAAAAAAAACCGGTGCTGGACCGGGTTTTTCTTCACTTGCCTGCCTTAAGCAACCTGCGGCTGTTCCAGGCCAGTATCTCGCCCACAATGCCTTTGCGAAAGGCCAGCACGACCACAATGAAAATAAATCCGGTCACAATCGTAACTTGTTCACCCAGCGACCTGAACCAGTCGATGTTGGTGGTCACTGCCATCCAGGTGCCAAATTCGCCAATGCGGTTTTCCAGCGCAATAATGACAATGGCACCCACGATGGGGCCAGCGAGCGTGCCAAGCCCACCTACCAGTGTCATCAACACCACGAGGCCGGACATGGTCCAGTGCACATCGGTCAGCGTTTCGAACCCCAACACCGTGGCCTTGGTGGCACCCGCCAGGCCGGACAACGCTGCCGACAATACAAACACAAGAAGCTTGTATTTGTCGACGTCGTAACCCAGCGAAATGGCGCGTGGCTCATTTTCCTTGATGGCCTTAAGCACTTGACCAAATGGCGAGTGCACGGTGCGCACAATCAGCGCATAGCCGGCAATGCAAATGGCCAACACCACGTAGTACAGGGTCAGGTCGTTGCTTAAATCGATCACGCCAAAAAGGCTGCCGCGTGGTATGCCTTGCAAGCCGTCTTCCCCGCCTGTAAACGGTGCTTGCAGAAAAATGAAATACAGCATTTGCGCCAGCGCCAGCGTGATCATGGTGAAGTAAATGCCCTGCCTGCGAATGGCCAGTGAACCCATGACCAAACCAATGAGGGCTGCGAAAGCCACGCCTGCAACAATGCCGATTTCGAAAGGCAGGCCCAGGTCGCGAATGACATAGCCGGCAATGTACCCTGCCCCACCCAAAAATGCGGCATGCCCGAACGACAACAAACCGGTGTAACCAATCAGCAAATTGAATGCGCAGGCAAACAGCGCAAAGCACAGCAGCTTCATCAACAGCACCGGATACATCATGAATGGTGCTGCCAGTGCGATGAGGATGGCCACAATGGCAATGATTGTATTTTTATTCATCAGTTTGATGTCCCTTTTACTTCTCGCGACCGAACAAACCGGCCGGGCGGATCATGAGCACAATGGCCATGATGATGAACACCACAGTGGCCGACAATTCGGGATAAAACACGCGGGTCAAACCCTCGACAATGCCCAGGGTAAGGCCGGTAATAATTGAACCCAGAATGGACCCCATGCCGCCAATTACGACCACAGCGAACACGGTGATGATCAAGTTTGAACCCATCAGCGGCGATATCTGAATAACCGGTGCGGCAAGCACGCCAGCAAAGGCTGCCAAGGCAACGCCAAAGCCATATGTCAAGGTAACCATCAAGGGCACATTGACGCCGAATGCTTCAACCAGTCGCGGGTTTTCGGTGCCGGCACGCAGCAAGGCGCCCAGCTTGGTTTTTTCAATCATGATCCATGTTGCAAAGCACACCAGCAGCGACGCAACCACAACCCAGGCACGGTAATTGGGCAAAATCATGAAACCCAGGTTGGTCGCGCCCTGAAGTGCTTCGGGCACCGAGTACGGTTGACCAGACACGCCGTAGATTGAGCGGAATACACCTTCCAGCATCAAGGTGATGCCAAAGGTGAGCAACAAGCCGTACAAATGGTCGAGCTTGTACAGCCAGCGCAGCATGGTTTTCTCGATGAGTATGCCGAACGCGCCCACCAGCAGGGGTGCCAAGGCCAGCATCACCCAATAATTCAGGTCAAAGTAAGCCATGCCCATCCAGGCCAGGAATGCGCCCATCATGTAGAGCGCACCGTGGGCAAAGTTGATCACGTTGAGCAGGCCGAAAATGACTGCCAGGCCCAGTGACAACATGGCGTAAAACGAGCCATTGACCAAACCTAACAACAACTGCCCCAAAAAGGCTTGCAAGGGAATACCAAAAATTTCCATGAATACGAATCCGGGAGCAGCCCCCCTGCCACTTGGGCGAAGGGAGCTTTGGTCTTATTGCGGTTTTACTGATTTACTTCCACAGGGCGCACTTGGTTTCAGCTTTGGTGGTGAAGGCTTCCTCACCTGGAATGGACTGCACTACCTTTAGGTAATCCCATGGCTTTTTGGATTCCTTGGCGTCTTTTACCTGCATCAGGAACATGTCGTGAATCATGCTGCCATCAATACGGTAATAGCCGTTTTTGGCGTACATGTCGTTGACTTTTTGCTTGCGCAGGGCGTCCATCACTTTCGCGCCGTCATCTGTGCCAGCGGTTTTCACCGCATTCAGGTACTGCAATGTGGCGGAGTAATCGGCAGCGTGCAAGCTGCTGGGCATTTTTTTCATTTTCGAGAAGAAACGTTGTGCCCATTTGCGCGACTCGTCACTTTGATCCCAGTACCAGCTGTCGGTCAGGTACATGCCTTTGGTTTGACCCAGGCCCAGGGCATGCACATCGTTGATGAACATCAGCAAGCCAGCCAGTTTCATGGTGCCGGTTACGCCAAATTCGTTCGCTGCCTTGATGGAGTTAATGGTGTCGCCGCCAGCGTTGGCCAAACCCAGAATTTGCGCGCCAGAAGCCTGCGCCTGCAACATGAATGATGAGAAATCAGACGCTGACAATGGGTGGCGCACCGCGCCCTTGACCGTGCCACCATTGGCTTTTACCACCGCGGTCGTGTCCGTTTCCAGTGATGTACCGAACGCATAATCAGCGGTCAGGAAATACCAGTTTTTCCCGCCCTGCTTGGTGACTGCTGAGCCGGTGCCTTTGGCCATGGCCACAGTATCGTAGGCGTAGTGAACGCTGTAGGGGTTGCATTCCTCGTTGGTGATGCGTGCTGTGCCCGCGCCAATCACAAAATTGGGTTTTTGCTTTTCTGCGGCCACTTTGGCCATGGCCAGTGCGGTGCCGGAATTGGTGCCGGAAATCAGCATGTCAACGCCCTCGGTGTCGAACCACTCGCGCGCTTTGCTGGCTGCAATGTCAGCTTTGTTCTGGTGATCGGCAAATACAAATTCGATTTTTTTGCCGTTCAGTTTTCCGCCGAAATCGGCGATCGCCATTTTTACCGCTTCAACGCCGCCAGGGCCGTCGATGTCGGCGTACAGGCCAGACATGTCGGTGATCATGCCGATCTTGATCGTGTCATTGGACATTTGTGCCTGGGCAGATCCTGCGGCAAAAGCAAACAAGGCCATTAGTCCGGTTGCGATTGGTTTCAATTTCATCATCATCTCCTTTGGTTTAAGTCCAATCCTTGAAAGGTTGGTTTTTATACGCCCAGCAGCGAATGCAGCACGGGCATTTTTTCATCGAGTTCCCTGGACGCAAATGCTTCCACAATTTGGCCATGTTCCACCACATAGAACCGGTCTGCCAAGGGGGCTGCAAAACGGAAATTCTGCTCCACCATCACGATGGTGTAGCCCTTGGCTTTCAGGGTGGTGATCATTTTGGCCAAGGCCTGAACAATCACGGGTGCCAGCCCTTCTGAAATTTCGTCCAGCAGCAGCAGTTTTGCCCCGGTGCGAAGAATCCGCGCTACAGCCAACATTTGTTGTTCACCGCCGGACAATCGTGTGCCCTGGCTGTTTTTGCGTTCAGCCAGGTTGGGAAACATCCCGTAAATTTCCGCAACGCTCATGCCCTTCTCTGTTTTCGATACAAAGGGGGGCAGCATCAGGTTTTCTTCGGCGGAAAGTGACGAAAAAATACCGCGCTCTTCGGGGCAATAACCCACGCCAAGGTGCGCAATTTTGTGGGTGGCCAGGTTGATTGCTTCGACCCCGTTGATTTTGATCGATCCTTTGCGTGAACCCGTCAAGCCCATGATGGCGCGAAGCGTGCTGGTGCGCCCTGCCCCGTTGCGACCCAGCAGGGTCACCACCTCGCCGGTTTGAACGGTCAGGTTCAGGTCATGAAGAATATGCGATTCACCATACCAGGCGTGCAGCCCCTTGATTTCAAGTGCCGGGGTGCCCATCAGTGCGCGCCCTCCAGTATTTCTGTGCTGGAACCCATGTAGGCTTCCATCACAGCCGGGTTGCGAGACACCTCTGCGTAACTGCCTTCAGCCAGCACGGCGCCACGTTGAAGCACGGAAATTCGGTCGGATATACCTGCCACCACGTTCATGTTGTGTTCCACCATCAGGATGGTTCGACCGGTGGATACTTTCTTGATCAACTGGGTAACACGGTCCACATCTTCGTGTCCCATGCCCTGCGTTGGTTCATCCAGCAGCATCAACTCTGGCTCCATGCCCAATGTGGTAGCAATTTCAAGTGCGCGCTTTCGGCCATATGGCAGATCGACTGTCATCGTGTCTGCAAAAATTTCCAGATCGACCAAAGCCAGCAATTCCATAGCCCGGTCGTTCAACACCGAAAGTTTTTTCTCGCTTTGCCAGAAGTAAAACGAATTGCCCAGTGGACGTTGCAGGCCGATGCGAACGTTTTCCAGCGCAGTAAGATGCGGGAAAACCGCGGAGATCTGAAACGAACGAATGATGCCTTGCCGCGCGATCTGGGCAGGCTTGGCCGAGGTAATTTCCTTGCCGTTGAATAAAATCTGCCCCGATGTGGGCGTTAAAAATTTCGTCAACAGATTGAAACAAGTGGTTTTACCCGCACCGTTGGGGCCGATCAGCGCGTGAATATGCCCGCGCCGCACTTTTAAGTTCACATCGCTGACCGCCGTGAATCCCTTGAATTCCTTGGTCAGATTTCTTGTCTCCAACACTACTTCTGCCATGGGTTCTCCATGTTGTCTTTGTCGTTGTACCGTTCTGTGCCGGGCTGCACGGATGGTTAAATTCCGTCAATGATGTTGGCATGTGAGTATTCATTCGGGAATTAGGGCAAACCTCACCCCCGGAAAGAAAAAAAGCCCGCAATTGCGGGCTTCTCTGTAAGGCTAGGGTAAGTGACTGGCGCTGTGGGGTTGCTTTATTCCCACTCAATAAATTCAAGTAGATAACCCATTGATTTTAAATAAATATTATAATGTTTGAACTTAGTTTGAATGTGGCCACAGGTAGCTTAGATCCCTAAAATGGCCAAAAATTTATAAGTTACTTGGTTTTGTACAAAGTTTGAATCTTTAAATTAGCGAACATACCTCGCTCTAGGTGTTTGTTTGAAGATTCGGAAACAAACCACTTGATTGATAGCGTTGAAATATTTGAAACAATTTTGCTCTTGTCTCCTCGATGCTATCACTGCCCTGATAACGATTACCGTCGCCAGAGATCCAGCTTACATTACTACCAACATGCTTCCCGCTACGCTTCAATGGTTCATTGTGACCGACCTGAAAATCAGATTCCCCATGACTACTTCCCTTCTTAAGATCCTCGTAGTTAAGTGGACCTAAGGTGATAGCGCATAACGCGGTTCCTTGAACATTTATACCTAAGCGAACAAGTTGGTTTTTAACAGCCTGCGGAAATCCGACCATTTTGGTTACTTCGATTAGCAAAGTAAGCTCCACCGACCAACAATCCTCAATCGAGGCAAACTGGAAGTCACTCGGCAATACTTCCCATCTTTTGGCACGATTTGTTTGGTCTGTTCCCGTCAGGGAACGATCAGTTTTGTATGTCTTAGTCTTTATCTTGTTTGAAACCGAATCGGGAAGTTCCGCATATAAAATTGGACGCAACACCACCAGTTTTTCTACAAGTGCAAGGTCAGTAAGTTTTACGTTATCGGCCTTGTGCTGATTTGGTTGAAGGTTGTAATTTACGTAAGTGAACACACCCTCATGCGGAACAGCACTGCAACCCTTTCGATGAAGTTTTTGCTGCAAAAGAACATGATCCCTGCTTTGAGAGATCAAAGTCATCAAGCGAAGAAAGACCTCTTTACAGTCGATGAAAGTAGCCGCACGAACATCCGTGCTTGGACAAAATTCCACCTGTTCTAGGGTATGACTTTCGGGTCTGGTTTTGTTGATTTTCCCTCCACAGAACTTAGTTTTTAGTTTTGTAGAGCCGATATCAAGATTCGTTAGCTCAATTAGAAACGAAAATCTAAAGCAGCTTGTTACTATTCCAAGTACCTCTGGTTCGGCAAGTCCTTGCTGACGCAGTTTCGTGAGGCTAATCGCGAACTCAACTCGATTAGATTGTGAAGCTCGATCTACAAGATCCGCAACAATGTCAGTGAAGCCGAAGTTCGGTAATCTTTTCCAACTGGGATCACGGTAACCACCAAAGGCATCACCTACAGTGTCGGCCTCTCTTTGAGTCAAACTCAGCTCCAACTCTTCAAATAACTCCATTGATTGCAGGTCCTGTAAGACGAAATTCCGCTTACAATATCTGAAAAATCGTTTTTAAGGAAGACCTGAGCCAAATGAAAAATCAAACTTTGACCCTTGAAGGTATGGAGCAAACTCTGTCTGTTACTGACGCCGCAAAACAACTAAGAAACCTACTCGCGGGACGAACAATTGGCATAACAAGAGATAAGGCACTGCTGTCCGAAGTAATAAAGTGCTTATTTGTATTCAAAAATGGAATTCAAGAGGATCAGAGAAAAAAGCTATCAGATGAAGAAATTGCGCGAAAGTATAGAGAAGTATTCAAAGAAGTGCGCGAAAAATTGAAATCAATATTTCCAGATGAAGAGCTACTTCTCTCGCCATATGCGATAGCTCGTGTTCATGAAGTGTTTAAGAATACGAATTTCGAGCAATACACATCCGATCCGTTAAGTATATTTTATCAAGAATTCATTTCAAATGAAGTGAGGGGTTCTGAGGGCCAATTCTTCACCCCTGATGTTGCCGTTGGATTTCTAATTGATGCTATACAACCAGCAATAGAAGATAAAACGATAGATCCCGCCTGTGGCGCTGGTAGTTTTCTAGCACGAACCGCGACAAGAAAACTAGAATTGGGAGCGTCATTAGATATTATCAATGAAACTATATACGGTGTGGAAAAGGATGAATATCTAGCTTCCTTGTCTAAACTACATCTCGCATTTCTGTCTTTTAATGATCCAAATATAGTCACAGGCGACAGCATTGAGAATATCGACATAGAAGGAAATAGATTGTCAGAGCTTGATTATGAACAGTATGATTTGGTGTTGGCGAATCCACCATTTGGAGCCAAAATTAAGGTTGGCTCTGACGAGGCAAAAGAGAGATTAGATCTTGCACATACATGGATAATTAATAAAGCAAACGGAAAGTATGAAAAAACTAATAAAATAATTGCAAATCCATCACCTCAAATATTATTCATTGAGATTTGTATACGTCTTCTTAAAGAGGGAGGCACACTTGGGATAGTGGTACCCGAGAGCATGTTATCGCCTTCAAGCGGTTCATATGTTGTACAGTATATGTTATCAAACCTAAATATTGAATTGATCGTAGGTATGCCAGAGGTTCTGTTCAAGACATCAGGGAAAGGTGGAACACATACAAAAGCTTGCTTAGTTATTGGTAAAAAATGTAAAGCAGGAACATCAGGGTCTATATTTATGGCGGAAGCTAAAAAATGTGGTCATGATTCTAGAGGTAGAAGCATTCCTGATAATGACTTGCCAAGTATTTTAGAAAACTTTCGAAGAAGTAAATTTGAAGTTATTGGCTCATCCCATCTTGGCTATATGGTTGATTCAAAGGAAATCAAATCACAAGTTCTAGCGCCACGATACTATAACCCTGAAATTATACTAAAGTTGAATTTTTTAAAAGACTCCCATGATTTAGTTAGCATTGGAGATCTTGTTAAAAATGGATTGTTGGAAATAAAAACAGGTGACGAGGTTGGTGCATTATCATATGGAACAGGTGCTATCCCATTTATTCGTACATCGGATATTTCAAATTGGGAGATCAAAGTCGATCCCAAGCATGGCGTATCAGAAGACATTTATAATTACTATCACACAAAACAGGATGTTAAAGAAGGTGACCTACTTATGGTTAAAGATGGTACTTATCTTATAGGTACCTGTGCATATATTTCAAAATTTGATACAAAAATTGTTTATCAAAGCCATCTTTACAAATTGCGTTGTTTAAAACCATGTGATTTGTCGCCATTTTTTCTTTTAGCAGCGCTATCCTCTGATGTCGTAATGACACAAATTCAGAATAAACGTTTTACACAAGATATCATTGATTCTCTTGGCCGTCGAATTCTAGAGTTGATTATTCCAGTGCCTAAAAACAAATCAACGATTTCTAAAATTGTTGACCTGGTACAAAATTCCATAAATGACAGGATTGAATCGCGAGAACTTGCTCGAGAGGCGCGAAGAATGGTTACTGGATTGTAATTATAGTTTTATCTTCAGAGTGCACGGGGTGCCTCGATAAAATTGCTATTTCTTGTTTTGTTTTAATATTAATCTTCTGTATTATATTTTTTCGAGGACTTCTAGTTGGTTTTATTTTAATAAAATAATGTAAAAGTCGAATTATTCAATCAGCTAGTAAGTTATCGGTGCACCTTTCTATAATTGTGCGTTTAGATTTGGCGTTTAGGTTATGAAGAGAAATTTTATTCTTCATCCATATATGTGCTTTAATTTAGTAGTACTGACGTTCAATTCTGAATTGAATTTTTTAGAGTTTTTTCAAAAATACTTTCCAGGAAATTTACCTGTAGAAGCTGCTATTTTCAGCTTTTCAGCACTTCTGATGTATCGATCTAACTTGGTTCTGAGCGACCGCATGGCGGGTGCTATATCGTCTCCACGACGGTATTTTGCGTAAAGCTCCCAGAAAAGTTTTGGTACCCACTTTTGACGTTTCTTTGGTTTTAGGTAGTTCTCAAGATATCCAATCACAAATTCTTTCCCTATTGGCGGGTGTTCCGCCAGAAGGTAGTACCGATAAAGCTCGAGAATTTGGTTGATGATCGGGCCATTAAAGTTATTGTCGGTGAACGCATAGATCGGTTCAGTTGAACCAGCTTTCGTTTCCCTCGCTGTTTGAAGAATCGCTTTCAGTTGTGCAATTGTCTGATTGACGGATTGATTCAGTGGCACCGCAACATTCAGCGTGTGTGATATGTTCGAAGTTTTTTTTGCTGTAATAACCTCAACTTCCGTTGGAGGGAAAAGGTGGCTGTGGGTTGTCCACCATGTGTCGAACGTAACGCTGGAAATATCACCCCAACTCGCGTAATACCCACGTGATGCCTCTACCAAATCAGTCAATTCTGGGTCTTGCAAGGCTAATTTGTAAAATTCAAACCAGAGTCTTACTTTCTGTTTGCGATCTTTAATGAGGGGCTGATGTGCTGAATATTTTTCTCCAATTAGCGCCATGTTCTAGGTATCCTATCCGACCGCAACCTTTTGGTACAGGTGTGCTTGAAAGCCAATGAGTGCTCTTTGAATTTCCCGCACAAAGCCAAGCTATGTTTGTAATGACCCAGTGAAATTCTGCTCAGGTGATAATGAAGGAGAAATCACAGATGAGCATAGAAATGAACGACGACATCAAGCGCTGGACAGCCAAGCGCAAAGCAGCCCTGGTCATGGATATTATT
>Ga0209024_1002430_pt1 | contig 10815 bp, 9 predicted proteins | sample AutmiccommunBRH5_FD_187380 | JGI IMG/M metagenome (GOLD analysis project Ga0209024, IMG submission 187380) | Deep subsurface microbial communities from Mt. Terri, Switzerland - Autotrophic microbial communities BRH/5 (SPAdes) (version 2) | ecosystem: Environmental > Aquatic > Deep subsurface >...
TGGCCCGTGCCCCGGAATGATTTTGGTTTTATCGTCGGCCAGCGCCAGCACCATATCCGCCGATTTGATAATCCCATCCAGCTTGCCGCCAGAACTGGTGTCTACAAACGGGAACACACCGTTGACGAAAGTATCGCCCGTGTGAATGACGTTTGCCGACGGCCAATGGATGATCGCATCCCCGTCTGTATGGGCGGGGTCCACATGTATCACACGTGCGGTTTCACCATTCTGATGCAGGGCTATCATGTCATCAAATGTAATCACCGGCAACGCACCCGCAGCGGCGGGCGGAACGGCCATCTTAAAGGCTGCGAGTTCGCCGCCCTTGGCCATCCGGGCGCGCACTGCCTCATGGGCGATGATGGTTGCGCCCGCCTTGCCGAAATTTTCGTTGCCGCCAGTATGATCGCCATGCCAATGGGTATTGACGACATATTTGACTGGTTTGTCGGAAATTGCCTTGACCGCAGCCATAATTTTTTCAGATAGCGGAGCATACTGGTCATCGATCAGATAAACGCCGTCAGCCCCGGCGGACACGCCAATATTGCCGCCTGCACCCATCAGCATATACAGCGTGTCGCTTAATTTGGTGGTCGTGATCTCAACTTTGGAAAAATCCTGCTGCGCTAATGCAGGTGTCAGCATCGCCGTGCCCAATGTTACACCCAGTGCAATATTCATCAAAATTGAACGCATGACCGGTTCCCCCAATAAATGTCCGCTTAGAGATACAGCCTAATGAACCATACTGTCGCGTTCAAGCCCTAACGCCCGGACCGCCTTTCCAAGCGTTTCGTCCGGTGTTCCGCCCGCATCGACGCGCGCCCAGCTGATGCTTCCAGTGTCATATTCAAGTTGCTGGCGCACGACGGCGGCATTCGCATCAGAGGCGTCGCCACGACGCGCGCCAACCCGGTTCGCCAAAACCTCCGGCGGCGCGTCAAGCCACAGGCCCTGAAACGGTACACCTGCTTCATGCGCTATGGCCTCAATCGTTGCGCGTTCTTCGGCGCGGGCGTACACCGCATCGGCAATCACGCTGTGTCCGGCGCATAGCGCCGCGCGGGTGCGCTTGACTATACAGGCATAAACTAATGCGCTGCTTTCAGGTGTGTAGGCCGCAGAGGGCAACGGCTCTAACAGCGGCATACCTGCCAGTTGCTTGCGAATTTCGTCGCTGCGCAAAATCACCGCGCCTGGAAGTGCGCCGACATTGGGCGCAAGGGCGCGCGCCAGAACGGATTTGCCGCTGCCGGACAAACCCGACACGGCAATCAGGCGCGGGGGTGGCGGGCGCAAGAAACTCTGCGCCAGTTCAAAATATTCCCGGGCGTCGGAAATCAGCCCTGCATTGTCCGGTTGCGCGCGTGACGTTTGCGCCATGACAAAGGCCCGCACCCCCGCCCGGCTGGATAAAAATACCGGCAGCAGGCCCAAACCTTCGATACAGGCTTCGGCGCTTGCTGGCGAAAGCTGTGCGATATACTGATTCAGACAGTGATTGGCGTGTTGTTTAAGTCCGCGCCGCCATAAGTCCATCAGCAAAAACGCCAGATCATAGAGAATATCAATCTTCGCGATTCTGTCATTGAAGGTAATGCAATCAAACGGCGTGGGCTCGCCATCCTGGCAGAAGATATTTGCAAGATGCAGATCGCCGTGGCAGTGGCGTACCCATCCAGCCTCCCTTCGGGCATCCAGCAGCACTGTGTTGCTGTCCATTTGGGTAAGGCTCGCGTCGCGCAATGCATTAATTGCTTCGATCTGAAATACCGTTCCCGAAAAATCACGATACTCGGCATCGTTGCTCATCAGGGTGCGGCGAAAATCGGCGACGCCGCCAACGTCATATTCCGGCGCAAGCGCGGTGTGAAATACCGCAATGCTGTGCGCCAGCCGGGCGATCAGCGGTATATCCAATGTCCCCCTTGACGCCATGTGATCAAGTAGCGCCTCGCTGTCAAACCGGCGCATCTTCACAGCCCACTCCACAGGAACGCCTTTGCCGTCAAGGGCCATACTTCCATCGGCCTCAAGCGTTACTGCTACACTGTCAAGATAGAGTGAGGGCGCTGTGCGCCGGTTTAGCGTCACCTCGCGTTCGCAATCTTCACGGCGTAAATCCGGCGTCGAAAAATCGAGATAGCCTAGGATAACTGGCTTTTTGATTTTATAGGCGTGGGGGCCGGCCAGAAAAACCATTGAAATGGACGTTTCGATTACCTGCACCGGCTCGGATTGCACATATGCCGCAGGCGTCACGAGAAAATCGGCAACCTTGCGCCAAATATCCATTGTCAGTCATGGAAAGCGGGGTCTTTTTCCAACCCTGCCGGATCCTGATGAATGATCACCTCGGCGCCGGGGAAAGCTTCCTTCACCTTTGCCTCGACCTCGTCGGCAATTTCGTGCGCGTCATGCAGCGACATGTTCGGCTGCATTTCGAGATGCAGCTGAATAAACGGCGTCGTACCCGCAAGCCGTGAACGCACATCGTGGATGTCCATCACCTCGTCATGGCCAAGGGCGATCTCGCGCACCTTTTTGCGGTCTTCATCCGGCAACTCGCGATCCATGATCTGATCGTAAGAGGCACGAAATATCTGCATGGCGCTATAGCCAATCCAGCCGGAAATTCCCAGGGCGATCAGCGGGTCCGCCAGCGGCAACGCGAAACGCCCCGCCAACACCAGCCCGGCAATAACCCCAAGATTCAGCATTATATCGCTGGCGTAATGCAATGCGTCCGCGCCAATCGCCAACGATCCGCTGACGCGGGAGACATAACGTTGAAAAGCGACAAGGGCGATGGTCAGCACCAGTGCAAAGATGGTCACGATGATGCCGATGTCGCTTTGTTCTACCATCTGGGGTTTAAACAGGCGCTGCACCGATTCAAACCCCAGAAATACTGCGGAACCGCCTATGAACGCCGCCTGCCCCAGACCCGCAAGGGCCTCCGCCTTGCCATGGCCAAAACGGTGATGTTCGTCAGCAGGCTGCAAGGAATGGCGCACGGCAACCAAATTCAACAGGGACGCGGCGCCATCCAGAATGGAGTCAATCAGTGTGGCAAGAATAACCGTGGCGCCAGTGGCGTACAGCGCGCCGGTTTTTACGGCTATCAAGATCGCCGCAACACCGACCGAGGCATAGGTGGCAATGCGCATCAATCGCGCAGCACGGGAGGGCGCAACAGGTGACGAAAGGTCTGTCTGAAATAAGCTCATAAGCAGCCATTCATAGCAAAAAACGGGCTAGGGGTAAAGCAGGCCACACGTCCAGGGCGCGTCCGGAGATTGGCGCGTAAACAAAAACCGGTCATGCAAACGGAAATAGCGGTCCCGCCAGAATTCGATGCCAATGGGGACGACACGAAATCCGGACCAGAATTCGGGGCGCGCCACGTTATCGGGGAATATTGCGGCAAATTCCTCAACCCGGCGTTCCAGTACCGCACGCGCCTCCAGCGGCTCAGACTGATACGACGCCCAAGCGCCGATCTGCGCCTGACGCGGGCGGGTGGCGAAATAGGTATCAGCTTCGGCATCCGTCACCGATAACGCTTCGCCGATGATGCGAACTTGCCGGTTCAGGCTTTTCCAGTGAAAACACAATGAAACACGCGGGTTTTCCCTTATCTGCTGGGCTTTGGCGCTGCCCATATTTGTGAAGAAGATAAAACCACGTTGTTCCGGCCGGGCGTCTTCCCCATCCATACCATTCAGCAACACTATGCGTAGATCCGGCCACCCATCATCACCCGCTGTCGCCAGTGACATCGCGTTTGGCGCGGATTCCTTTGCGGCCGCCTCGCTGAACCAGGTTTCGAACAGCACAAACGGATCACTTAAATCAATCGGCCCCGCATTGGGGTCACCCTGCCCACTGGATGCGCCGGTATTTACGGCCATGGTGCTCAACCTCTCCCTGATACCCTACCCTTTAGCTTTACACCGACTAATAACGTTTTACCGCCATATTTTCGCCTTGCTTGGCGTGAATTCTATACAGAAGCACCGCAGTGATATGCTGCTGGAATATAAATTCAAATTTTATGTTGGATTACGCTATTCCACACTACATATAGGTGTATGAGCGCACCGTTGGTTCGTAGCCGGGGTGCATGAAAATTGAATTGTCGTGAGGGAAAACATGAACCGGATTTTGAACGTTCTGATGGGTGGCGCAATGGCAATCTCGTTGGTGGCCTGCGATACCGAGGCTGGACAAAAGCAGCAGGCCGGCACCCTGTTGGGCGCAGTCGGCGGCGCGCTCGCCGGTTCGGCAATTGGTGACGGTAGGGGCCAGATGGCGGCCATTGCAGTTGGTACATTACTTGGCGCAGGCATTGGCCAGGAGGTCGGCAAATCGCTTGACCGGGCGGACCGGACCGCCATGCAACAGACGATGACGCGCAGCCTGGAAAGCTCTCCCTCGGGGCAGAGGACGGAATGGCGCAATCCGGATAGCGGCAATTATGGCGCCTACACGCCGCAACCGGCCTATAAGACCGCTTCCAACCAGACTTGCCGCGAGTTCCAGCAAACCATTACAGTGGGGGGCAGGCAGGAAAGCGGGTATGGTACCGCGTGCAGGCAACCGGACGGGAGCTGGCAAATTCAAAATTAAGGTTTGGGTGAAATATTCTTCGAACGGGAACATTCTAAGGGTGGCCAAGTATGAAAGGCCTTGGCTGACCGTTTACAGGTATGTGAGGGAAGTGCGCGGTGCGTGATCCGTATGAAGTGCTGGGTCTGCCCAAGACCGCCTCGGCGGCCGAGATCAAGGCTGCCTTTCGCAAACAGGCAAAACAGTGCCATCCCGACACCCATCCCGGCGACAAAAAGAAAGCCGAGCGGTTCCGGGAAATTTCGACGGCGCATGAAGTGCTGTCGGATCGTGCAAAGCGTGCACAGTTTGATCGCGGCGAGATCAATGCGGATGGCAGCCCGCGCGCGCCTCAGCGCGCATACAGCCACGCCGGACAAAGGGCGGGCGGCGCGCCGTTTGGATTTGAGGCGGATGTCAACGATGACTTCCTGTCCGAATTTTTCAGCGGCCTGCGCGGTGGCCGCCGTCAAACCGTTCGCGCCCGCGGCGAAGATGTGCGCTACCGTTTGAACACCTCCTTTATCGATGCTGCCAAGGGAGGCAAGGAACGTATCACCTTGTCCAACGGCAAGACCCTGGATGTGAACATCCCCGCCGGGGTGCAGGAGGGCAAGCAGATACGATTGCGCGGCCAGGGCGAACCGGGAGTGGGAGGCGGCCCCCCAGGCGACGTACTGATTGAGATAGCCATCTTGCCCCACCCCCTGTTCGTGCGCGAGGGCAATGATATTCATCTGATATTGCCGATCAGCCTGCAAGAAGCCGTGCTGGGAGCGAAAATAGCCGTTCCCACCGTTGATGGCCCGGTTACCATGAATGTGGCGAAGGGTGCAAATAGCGGCACAAAACTGCGCCTGGCGGGCAAGGGCTGTGTTAAACCCGGGGCCAAAGGCAGTACTGTTGCGCGCGGCGACCAGATCGTAACCTTGCAGGTCCGCCTGCCCGAAAAGCCCGACGACGCGCTCAGCGCCTTTGTCAAGGACTGGGTACCGGAGCATCCCTATGATCCGCGGGCAAAATTAAAGATCAATTAGCCGCGGTCTTAACCATACTGAAACCGGTATGTGCTTGCTGTTGACGCGTAAGCACGGTAAGCCGTGCGGTCCGGCATCTCAAAGATGGCCGGTAATTTAATCCAAGGATATTCATGCTTATTCGTAACATCGCCATCATCGCACATGTCGATCATGGCAAGACAACACTGGTTGACCGGCTGTTACAACAGAGCGGTTCGTTTCGCGCCAATCAAAAAGTGGCCGAAAGAGCCATGGATTCCAATGATTTGGAGCGCGAGCGCGGGATTACGATTCTCGCCAAATGCACCAGCGTGGAATGGAAAGGTATACGCATCAACATCATCGACACACCAGGCCATGCGGATTTTGGCGGCGAGGTCGAGCGTATCCTGTCGATGGTTGATGGTGTTATTCTGCTGGTGGACGCCGCCGAAGGGCCGATGCCGCAAACAAAATTCGTAACCTCCAAGGCGCTGGCGCTGGGGCTGCGCCCGATTGTGGTGGTCAATAAAATCGACCGGCCCGACGCGCGGCAGGACGAGGTGCTGAACGAAATATTTGACCTGTTCAGTGCCCTGGACGCCAGCGATGAACAGCTCGATTTTCCCTATCTCTACGCCTCTGCCAAGCAGGGCTGGGCGAGCGAAACACCCACACGTCCCGAAGAATCGGAAAACGGCATGGCCGTGCTCTTCGACCTGATCGTTGAAAAAATTCCGGAGCCAAAAATTTCCGACCCACGTGCGGACGCCCCCTTCGCCATGCTGGTAACGATTTTGGAAGCTGATCCGTTCCTGGGACGTATTCTGACCGGCCGCATTGAAAGCGGCACGGTACGCTCGAACAGTCTCGTCAAGGCGATCAGCCGCGATGGGGCCAAGATCGAAAATACGCGCATCAGCAAATTGCTGGCGTTTCGCGGTCTTGAGCGTCTGCCGGTGGAAGAAGCTCACGCTGGCGATATTGTCGCCATCGCGGGTTTCAGCAAAGCCACCGTTGCCGACACCTTGTGCGATACAGAGGTGGAAAACGCGATCCCGTCCAATCCGATTGATCCGCCAACCCTTGCCGTAACCTTTTCAATCAATGATTCACCACTGGCCGGCCAGGATGGCGACAAGGTGCAAAGCCGGGTTATCCGCAATCGCCTGATGCGCGAGGCTGAAGGCAATGTCGCCATTCATATCCGCGAAACCGAAGATAAGGATGCGTTTGAGGTCGCCGGGCGCGGGGAATTGCAGCTAGGCGTTCTGATCGAGACCATGCGCCGCGAGGGCTATGAGCTTTCAGTCAGCCGCCCGCGCGTGCTGTTTCGCGACGATCCCGAAACCGGCAAGCGCATGGAACCCGTAGAAGAAGCTCAGGTAGATGTGGATGACGAATACACCGGCATCGTTATCGAGAAGCTGACGGGGCGCAAGGCGGAGTTGCGCGATATGCGTCCGTCCGGTGGCGGCAAGACGCGCATCACATTGCATTGCCCGTCACGCGGGCTTATCGGCTATCACGGCGAATTCCTTACCGATACGCGCGGCACCGGCATCATGAACCGGTCGTTCCATGGCTATGTGCCTTATAAAGGCGTGATTGAAGGGCGCCGCACGGGCGTACTGATCTCCAACAGCCCCGGCAAAGCAGTGGCCTATGCGCTGTGGAATCTGGAAGATCGCGGCGAAATGTTCATCGAACACAACACCCCAGTGTACGAAGGCATGATCATCGGTGAACACACGCGCGAAAATGATCTGGATGTGAACCCGATCCGCGGCAAGCAACTGACCAATATCCGTGCGGCGGGCAAGGATGATGCGGTAAAGTTGAAAAACCCGCGTTTGATGTCCCTGGAACAGGCCATTGCGTATATCGCAGATGATGAACTGGTCGAAGTGACGCCGAAATCCATCCGCTTGCGCAAACGCTATCTGGAATTTAATAATCGCAAAAAGGCGATACGGGAAGCCGCGGGTTGAAGTGATTTTGGATTGTAAGCGCCATACACTCCGTGTCACCCCGGATTTATTCCGGGGTCCAGGGCCACAAGCACAGGCCTGAGTTTGCTACCCTGGACCCCGCAACAAGTGCGGGGTGACACCGTGATTGGGGTGAGTGTTAATCAAAACAATTACGCTCCATAGGTAAGCAAATCATGCAGGACGCAGAACTTCGCACACTGATAGAATTCGCCGGGACGCTGGCCGATGCGGCAGGGGCGGTGATCCTGCCGCATTTTCGCAGCACCCTTGACGTTGATAACAAGAAAAATGACGGCAAGTTTGATCCGGTCACCATCGCGGACCGCGACGCCGAACAGATCATCCGTTCACGAATTATGGCTGCCTATTCTGAACATGGTATTCTGGGCGAGGAATTTGGCGCGCTCGAAAGCAGCAATGGCCTGACCTGGTGCATTGATCCCATCGACGGCACCCGCGCCTTTATTATGGGCCTGCCGCAATGGGGTGTGCTGATCGCCCTGCATGACGGCGCCGCACCGGTGCTGGGCATCATGGATCAGCCCTTTACCGGCGAACGTTTTATTGGCAGCCGTCTGGGCGCCCATGCCACACGCAATGGCAAATCCACACCCATGCGCACCCGCGCCTGCGCCGCTCTGGCGGATGCCGTGCTCACCACCACTCATCCCGGCGCATTTGGCAAAACATCCGAACATGACGCCTATCTGCGCGTGGCGGCGCACACCCGCATGCACCGCTATGGCGGCGATTGCTATTCCTACGCCATGCTGGCGCACGGGCTGATCGATCTGGTGATCGAAACGGCGCTGCAGCCCTATGACATTCAGGCGCTGATCCCGATTATTCAGGCCGCTGGCGGTGTCATCACCAACTGGCGTGGCGGCCCCGCCGATCAGGGTGGCCAGGTGATCGCGGCGGGCGATGCGCGCGCGCATGCGCTCGCGCTGGAAATATTAAAGGCCGATGCGGAATAGCGTCGCCGCCGGCGTCATTGCGAGCGAAGCGAAGCAATCCAGAGTCTCACGTAAAGGCCTGTGATTGTGGCCCCTGGATTGCCGCGTCGCTTCGCTCCTCGCAATGACACTGAAAAGGTGTTGCCTAAACTTAGATGCACCAACCTTCTCGCTAAAAACCGCTAATTAATTATTGCTTACCCCCCCGCTAATATATAAGATTGTAGCTAATGCGGGCGGGCCAAGCCTGAACGGCTTGACCAAAATCCATAACAACAGGGGGGAATCATGTCATCAGGTACGGAACGGCAATTGGGTGAACGCGCCATCGTCATCGGCGCGGGCATGGGCGGGCTGATGGCGGCGGGGGTGCTGGCCAGATATTTTGCCGAAGTCACGGTGTTGGACAAGGACCGCCTGCCCATGTTGGCCGCGCCGCGCAATGGCGTGCCGCAGAGCGCGCATGCGCATGCGCTGCTGGTGGGGGGGCGGCGCAATGTGGAGCAGATATTTCCGGGCTTCACATCGGAAATTATTGATAACGGGGCCATCGTGCCGCGCCTTGGCCTGGAATTGCATATCCGGGACTGGCTGGGCTGGTTCCCAAAACGCGATATTGGGCTATCTGGCATATTCATGACACGCCCCTTGCTGGAAGGCACGGTGCGCGGGCTGCTGGCGCGCAATGGCCGGGTGACGATCCGCGATGGCGTCACGGTCAGCGGCTGGAAACATGCCGGCAAGGAAATCGCGATAACGGTTTCGGGCGGGGAGGCTGAAATCCTGAAGGCGGATTTTGTGGTCGACGCCACGGGACGCGCCGGGCAGGCCAAAGAAATGCTGGAGGCCAATGGCTATGGCCCGGTTGAGGAAGTGGTCATCGGCATTGGCGAAACCTATACCACTGCGATGTTTGAAATACCCCCCGGATTGAACGACGCCTCGCACAGCTTTATCATTTACGGCGCGCCGCCGGTCAGCCATACCGGGTTTCTGTTCGCGGTTGAGGGCGGCCGCTGGATTTGCAGCATGAATGGCCGCTTTGACGAAGCGCCGCCGCGCGACCCGGAAGGCTATATGGCGTTCGCCAAAAATCTGTCCGACCCCTGTATCCATGACCGGATCAGCACGGCAAAACAGCTTACGCCGCTGGTGACGTACCGCCCGATGCATTCAAAATGGCGGCGTTATGACCGGCTTGCCGAATTTCCGGATCGTCTGGTTCCGCTGGGCGACGCCATCGCGCAGGTTAACCCGATCTATGGTCAGGGCATGGCGCTGGCCTCCACCCACGCCATGTCTTTGTGGAAGGCGCTGCGGGAACGCGCGCAGGGTGGCGGCGCGCTTGAGGGCATGGCGAGAGAATATCTTGAAGCCACTTCCAGCTTTACAAAGCAGGTCTGGTCGGGGCTTGAGCTGGTGGATTTTGCGTTTCCCAAAACCACCGGCGAACGCCCGGCGGATATTGAGCAGCGTCAGGCTTTTGCAAATGCATTGCGCAGGCTGGCGGAGGACGACGCCGAGGTCCACCGCCTGATGCAGCGCGTCAACCAGCTTATCGATCCCGGCTCGGTACTGGGCCGCGAAGATATTGTGGCGCGGGTGCAGGCCATCATGTCGCAGGGGTAGGCGGGATTGAGATAATTTAAGCAAGTTGATTTTAGCTTTGCCCTAGCCCCGCCCACAGTGTCACCCCGGACTTGTTCCGGGGTCCAGGGGCCACAATGTAAGATCTGGCGATGAGGAAGTCAGCTCTGGATATAAATCCAGCCATTGCGGGTTGCGCTCCTCGATAAGTTTTATTTTCCCGGCGCGACGCCATTTCTTCATGCGCTTCTCGTGCTGTATTGCAGCGGTGATGTCTGGCGTCTCCTCAAACCAGACAAGTGTTTTGACGTTATGTTCGTTAGTGAAGCCGCCGTTGGCGCCGTTTTTGTGTTCGTAAACACGCCGCACAATGTCATTGGTGACGCCAATATACAGGGTTCCGTTTCGATGGCTGGCGAGCATGTAAATGTAATAACTTTGCATTGAAATATGATCCGGCCATAGTGAGTTCCCGTCAACCTTTTTACACTATGGCCCCTGGACCCCGGAACAAGTCCGGGGTGACACTGTGCGTGGGGTGAGTCGCCCTGCAACAACTGGCCTAAAAAATTAGGAGACCAAACCATGACTTTCCCCATCCTCGAAAACACCGCCAAAAGCCAGCGCCACACGACCCATTATCTGTCCTGCGGCAACGATAAC
>Ga0209024_1002431_pt1 | contig 10813 bp, 7 predicted proteins | sample AutmiccommunBRH5_FD_187380 | JGI IMG/M metagenome (GOLD analysis project Ga0209024, IMG submission 187380) | Deep subsurface microbial communities from Mt. Terri, Switzerland - Autotrophic microbial communities BRH/5 (SPAdes) (version 2) | ecosystem: Environmental > Aquatic > Deep subsurface >...
GCCGGCGTGGTCACCCACATCCCGGCCGGCCTCGGTGTCATCGAGGCGGTATTCGTGGCGATGCTCGCCGACGAGATGAGCAAAGGCGCCATCGTCGGCGGCCTGATCGGCTACCGGGTGATCTACTTCCTGATCCCCCTGCTGTTCGCCACCCTCGTCTATGTGGTGCTCGAAGCCCGGGCGAAGAAATTGCGCAGCAGCAACCAGGCCGGCGACCAGCAGACCGTCTCCCAGGAAACGGGCTGAGGGTCAGCGAGGCTATTTCCGGGAAAACCGCGATTTGAGATGTGCTCCGTTCGCGGCCAGGGCCCGCTGCTACAAAGGCGGATACTTGAACGGAGCCACGGTGGCACTGCCTCACCGGTCGGTTCTGTCAGCAGCTCAATCCACGACATGCTCGACCGCGGCGTCCGTGGGAGCGGTCTTGACCGCGAGTAGGAGTCCGCAGCGCTTCCGCCAAGGCCGCTCCCGCAGTGAGTGCTTGACCGTGACCATCGCGGTTCCGCCGCATTAGAGCGCACAAGCCTTCATAGAGCGGATTGCCCGGTGCCGCATCCCTAAAGAAAAACGCCGCTCAGGTTGCCCCGAGCGGCGCTCTTCAGCGCGGCAGCCTTACACCTGCGGCCGCAGTACCAGCACGCCGAGCGGCGGCAGGGTCAGTGACAGCGAGACCTTCTCGCCGTGGCTCTCGATCGGCTCGGCGAGCATGCCGCCGCCGTTGCCGGTGTTCGAGCCGCCGTAGCAGGCCGCGTCGCTGTTGAAGACCTCCAGCCACTTGGCCTCCACCGGAACGCCGATGCGGTACGCCTCACGTACCACCGGCGTGAAGTTGGCGACCACCAGCAGCGGATGCCCGGTCGAACTCTTGCGCAGCCAGGCGAACACGCTGTTGGCGCGGTCATCACCGATCAGCCACTGGAAACCCTGCGGGTCGCTGTCCAGTTCGTGCAACGCCGGCTCCTGGCTGTACAGCCGGTTCAGATCGCGCACCAGGTTCTGCACGCCACGGTGATCGGCCTCTTCGAGCAGATGCCAGTCCAGCTCGCGGTCATGGTTCCACTCGCGCCACTGGCCGAACTCGCTGCCCATGAACAGCAGCTTCTTGCCCGGGTGCGTCCACATGAACGACAAGTAGGCGCGCAGGTTGGCGAACTTCTGCCAGCGATCCCCGGGCATCTTGTCGACCAGCGAGCCTTTGCCGTGTACCACTTCGTCGTGGGAAATCGGCAGGACGAAGTGCTCGGAATAGGCGTAGACCATGCTGAAGGTCATCTTGTCGTGGTGGTACTGCCGATTGATCGGGTCTTCCTGGATGTACTTCAGCGAGTCGTGCATCCAGCCCATGTTCCACTTGTAGGAAAAGCCGAGGCCACCTTCGCTGGTGGGCTTGCTGACCCCCGGAAAGGCTGTCGATTCCTCGGCGATCACCAGCGCGCCAGGGGTTTCCGTGGCCACCACGTCGTTCAGATGGCGGAGGAAGTCGATCGCCTCGAGGTTCTCACGCCCGCCGTGGCGGTTCGGAATCCACTCGCCGTCCTTGCGCGAGTAGTCGCGATAGAGCATCGACGCCACCGCATCGACACGCAGGGCATCGACGTGGAATTCGCGCAGCCAGTGCAGCGCCGAAGCGAGCATGAAACCGTGCACCTCGGTACGGCCGAGGTTGTAGATGTAGGTATCCCAGTCCTGATGGAAGCCCTCGAACGGGTGCGCGTATTCGTACAGCGCGGTGCCGTCGAATTCGCCCAGGCCATGGGCGTCGGTGGGAAAGTGCGCCGGCACCCAGTCGAGGATCACACCGATGCCGGCGTTATGGCAGGCGTCGACGAACTCGGCGAAATCATGGGCGTTGCCGTAGCGCGCGCTCGGCGCGAACTGCGAGAGCAGCTGGTAGCCCCATGAGCCACCGAAGGGATGCTCCATGATCGGCATCAGCTCGATGTGGGTGAAGCCCATGTCCACCACGTAGGGAATCAGCCGCTCGGCCAGCTCGTGCCAATCGTACAGGCGGCCATCGTCACCACCGTCACGTCGCCAGGAGCCCGCATGCAGCTCGTAGATGCTCATCGGCGCCTTGACAGACTGGCGCGCGGCGCGCTGCTGCAACCAGCCATGGTCCTTCCACTGGTAGTCCAGCGGCCGGGCGATGACCGAAGCGGTGCCCGGCGGGTGTTCGGTTGCCAGGGCGATCGGGTCGGCCTTGAGCGGCAGGATGCCGTTCGGCCCGAGAATCTCGTACTTGTAGGTATCGCCCGGCTGCAGGCGCGGGATGAACAACTCCCACACGCCGGACGGAAAGCGCAGCCGCATCGGATGACGGCGACCGTCCCAGCCATTGAAGCTGCCGACGATCGACACTCGGCGTGCGTTGGGCGCCCACACGGCGAAGCGCACGCCCTGCACACCGTCCACTTCCAGCACCTGCGAGCCGAATACCCGGCCGATCTGCCGGTGATTGCCTTCGGAAAACAGGTGCATGTCCAGCTCGCCCAGTTGCGGACCGAAGCTGTAGGGATCTTCGGTGATCTGCTCGCCGCCGGCCCACCGAATCTTCAGCAGGTAGGGTTGCTGATGTGGCAGGCGGATAAAGAAGAATCCGGGCACCTGCCCCTGCTCCATCACGGCAAGCAGTTGCTCATCGCGATCAAGCACTTCGGCACCCAGGGCGTTGGGCAGGTAGGCGCGAATCACGATCCCCTCGCCGTCAGGATGCGGCCCGAGAATGGAAAACGGGTTGCCATGCTCGGCTCGCACCAGTGCGTCTACATCGGCGTCACTGGGCATCAGGGTTTCCCCTGGCATGGTCAGAACCGGACGATCAGTCATAGGAGCCTCCATCGAAAAGCTGTTGTGCCAGGGCCAGCAATCCCTGTAGCGGGACGGGCAACCAGGTTGGTCGGTTCTCCGCTTCGTAAACGATCTCGTAAGCGCATTTTTCCAGGCTGAACAGCAGCAGTGCAGCATTCGCGCCATCCGCGTCGCGCCAGTCGTGCGGCAACTCGGCGGTGGCCTCGCGGTAGGCTTCGAGGAAGGCCGCCTGCGCACTGCTCTGGTAACTCGCCGCGATACGCTGCCGTGCCTGATCGGCCTCGGGCGTGCTGTCGCTGATCTGCGCACCGCGGATGGTCATGGCCGCGGCGTACTCGAACGAACGCAGCAGGCCTGAGACATCCTTGAACGGACTATGTTTGGCGCGCCGCTCATCCAGCGAGCGGGCCGGCTCCCCTTCGAAGTCGATGAAGTAGGCATCACCCTGCACCACCAGCACCTGGCCGAGGTGCAGGTCGCCGTGGACACGGGTCCGCACGCCACCAACGGTTCTAGCAGCCAGACGTTGCACTTGTTCGAGCAGCTTGTCGCGCCGCGCCAGCAGTTGGCCGAGCGCGGTAGCCTCCTTGCGATCGAAGCTCGAGCGATGTTCCTCGAGGCGCTGCAGGGCCTGTTCCAGCTGCGCGCTGACGCTCTGCTCCCACTGCTTGGCGTCGGCCTTGCTGGTGCTTTCGTAGGCGAAGGCCGGATCTTCGGTCTGCGTGGCAAGCGCCATGTGCATCTCGCCGAGCCGCTGGCCGAGCAGGCGGTTGAAGGCCTGTAGTTCGTCGAGGGCGCTGAACTGGTTCTCGTGCATCGACACGCCACCCGCGATTTCGTCACGCACCGCGCGGTCGAGATTGTTCAGCGTCCACACCCAGGCATCGCCCTGGCTGTCGAGGAAGTGCTGGATCACCATCAGGGCAACCGGCTCGCCCTGCTTGTTGATGCGGCTGACCTGACCGAGCATGCCGGAGATATGGGCGAAACCGCGTTCAGTAAGGAAACCGCCCATTTCCAGTTCAGGGTGGACGCCCGGTGCCACGCGACGGAGCAATTTGATCATCACCTTGTTGTCGATGATCGCCGAGCTGTTCGACTGCTCCGCAGAGATGAAGCGCACCTCGGGGTGCGCCGGCAATTGCAGGTCGGCCAGTTGCGGCATCGGCACGAAGCGGATCTCGCCGTCGTTGCAAGGCAGCACCAGCTCGTCGCGCAGGCCCTGAATGACCGCGGCGCTGAACTGCTCGAGGGCGAAGGCATCGGTCATCAGGCCGACCTGCGGCCCGCGGCGTACCCGCGCCAGGGCCAGTTGCTGCGGCAATGCGACCTCGAATTCGGTCTCGGCCAGAAAACCCAGCGGCAGCTGGTACAGATCGCTGCGCCCGGCGGATTCCACGCAAAGCTCGCTGAGCAGAACCGGGCGATTCGGGTCGCCGAATGGCACGCAGTAGCTGATGCGGACCGACTCGATTGCCACGTCCTTGGCGGCAAACCAGCGCCGTTTCGGCAGATAGGCCGGTAGCGCTTCGGTTTCCAGAATGCGCCGGTTGGCGGCGGTCAGGGTATCCAGGCGCTTGAGTACCAGCGTCTGGAAGTCCGGCATGGTGTCCACCGGCTCCTGGTGCCAGCTCGGCATCTGGTTGGTCAGCGCGAGCTGGAACCAGTAGAAGCCGTAGGGCGGCAAGGTCAGCAGATACGGCAGCTGACCGATGGGCGGGAAGGCACTGCCGCCGACCATCTCCACCGGCACCATGCCGGCGTACTGCGACATTTCCAGTTCTGCGGCCTGGGCCGAGCGCGAGACGTTGGCGACGCAGAAGATGATCTCGGTTTCGCCGTTCGCTCCGGTGAATTCGCGCATGTAGGCGAGGATGCGGCGGTTGCTCGGCGCGAGCATCTTCAGGGTGCCACGGCCGAAGGCCTTGAACTGCTTGCGGATGGTCAGCATCCGCCGCGTCCAGTTGAGCAGCGAATGCGGATCGCGCTGCTGGGCCTCGACGTTGATCGTGTAGTAGCCGTAGAGCGGGTCCATCACCGGTGGCAAAACCAGGTTCGGTGGGTCGGCGCGGGAGAAACCGCCGTTGCGGTCCACCGACCACTGCATCGGCGTGCGTACGCCGTCGCGGTCGCCGAGGAAGATGTTGTCGCCCATGCCGATCTCGTCGCCGTAGTAGATCACCGGAGTGCCGGGCATGGAGAGCAGCAGGCTGTTGAGTAACTCGATCCGCCGGCGATCACGCTCCAGCAACGGCGCCAGGCGCCGGCGTATGCCCAGGTTGATCCGTGCACGCTTGTCCGAGGCGTAGTAGTTCCACAGGTAGTCGCGCTCCTTGTCGGTCACCATCTCCAGCGTCAGCTCATCGTGGTTGCGCAGGAAGATCGCCCACTGGCAGTTCTCCGGGATGTCCGGGGTCTGCCGCAGGATGTCGGTGATCGGGAAGCGGTCCTCCTGAGCGATGGCCATGTACATGCGCGGCATCAGCGGGAAGTGGAAGGCCATGTGGCATTCGTCACCCGGGCCGCCGTCTTCGCCGCCGAAATACAGCTGGGTGTCTTCCGGCCATTGGTTGGCTTCGGCCAGCAGCATGCGGTCGGGATAGTTGGCGTCGATCTCGGCGCGGATCGCCTTGAGCACCGCGTGGGTTTCCGGCAGGTTCTCGTTGTTGGTGCCGTCGCGCTCGACCAGATAGGGAATCGCGTCCAGGCGCAGGCCGTCGATGCCCATGTCCAGCCAGTAGCGCATCACCGCCAGCACGGCCTTCATCACCTGCGGGTTGTCGAAGTTGAGGTCCGGCTGGTGCGAATAGAAGCGGTGCCAGAAGTACTGCTTGGCCACCGGGTCCCACGTCCAGTTGGATTTCTCGGTGTCGAGAAAGATGATCCGTGTGCCGTCGTACTTCTTGTCGGTATCCGACCAGACGTAGAAATCCCGCGCTGCCGAGCCCTTCTTCGCCTTGCGCGCACGCTGGAACCAGGGGTGCTGGTCGGACGTGTGGTTGATGACCAGTTCGGTGATCACCCGCAACCCGCGTTTGTGCGCCTCGGCGATGAAGCGCCGGGCGTCGGCCATGCTGCCGTATTCCGGATGCACGCCGCGGTAATCGGCGATGTCGTAACCATCGTCACGCCGCGGCGACGGATAGAACGGCAGCAGCCAGATGGTGTTCACCCCAAGGTCGGCGATGTAATCCAGCTTCTCGATCAGGCCGGGGAAGTCACCGACGCCGTCGTTGTTCGAGTCGTAGAAGGACTTCAGGTGCACCTGATACACCACCGCGTCCTTGTACCAGAGCGGGTCCTTGATGAAAGCGGCGGGTTTGCGCGGTTTTGCCATGTTCTTCATTCCTGTCGCGGTGTGAAGGCCCAGGCCGGATCGGCGCATTAGGCAACGGCAGAGCAACAGCTGAATTCACATCAACAAAGCGTCATAAACTTATAATTTGAATGAATTAACAGCTGCGCCCGAGAAATTACTTGAGGTCCGGGTCCGGCTCCTGTGCGGTCAGGCGCCAGATGCCGAACGGCAGATGCCAGGGTTCGATGCGCATCCACTGGGTCTTGCCGTACCAGGTCCAGCGATGGCCATTCATCAGGTCCTCGCCCTGGGTATGGGCGTCATCCGGCAGGCCGAGCTCCCACAGCGGCAACTCGAAATTCGCCTCCTGGGCGTTGTGCGGATCGAGACTGATGGCCACCAGAATGAAGTTCGACAGGTCTGGTGTGCGCTTGCCGAAGTAGAGGATGTTGTCGTTCCAGGCCATGTAGGCCTTGAAACCCAGGTGCGTCTGCAGTGCCGGGTTCTGCCGTCGGATGCGGTTGAGCTGGGCGATCTCGGCGATGATGTTGCCCGGTGCGTGGTAGTCGCGGACGCGAATCTGGTACTTCTCCGAGTCCAGATACTCTTCCTTGCCCGGAATCGCCGCCGACTCGCATAGCTCGAAGCCCGAGTACATGCCCCACAGCCCCGAGCCCATGGTCGCCAGCGCGGCGCGGATCAGGAACCCGGCGCGGCCAGAGTCCTGCAGGAAGAACGGATTGATGTCCGGCGTGTTGACGAAGAAGTTGGGCCGGTAGCAGTCGCGCAGCGGCGGCTCGTTCAGTTCTGTGAGGTACTCGCTCAGTTCGGCCTTGGTGTTGCGCCAGGTGAAGTAGGTGTAGCTCTGGCTGTAACCGATCTTGCCCAGACGCGCCATCATGCCGGGGCGAGTGAAGGCCTCGGAGAGGAACATCACGTCGCGGTCGCGCTCGCGGATATCGGCGATCAGCCACTCCCAGAACGGCAGCGGCTTGGTGTGCGGGTTGTCGACCCGGAACACCTTCACGCCCTGCTCCACCCAGTGCCAGACCACGTCACGCAGTGCCAGCCAGAGATCGGGCATGGCATCTTCGGCATAGAAGTCGACGTTGACGATGTCCTGGTACTTCTTCGGTGGGTTTTCGGCGTATTTGATCGTGCCGTCCGGCCGCCAGGAGAACCAGCCCGGGTGCTCTTTCAGCCAGGGGTGGTCCTGCGAGCACTGGATGGCGAAATCCAGGGCGATCTCCAGACCATGCTCGCGAGCCGCTGCGACCAGCTCGCGGAAATCATCCAGCGTGCCCAGCTCGGGATGGATGGCGTCGTGGCCGCCCTCTTCGCTGCCGATGGCATAGGGACTGCCCGGATCGTTCGGCCCCGCGTGCAGGCTGTTGTTCGGGCCCTTGCGGTGCTGGCGACCGATCGGGTGGATCGGTGGGAAATACAGCACGTCGAAGCCCATGTCGCGAATCGCCGGCAGACGCTTATGCACATCACGGAAGGTGCCGTGGCGACTGGGATCGTCGGTCTCCGAGCGCGGGAACAGCTCGTACCAGCTGGCGAACTGCGCCAACGTGCGCTCGACGTCCAGCGGATACACACGGCTGCGGCTGCAGTGCTCGCGTGGGTCTGCGGCAGCCATGGCCACGGCCGTCTCCGGTGCGAGCAGCAGTGACACGCGCTCGTCATCGCTATGCGCCATGCCGAGGCGGTGCATCAGATCGTCGAGCACCGCGCGGTTCTCGCCCTGGGCGCGGGCGGTGGCCTTCTCCAGCAGCAGACGCCCTTCTTCCAGCTCCAGATGCACCGGCACACCGGCCGTGTGCTTCTTCGACAGCTCGTAGCGATAGCTCTCGAACACATCCCACCAGGCCTCGATGACGAACTCGTGCTCGGCGACCTGGGTCGGTGTGAACTGGCCTTGCCAGGCGTCGTTGCCGAGCAACTTCAGCCGTGCCCGCCGCCAGCTGGTTTCGCCTTTCTCACGCCAGCACACGGCGGCGGCGAGCTGGTCGTGGCCGTCGGCGAAAATCTTGCTGGTCACGACCACTGGCTGGCCGATGACCGCTTTGGCGGCAAAGCGCCCCTCATCCAGCACCGGCAAGGTGGATTCGATGGCGATGCGCGGCATCTGCAGGGCTTCTTCGAGTCGAGGGTGAATCGTCGCGGTAGGCTGTGCATCGCTCATCGAACGGGCTCCTGGGGCGCATGGGTTCGGGTTGCCCGAGCCGCCTCTGGACGCGTCATCGTGCGGTTCGGGAGGCGACCGGTACGGTTTTCGTCGGCTCTTTCTTCCGAGCCAAGTGACCCTGGAAAGTTCAGCCCCGGGCGGCCGTTAGCCAGCCCGTCCGGCGACCGGTCGAGCCTGGTGGAGCGCAATACGGCAGTTGCCGGTTCAAGTCCCCCGTGAGTGGGTGCCGAACCCGACCACGCCGACGGTCGCCAGCGCCGCGAGCAGCGACGATTGGCCGGAACCTCGCCCACGTGGGCCGATCAATGCAGAACGGCCGCCAACGCTGAGCTGGCGAACACTAGGAGAACGACGATGACTCACGTGCGACCCGATGTGCCGCAACCCGACCCGATCGTGCATGACAAGCCGGGCGATGTGCCGCAGGTGCCTTGTGCCGAGGAGCTGGACGAACACAAGCCCGGCGCGCCATATGGAAACCAGACCGTGGCGGATACCGACGACCCCCAGACCACCTGATCGCTCGCCGCCACGCCGTTGTCTCAACCCTTCTCCAGGCGCTTGAGCAGTGCCTGCGTCAGCCCCTGGCGAACGGCGCCGTAGCGGGCCCACGGGTCGCTGCGTAATGCCCGCAAACGCTCATCCAGGTTGCCGATGTTCCAGCGATCCGCTCTCTCCAGCTGCGCCAGCTCCTCACGCTCGACAGGCACGGATACCGCCAGCCCCGGACGCGCCCTGACCGAATAGGCGGCAACGGTGCTCGCCCCGCGCTGGTTGCGCAGGTAGTCGACGAAAATTCGCCCGACCCGATTCTGCGGCCCCATTTTGTCGACGATCAGCTCCGGCGCCTCGCGCGCCAGCCGCTCGGTGACCGAGCGAGCGAACTGCCGGGCCAGGTCCCAGTCGTGCCGACGGTCGAGCGGCACCACGACATGCATGCCCCGGCCTCCGCTGGTCTTGAGGAAGGCCTGCAGTCCCAGGTCGTCCAGCAGCTGCAGCGTCAGCTCGGTCGCCTCCACCATGCTCGACCAGGGCAACGCGGGATCGGGGTCGAGATCGAAAATGACTCGATCGGGCCGCTCGACGCGATCACTGCGCGCGTTCCAGGTGTGGAACTCGACGGTACCCATCTGCACGGCCTCGATGACCGCGGTGATGTTGTCCGCCTGGATCAGCCGCGCATGCTCGGGATCGAGGTTTTTCGGCAGTGCGCGCATGTGCGGCATCTTCAGCCGACCGCAATGGCGTTGGAAAAAGCTTTCGCCGTCGACGCCTTCAGGTGCACGAACGATGGACAGTGGTCTGCCAGCCAGTTGCGGCACCAATCGGTCGGCGACCGCCAGGTAGTACTCGGCCAGCGCAAGCTTGGTCGCGCCGCTGGCCTTGTCGATCACTCGCTGCGGATTACTGATGCCGACGCCGCCCACCAGCGGGCGGCCGGCGCTCTTGCGCTGCTCTGGCATGGGCTACCCCGATCAGCTCGCCTTTTTGCTGGATTTGCTGCCCGCCGCTGGCGCCTTGCGCGTGCGCGAAGCCGCCGAGGAGGATTTGCTCGTTTTGGCCTTGCTCGCAGTCTTGGGCTTGGCCGGCGCCTTTTCCTCCTCCTCGTGGTCGTCCTCTTTGCTGGCCTTGCCTGGCTTGGCAGCGAGGCTGCGCTTGAGCAGTTCGGTAAGGTCGATGACATCCGCCGAACGACGATCCACCGCTTCCTCCGGCCCGCCGACCGCTTCCAGCTTGCCTTCGCGGGCCTTCTTCTCCACCAGCTCCATGATCTGGTCCTGGAAGGTGTCCTTGTACTGTTCCGGCTTCCATTTCTCGGTCATGTCCTCGACCAGCCGCTTGGCCATGTCCAGCTCACGCTCGGCCAGGTCCGGATCGAGCGCTTCGTCCTTCAGCTCCAGGTATTCGACCCCGCGCACCTCGTCGGCCCAGCGCAGGGTGTTCATCACCAAGGCCTTGCCCAGCGGCATCACCACCGCCAGGTGCTGCTTGTTACGCAGCACCACGTTGGCGATGCCGACCTTGCCGGTCTGGATCAGCGTTTCGCGCAGCAAGGCGTAGACCTTTTCCCCGCGGCGGTCTGGCGTCAGGTAGTACGGCGTGTCGATGTAGAGAAAGGAAATGTCCTTGGCATCGACGAAAGCGACGATATCCACGGTCTGGGTCGCCTTGGGGTGCGCGCCTTTGATCTCGTCATCGCTGATCACGACGTAGTGGCCCTTCTCGTACTCGACGCCCTTGACGATGTTCTCGCTGTCGATGTCCTCGCCGGTGGTCTTGTTGATGCGCTTGTAGCCGACCCGGTCCATGCTGCGTTTGTCCAGCCAGTCGAAATCGATGCCCTGGCGGGTGGTGGCCGGTACCAGCGCCACCGGGATGTGTACCAGTCCGAAACTGACTGCGCCTTTCCAGATCGTGCGTGGCATGGTCGTTCTCCAAGCGTTGATGTGGCCGAGCCAATTCGTTGGCCCGGCAATGGGTCAGCCGTTGACCACGGTGCCGCCGTTGACGTGGAT
>Ga0209024_1002433_pt1 | contig 10783 bp, 9 predicted proteins | sample AutmiccommunBRH5_FD_187380 | JGI IMG/M metagenome (GOLD analysis project Ga0209024, IMG submission 187380) | Deep subsurface microbial communities from Mt. Terri, Switzerland - Autotrophic microbial communities BRH/5 (SPAdes) (version 2) | ecosystem: Environmental > Aquatic > Deep subsurface >...
TGCTCACCTACCTCACTGTTCACTTCCTCACGGACGGGACGCCCGAGCGCCGCACGATCGTCTACGCCTGGGGCTCGGCGGTGGCCGCGTTCGCTCTCGGCTACTCACTCCGCGCGCTGGCCCTCATCTGGTTCCAGCGTCGAGGGCTGCTGCGGGAGCGCCTCCTGATCGTCGGGGGTGACGAGCAGGCGCTGATCGTCGCGAATCAGATCGCGCACGACCGGCGTCTCGCCGTCGAGGCCGTCGGCGTCCTCGATGAGTTCGCGCCGCGGTCATCGATGCTCGGCACGGTGCCGGTCCTGGGCGACCCGCTCGAGCTCGTGCGCGTTGTGGAGCAGACGCAGGCGACGGCGATCCTCGTGGTCGCGAACGCTATCTCCTGGGAGGCGAACGAGCATGTGATGCAGGTGGCAGCGGACCGCCCGAGCCTGCGCGTGTTCATGGTCGCCGGTGTCTCCGATCTACTCTCGTCCGAGGTCCTCGCAGCCCGCGATGGGATGCCGCCGCTCGTGCGGCTGCGACCTGCACAGTTGAAGCGGAGCGACGCGATCATCAAGCGCGCGATCGACCTCACGCTCGCGGTGGCGTTCCTCCCGGTGCTCGCGGTCGTACTCGTCGTCGCACGTTTGTCCTCGGGAAACCGCCTCACGAGGCGCATCGAGGTGCTCGGACGGGGGGGGAAGGTCGTGCAGGTTCGGCTGCTCGCCTACGGCCCGCCCGGATCGCTGCGGTCACGCCTCGCGGGGGGACGCGCTGGCAAGCTTCCCGCGCTGCCCGCGGTGATCCTCGGCCGACTGAGCCTCGTCGGGCCCCGGCCGTTGCCGGCGACCGTCCCGATCGAGGCCGTCGCGTGGCGCCGGCGGTTGCTGCTCATGGCGCCCGGGCTGACGGGCCCATGGGACCGTGACGGGTCGCCCTCGGACAGCCTCCTGGACGACCTCACCTACATCCGCACCTACACGCCGTGGTCAGACATTCGGCTGCTGGTCGCCTCGCTGGGCCGTCTCATGACGCGACAGACCGGCGTCCCAGCGGTCCGCGAGGTGTCCGCCAGCGCTGGGAGCGGGGTGTCTGGCGAGCCAGCGCTGGATCCGCCCTCGGCGCTCTAGGTCACCCTCAGGCAGTGCAGTTGCAGTCAGGAAGCACCATGCGGGTCGAGGACTTCGTCGAGGGCGCGCGTGTCGGGGTGGATGCAGTCGACATCGCCAAGACGCGCGCGGTCGCCCAACTGCTGGCCGAAACCGCTGAGCGTGATGCCCGGGTCTTCATCATCGGCAACGGCGGCTCCGCCGCGATGGCGAGCCACTTCCACAACGACCTGATCAAGGGCGCGGCTGCCGAGGGCAAGAAGCCGATCCGTGCAGCCTGTCTGATGGACAACGTGCCACTACTGACGGCTTGGTCGAACGACGACTCGTGGGAGGTTGCCCTCGTGCGGGAGCTCGAGGCGCTCGCCACGGCCGAGGACGTCCTCGTCGTGATCTCCACGAGCGGGAAGTCGTCAAACCTCCTGAACGCCGCGCGCTGGGCCTCGCAGCACGACCTCACGGTCGTCTCCATGACTTGCCGAGGGCAGAACCCGGTGTCCGAGGTGTCCGACCACTGGCTGCCCGTGGAGACGGACAGCGTCCCCCTCGCGGAGGCGCTCTTTGACCTGTTGTGCCATGCGATCGCCTGGGAGGCGAAGGCGATCCGAGAGGGCGAGCCGCGTCGCTAGCGGCCCGCCCCCCGCATCGCGGAACTCGCCTAGTTCACGACCAGCACTGCGGCGTAGCCGCTGTTGGTCGCCGGCGTCGTGAGGTGCACGGTGACCGTCCCGGCGACGGGGATCTCGGTGTGGGAGATTGCCGCCCCGACGCCCGCGCCCTGGATCGTCGCGATCGCGAACGAACCCGCCGTGGCCTGCCCCACGTTCGTGACGGTCCCCGAGGATTGACCGGCCTCGATCGGGACGAGTACGAGTGAGTCGAACCACGCCCGACCCTGGGCGTAGAGCGCGAGACCGTTCGCCGAGTACCCATGCAGGCCGTTGCCGGTATCGGACGTACCGAAGACGCCAGAGCCCTGGGGCGCCTCGCCGATGACGCCGAACCCGCCGGCGGCGCCCACGTACCCCTTGAGGCCGACGCCGGATACCGCCTCGCCGAGGACGCCGACACCGATGCCGGTCGCGTCCCTGGAGAAGCCCTTTACTGCGACACCGGCCGCTGCGTCGCCCAGGACACCGATACCACCGCCCGAGGTGTCCTCGGACTGGCCCTTCACACCGATGCCATTGGCGGCAAAGCCCTGGACGCCGTGTCCGCGCTCGACGCGACCGAAGACGCCCGTGTTGAACGTGGACGGATCGACGTTTGTCGCGACGCCCTCGACGGCTGCGACGTTGAGGGCGCTCGTGGAGCCCACGACGCCCTGCGCGCCCTGGCTTGAGCCGACGACCGCAGGGCCGGCGACAGCGTCGGCCTTCACCGCGACACCAGTCTCACTGAACCCGGCGACGCCGGTGTTCGGGCCCTTGCCGACGACGCCGACACCCTGCGCGTTGAACGACTCACCGAGGACACCGATCGGCGGTGTGACGCCTGGGGGGCCGGGAGGGCCCGGTGGGGGCGTGCCGCTGGTGCCGGCGACGCCTGTGCCGGTGCCCGAGCGGGCACGGACTCCGATGTTGGGGCCAGAGAAGCCCTCGACGCCGTGGATGCCACCCTCGCCATAGACGCCGGTCGTCTCTGTCGACCGGCCGACCACGCCGAAGTCGGAGGTGCTGTCGCCCTGGAGCGCGCAACCGTTGGTCGCCACCGCCAGGAAGACGTTCCCCTTCGCCGTTCGAAGCCTGGTGAGGGCATTCGCTGTGTTCAGCTTGCCCATCTCGATGAATTTGGGTGCGGCTTCCAGCCGCCGCGCACCAGCCCCGAACAGCCCGATTCCGGCCGCCGCGGCCATGCCAACCTTCAGAAACGATCGCCGCCCGAGATCGCGAGGTGCCGCCTCGCTGGTTGAAACACCCGCACCGCCCGTGTTGGGTTCCATCTGTTACTCCAGCGGGTCGATCTTCCGCTTGTAGATCCGTTCAGTGAACGTCGGACCTGTCAGCGAGACAACGCCCACTTCCTCGAAGTCGCGTTCCAGCAGGATGGGTGAGATCAACTCGTCAAGTTTCCCCTGACCATCCGTCCGAATGATTATCCACCTTACATAGCGTGCTGGATCACGTAGGGCGTCCTCCCAGTTCGGAGAAGTTTGGGACACGCCTTCGTGCATGACATCCGAAAGCTGGAGGTCCGTTGCCGGGATCATCTGCGCGTGGTCACGGAGCGACATGAGGACGTCCCCACCGTCGTAGAGCTCGTTCCAGAGATCCGCGGTCGCCTCGAAGTGCCGGTAGCCAGGCTGCGTGGCGTCTCGGACGGTGATGACCGGCTGCGGCGCGGTCATGAACACACCGAACTGCGTCACGATCAGCACGAGGGCAATCAGCGTGGGGAGCCGGCCGAACGAGGCGAGTACGCCGATGACGAGCGCCGCGAACGGCACCGCGATGACGCCGTACCTCGCGTTCAGCAGGCCGAAGCCGTCGTACACAGAGTCGTGCCGGAGCACGGAGCCGCCCTGGTAGAGCGACAGCGCGAAGAACGCGAGCGAGGTGGCGGGGAGTAGCAGCGCGATGAACGGCACGAGCCGCCGCGCCACGATGCCGTACGCCGCCAGCCCGACGAGCGTGAGCCCCGAGGCGATCCAGCCGACGTTGTCGAACACCGTGTAGACGAGATTGAGCGTGACGTTCTCGAGGTTGCCGCCCAGGTTCAGCCCGGCGGACTGCTCGGCGACCGCCGTCTCGTTGTTCGCGAGGAAGGCGTCTGGCTGGCCGAAGATGAGCCAGTTGTAGACGATGAACAGGAAGATCGGGAACACGGAGAGCGAGACGAATGCGAGCAGTTCGCCCTCCATGCGGCGCTGCCACTCTCGCGTTGGGCCGGTGATGTTGAACTCGAGGCGGGACAGGACCATAAAGATCACGCCGGCGGGGACAAAGAGCCACGCCTCGTAGCGGATCATCGCGCCTGCGCCGACCAGCAACCCGGCGATCGTGAGTGCGCGCTGATTCCCGGCGGGTTCCTTCGCCCACACGATCAGGTAGTAGAACGCCGCCGTGGTGAGCGCCGCGAACGGCGTCTCGGACATCGGCGTCCCGGCCATGAACATGAAGTTCGGTGACAGGACCAGGGCGATCACGCCGACCCAGGAGGCCGGCCCGGACCGCGTGAGGACGTAGATGAATCGGTGTGTGTAGTAGAGCACCGCGACGAGCGAGATGACCGAGATGCCGATGCCAGCGGCACCCGAGCGGTACGCCCAGTCGATCCAGATGAACGGCAGCATCATGGCGGGGTGCAACGGCAACCAGGTGTTGCCGAACTGCGTGAACCCCGGCTGCTTGTTATCGATGATCGACCGCGCGATGGTCAGGCGGGCGCGGCCGTCTGCCCAGACCCAATCGAGGTCGGCCTGCAGGATGATCCAGAGGTTGACCGCAGCGGCGATGACGGCGAACCCGAGGAGGATCTGCGAGTGCCTCCGCGAGGGCAGTGCGAGGGGCATGTCCCACGCCTGCCGCGGCCACGTCGTGAGCCAGCGGCGGCCGAGACCCTGCATCATCCGCTCGAGGCCGCCCGTGCGGCGCTCACGGCCTCGGTGGAGGCGAGCGCGGGGCGCGACACTCACCGAGGGCGCTCCACCGTCGAGGCGCGGCTCGTCGCGCGCGGCTTCCCGGCACCGTGGCGACGGCGGATCTGCCAGAGCACCCGAGGCTGCTCGATGAAGTAGCCGGGCGTCAGCCGGATGGTCGACCCATCGACGTGCACCCACTCGACGAGGAGTTCGCGGATCACGTAGCCGTGCTTCTGGGCGACCACGAGGAACTCCACGTCGAAGTTCCAGCGGTCGACGAAGAGCTCCGGTACCACCGTGGCGACGACCTCGCGACGGAGCACCTTGAACGGGCACTGTGTGTCCAGAAACGGCAGCCCGACGAGCGCGCGCTGCAGGAGGCCGAATAGGCGGCTGCCGGCCTGTCGCACCAGCGGCTGGGTCTCTCGCTGCCGGCGCTTCCCGGTGACCACGTCCGCGCCGCCCTCGATGAGGGCAATCGCGTCCGCGAGGTGCTGGGGGCCGACGGAGAGGTCGGCGTCGAAGAGCGCGATGATCTCGCCCTCGGCGGTGGTCATGCCGGTGCGGAGCGAGGCGGACTTGCCTCGGTTCACCTCGTGCTGGACGAGGTGGATACGAGGGCTCGCGGATCCCTGGCGCGCGGCGTGCTCGCGGACGATCTCGGCGGTGCGGTCGGTACTGCCGTCGTCGACGACGACGATCTCGGTGATGCCCGCGCTCGGCGCCGCGGCCACGAGGCGCTCGAGCGTCGCGCCAATGCGACCGGCCTCGTCCTTCGCGGGAAGCACGACGGAGATCGTGGCGGGGGTCATCGTGCGTCGCTCCTCGGATACCGCTGGCCGGACTGGCGTGCGTCTGGCCCGAACACGAAGCGTTCGTAGCCGAAGTAGTTCCAGACCACCAGCAGGCCCATGGCCGCGACCTTCGAGGCGTTCAGCGCGACCGGCGAGACCGCGTCGAACAGGCCGCGGATCCACAGGAGGTTGAAGTTGTAGAAGGCCAAGCCGAACGCTGTGAACAAGACATAAGCGATCAGGCTGCGACGAGTGGGCCGGACACCGAATGTGATGCGCGAGTTGAGGGAGTAGTTCACAACCATCGCGCACGCGAATGCGCCGGAGTTCGCCACGAGGATGTCGAACGTCCGCTCCCGGTCGAGGCCCAACAGCAGGAGGTTGAACACCGCGAAGTCGACTGCGGCTGATGCCGCGCCGGCGTAGCCCACGCGCGCGAGACGGTGGCTGAGCAGGCGCAGCAGCCGCACACGGACGCCGCCTGGTGTCGCTGGACGGGTGACCCGAGTGTCCAGGGTGCCTCCCACGCCCACTCGGCCGGCAGGAATCGTTCCTCTCGGCATCAGGGGGACGTCTCATTCTGTCCGCTTCGGGCAGTGCCGGGGAAGCGGGCGGGGAGTGAACTTCCGGTAAACGACGCACGCCTCGGTGGACGTGTCAGGTGGTGCTAGGAGTCGTCGCGGCGCTGGTCACGCAGGAAGCGCTCGAGGTCGTCGAGGATCTCGCCGGTTGGCGGGAGTTCGAGGTCCTCGGGCGGTGCGAGGGGCGTGTCCGGCTGGTTGGCGTCGTACTGCTCTTCGAGCTGCTGGACGTACTGCTTCGCCTCATCGGACTCGTCGAGGACCTGCGACACCTGATCCTCGAACGCGGCGGCTTCCTCGCGGAGGTCGTCCGTGCGCGTCGTGGTGCCGAACCCCTTGTCGATGAGCGACAGGAGCTGGATGGCGATGGCCGGGTTAGGGCCGACGGTGAGGTAGTGCGGCGCCATGCCCCAGAGGCTGGCGTTCCGCCAGCCGAGGCCCCGCAGGTGGACGTTCAGCACGCCCACGATGCCGGTCTGGCCCTGGTACCTCGAGGTCGGCGCCTTGAGCCCGAACATCTCCTCGAACTCGCCGTGCGAGGCGGAGAGGCTGACGGGCAGCGGACGCGTGTGCGGCACGGCCGAGGGCTGCGCGCCGAGGGTGATGCTCATCGTGGAGCCGGTCTCGCGGAGGAGATCCTCGATCGCCTCGCAGAAGGTGCGCCAGCGCAGGTGCGGCTCCACGCCCGCCAGCAGGACGAAGTCGCGCTCTGATCCGGCGGGGCTGGCGACGTAGATGCGGTTCTCGGGCCACTCGAGGACGCGTTCGCCGTCCTCGGTTCGGGTGCGGGGGCGCTGGACGGTGAAGTCGAAGAAGCGCTCGGGATCGAGCTCGGCGATCGGCTTCGCCTCCCACTCGGAGATCAGTGCGCGAACGGCCGCGGTGGCGGCCCCGTGGCCGTCCGTGAAGCCGGTGAAGGCAGCGATCAAGATCGGGTCGCGCAGTGCGCGGACCTCGCCGAGTGGTTTCAGCGCCTCGTGCATTGGTTGGCCCCCAGACCTAGATCTGCGAGTAGCCCGTGCCCTTGATGTCGATGCCGCGGCCCTTGCCGTTGTCGATCCAGCCGAACTCCTGGAGGAGTGCCTGGCTGTACCCGACGCGGCCTGTGATCTTGTCCAGCGGTTCGCTGGCGCACAGCAGGGCGCACTTCGCCATGATCTCCGGCGGCTCACCGCGCGGGTCGTCCATGCCGTCCACCAGCTTGTGGAATACGGTTCCGGGCGTCGGGACCACCTGGGAGGGCGAGAAGCACGTCACCGAGACGCCGTGCTCGTAGACCTCCTGCGCGAGGCCCTGCGTGAACCGCTCCAGCGCCGCCTTCGAGGCGCCGTACATCGTGCCGCCGGTCGCCTTCGCGCCCGGGTAGGGGCCACTGCCGGGGCCGATCGCGGCGCCCGAAGAGATGCTGACGATGGCGCCGCTCTTCTTCTCGATCATCTTCGGGAGGACAGCCTTGGAGAGCATGAACGGGCCGTGGACGTTGACCGCGAAGGCGCGCATCCAGCGGCTCGCCGGGTAGTCCACGATGGGGATGTAGTAATTGAGGGCCGCGTTATTCACGAGGATGTCGACGGAGCCGAAGGCGGCCTCTGCCTGCTCGACGAGCCGGTTGCAGTCGTCCTCGGAAGACACGTCGGCGGTGACCGCGACGGCCTCGCCGCCGGCCTCCTTGATGCGCTCGACGGTGCGCTCCAGGGAGCCCTCGAGCTGGTGGTCACCCTCCTTGAGGGTGCGGGCGGCGCAGACCACCTTCGCGCCTTCGGCGGCGAACAGTTCTGCAATCGCCTGCCCGATACCTCGGCTTGCGCCGGTCACCAGGGCGACCTTGCCATCCAACTTGCCCATGTTGGCCCCTCTCGAACCTACCGACGACGTGTGCCGGGTGCTGCCGCGGGAGTGTAGGCCCGTCTGCTGGGTGATGCATCCCGGCCCGGATGGCAATAGAAAGGCCCCCGTCGCCGGGGGCCTTCTCGTTCAAGTTTGGCTGGGGATCAGGGACTCGAACCCCGACTGGCGGAACCAGAATCCGCTGTCCTACCATTAGACGAATCCCCAGCGGAACGTCTTGAAGTTTAGCGCACGATCCGGCGTTGAGTGAACCCCCCGCGCTCCGCCCCGCGTGTCTACCCTGAGACTCAGCCCGCCGCCACGCTCGACAGCGTCTCCGAGGCGGCTCGCAGGCGCTCCGCGCAGGCCTCCTGGCCCACGATCTCCATGCTCTCGAAGAGCGGCGGGGAGATGCGCCGTCCGGTGACCGCGATCCGCACGAGGGTGAACAGGTCGCCTGCCTTCACGTCGAGTTCGTCGCAGAGCGTCCGCATCCGCTCCTCGAGCGGTGCAGCCTCGAACGGGTCGAGGGCATCGACGACGTCGGCGGAGCGCGCGAGGGCGGTCGCAGCGTCGGCCGGACGGTCCTTCCACTTCTTCTGGAGGAACTCCTCGACCGGAGGTGTCGGGATCTCCGGCTCCCAGAAGAAGTCGATCAGCGGCGTTGCCTCCGCGAGCGTCTGGATGCGCTCCTGGATGAGCGGCGTCACGGCTTCCACGAGCGCACGGTCGAGGGGGCGCGGCACCTCGGGCGGGAGCTCCACCTCGAGGCGTCGGGCGATCAGCTCGGCGAGTTCGGAGAGGGGCGTCTGGCGGATGTAGACGCCGTTGAGCCAGGTCAACTTCTCCATGTCGAAGACAGCGGGGTTCAGACCGAGGTCCTCGATCTCGAAGACCTCGATCAGTCGTTCACGGCTCAGCACCGTCTCGTCGCCGTAGCCCCAGCCGGTGATGCAGAGGAAATTGAACACCGCCTCGGGCAGGAACCCGTCCTCCGCGTACTCCAGCATCGACTTCGCGCCGTGGCGCTTCGAGAGCTTCCCCCCGCCGGGCGCGAGGATGATCGAGGTGTGCACGAACACCGGGCGCTCGTAGCCCAGGGCATCGAAGAGCAGCGCGTGGCGAGGCATCGAGGGGATCCACTCGTCGCCGCGCGTGACGTGGGTGATCTCCATCGCGTGGTCGTCCACCACGTGGGCCAGGTGGTACGTGGGGAAGCGGTCCGTCTTCAGGATCACGAAGTCGTCGAGGGTGGAGTTCTCGACCTCGATCGGCCCGCGAAGCAGGTCGACGGCGACCGTGACGCCCTCGTCGGGGACGGCGAAGCGCACGACGTGAGGCTCGCGCTGGGCGCGCTCCGCGGCCTCCTCGCGCGGGATCACACGGCACTTGCCTTCGTAGCCGGGGGGGCGCTTCTCGGCGCGCTGTCGCTCGCGGAGGGCATTGAGCTCCTCGGCGGTGCAGAAGCAGGGGTAGGCGTTGCCGTCCGTGAGAAGGCGGTCGACTGCTTCGTGGTAGAGCGGGAGGCGCTCCGACTGCACGTACGGGCCGAACGGGCCGCCGATGTCCGGCCCCTCGTCCCAGTCGACGCCGAGCCACTCGAGCGAGCCAAGGATGCGGTCCACGGAGCCCTCAACCTTGCGGGCCTGGTCGGTGTCCTCGATGCGTACGAGGAACTGGCCTCCGGTGTGGCGCGCGTGAAGCCACGCCCAGACGGCGGTGCGAATGTTCCCCACGTGCGGGTCGCCCGTTGGGCTGGGGGCGTAGCGGACGCGCGCCGGCCGAGGTGTTCCTGCGGTCTGGCCATCCGTCATACGGGTGCTCCGATCTCTCCGACATCAGGATGGGCTGCCACGCCGTGCTCCGCCCTCAGGCTACGGATGGCCTCGCAGAGGTCGTCTGGCACCGGGGCGCGGAAGACGCGGAACTGGCCGTTCGAGACGAGCGTGAAGCCGAGGCGCCACGCGTGCAGTGCCTGCCGCCCGATCCTCGCCGACTCCTGGCCGTACTGGTAGTCGCCGAGGATGGGGTGACCGACCGCGAGCATGTGGACGCGGATCTGGTGCGTGCGGCCGGTGAAGATGCGCACCTCGATGAGGGCGGCCTCCTCGCCGTACTGCTCCAGCACTCGGTACTGGCTGCGGGCGTACTGCCCGTCCTCCACGACGGCGCGCCGCCGAGGATCGTTCGGGTCGGCGGCGAGCGGCGCTTCGATGATGCCCTCGACCGGGTCGGGGCGGCCCTCGACGATCGCGAGGTAGTACTTCTCGGTCTCGCGGTTGCGCCACTGGTCCTTGAGGACGAGCTGCGACTCGACGGTCTTCGCAAGGGCGATGACGCCCGAGGTGTCCCGATCGAGCCGGTGCACGATGCCCCCGCGCTCGGTGTCGTCGATTTCGCCGACCTCGGGGTAGCGCGCGCGGACGGCGTTGATGAGCGTCGCGCCCTGCACGCCCTCGCGTGGATGCACGACGAGGCCCGGCTGCTTGTTCAGGACGAGCGTCTCTTCGTCCTCGTAGATGACGTCGAGGGGGATCTCCGCAGCCGCGAGGTCGTCCGACCCGACCGTGGGCTCCTCGACGCGGATGATCGCGCCGGGGGAGACGTTCACGCCGGGCTTGAGGACGGGCTGGCCGTCCACCGTGACGCTGCCAGCCTCGATCAGGCGGCGCGCCTGCGCGCGGGAGAGCGCCGGGATCTGCTCGATGACGGCCCGGTCGAGGCGCGCGTCCCCGTGGGAGGTGAAGTCGGTGACCTGGGTCACGTTCGTGCCTCCTCGGTGTGCTCTCGATGATCGCCGTGCTCGGCGCGACGATCATCGGCGGATGCGGGCTCCTCGGACGGGCCGAAGAACGAGAGGATCGCGATGAGCGCGACTCCGAGGACGATGGCGGAGTCGGCGATGTTGAACGA
>Ga0209024_1002435_pt1 | contig 10773 bp, 10 predicted proteins | sample AutmiccommunBRH5_FD_187380 | JGI IMG/M metagenome (GOLD analysis project Ga0209024, IMG submission 187380) | Deep subsurface microbial communities from Mt. Terri, Switzerland - Autotrophic microbial communities BRH/5 (SPAdes) (version 2) | ecosystem: Environmental > Aquatic > Deep subsurface >...
TGCCGCCGCCGTGGAGCGGGCCGGCCGAAGTCCGGACGTTCGAAGACCGGACGCTCGTGCTCGGAGCGCTCGATGCGCGGCCGTCCGAGATCCTCGAATGGTTCGCTCGGTGCGCGTGGTTCGACGGGCCGATCGGGCCGGTCTGCGTCGTGGCCCTGATCGGGGTTGGTCATGGCCGTGATCGTCCGTCGGGCAGCGTCGCGGGTCAATGATGGGTGTCGGCGCCTCGCTATCGGCGCGGGCGTAGGATCGGCGCGAACAGGATTCATCTGCGCCACTCCGGGCACCTCGGAGGGTCGGCGACGGATGGAGCGAGGGGGCTGAGATGGGCAACATGGGCGAAGGGTTCGCGGAAGTCGAGGCGTTCATCGCGGACGCGCACAAGATCCTCGAAGAGCACGGCGGACCGACCGTCCCCGCCTTCGAGGCGATCGGCGAGCGGATGAAGCCGCTCGTGAAGCGCAACGACCTCGAGGACCTGCGTGATGGCTCGCCGCTGCCGGGGAACTGGATCTACAGCGAGCCGGACGGCCTCACGCTGATGCTCTCGACGTTCCCGACGACGACGGCGGTGCACACGCACGGCGCATGGGGCGTGATGGTGGGCTACCGGGGCACCGAGCACTACCGCCAGTGGGTGCGCGAGGACGACGGGCAGACGCCCGGCAAGGCGACGCTCCGCCTGCTCCGCGACATCGAGGTGAAGCCCGGTGACGCCGGTTGGTGGTATCCGCCGCCGAGCGACATCCACCAGCAGGTGCCCGACGAAGGCGGCGTGCTCGAACTGATCCTGATGGGGAACCCGCCCTCCGAGCAGCGCCTCTACTTCGACGTCGAGGCCGGCACGTACGAGGAGAGCACGCCCTCGCAGCGCCACTACTCGCGCTAGCTGTCGGCGGTTGGCGCACCGCATCGAGGCGCGCATCACCGTCCTGTTTGCATGCAGGCGGGATACTTCACGCCATACGTAATGTGCACCCATCCGTCAGGAGGGCGACGTGGAGTACCGCGACCTGATCCGAGCCGACGAGGACGGCGTGACGACGGTCACGCTCAACCGTCCCGATGTCCTGAACGCGATCAGTCCCAACCTCGTCCATGAACTTCTCCATGTGGTCGAGTCGACGGCGAACGACGACGCGACGAAGGTGCTCGTGATCACCGGGACGGGGCGAGGGTTCTCCGCGGGCGCCGACCTCGCCGCCAGCGTGCACGAGCGCGAGGCGGACAAGGACTACGACCAGCGCGACGGCTACCGGCGGATGATCCAGGGACCGATCGGCCACTGGGGCGTCCTCTACTCGGCGCTCGGGCACTACCCGAAGCCGATGATCGCGGCAGTGAACGGCGTGTCAGCGGGCGCTGGACTCTCGCTCGCTCTCGCGGCGGACATGCGCATCGCCTCAACGCAGGCGCGCTTCATCGCGGTGTTCGCCCGGCGCGGGATTGTGCCGGACACTGGGAGCACCTGGCACCTCACGCAGTACATCGGGCGGGCGCGCGCCATCGAGATGATGCTGACCGGCGACGAGGTGGACGCGCAGACGGCGCTCGCATGGGGGTTGGCGAACCGTGTCGTGGAGCATGACGCGCTGATCGAGGAGACGATGGCGCTCGCGCGCCGGTTGGCCTCGGGCCCCTCCGTGATGCTGGAGATCACGAAGCGCATCGTCAACGACATTACCCGCGAGGGCCTCGACCGGCAGTTGCAGAACGAGGCGTGGGCCGGGACGCGCGTCGCACTGTCACAGGATTCCGGCGAGGGCTCCCGCGCCTTCCTCGAAGGTCGCGCACCGAACTGGAGCGGCCGCTAGGCGCCCGGGCCTGCGGCGCACTTACGCGCCGGTGTCCTCGATCTCAAGCAGTCGGATGCGCTCCGGGTGGATCGCGGCATGCTCGATGCCGTAGCGGTCTTCGAGGAGGTGCACGGCCTCGTGGACGACATCGAACGGGTCGCGTCGGTGGACCTCGACGTGCGCGGTGAAGACGACGAAGCCGCTGGTGACGGTCCAGACGTGAATGTCGTGGACGGCGTGGACGCCCGCGATGCCTCGGAGGTCGCGTTCGACCTCGGCGAGGTCGAGGCCGGGCGGCGTGCGTTGCATGAGGATGGCGACGGTGTCGTTCAGCAGCCGCCACGCGCCGAGGCAGACGAGCGCGACGATGACGAGCGAGAGCGCCGGGTCGGCGCGGTCCCAGCCGGTCGTGAAGCCGAGTACCCCGGCGGTCACCGCCGCGATCGACCCGCCGAGGTCGCTCAGGACATGGAGCCGCGCCGCACGGACGTTCACCGACTCTGACCCGTGCAGCAGCACCAGCGCGACGGCATTCGAGGCAAGCCCGGCGACCGCGATGACCAGCAGCGTCCCGAACTCGACCTCGGACGGTTCGCGAAGCCGCTCAATCGCGTGCCATCCGACGAGGGCGGCGATGCCGAAGAGCAGCAGCCCGTTCACGCTTGCGGCGAGCACCTCGACGCGGTGGTAGCCGTAGGTCAGGCGCTGCGTGTGGGGGCGACTCGAGAGCCACACGGCGCCGAGGGCGAGCGCGAGGGCCGTGGCATCCGTCACGACGTGCCCGGCGTCCGCGAGAAGGGCGAGCGAGCCGCTGATGATGCCGCCGGTGACCTCGACGGCCGCGGTGGTCAACGCGAGCGCGAGGGCGATCGCCAGCCGTCGCCGATCGCTGGTGTGCTGGTGGCCGTGGACATCGGGGTTGGCGGGGTCGGCGCGCGCGTGGGCCATGTGCGGAGCGTAGGCCCCGGCGCTGCGAGGTGCTGAGACTGGGTTTCGCTGGGGGCGGACTTAGGGCGGGAGGCGGGAGGAGGGGGAGAGGACTCCCGCCTCCCCAACCCTCCCCCCGCGAGGGGGGAGGGGGCCGGAGTCGGAGGGCGAGACTCTGGCCGGGGAAGGGGCCGTTCCGCTAGCGCGGGCGGATGTTGGCGTTGAAGTGGAAGACGTTCTCCGGGTCGTACTTCGCCTTCACCTCGGCCAGCCGCTGCATGATCCCGCGGTACGCCTCCGGGGTGCGCTCGTCGATGTCATCCTGCAGGAAGTTCACGTACACACCGTGCGAGGCCGACGCGAGCGGCTTCCACGCCTGCTCCGTCCACTCGCGGTGGGCGACGCCGTCGTCCTCCGGGTCCATCCAGATGCCGATCACCGACACCATCAGATCCGCGTCGCGGTGCACGAATGCCGTCTCGCCCACCGGCACCTGGGCCATCGCGCCGCCGAGGCCGCGCAACTGAATCATGTTGAACGGCGACGTCGAGACCTGCATGGCGGCGACCATTGAGTCGAGTTGCTCATCCGTCAGTGCGTTCGAGAACATCGAGCGGACCACCGCTCCGTGGCGATTCGTCGCCTCGGCGGTGTAGGCGAACATCGCCGCGTAGGGGATGGCGTCGATCGTACCCGCGATCGGCGTTGCGAGGGCGCGGAGGGGCTCAAGTGCCGCGTCGAGGTCCTCCTGCGCGCCGGTCCAGGTCGCGCCGATGAGCACGACCGGCTGACCGACGTACTGCTCAGGAATGAACGGCGCTGGCGGCGCCGCCATCATGAAGGCGATCGTCGAGAGATCGTTCGGCGCCTTCGGCGTGTACTCGACGTACCTGCGGAGCACCTCGCGCGTCGCGGGAAGCACCAGGGCGCCGCCGAAGATGTTGCCGCTCGGGGCGAGCTGGAACGTGAACTCCGTGACGATGCCGAAGTTGCTGCCGCCGCCGCGGATCGCCCAGAACAGGTCAGGGTGCTCATCGGCGGACGCACGGACGACCTCGCCGTCCGCGGTCACGACGGTGGCCGCGAGTAGGTTGTCGATCGTCAGGCCGTACTTGCGGACCATCCAGCCGATGCCGCCGCCGACGGTCAGTCCGCCGATGCCCACGGAACCGGTGTCGCCGGTCGACAGGCTCAGGCCGTATTGCCCGGCGGGGCCGGCGAGGTGGTCCGAGGTGACGCCCGGCTGCACGGATGCCACGCGCAGAATCGGGTCAATCGTGATGCCCTTCATCCCACCGAGGTCGATGACGATCGCGTTGTCCTGAACTGAGTGGCCCATGACGGCGTGACCGCCGGAGCGGGGGACGAACTCGATGCCTCGTTCGCGGGCAAATCGGACGCTGAACGCGACGTCCGGGGTGCCCTCGCAGCGGACGATGGCGGCCGGGCGGCGGTCGATCGCGAGGCTGACGATCTGTCGAGCAGTGTCGTAGTCCGGATCGTTCGGGGTGACGACGGTGCCGGTGACACCGGCGCGAAGCGCTGCGAGCGCTTCCGGGTCGAGCTGGTTGATGCGAGCCGCGATGCTGGTCATGTCGGAATCCTCCCTGCGGGTACCTCCTGGGTACCCCTCGTTTGATGTAGGAGAAGAATCCGACGAATCGAGCCTGCCCGTTCCTACAGGCTTCCTAAGCGACCTTCACTGTTCCCTAAGTTCATCGGATAAGATTCCTAACCGAGCCTGACGGGCGCGCTTACCCTCTCGTGATCAGCCGAGCGACCTCATGTTCTCTATCGATGACGAGCTCCACGAGTTCTGCGAGTCTGGCGTGGCCGTGCTCATCGGGTGGGTCGACGCGACAGGGCATCCCCGCGTGAGTTACGCGTGGGGGCCGCGCGTCCATCCTGATGCGCGCACCGTCTCCGTGTACGTCGAGCGGGAACGCTGCACCTCACTGGTCGAGGTGGCCGCAACGCGGCCGCAGATCGCCGTCACCTTCACCGAGCCCGTCTCAGCGCGCTCGATCCAGATGAAGGGGCCGCTGCTCGACACGGGCGAGCCCACCGAGGCGGAGCGCGCGTGGGTCACGCGGCAGCGGGATGCGATGACCGTGAGTACGTCACTGATCGGCGATCCGCCGCACATCATCCGCAACCTCTGGATGGACGACGTGATCCGCATCGACTTCGAGGTCGAGCGCGCCTTCGACCAGACGCCGGGGCCGAATGCTGGACGGCCGCTGGTGGCTGGAGGTGTCGCATGACGACGGCCTTCGCCCCGCTCGAAGTCTCGCTGGACTCGATCCCATCATGCTTCGAGGGTGTCGTCCCATCCGCGATCTGCACGGTCGGCGAGGATGGCGCGCCCAACGTCACATACCTCTCGATCGTGCACCGCGTCGACGAGCGCCACGTGGCGCTTTCGCGGCAGTTCTTCAAGAAGACCGACGAGAATACCCAGCGCAACCCCCTCGCACAGGTCGAGGTGGTCGAGGTCGCGACTGGACGCATGTTCACCCTTGACCTGAAGTACGAGCGCACCGAGACCGAGGGGCCGCTGTTCGAGCGGATGCGGACGCATCTTGACGCGGTCGCGCTGCACAGCGGTATGGCGAACGTGTTCGCGCTCAAGGGCGTGGACATCTGCGAGGTGACCCAGTGTTCGCTGGTGCCTGGGAAGCCGCCGGTGAGCGGTACGGGCGACCCCGCAGCCCCAGTCAGCCTCGCGCAGTTGGAGGCTGTCTCGCAGCGCATCGCCGCAGCTGACGATCTCGAGGATCTGCTCCACGTCTTCCTCGAGGCCTGTCGTGACCTCGTCGGGTGCGAGCACGCGTTCGTGATGCTCGCCGACGAGCGCCACGAGCAGCTCTACACCGTGGCGAGCGTGGGATACGGCGACTCGGGGACGGGCTCGGAGATTGCACTTGGCGAGGGACTGATCGGCCTCGCGGCGGCGCGCCGGCAGTCGGTGCGTGTGACGCACATGACGAGGGAACTGAGGTACGCGCAGGCGACGAGGCTGCCGGCCACAGCCGCGGACGAGGACGAGATCCCGCTGCCGGCGCTCGCGGCGACGCAGAGCCAGCTCGTCACGCCGATGCTGTCGCGCCACCAGCTCGTCGGCGTCGTGGTCCTCGAGAGCGAGCGCATCGGCGCGTTCCAGTCGGCGGACGAGTGCCTCGTGGGGATCATCGCCAGCCAGGTCGCGAGCGCGATGACGCTGCTCGTCTCCAGTCACGAGAGCGCCGGTGAGGCCGAGGTCACGAGCGACGCCCTCGACGCGGGGCCGATCGCCGCGCCCGTCGTCGTGAAGTACTACCCGGAGGACGAGAGCGTCTTCCTGGACAACGAGTACCTGATCAAGGGCGTCGCCGGTGGCATCCTGTGGCGGCTGCTCCGCCACTACGTGGACGAAGGCCGCGAGGAGTTCAGCAACCGCGAGCTGCGGTTGGACACCTCGCTCGCACTGCCGGACATCAAAGACAACCTGGAGGCACGCCTCATCCTCCTGCGGAAGCGCCTGGAGGAGCGGTGCGACTACCTGCGGATTGAGAAGGTGGCGCGCGGCCGCTTCCGCCTCGACGTGTCCCGCCCGATCTCGCTGGTCTCCTCGGAGGAATCCGACGCCGCCTCGCACTGATCTCGCCGTAGCTCGCCCACGCATGCGCCTATACTCGGACGCGATCCCGCTCGGAGGCCGTCGTATCGCCCGCTCCCGTCCCCGATCGACCGATGCACCCGATCCGTCCGAGGAGCACGCCGCGGCTCGCGATGAGCAGTTGGCGCGCGCCGCGCTGACGGATCGCAGCGCGTTCTCCGCGCTCTACGAGGCCCACGCTCCGCGGGTCTATCGCTACCTGTTGTCGCGCACCTCGGACCCCTCGGAGGCCGAGGAGTTGACGTCGCGCACGTTCCTGAACGCGCTGACGCGCCTGCAGCAGTTCCGCGGGCGTGGGGCGAAGTTCCAGTCGTGGGTGATGAGCATCGCTCACAATCTCCTGCTGAATTGGTACCGCGACCGCGGGCGCCGGCCGCCGACCGAGGGGCTGGAGGCCGCCGCGACCGTGCCCGCCTCGATCCCGGGACCAGAGGCGAGCCTGGTTGAGAACGAGCGGATTGATGTGGTCAGGCGTGCTATCGCGCTCCTGCCTCCCGAGCGGCAGGAACTGATCGCGCTGAAGTACGTAGACGGCAGAACGAACGCCGAGATCGGACGTATGATGGGGCGGAGTGAGGGCGCGGTGAAGGCGCTCCACCATCGCACTCTCCGCGAGCTGCAAGAGCGGCTGGCCGAGGTTCAGGACGATCCGACCCCTTCGCCGCCACCGGCTGGGACACGTCGAGGAGCTTCCCGCAAGGTCGCGGGACGGCAGCGGAAGGGCCAGGCATGACGCACCGCGCACGCATCGTGGGGGTGGGCCGCTACGTGCCCGAGCGCGTCATGACCAACGACGACCTCACTGCCTTCGTCGACACCTCTGACGACTGGATCGTGGAGCGGACGGGCATCCGCGCCCGGCGCATCGCGTCCGAGACCGAGACCACGAGCTCCCTCGCGATCGAGGCAGCGCGGCGCGCCCTCGCCTCCGCCGGCGTCGACGCCAGCGAAGTTGACCTCATCATCACCGGCACCTGCACGCCGGACGGGATGTTCCCGGCCGTGTCGACGCTCGTGCAGCACGGCATCGGTGCCCGCGACGCGGCGACGTTCGATGTGAACGCGGCCTGCACCGGATTCCTCACCGCCCTGAGCACGGCGCGTCAGTTCATCGCCACCGGGCAGTCTCGTCGCGCCCTCGTCATCGGCGCGGAGACGATGTCGCGAATCATGGACTGGAGCGACCGCACGACGTGCGTGCTCTTTGGCGATGGCGCCGGCGCGGTGCTGCTGGAAGCAACACCCGAGGGCGAACCGGGCAGCACGGACTCGCTGGTCCTGCACTCAGACGGGAGCCAGGCGGGGCTGCTCTACGCCACGGGGCCGTGTGGCCCCGGCGAGGCACTCTCTCGTGAAGCACACCTGATCATGAACGGCGCCGCCGTCTTCAAGCATGCGGTCACCGCCATGGCGGAAGCCTCGCTCGAGGTCCTCGGACAGGCCGGGCTGACCGCCGCGGACGTTGACCTCGTGGTGCCGCACCAGGCGAACCGCCGCATCATCACCGCGATGGCTGACCGCCTGGGACTGCCGACCGAGAAGGTTTACATGAACCTCGAGCGGTACGGGAACACCTCGTCCGCCACGATTCCGATCGCGCTCGCCGAGGCGACGGCGGAGGGCCGGCTGAAGGCCGGCGACCGCGTCCTGCTGACCGCCTTTGGCGGCGGCCTCACCTGGGGCGCGATGACCCTCGAGTGGGCCGGCGTGCGGGAGCCCTCGGCGGCTGTCGCCGCGGCTGCGGTCGCGTCCGAGTAGGACACGCCTCTCCTCGAACGTTGGGGTGCGGGCCTTTAGAATCGAGTCCTTCCCAGGTTCGGAGGCTCGATGGATCTCACGTGGCTCGGTGGCGCAGCGACGCGGATGCGGACCCGCACGGCCGCCGTCGTGATGGACCCCTACGACAAGTCCGAGGGCGGCACGCTGGGCCGTCCTGACGCGCACATCGTCACCGTGAGTCACGACGACCCGCGCCGGAACGGCGTGAGCCAGGTGGCGCCCGCCGAGGGCGACCCGATGGTGCTCACCGGCCCGGGCGAGTACGAGATCCGTGGCGTGATCATCGAGGCCGTGCGTTCCACCCTGATAGGCGAGGGCGACCCCGTCGCCCTCCGCAGCACGCTCTGGCTCTACGAGGCCGAAGACATCCGCGTCGCGCACCTCGGCGGGATGGGCGCTGCTCCCACCGGGGCCGCGATGGACATCCTCTCGATGGCGGATGTCGTGTTCGTGCCGATCGGGATGCCGGACGCGCTCCAGGGAGCCGATGCCGCGAAGGCCGTCCGCGCCATGGCCCCCTCGATCGTCATCCCCATCGGCTACGACCCGGCCGACGAGGCAGTCCTCAAGACCTTCGTGTCGGCGATGGCCGCGACCGCAGAGCCTCCGGTCTCGCGGTTCACGTTCACGAAGCGCGATGTCAGCGACGACGCCAAGCGCGTCGTACTCCTCGAGGCTCGCGGCTAGCCCAATCTCCCGATTCCACGCCCGGTACATGCAGAGAGGCGCCCTCAGGGGCGCCTCTCTTGTTCGTGTCCGTGACGCCCTCGTCGAGGGCTCCCGCTGCTGGCGCTGCTACGGCAGGAAGTTCAGCGGGTCCTGGTAGACCCCGTTGCGGCGGAGCTCGAAGTGGACGTGCGGGCCAGTGGTGCGGCCGGTCATGCCGATGTAGCCGATGACGTCGCCCGCGTTCACCCAGTCCCCGGATGCATAGTTGAAGCCGGAGAGGTGCGCGTACAGCGTCTCGTAGCCGTTCCCGTGGTCAATGATGATGTGGTAGCCGTACGAACAGCACGGGTTACCTCCAACGAACGTGACCTGTCCGGCGCTGGCGGCGTACACCGCCGTCCCCACGCTGGCCGCGACGTCGATCCCGAGCGGGTGCGCGGGGCCGTACGGCGAGCTCAGCAGGCCGAGGGCCGGCCACGTCCAGCCACCGTCTGACGGTGCGGGGCCGATGTCCGAGCCGGGGCGCGTCGGCGGCGGAGCCACTGGGACGACCTTCTTGCCGCCGGGCACGAGGATCAGCGAGCCGGCGGTGATGTTGTTCGGGTCACCCGCCAGGCCGTTCGCGCGGAACTCCACGATGTCGCGCCAGTCCGCCTCGTACTTGTCGGCGATCTCGGTCACGGTCTGGTTGACCAGCACGGAGTGGACGATGCCCTCGACGGAGGGGATCTGCAGGATCAGGCCGGGGTAGATCGCGTTGGTGCTCTCCACGTCGACGTTGTTCCACTTGATGTAGTCCACGCCAATGCCGAACCGATCCGCGATCGCGGTCAGGGTGTCGCCGGACTGGACTTCGTACTCCCAGAAGATCGGGATCTTCTCGTTGGTGTCGCCGCCATCGACGCTGGCCTGGGTCTGCGACGAGCCGTCCTGCTGCGCCTCGATGGCCGCGCGGGTGAGCTGCGTGGTGTCCTGGACGTTGGGCTTCGCGTCGATGGAGGTGGGTGGTGAGACGACGGTGAGGGGGACCGGGCCGGAGGTGAGGGACTCGGCGCCGGCGGTGGGGACCGCGGCTGCCAGGCCGGGGAGCGTGAAGCGCTGAGCGTTCAGCACGGGGTTCGTCGGGAAGTCCGTGACCTGCACGGGGAACAAGCCCACGAAGACGATGACGCCCAGCAGGCCAGTGATGATCGAGAAGTTGACGGATGAGCGGAAGCGACGCGGGAACTGGTCCGCGTGCACACGTGCGCGCAGCAGCCTACGGCTGCGGCGCGGTGACCGCTGCGGGGTCAGGGTTCCGTGGATTGTGCGTCTCCCCTCCGCCCGCATGCCCCGCCCAGGGCTCACGGCCGTCAGCGCACTCCTAGCCCGACGCCGCGATCGACGCGACTTCGTCAGGCGGACCGACAAACGGAGCACGACTTCGTTGCTCCGAGTCAGAAGTAGGAGAAGCGTAGCTTGTGGCCGGTGGCACAAACAACGTCACAACATTTCATTTCCGCACGATCGTGCGGATCACCTTCGACGCTGATCTTTGTCACTCCATGAGCTGATTGTCGGCAGGCGGCGGGATTTGGCCATCCCAGATAGCAGCGCACAACAAACAGGGCGCTCCCCATATGGGGAGCGCCCTGCGGTGAGTCCGGATCGAGAACCGGCGAGCCGAAGTCCTAGATCACGTCCGTCTTAAGCGTCGCCAGGAACTCCGCGTTGGTCTTCGTCTTCGCAAGTCGCTCGAGGATGCGGTCGGTCGCGTCGCCACTGTCCTCTTCGAGCATGGAGGCCATGCGTCGAAGGAGGTAGATCTGACGCAGCTCGTCTTCCTCGAAGAGCAGGTCCTCGCGGCGGGTGGACGACCCGAGGAGGTCCATGGCCGGGTAGACGCGCTTCTCGGCGAGGCGACGGGAGAGCCGGAGCTCCATGTTCCCGGTGCCCTTGAACTCC
>Ga0209024_1002436_pt1 | contig 10768 bp, 9 predicted proteins | sample AutmiccommunBRH5_FD_187380 | JGI IMG/M metagenome (GOLD analysis project Ga0209024, IMG submission 187380) | Deep subsurface microbial communities from Mt. Terri, Switzerland - Autotrophic microbial communities BRH/5 (SPAdes) (version 2) | ecosystem: Environmental > Aquatic > Deep subsurface >...
CAACAGATGAGGTGGGGGAGTTATTTTTGTCAAATATTAAACTACATTTACGATCAGACGTGCCATTGGGTGTGACACTTTCTGGAGGGATTGATTCATCTGCCGTAGCTTGTGCAATGCGCTACATTGAGCCGGAACTGCCTATTCATACATTTAGTTTCATTGCCGCCAACTCACCTGTTTCTGAGGAGAAATGGGTTGATCAAGTTAATCATCAAATCAATGCAATTTCGCACAAAGTAATTGTTAATGAGCATAATTTGGCAGCAGATATAGATGACATGATTAAGGCACAAGGTGAGCCCTTTGGAAGTACCAGTATTTATGCCCAGTATTGTGTATTTAAATTAGTAAAAGAACATGGCATAAAAGTTACTCTTGATGGTCAGGGGGCTGATGAGCTACTCGCGGGCTATCAAGGTTATCCTTCACAGCGCCTATCAAGTTTATTAGAGCAACATAAATTATTTCAGGCACTCAAATTCATTAATCAATGGCGAAAATGGCCTGGCAGGGGGGTTAAGCGAGCCATGCTCCATGCTGGTCAATCCATGATGCCCGCAGTATTGCAGCAGTTAGTTTATCAATTTCAGGAAATTAATAAAATGCCGTCCTGGCTTGATGAGAGTTATCTTAATTCTGCCCAGATAAACTCTACAGGACTAAATTTCAAAAAATTGAACCGAAATTGTGGCCGACGAGTGATAGAGCGTCTTAGCTATTCTCTACAACAGAAGGGACTGCCAGAATTATTACGACATGGCGATAGAAATTCCATGCGATTTTCCATTGAAAGTCGCGTTCCATTTCTAACAATCCCTATGGCCGAACGCTTATTATCTTTGCCCGAGCACTATTTAATTTCAAATACGGGTGAAACCAAATCCGTGTTCCGAGCAGCTATGAGAGGTATTGTTCCAGATGTGATTTTGGACCGCCGAGATAAAATAGGTTTTTCAACGCCTGAGAAAGAATGGTTGTTATCTATGGAGCCAATAACTAGAAACTGGCTTCAAGAAGGAAGTCAAATACCTTTTTTAAAAACAAAGCCACTATTAGAGCAGTTTGATAACATTATGTCAGGGAAGGCTACATTTAGTTGGCAAGTATGGCGATGGATCAATTTTGTGCGATGGTATCAGCAGGTAATTTAGTGTGATAATAAATTGACCATATCGGTGAGACAACGCTCCTTTACTATTTAGATATTGTCTAATTTATTGGAACACTGTGCGACATTGCGCCTGATTACAGGTTGCTTATAGAGAAAGTGGGGTGGTAATTAAGCTATCAGTTTCAATTTTTATCTAGGCGGTATATATTTTTTAAGGAGTTAAGGATGTGACCGATTCATGCAGTTACGATATTAATTTAAGCCGGAATTTCTGATATCTCTCTTTAATTCTTTAAAATCAATACTTCACATGATATTATTCTGTGAAAATTTAGTGTTATCCTGGAGATATACTTGCATGAAACTCAGTCACTTGGAGCGCCTTGAAGGAGAAAGTATTCATATCATGCGAGAAGTTGTAGCCGAAGTAGATAATCCGGTGATGCTGTATTCTATTGGAAAAGATAGCTCTGTAATGTTACATTTGGCAATAAAAGCTTTTTATCCTGCGAAACTACCGTTTCCATTATTGCACATTGACACGACTTGGAAATTTAGTGAAATGATCCAGTTTCGTGATCAAACAGCTGCTAAGCTAGGTTTGAAATTGCTTGTATATTCGAATGAAGAAGGCTTGAAGGAAGGTATTAATCCATTCGATCATGGCTCATCAATCTATACGGATGTAATGAAAACTGCTGCACTCAAACAAGCTTTGGAAAAATACAGCTTTGATGCTGCCTTTGGTGGAGCACGTCGTGATGAAGAGAAATCACGCGCAAAAGAGCGTATTTTTTCTATACGTAGTAAAAATCATTGCTGGGATCCTAAAAACCAGAGGCCTGAACTTTGGAGCATATATAACACTCATAAACAAAAGGATGAAAGTTTACGTATATTTCCCTTATCGAATTGGACTGAACTAGACATATGGCAATATATCTATAAGGAAAATATAAACATCGTGCCACTATATTATGCTGCAAAGCGTCCTACAGTAAAAAGAAATGGAACACTTATAATGCTAGATGACGACCGCTTACCTTTAGAAGCTGGTGAAAAGCCACTAATTCGACATGTTCGCTTTCGTACCCTCGGCTGTTATCCTCTGACTGGAGCCATTGAGTCCACAGCTGATACGTTACCCGCTATTATTCATGAAATGCTGCTAAGTACTACCTCTGAGCGTCAGGGGCGCATTATCGATTATGATAACAATGTATCGATGGAAAAGAAAAAGCAAGAAGGGTATTTCTAATGCAAGTAAGCCAACTGGCAATAAATGATTTTACAACATATCTCAATGCTCATGATAAAAAAGATTTATTGCGATTTATTACCTGTGGTTCCGTAGACGATGGAAAGTCCACTTTAATCGGTAGACTTTTATATGAATCACAATTAATTTATGATGATCAGCTCACAGCGCTCGCTAAGGATAGTAAAAAATTCGGCACAACGGGCGAAGAATTAGATTTTGCACTATTAGTTGATGGCTTGGCTTCTGAGCGTGAGCAAGGCATAACGATAGATGTTGCTTACCGTTTTTTTTCAACGGATAAAAGAAAATTCATTGTTGCTGATACCCCTGGGCATGAGCAATATACACGAAATATGGCAACAGGTGCCTCCACTGCAAGTCTTGCCATTGTCATAATTGATGCGAGAAAAGGAATCTTAACTCAGACACGCCGTCACAGTTTTATTGTTGCAATGCTTGGCATCAAAAATATTGTGCTTGCCATCAATAAAATGGATTTAGTAGATTATAATCAAATTATCTATGAGCAGATTAAAGCAGATTACATAGCTTTTGCCAGTGCCCTAGGGCTTATTAGCATCCAAGTTATTCCTATCTCTGCCCTCAAAGGGGATAATATCGTTACATTATCTTCTAACATGACCTGGTATCAAAATCCTACGTTAATAGGTTATCTGGAAAACATCAAGATTCAATCTACAAGCAATGCTGCTTTTAGAATGTCTGTGCAGTGGGTTAACCGACCAAACCTTGATTTCAGAGGCTTTACAGGTCGCATTTGTTCAGGTCAAGTCAAGCCTGGTGATTTAATTCGAGTATTACCAGGCAATCAGAAAGCAACCATTTCACGTCTTGTTGCCTATGAGGGAGATTTAAATCAAGCCATAGTAGGACAATCCATTACCTGTACACTAATTGAAGAATTAGACGTTTCACGAGGAAGCGTCTTTGTTAGTGCCAATGATCCATGTGAAGTAGCCGATCAGTTTGAAACAAGATTACTTTGGATGGTAGAAAAACCCATGGTATCTGGTCGTCAGTATCTTTTTAAAAGCAATAGTGTGAGTGCATTATGCACACTGAGCAAACCCAAACACCGCATTAATATTAATTCTATGGAGAAAATGGCAGCTAAAGAGTTAACTTTAAATGAAATTGGTGACTGCGATGTATCTCTTGACCGCCCTATTGCATTTGAGACTTATGAGAAAAATCGCGAGCTAGGTGGGTTTATTCTCATTGACCGCGTAACTCATAAAACAGTGGCAGCAGGATTTATTCACTTCGCTCTTAGGCGCTCCTCAAATGTGCATAAACAAGCCCTCTTAGTTCACCAAGAACAGCGTGCATTAATTAAGGAACAAAAACCTATTGTTCTTTGGTTTACTGGTTTGTCTGGATCCGGAAAATCCAGTATCGCCAACTTGGTTGAACTTAAATTAAATAGAATAGGAAAACACAGCATGCTACTGGATGGTGATAATATTCGCTATGGCCTGAACCGTGATTTAGACTTCACTGAGTCAGGTCGAGCAGAGAATATTCGCCGCATAGCAGAAGTTGCTAAATTAATGACAGATGCTGGGCTGATTACTTTAGTTTCCTTCATCTCTCCTTATAAAGCTGAGAGAGAAATGGCTAGGCAGCTCATTGGTGATAGACAATTTTTGGAAATTTATGTTCATACTACACTAGCAGCAGCCGAAGCGCGTGACGTAAAGGGTTTATATAAAAAAGCAAGAGCTGGAGAAATCATGAACTTTACTGGTATTGGAAGCCCTTATGAAGCTCCTGAAGAACCAGCGCTGAAAATTGAGACAGAAAACACAACATCTGAAGAAGCTGCAGATCTTGTTTTAGGCTTGCTCAGTAAACTGGGAATTATTGATTAACTTATGAAGTACGCATGCGAATAGATTACTAAATCAACCAGACTCAAAAATTAGGTGGAGTTGCATTTAATCATAGCGAAATGCTAATTGATATGATCCATCTAACAGCAGTCTATTATCACAAATTGAACGTGCAAGTTTATCTGCAGAAAATACACGGGATTTAAATTTTAAGTTAATTGTAAAACTCTGAATTTACTGACTTGAAATTTATTTTATTCAGGTTTTGTATATTGAGCAAACTAAATAGGTAATTTTAATAAGGCAGGGTTAAAAAATACTAACATAAGATTAGAGCGTTGATTATAGGTATGCATATGACAGAAAATCTAAAATATGATCCAACAACAATGATTTGGTTACTTTCAACTATTAATACCTTATCCATCACTGGATTGTTGTTTTGGTATAGCTATTATGGTCTGGATTTTACTGATGAAAGTTTCTATCTCATTTGGATGGCAAATCCGTTTGCTTATAATTTTTCACATTCACAGTTTGGCTTTCTCTACCATCCATTGTATCAATTAGTTCAGGGAGATATTGTCCTTTTACGAAAGGCCAATATTTTGCTTCTTTTTTTATTATCATTCTTTCTGACAAATATTCTTATAAAAAGTATTTATAAAAGTGAGTTATTACAAACAAAATATAGGTGGATTATTTCTGGCGGGATCGCGTCTACTTCTTTTGCCTTTTTTCAATTCTGGCTACCAACACCAAGTTATAACAGTTTGGCAATGCAAGCGCTGTTAATATCTGCATCTGGTTTTGTATTACTTGATAAGGAATGGAAAGTAACCAGTATTCTCGGTTGGTTTCTTCTTGGAATTGGAGGTTGGGCTTCCTTTATGGCAAAACCAACAACAGCAGCCACTTTAGGTATATGCTCTATAATGTATTTATTTATGGCAGATAAATACAGTATTCGTTGTTTGGCAATTTCGGTACTTACCGCCTTGGGATTATTTATCCTTACCGGACTATATATCGATGGCTCAATGATAAAATTTATAGAACGAATAAAAATGGGTGTCGAGATGTCACAAGTCTTAGGTGGGCACGATCTTATAAATTTATTTAGATTGGATAAATTCGAGTTAAACCAGAATGCAAAGTGGCTATTTGGAATTATCATAATGATTGTTTTTTGTTCAGTGTATTTTTTAAAGTCAAATATTAAATTTATTTATTATATTGGCATAGCGATATCTCTGACTATTCTAATAGTCAATTTAATAATTAGCCTTGGAATCGTGCATAAAAATATCAATCTTGGTGGTTTCCAAGGTCTACTATTATTTTCTATCCCGGCTGCTGCTTTTTTTACTGGTTTAGTTTTTTGTAAAGCTAACTATTTTTCTGCGACTAGCCGATATCATTGGGCTCTTATAGTTTGTTTTTTTATATTTCCTTACGTGTTTGCTTTTGGAACGGGTAATAACTATTGGTTTCAGGGTGGTTTGGTTGCCATTTTCTGGGTTCTTGGTAGCCTTATACTTATTTTCCCCGTTATTCAAAAATATAATAAACCAATATTACTATTACCTTTTGTATTGTTAGCTCAGCTAATTACTCTTATCATGCTTAATAACAGTTTTGAGTATCCTTATAGACAACCACAACCTCTAAGATTAAATGATTCAGAGGTAAAACTTAGCTTTTCGTCAACTCCATTGAAAATGAGCGAGCAAGACGTGCAATATATCAACAAACTTAATGAAATTGCAAGTAATAATCATTTCAGTTACGACACACCAATAATCGATCTAACTGGCTACTCACCAGGTATTATTTTCTTATTAGGTGCAAACAATATTGGTGCTCCTTGGATTCTTGGAGGATACTCTGGTAGTGATGATTATGCTGTTGCAGTATTAAATAATGTATCTTGTGAAATTCTAGCAAAAGCTTGGCTTTTGCTAGAACCCGAAGGTAAGATAAAAATTAGCTTACATATCCTGAAAAGTTTTGGGGCTAATCTCAGCCTTGATTTTGAAAGAGTCGATACCATTATCGCAGAGAAAGGCACTGGCGGTCTTGCATTGGGCAGATACCAGATTTTGCTGAAACCTGTTCGATCAATAGATAGAGCAAAATTCGTATGTTTAGCCACACGAGGAAAAAATAATATTAAATAATATTAATGTACCCCAAGAATTTATACAACTAGCTAATTGGTAAAAAAAATTAATACCCAAATATAATGTAACGAAGTATATAATATTATTAGAGAGTAAAACTAGATGACTATGTATAGTGTTGTAATACCTGTTTATAACAGTGAAAGTATTATTGAAGAAACAGTTCGTCAAGTACGTGAATTTTTTATGTTTAAAAAATTAAATTATGAAATTATTCTTGTTAATGATGGCAGTCATGATAGCAGTTGGGAAAAAATCTCGAAATTAGCATCATTATTTAAGGAAGTTATAGCATTAAATTTACTTAAAAATTATGGGCAGCATCATGCCAATCTCTGCGGTTTTAGAATCTCTATTGGTGAGTATATTATTACAATGGATGATGATTTACAAAACCCACCCACTGAAATCTATAAATTGATTGATACTGTTCAACAAGGGTATGATCTTGTAATTGGGCGATATGAAACTAAAATGCATTCGTTATTTCGTTGTATAGGCAGTAGTGTAGTCAATTGGCTAAATTGCAAGGTGTTTGGAGTAAAAGAAAGGTTGGTATTGACAAATTTTAGAATCATTAGACGTGATGTAATTGACCGTATTTGTAAAGAAAAATCAGTTGCTCCCTATATACCGGGATTAGTCCTGAAATATTCTAAAACCAGGCGTAATGTTATAGTTTCACACCAACCTCGGGCTGATGGAACGAGTGGTTATACTATTCGTAAGATTTTTCGGCTTGTAGGTAATATTCTATTTAATCATTCTACTCTTCCTCTTAGATATAGTGCTGTATTTGGATTCATTGCTTCCGCTATCAGTTTTTTTCTTGGTTTATTTTACTTTCTATCCGCCATAATTGGAGGAACTGCAATTATGGGGTGGGCTACACTCGTCGTTTTATTATCTTTTTTTAACGGAATAATTATCCTTTTGCTGAGCATTCTTGGAGAATATCTTATTCGGGTATTACGCGAAGTTAATAGTCAACAAAGTTATGAAGTTATTGAGATCGTTCGTAAATGAATAATCTATTCATTGTTGGAGCTCAACGCTCCGGCTCCACCTATCTTTATCATCTACTTAATGAACATCCACAAATTATAATGGCTCAACCAGTGCGGCCAGAGCCTAAATTTTTTCTTAAAGAGAATCTTTGCGCTAATGACATTGCAGTGTATGAAAAATATTATTTTTCTGAAAAATTTCCATGTACAGTATATCTTGGTGAAAAAAGCACTTCTTATATTGAATACAAATCTGTTGCGCAAAGGATTAAGCAATTTTATCCTAACGCTCGAATTTTGATGATTCTTCGCGATCCAGTATTGCGAGCATGGTCTAATTATCTTTTTAGTTTACAAAATGGCACCGAGTTATTATCATTTGACGATGCATTGCAAGCTGAACCTGAGCGACTACAAGACAGCTTATATACAAGCTCTGCTAATCCTTTCGCATATATAAAACGTGGTAACTATATCGATTATATTGATTTTTATCTAAAATATTTCTCTAGAGATCAATTATATATTATAATTTTTGAGGAATTTATAGGAAACATCCAATCTGTTCGTTTTTTGTATGATTGGTTGGGAGTTGATAAGCAATTTATACCACCATCCCTAGGCAAAATTTTTAATGAATCCAGTCAATACAAAAATATTTCCCCGGATACCTTTTATAAGCTTGTAGAACACTACGAGCAATCACTGAGAAACTTAGAACACTTTCTAGGTCGCTCAATTGAGTCTTGGCGGAATAATTGGAAATTACTATGATTTTTCACCCCTTCATTTTAGTAGCACTCACGGTGTTCTTGGGTTTAATGAGTGCGATCATATTAAAAGACACATGTGAAAAAAATCTATCATTGGAGATTATGTGTTTAATTTTTATAGTAGTTTTTTTTATTAACACCTTAAGGTTCTTAATTTGGGGATATATTCATAAACGTCATCCAGTGAGTTTAAGCTATCCTTATGGGAGTGTTTTTTTTCCATTAATATTGCTTATAGGCCATTTTCATTATGCTGAGCCATTAAGTATACAAAAGTTAGTAGCATCCATATTTATCATGTTAGGTGTTGCTATCTTAACCACGGAGGGAGATGATAATTTATGAGATTACTTCCTTTAGCTATAGCGATTATTTCCACTGCAATTGCACAAATATCATATAAATTTTTTTTTATGAGGCAACAAAAAATTTATTTTATTATTTCAATAGGCACCTTTTGTCTTGTGCCAGTAATGAGCTTTCACGCATTGAGACATTGGACTTTAAGCACCATGTATATGGCAACTGGTCTAACTTATGTTTTGGTTATTATTATGGCAAATTTTTTGCTTGGTGAGGTGATTAGCAAAAAAAAAATATACTCCATAATATTAATTGTTAGCGGGGTAGTAATTTTTAATCTTTAATAGCGTCCACGTCAATATATTCGATTAATTAACTGTCGCTGGGAAAATGAATTTTTATTCTACTATAGATTATAGACATACATTATGATAGAAACGATATAATCGTATTAATTTTTTTATGAGGATTATTGGAAATGTTTATTGAAAAAAAATTAGATTTGTTTATAGAAAAAATACCCAGAAGAAAAATAATAGATGATACAGTTTTAGCAACGAAAGCCAACCCCGAGCAAATCAGTAGAATTCTTGATACCTTTATTAATGAAACGAGAGTTTGTTTGAATTTAATCAAAGAATACTTATCTCCTCAATTACATATCCTGGAGGTTGGTGCTGGTTTATGCTTGTTCAGCCTATTTCTTAAAGAGCAAGGATACGTGATTACTGCTCTTGAGCCTTCCGCCGGCGGGTTCGAATTATTCGATAAAATGAAAAAAATAATTTTAAATCATTATAACTTTCTTTCTTTAACGACTCTTGAAATTAAAGCGGAAAATTTAACCAAGAATAACGGAAAATATGATTTAATCTTCAGTAGTAATGTAATTGAGCATATCCCAGATTTTCCCAGTGCTTTTGATTCTATGCTTAATGTGCTGGGGCCAAACGGTAAAATGGTACATGGATGCCCTAACTATATAATACCTTACGAGCCTCATTTAGGCATACCCGTTGTCAAATCAATGAAAAAAATCAGTGAATTAATTTTCAAGAAAAAAATAATGCAGAGGAAAGATCTTTGGGATTCTCTAAATTTTGTTACCTATTTTTCGGTAAGAAATTATGCTAAAAAAAACAAACTAAATTACGGCTTTAAAAAAAAAATGCTTTACGAAGCATTTATCAGAATTGATAAAGATACTGAATTTAGAAAAAGACATGCTAAAGGCATGTTTACCTTTATCTATTTTTTTTTAAAATACAGTGGATTAGTTGGGTTATTAAAATATTTACCGGCAGTTTTGTCAACGCCAATGATATTTGAATTAAATCGCAGAGAGTAATCTTATGCTTTTAGCAATGAAATACCATCTAAATGAGTTATAAGATTTACATTGCGATGAAATAAAATATGATTATATGGGATTCGAGAAAAATTATCCAAATGGTAGTTATAATCTTGCATTAATTCCTGATATTTAACTAGTGTTCTTACATAGCTACCTCTGTCTCTTGAAACAATAAATTTTGCAATAAAGTTTTGTTTTTCCAAGAGAACAGGATCAATTGTAAGGACAATTGCATTTGGATTAGCATCCATAATATATTGCTTAATATTCAAAACATCATCGTTTGCCAAGTGATGCATGACTCCTATTCCGATAATTATGTCCCAGTTTTTTGATAATTCAGCACAATGGTCACGTGAAGATAAATTTATTTTCATAAATTCGCCTTTATCTTTGAATTTTTTACTAGCGTGAGATAAATATTTTTCAGAATAATCCACACCATAATATTTACAATCTTCATATATCCAATTACATAATTCGCCCTCTCCGCAACCGAGGTCTAATAATATTGGATTTCTTCCATGGTTAGAATAAAATTCCTTACATATTTTCTTTATAAGAAGGTAAATTTTGGGTTCTTTCCCGCGCACAATACGTTGAAACGCGCTATAAATCCTAGCATTAGCTAATAGCTTATAAGCAATATTTTTCTTTTCCATGCAATCATACCTTGTTTTATTAATTTTTTTATTCTAAAGTCAACGTTCTTGATTTTATATGAAAGATAGTTTGAAGACTAGAGGAATATGGGCTAAGAATCTAGACCTTTTATTAAAAATAAACCGGCTTGTTCTCAACTAACGCAGTTAATAATGAATAAAAATACAATTCAGTTTAGTCTCCCTTATATTGTTGGCAAAGAATTGCATTACATTACCCAATCCTTGTTAGAAAAACGTTTATCAGGAGACGGTCCA
>Ga0209024_1002438_pt1 | contig 10756 bp, 8 predicted proteins | sample AutmiccommunBRH5_FD_187380 | JGI IMG/M metagenome (GOLD analysis project Ga0209024, IMG submission 187380) | Deep subsurface microbial communities from Mt. Terri, Switzerland - Autotrophic microbial communities BRH/5 (SPAdes) (version 2) | ecosystem: Environmental > Aquatic > Deep subsurface >...
AAGGGGCCGGTGGTGTCGCCGGTCCCGCCGCAGTCCCGAGACGGGCGCCGCGTGAATGCGCATCACAACTCGCTGGAGCCGTTCAGGCTGGCTCGACGCGGCGCCTACAGGCAGAAGCACCCGCACCGCGATCCGCGGGCGGTGCCCGACGGCGTGCTCGATGAGTTGTTCGGCGAATTCGACTGCCACCGCGACCGCGCCATCTTCGGGATGCTGTTGTCCAGCGGGGCCCGCGCCAGTGAGTTGCTCGGCATGACTGTTTCGGACGCGCATCCGGGCGACGGCCGAATCTTTGTGCGCGGCAAGGGTTTGGGTGGTTCCAAGCAGGCCTGTCCGGCGTCGCCGGAGGCGTTCGCGTGGCTGGCCCTGTATCTAGGTGGACTCGCCGACGACGGGCTGCGCCCCAGCGCGCACGAGCCGCTCTGGTGGACTCGACGTCGACCGTTCCGTCCGTTGACCTATACCGCGTTGCGGGCGATCCTGCGCCGGATCAACGAGCGGATCGGCACCAACATCACCGCGCACGACCTGCGCCACACGCTGTGTCTGCGACTGGTTGATGATCCGCAGATCAGTCTGGTCGACGTGCAGCAGGTGATGCGGCACCGCCAGATCACCACGACTGGCCGGTATCTGCGACCGCGACCGGACGAGGTGATCGCGAAGGTGCACGAGCACTACACCCGACCACGACCGATACCGCAGCCACTCGACGGTTGGTCCTACGATCCCCAGGATCTTGCCGACGTCTTCGGGATCGACTGATGGCGTCGCGGCACGGTCGACTCGCCCGCACTCCGGTCAGCGACCGGGATCCCGACCTCCTCGTCGTGCCAGCCGCATCGTCATCGACGCTGACGGTGCCGACCGGCCGAGAACAGGCCACCCGTGAGGAGCTGCTGGGGCGGGTGCCGTTGATGTTTAACCCGGACGCCAGCTATCAGCAGCGGTGGCGATTCAAGCGCGGAATGAACTACATGCTGGACTGGTTGGAAACCTTCCCCGGCGAAAACTGGCAGGATCGGTGGCTGCTCAGCGGGTCCGACCAGCTCGGAAAGCGTTGGGGCCCGGATGGTCTGAGCCAGAACGTCCGCTCGACGATGACCCTCGGCCTGCGCATGCTGATCGTGTTCGGCGCGATCCGACCTTCCTACGCCTGGTTGTTCGGCAGCCGATCCCTCGGTGTCTACGCCGATTTCCGTAGCCGCAACCAGGCCGAGACGTTCGCTGCGATCGAATCCCGGGTGCTGCCGCGTGATTCCTACCAGGAGTACGTCGACGAGGCGCTGAACCTGCTCACCCGGATGGTGATCGTGACCGGCAGGGACCTGCTGGCGTTGGATCTCAACGATTTCGACGACTATGCCGCCGCGCGCCGCGCCAGCGGCCGAACCGTGCACGCGCTGCCGCTGGCCTATGAACTGCTGCACGGCGCCGGAGGGCTCGCCGGACTCCCGCCGACGCTGCGCCAGGCCCGCAACCGCGGACAGTTGAGCGTGGCCGAGCTGATCGACAAATACCCGATCGCCAACCGCGCGATCCGGGACGTTCTCGTGCACTACCTCGTCGAACGCTCCGCCCTCATCGACTACGGCTCGCTGGTCAACCAGGTGCAAGCACTCACCGACCTGTTCTGGTGCGACATCGAACGCCACCACCCCGGCATCGCGTCGCTGCACCTGCCCGACGAGGTCGCCGCCGAATGGAAACAACGGGTTAGGGTGCTGCCCGACGGCCGGCCACGCCGCAACGCGCACGCGGTCGTGCTGGCGGTGCGTTCGTTCTACCTGGACCTTCGGCAATGGTCGCTGGAAGATCCGGCCGGCTGGGCGGAGTGGGCGGTGCCCTGCCCGATTCGGGAATCCGATGTCGCCGGCTATTGGAAGGAGACCCGGCGGCGGCAGGCGCGGATGCAGGAACGCACCCGCACCCTCATCCCGGTGCTGCCCCGCCTCGTCCGTGCCGCGGAGACCGAGTTGGCCGACGCCGAGAAGCTGCTGGCCGCTGTGCGCAAGGCCAGACCCGGAGACGAATTCGCCATCGACGACCGCCGGTTCCGCCGGGCCGGACGCAAGACCAGCAACTGGCGGCCGTCTGCGTTGTTCGTCGTCCCGCTCGACGAGAATTGCCGCCCTGGTACCCGGTTCGACGCCGAACGCCGTGAAGAGAACGCGTTCTGGACTTGGGCGGTCGTGGAGGTGTTGCGCCGCACCGGTGTCCGGATCGAGGAGCTGCTCGAGTTGACCCATCTCAGCCTGCGGCAGTACCAGGCGCCAACCGGCGAGCTGATGCCGCTGCTGCAGATCAGCCCGTCCAAGACCGACCGAGAACGAGTCCTGCCGGCCGATCCGGACCTGGTCGCCGTGCTCGCCCGGATCATCCGCCGCATCAAGAACGAGGACGCCAAGGTATCGCTGTTGAGTCGCTACGACACCTACGAGCGGACCTTCGGTCCCCCGCTGCCGCACCTGTTTCAGCACGCGTCGCGGCACCGCCCGGAAGTGTTGAGCCCAAGTCGGGTTCGCGAACTCCTGGCCAAGCTCGCCGACCGCGCCGACATCGTCGACGTCGACGGCACGCCATTGGTGTTCACCCCACACGATTTCAGGCGAGTGTTCTCGACAGAGACCGTCAACGGTGGACTGCCGATCCACATCGCCGCAAAAATCCTGGGCCACTTGGACTTGAACACAACGCAGGGATATGTCGCCGTCTATCCCGAGGAAGTGATCCGGCACTACCGGCAGTTCGTCGACCAGCGCCGCGACCGGCGGCCCAGCGACGAATACCGCGAACCCACCGACGCCGAATGGGACGAATTCCGCGACCATTTCAGCCTGCGGCAGGTCGCGCTCGGCCGCTGCGATCGACCCTACGGAACGCCCTGTCAGCACGAACATGCTTGTGTCCGTTGCCCAATGCTCCGGCTATCGCTGAGCCAGGTGCCTCGGCTGCTCGAAATCGAAGCCAACACCAACGAACGCCTCGACGAAGCGCGACGGATGCGATGGCTCGGTGAGGTCGCCGCGCTCGAAGAAAGCTTGCGCCACATCGCCAACAAGAAAGAACAAGCTGAACGACTCCGTGCGCGCGAAAACGCGAGAGAAACCGGCGTCGGCGCACTGGAATGAAAGCAAGTGCACGACAATGCAAACCACCAGGTCGGTAGTGCGGAGAATGGCTTTTGCCACCCAGGCCCAAGAAGCGTTCCTGGAAGGACACGTGCTTGCCTTCGAGCATTTCGGCGCGGCGCCGGCCCGGATCCGCTACGACAACCTCAAGCCCGCGGTGGTGCGGGTGCTGCGTGGCCGGGACCGGGCGGAGTCGGAACGATTCATCGCCCTGCGCAGCCATTACGGTTTCGACGGGTTCTTTTGCATCCCGGGCAAGCAAGGCGCGCACGAGAAGGGCGGCGTCGAAGGTGAGATCGGCAGGTTCCGCCGTCGGCACCTGGTGCCAGTGCCCAAGGTCGCGTCGTTGGCTGAGCTCAACGAGGTGATCGCTGCCGCCGATCGGGCTGATGACGAGCGGGTGATCACCGGCCGGCCGGTCACCATCGCGGTGGCGTTTGACGCCGAACGCGCGCACCTGGCGCCGCTGCCAGACGAGCGGTTCGACACAGCCCGGCTGCTGCAAGCCCGGGTCGATACCCGATCCCGGGTCTCGGTGCGGCAGTGCTACTACTCGGCACCGGTCCGCTACGCCGGGCGGCGGCTACCGGTACGGCTGTCGGCGAGCCGGGTCGAGATCCTCGACGGTGCTCAGGTGGTGGCCACCCATGAGCGGGCGGTCACCAAATACGCCCAGGTCCTCGTCTTGGATCACTACCTGGAAGTCCTCCAGATCAAACCGGGTGCGCTACCGGGGGCGACCGCGCTGGCCCAGGCCAAGGCGTGTGGGGCGTTTACCGTTACCCATCAACGGTATTGGGACGCCGCCCGTCGTGAACACGGCGACCAGGCAGGCACCCGGGCGTTGATCGAAGTCTTGCTCGCCCATCGCAGCCTGCCTGCCACAGCGGTGATCGCCGCGATGGATAAAGCGGTCGACGCCGCCACGTTGGACCCGCAGGCCGTGCTGATCGACGCCCGCCGCCACGCCGGTGGCGCGCTCGCGCCGGTCATCCCGATCGGTGCGCTGGCCCGCTACGACCGGCCCGCCCCGACACTGACCGGCTACGACGATCTACTCACCACCAGCGCAACGATCCAGAGCGCACCATGAGCGCCCGAACCCAGGACGCCGCTCAAGCCGCCGTCGGCGCCGCGGCCCGCGAACTGCACCTCCCCACCGTCCGCGACGAAGCCGCCCGACTCGCCGAGATCGCCGTGCGGGAACGCCAGACCCACCTGGGCTTCCTCGCCGAAGTCCTCACCGCCGAAGTCGACGACCGCAACGACCGGCGCCGCGCCCGACGCATCAGCGAAGCGAAGTTCCCTCGCCTCAAACGACTCGCCGAGTTCAACACCGACGCAGCGCCATCGATCACCGCCGCCCAGCTGGCCACCCTGGCCGGCGGCGCCTGGATCGACACTGGGCAACCCCTGGTGCTGCTCGGCGACTCCGGCACCGGCAAGACCCACCTGCTCATCGGCCTTGGACTCACCGCCTGCGAACAAGGCCGCCGGGTCCGCTACGTGACCACCGCACAACTCGTCAACGAACTCGTCGAGGCCGCCGACGACCGGCAACTATCCCGCGTCGTCGGTCGTTACGCCCGCCTGGACCTGCTGCTGATCGATCTATGCCGACCCCGTGACTATGCCGACTGCTTTGCAGGTCGCTGAACGAAGTGCCTGGTTAGCGAGGTGCGGATCGATTCCACAGTTTCCAAATTCTCGGCATAGTTCCGGCGTTGTGGTGACGCTTCTGTGGTTGGAGCACGGTGCTCCGAGACGGAGATGAGGTCATGTCGGGAACCCGTAGGAAGCCTGGCCAGATGGGGCCGTTTATTGCCAGCTTGCAAGCCAGGTGGTCGGAGCTGGGATATTCGGATCTCGCGATTCGGAACATGTTGAAAGACGTCGGCGCAGTCGGGCGGTGGATGCAGCAACACGATGTGCAACCGGGCGATTTGTCGCCTGCGTCGCTGTGTGCTTTCCGTCAGCACCGGATTGCTGCGGGGGCGCGAAAGATACCGAGCGTCAAGAGCTTCGAGCCCATGCTCGCGTTCCTGCGTGAGCAGGGCGTCGTCGTGGACGCGCCCATGAATGCTAGTCCGCTGCAGCGGCTGCTTGCCGACTACCGCGGCTGGCTGATCAACGAACGCGGTCTGGCGCAGATGACCGTCATTCGCTACGAGAACCTGGCCCGCCGATTCCTGGCGCTGCATCCACTCGACGCCGGCGTCGCGGTGACCGGCGCCGAGGTGGTGGCGTTCCTTGTGCAGGAGAGCCAGCGAGTCAGCGTCGGCTCGGCCAAAGGGCGAGTCGCCGAGCTGCGTTCGTTGTTGCGGTTCTTGTTCGTTCGGGGGCTGACGCCGCGACTGCTGACCACAGCAGTTCCCCCCGTTGCGGGATGGCGCGACACCGGCATTCCCAAGGCCCTGCCCGCTGGGCACGTGCAGCAGCTGCTGGATCATTGCGACCGCAGCGACGCCGTCCAGGTTCGCGACTACGCGATTCTGATGCTGGTTTCCCGCCTTGGGTTGCGCTCGATTGAGGTCGCGCGGATGCAACTCGATGACATCGACTGGCGCACCGGTCAGATCATTCTGCACGGCAAATCGCTTCGCGAAGACGCGATGCCCTTGCCGCAGGAAGTTGGCGCCGCGCTGGCTGACTATCTCACCGACGTCCGCCCGCGAACCCCGCTGCGCGCGGTGTTCCTCTCGTGCAAAGCGCCCCGCCGAGCGATCCGACCAGACTTGGTCAGCGACGTCACACGACGAGCCTGCGATCGGGCCGGGCTCCCACGTGTCGGGGCGCACCGGCTGCGGCACACCCTGGCCACCGAGATGCTGCAGCGCGGAGTCAAACTGGCCGATATCGGCCAAGTGCTTCGTCACCGTGATCTGGCCACCACCGCGCTCTACGCCAAAGTCGACCTGGCGACCCTGAGAACGATCGCGCTGCCCTGGCCCGGAGACGACCAGTGACCGCGTTGACCGACGCCGCAGCGGACTATCTGCGGCTGCGAAACCAGCTGGGCCATGACCTGGCCGAGTACCACCGACTACTGCCTCGTTTCGTCGCCTTCCTCGATGAGGCCGGTGTGCCAACGGTGACCGTGGCCACCGCCATGGCGTGGGCCAACGCACCCGACGTTGATCCCTCGGGCACCGTGGCTTCCCATCGGATGACCATCGCCCGTGGCTTCGCCAGGCACATGGCCGGGCTCGACGCCCGCACCGAGATTCCCCCGTTCGGAGTGATCGGTGCACGGCGACGTCGTCACGAGCCTTACATCTTCAGCCCCAACGACGTCGACGCACTGATGCGCGGCGCCCAAAGCCTGCGGACCCGGTTCGCCTCCGCAACCCATCACAGCGTGATCGGGCTGCTCGCCGCGACCGGGATGCGGGTCGGTGAAGTCATCCGCCTCGACCGCGCCGATGTCTGCTCCTTGGATGCGCGGCTGCTGATCCGCGAATCGAAATTCGGCAAGTCGCGGATGGTGCCCCTACAAACCTCGGTTCTCGACGCGCTGCAGCGCTACGCCGTGGTGCGTGACGACGTTCACCCCCAGCCGACCACGGCGAGCTTCTTCATCTCCACTCGGGGCAACCGGATGGTCTATCCCACGGTTCAGGCGGTGTTCCGCAACCTCTGTGACGGTGCGGGGATCGGTGCGGATGCGCCATCGCGGCCACGGATTCACGACCTGCGCCATTAGGTGGACGGCCGGGTTATGCGCCCTGTCGGATGGTTTCTGCTGGCTAGGGGGTTGCTGCGGGCGGTTCTGTCCGCATAACGGCGGGGGCGGCGTCAACGGCCCAGCGAGTCGAGCCAGCCGATCAACGATGCATCCGAGGTCCAGTCCGGCAGCACGTCCGGGGTCAGTGGCTGGTAGGCGTTCTCGATCGCTTTGCGTTTGGTCTCGGCGTCGGCGCGGGCGTAGATCTCGGTGGTGGACACGTCGGCGTGGCCGAGCAGGTCGCGAATGTAGATCAGGTTGACGCCGGCCTGGATTAGGTGCATCGCTCGGCTGCGCCGCAGGGTGTGGGGTGTGACCGGCAGGCCGGGTGCCCAGCCGGGGTCGTCGGCCCGGACTGCTCGAACCTGGCGGGTGAGGATCTTGGCGATGCCGGATCTGGTCAGTCTGGAGTGGTTGGGTCCGTGGAACAGTGGGTCGGTGTTGGCGCCGAGCCCGGGGTGCGGCTGGAGGTGTTGGAGGTAGTCGGCGACGAGCCGGGCGGTCGGGCCCATCAGGGGCACGTATCGGATCGTGGAGCCCTTTCCGTGGATCGTCACGGTGATCGGGTTGGCGGAGCGGATGTCGGCGACGTTGAGGTCGCAGATTTCTTGGGCGCGGGCGGCGGTGTCGTAGGCCAGGGCGAGCAGGACGGTGTCGCGGATGGCGCGTGTACTGGCGGTGCCGGGCTGGGCGAGCAGTACCTTGATCTGGTCGCCGGTCAGGTGTCCCAGGTCCGGGGCGGGGGTGTTCTTCTGCCGGATCGCCAGGATCTGGGTGAGCTGGTCGAGGCGGTCGGGGTGCTCGACGGCGGTGTAGCGGCAAAACGACTTGATCACCGCTAGGCGCTGGTTGCGGGTGGCTGCCGAGCAGTTCCGTTCGGCTTCCAGCCAGTCCAGGAACCGCAGGATGTGGGGCCGGTCGATATCGGCCAGGCGCAGTTTCTCGGGAGGTATGCGCTCTGCGGTTTTGAACCAGATCAGCAGGAGTTTGATCGCGTCCCGGTAGGAGGCGATGGTTCTCGGCGAGGCCGCGCGTTCCCCGGCCAGGTGATCGGTGAAGAATTTCGCCAGCCAGCGCCCGGCAAGGTCCGGGGGCGGCGCCGGCCGCTGCCGGGTCATGACTGGCTTCCGGGCGGGGCGGGAATGACGTAGCCGAACCGGATTTGGGCTTGGGCTATCACTTCGGGATAGGCATCGGCGGTGAGCCGCAGGTAGTACTGGGTGCCGCGCAGGTCGGCGTGGCCCAGGTAGGCGGCCAGGTAGGGCAACATCACGGCCACATCGGTGCCGGCTTGGGCCCAGCGCCGCAGGTTGGCGACGGCGAATCCGTGACGCAGCGAGTGCGGATGCGGGCCGCCGGTGAAATGCGGGATTCCGGCGTCGGCCAAATAGCTGCGGAACCGGACGTAGACGCTCGCCTGGTTGATCGGGTTGCCCGGCGCCCTGCTGTAGAAGACGTGAGCGTCGGGGTCGGGCACCGGATGCGCCGCCGCGATGTAGGAATCCGCAGTCGCGGCCAGCCGGCGGGTGATCGGGATGGTCCTGCCCGCACCGTTTTTCGAGTCCCTGATCCTCAGCGCCCCGGACTGCGTGTCCACGTCCGAGACGGTCAGGTTCAGCGCCTCGCCGACCCGTAACCCGGCGCCATAGAGCACCCGAAACAACACCGGGTCGACCATCGCCTTGTTCGAATACGAGGACATCGGCTGGGAATCGATTACCGCGAACAATCGACGCACCTCGTCGTCGGTGAACACATACGGCACCTGATGACGGGCACGGACCAGGGTTGCCGCGGCCGGCATGTAGGCCCGCCAGCCGGCGGCTTGGGCATGAGCGGCCAGTTGGCGCAGCACCAACTCGTTGCGCCGCAGGGTGCTCGGCCGCAGGTGACGGCCGTAGAGGAACCCGTCGACCGCTTCTTTGGTGATCGACCCGTCCGAATAGCCTTCCCTGCGGCAGTGGTCGGCGAATTGGTGCAGCACCCGTTCCGGGACTTTGAACCGGTATCCGCCGGCGTGACGCACAGCGACCAGCTCGGCGACCAGGCCGGGCAGTGTCATCTCAGGCATCACGCTCACCCGCCTGGGCAGGTTCGGTGACGTCTTCAACGTCCAACGCGCAACAACGCAGGCGTTCGACGTCGAACCGCAGGTAATAGGCCTGCGTCGTATCGCTCGACGCATGCCCCAACACGGCCGACACCACCGGTATCGACGCGCCGGTGCCGATCATGGCCACAGCCAGCGCGCCGCGCAGCGAATGCATCCCGCAGACTTGGTCCGGTGGGAAGACGATCCCCGCGCGGACGGCGTGCCTTGACAGCCGAGAGGCGATCGAGGAGGCGCACCCGAACGCGTCGAACGGGTGGCGGTGCTTGACGAACACCTTCGGGCAGACCGTTTCGGGGCGGCCGTGCCGGATGTAGTCGATGATCGCCCAGCCGACGTCGTCGAGCAGCGGAAGACAAAGCGGCCGGCCCGTCTTGTGCTGAACAATCGTGATCGTCTTCGCCCTCCAGTCCAAATCGGACAACTCAAGGTGACGCAGATCCGATATCCGCAGGCCCAGCCGGGCGGTCGTCAGGATCATCACGAAATCACGTTTGCCGGTAGCAGACTCGCGGTCGATCCCGGCCAGCAGACTGCGGATCTCATCGACGGTCCACAGATGAGGCTCGGACTCGTGACGCATATGCCGGTGCGGCGGCAGCCTGTTTGCGAGGCAGGTCGGTGTCCGTCCCGTGACGGACAGAAACGACAGGAAGTCCGCCAGGCACGATCTCATGACCGCAACGGTCTTGCGCCGTAGATGGCGTTGGCGCAACAGAAATCCCGACACATCTCGCACGTCGAGTCCCGCGAGATCACGGGCACCCATCTCGTCCAGGTAGGCCAACAGTTTGCTGGCCGCTTTGTCCTTGGCGATCACGGTCGCCTCAGCGTTGCCGCGTTCGCGGCACGAAGCGAGGTAATCGTCCCTGAGCCGACGGAACCCGGTAGGACAATCGTCCTTCGCCGGGATCACCGGCCGGTCGATATCGACCGGCCGGCCAGCCAGCACCTCCGTCATCAACACCACCGGCCGACGAACCGCCTGAACCTTCTTGTCTGTCACCGGTTCTCGCAACGATCCCAACCTCACCCCGGTCTGATTGGCGATGAAGTCGATGCACACCCCCTCACTCACCGCGTCCCGGCCGCACCCGATCAAGAAGGCGGCGAACCGCTCCAGTACGGCCCGGTGCCGCCGGACCGTGCCTTCGGATCTGCCAGCGGCGCGCAACACCTCTACGACGCGGCCGACCGCGTCCTGGGCAGCTTTCTCGTCCATCAGAATCACCTCTGCATTCGGTAGCGGAATGAACACAAAGTGATTCTTCGCCGACGCGAAAAGCGCGCCCAGCGGCACAACGAGAGAGCCCAACACGTGCGGCGTTATGCGGACAGAACCACCCGCAGCAACCCCCTAGCCAGCAGAAACCATCCGACAGGGCGCATAACCCGGCCGTCCACCTAATGCCGGTTATGCGGAATTCCGCATAACAGGCATTCTTGCGCCACACTGCTTTCACCATTGGTGTACAGCCCGGCTTTCACCATTGGTGTACAGCCAGCCACCGTTCCGACGGATCCTGCGCCGCCGCCTCGCCGGACGATAGCGGCGAACGGTCTTCCGGCACAAAGGACTTCAGGCCCTAGTGCCAGCTGCTCCCCGCCGATTGAATCGAATGGTAAGTCTGACAACAATCACTCTTGACGGAGGCCTCATGACTAACCTTCCCGCGCAGCGCCGGCCGCGCTCGCTGCTGCCCGACATTTCGGAGCTGTTCACCGGGTTTCCTTCCTGGCCGGCATTGCGTCCGATGTTGGACAGCCAACTGATCCGGCTGGAGGACGGGA
>Ga0209024_1002440_pt1 | contig 10747 bp, 8 predicted proteins | sample AutmiccommunBRH5_FD_187380 | JGI IMG/M metagenome (GOLD analysis project Ga0209024, IMG submission 187380) | Deep subsurface microbial communities from Mt. Terri, Switzerland - Autotrophic microbial communities BRH/5 (SPAdes) (version 2) | ecosystem: Environmental > Aquatic > Deep subsurface >...
CACCGATGAGCGCTTGCGCGAAGAGGAGAGGACACCGATGAGCGCTTGCGCGAAGAGGAGAGGACACCGATGAGCGCTTGCGCGAAGAGGAGAGGACACAGGTGAACCCGGACAACTACCTCTACCTGTCCGCGCTGCTGTTCACTATCGGTGCGGCAGGAGTGCTGTTGCGCCGCAACGCGATCGTCATGTTCATGTGCGTCGAGTTGATGCTCAACGCCGCGAACCTGGCCTTCGTCGCGTTCTCCCGCATGCACGGTCATCTCAACGGTCAGGTGGTGGCGTTCTTCACGATGGTGGTCGCCGCGTGCGAAGTGGTGATCGGACTGGCCATCATCATGACCATCTTCCGGACGCGGCGCTCGGCCAGCGTCGACGACGCAAGCCTGTTGAAGAACTGATGAGCAAATGACAGTACCTGTGTGGCTGGTGATCGCGCTTCCCCTGGCGGGTGCGACGATCCTGCTGCTGACCGGTAGGCGTTCCGATCGCTGGGGCCACCTGCTGGGCACGCTCGCCGCGCTCGCGTCGTTCGCCTGTGCGGCAGCGCTGTTCGTCGACATGGTCGGCCGCGACTCCGAGAGCAGGTCGACCCATGAGTCGCTGTTCAGCTGGGTTCCGGTCGGCGGGTTGCAGGTCGACTTCGGTCTGCAACTCGATCAGCTGTCGATGTGCTTCGTGCTGCTGATCACCGGTGTCGGCTCGCTGATCCACATCTACTCGATCGGCTACATGGCTCCGGGAGCGGAGCTTGCGGAGCGACCCGATAACCCAGGTCCGAGTCGTCGTCTTTTTTTCGGATATCTCAATCTGTTCCTTGCGGCGATGCTGCTGCTGGTGCTCGCCGACAACTATCTCGGCCTGTACATGGGATGGGAGGGTGTGGGCCTGGCGTCGTATCTGTTGATCGGCTTCTGGTCGCACAAGCCGTCGGCCGCGACGGCGGCCAAGAAGGCGTTCGTCGTCAACAGGGTCGGCGACGTCGGGTTGGCGATCGCGCTGATGGTGATGTTCGCTGCCGTCGGCTCCGTCTCGTTCGCCTCGGTGTTCGGCGCCGCACCGCAGCTCACCGAGGGCACGTTGACTGCGATCGGGCTGATGCTGCTGCTTGCGGCGTGCGGCAAGTCGGCCCAGGTTCCGCTGCAGTCCTGGCTCGGGGACGCGATGGAAGGCCCGACGCCGGTGTCGGCGCTGATCCACGCGGCGACGATGGTGACCGCGGGTGTGTATCTGATCGTGCGCTCGGGTCCGGTGTTCGACCTGGCCCCGCATGCCCAGACCGCCGTCGTCGTCGTCGGCGCGGTGACACTGCTTTTCGGTGCCGTCGTCGGTTGCGCGAAGGACGACATCAAGAAGGCGCTGGCCGCGTCGACGATGAGCCAGATCGGTTACATGGTGCTGGCCGCAGGGCTGGGTCCGGCCGGGTACGCGTTCGCGATCATGCACCTGTTGACTCACGGGTTCTTCAAGGCAGGCCTGTTCCTCGGCGCGGGTTCGGTCATGCACGCGATGGACGACGAGGTCGACATGCGTCGCTACGGCGGGCTGCGCAATGCGCTGCCGATCACCTTCGCGACGTTCGGGCTCGGCTATCTGGCCATCATCGGCGTGCCGCCGTTGGCCGGGTTCTTCTCCAAGGACGGGATCATCGAAGCAGCCCTCGGCGCGGGCGGGGTCAAGGGCGTCATCCTCGGTGGGGCAACGATTCTCGGCGCCGGTATCACCGCGTTCTACATGACCCGGGTGATGCTGATGACGTTCTTCGGTGAAAAGCGCTGGGCTGACCACATGCATCCGCACGAGTCGCCTGCGGTGATGACGTGGCCGATGATCCTGCTGGCGGTCGGCTCGTTGACGGCGGGCGCGGCGCTGGCGATCGGCGGCACGCTCGAGCACTGGCTGGAACCGGTGGTCGGCTCCCACGAAATCCACCACGTGCTGCCGGTGTGGGTCGTGACGGTGATCGTCCTGTCCGTCGTCGCCGTCGGCATCGCCGTCGCCTACCGCATGTACGGGTCGCGGTCGGTCCCCGAGGAGGTGCCCGCCGGGTCGGCGCTGACCGTCGCCGCCCGCCGGGACCTCTACGGCGATGCGTTCAACGAGAAGGTCCTGATGCGTCCCGGGATGCTCATCACGCGCGGGCTGGTCGAGATCGACGACGAGGCGGTGGACGGCGCCGGAAGCGGGCTGGCCGCGCTCGTCGGTCGCGGTTCCGATCGGCTGCGGCAGGTGCAGACCGGTTTCGCACGGTCCTACGCCCTGGCGATGCTGACCGGCACGGTGCTGGTCGTCGCGGCGATTTTGGCGGTGAACCTGTGGTGACGTCGTTTCCGTGGCTGACGGTGCTGTGGGCCATCCCGATGGTCGGGGCCGGGCTGGTGATGCTGCTGCCCGCCGCGCAGCGCGCACTCGCGAAGTGGGTGGCGCTGGGGGTGTCGCTGGCGGTCCTTGCCGTCACCGCTGTGGTGGCCGTCGGTTTCGATCCCGGCGGCGAGCAGTTCCAGTTCGTCGAATCCCACACCTGGATACCGTCTTTCGGCACCGGCTACATCCTCGGCATCGACGGCATCGCGCTGGCCCTCGTGGTGCTCACCGCGGTGCTGGTGCCGCTGCTGATCGTCGCCGGCTGGAACGACGCCCGCGACCGGCTCAGCTGGGGCGGCCGTTCGGTGAACATCTACTTCGCGCTGACGCTGGCCGTCGAGGGCATGGTGCTCATCTCGCTGGTGTCGCTCGACATCCTGCTGTTCTACGTGTTCTTCGAGGCCATGCTCATCCCGATGTACTTCCTCATCGGCGGGTTCGGCGGAGCGAACCGCAGCGCCGCGGCGGTGAAGTTCCTGCTGTACAACCTGTTCGGTGGCCTGATCATGCTCGCCGCGGTTGTCGGCCTGTACGTCGTGACGTCCACCAGCGAAGCCTTCACCGCGGGCACCTTCGACTTCCGCGAGATCGTCGCCGCGGTCGCCGGCGGTGAGTTTGTGCTGAACCCGATGGTGATGCACCTACTGTTCGGCGGGTTCATGTTCGCATTCGCCGTCAAGGCGCCGCTGTGGCCGCTGCACCGCTGGCTGCCCGACTCCGCCGTCGAGGCCACGCCGGCGAGCGCGGTGCTGATGATGGCGATCATGGACAAGGTCGGCACCTTCGGGATGATCCGCTACTGCCTGCAACTGTTTCCGGAGTCCGCCGTCTACTTCAGCCCGCTGATCATCACGCTCGCGGTGATCGGGATCGTGTACGGCGCCGTCGTGGCGATCGGTCAGACCGATGTGATGCGGCTGATCGCCTACACCTCGATCTCGCACTTCGGGTTCATCATCCTCGGCATCTTCGTGATGACCAGCCAGGGCCAGTCCGGGTCGACGCTGTACATGATCAACCACGGCATCTCGACGGCGGCGCTGTTCCTGATCGCCGGGTTCCTGGTGTCCCGGCGAGGGTCTCGGCTCATCAGCGCCTACGGCGGCGTGCAGAAGGTGGCCCCGGTGCTGGCCGGCACCTTCCTGGTGTCCGGGCTCGCCACCCTGTCACTGCCCGGCCTGGCACCGTTCATCAGCGAGTTCCTCGTCCTCATCGGCACCTTCACCCGCTACCCGGCATTCGCGGTGCTCGCCGCCAGCGCGCTGGTGCTGTCGGCGATCTACGTCCTGTGGATGTATCAGCGGATGATGACCGGGCCGGTGCCTGCCGAACTCGCCGCCGGGGACGGCAGACTGCACGACCTGCGGCCGCGTGAGCTCGTCGTCGTCGCGCCACTGATCGCGCTGCTGGTGGTGCTCGGCGTCTATCCCAAGCCCGCCCTCGACGTCATCAACCCCGCGGTGACGCACACGCTGACGACGATCAACCAGCCCGACCCGGCACCCCGGATGGCGGAAGGCCCGGCGCGATGAACCTCCCCACACCAGACGTCGAGTACGGCCTGATCTCCCCCATGCTGATCGTGCTCGGCGCGGCGGTACTCGGCGTCGTCCTCGAGGCCTTCCTGCCTCGCCGCCTCCGCTACCCGGCGCAGGTCGCGCTCAGCCTCACCGCCCTGGTCGCGGCGTTCGTCGCCGTCGTCCTGGTTGCCCGGGACCTGCACGGCGGCACCGGCTACAGCGCCGTGATGGGGGCGGTCGCCGTCGACATGCCCGCGCTGTTCCTGCAGGCCACCATCCTGTTGATGGGGGTGCTGGGGATCCTGCTCATCGGGGAGCGTCGGATCGGGCTGCCCGCCGAAAGCCCCATAGACCAGGCGGATACGGCGGAATCCCAGGGTCTGGACGCGTTCACACCGCAGGCGTCGGCGATCGCGGGAAGTGTCGCCGAGCAGGTGGCGACGAGGGCGGGTGTCGTCCAGACCGAGGTGTTCCCGCTGACGATGTTCGCTATCGGCGGCATGCTGTTGTTCCCCGCGGCCGACGACCTTCTGACGATGTTCATCGCGCTGGAAGTGCTGTCCCTTCCGCTGTACCTGCTGTGTGGGCTGGCGCGACGGCGACGGTTGCTCTCGCAGGAATCGGCGCTGAAATACTTTCTGCTCGGGGCGTTCTCGTCGGCGTTCTTCCTCTACGGCGCGGCCATGCTGTACGGCTACGCGGGCACCCTGTCGCTGCAGGGCATCGCCGAGGCGGTGTCGACGGACACCGGCAAGCTGTCGCTGGCCCTGGTCGGGACCGGACTGCTTCTGGTCGGCGTGCTGTTCAAGGTCGGTGCGGTGCCGTTCCATTCGTGGATCCCCGACGTGTACCAGGGTGCACCGACTCCGATCACGGCGTTCATGGCGGCGGCCACCAAGATCGCCGCGTTCGGTGCGATGCTGCGGATCTTCTACGTGGCGCTGCCCGAACTGCGGGCCGACTGGCGGCCCGTGCTGTGGGCGATCGCGATCCTCACGATGGTGGTCGGGACGATCACCGCGGTCACCCAGACCGACGTGAAGCGGATGCTCGGGTATTCGGCGGTGGCGCACAGCGGTTTCATCCTGACCGGTGTGATCGCAGGCAACGAGGCCGGTCTGTCCTCGACGCTGTTCTACCTGTTCGCCTACGGCTTCTCCACCGTCGGCGCGTTCGCCGTCGTGGGCCTGGTCCGCGACGCCGACGGCGAGGAGGACACCGCGATGTCGCGGTGGGCGGGGCTCGGCAGACGTTATCCCGTTGTCGGCATTGTCTTCTCGCTGTTCCTGCTCGCGTTCGCCGGCATCCCGCTGACGAGCGGCTTCGTCAGCAAGTTCGCGGTCTTCAAGGCGGCGGGCGAAGGCGGGGCCATCCCGCTGGTGGTGGTGGGCGTGATCGCCAGCGCCGTCGCGGCGTACTTCTACGTCCGGGTGATCGTGCTGATGTTCTTCACCGACCGTCCCGACGATGCCCCCGTCGTCGTGGTGCCCAGCGCGCTGACAACAGCCGTCGTCACCGTCACCGCAGCCGTCACCTTCGCCCTCGGCGCGCTTCCGCAGCCCCTACTGGACCTGGTCAACTCGGCAGACCGGTTCGGATGATACGAACACAGGTGTGATGACAGAGCGGCTCGTGCTGACCGTCGACCACGGCGCCGTGCGCGTCGTGACGTTGAACCGCCCCGCCGCCCGCAACGCCCTCAGCCGGGACCTGATCCGCGCCGCATACTCGGCGCTGACGGAAGCCGACGCCGACGAGTCGGTGTCCGCTGTGGTGCTGACCGGCACCGACCCCGCGTTCTGCGCGGGTGTCGACCTCAAAGAGGCTGCGCGTAACGGGCTGTCGTACTTCTCGAAGTTCCGCTCCCAGAGCTGCATCGCCGCCGTGGCGAAGATGCGCACCCCGATCGTCGGCGCGATCAACGGCGCCACGTTCACCGGCGGCCTGGAGATGGCGCTGGGCTGCGACTTCCTCGTGGCCTCCGAGCGCGCCGTCTTCGCCGACACCCATGCCCGGGTGGGCATCCTGCCCGGCGGCTGTCCATGACGGGAGAGGTCGTCGACGCCGCCCGCGCCGAGCGGATCGGGCTGGTGACCGAGGTGGTGGCCCACGAGCGGCTGCTCGATCGCGCCGTCGAACTCGCCGCACTGATCGCCGACGTGCCGCGGCCGACGATGCGCAGCCTCAAGGAGATCTACACGACGGGTGCGGCTGCGGTGACCGGGCCCGCGCTGGCCGTCCGAGGAGACGATCGCCTTCGCCCAGCACCGGGACTTCGACACCCTGGATGTCGCGTTCCAGGCGGTGACGCAGCGGAACAAGGAACAGATCCGGCCCGACTGAGGGCGGCACTGGACACCTCGCTACGGGACAACCCCGTGCTGCAGGATCGCGGCGATATTCTCGACCCAGGCCGAGCCGGCGAGGTCGTCCGGCGCCTGCAGGAGCGTCAGCAGCGTGGCACCGCCGATGAGGTCGACGAGCCGGTCGGGGTCGACGCCGCCGCGCACCTCCCCCCGTTCGATCGCGCCGTGCAGCCAGCTACGCACCGCGCCGAACAGGTCGGTGAATCGCGCGGCGACCCGCTCCCTGAGCTCGGTGTCGGCGGACATGTCGGCGATGACGCCCGGCAGCGCGGCGCGCACCACGGGGCTGAGGAAGACATCGCGCGCCGCCTCGATCATGGCGCGCAGATCGGTGTCGATGTCGGCCGGCGAGGTCAGCGTCGACGCGGGAGTCGTCGGGAACGCGGCCTCGTGGACGAGTTCGGCCTTGCTCGACCACCGGCGGTACAGCGCGGTCTTGGTGGTCCCGGCGCGCTTGGCGACCGCCGCCATCGTCAGGTTCGAATAGCCGATTTCGACAAGCAGATCCGCGGTGGCCCGCAATATGGCAGCGTCGATACGCGGGTCCCGTGGGCGTCCAGCTCCCGGGCCCTTGTCAACCGGCGACGGCTCTGCTTTCATAACGCTACCCACGGTAGCGTAACTGTGGCGGGAAGGACCAGTTCGTGACAAATGATCCAGCCGTCGAGGACGTGGGACGGCTTCAGCGGTCCAGCCGCGACCTGACGAACGTCCCTGCGGCCCTGTCTCAGTGGCTTTCCACCATCCTGGGAGACACCACCCCGGAGATCACCGTGGAGAGTGGCGTCGATTCCAACGGCATGTCGTCGGAGACGATTCTGCTGTCCGGGCGCTGGCTGCAGGCCCACAACGTCGTCGAGCAGAAATGGGTGGCCCGAGTCGCGCCCACCGAGGCCGACGTTCCGGTCTTCGAGCACTACCGCCTCGACCACCAACACGAGGTGATTCGACTGGTCGCCGAACTGACCGACGTCGTGGTGCCGCGGGTGCGCTGGCTCGAGACCAGTGGCGAGGTGCTGGGACGGCCGTTCTTCCTGATGGATCGTGTCGACGGGCTGGTCCCGCCCGACGTGATGCCCTACACCTTCGGCGACAACTGGCTCTTCGACGCCACCGCCGACCAACAGCGGCACCTTCAGGACAGCACGATCGAGGTGCTGGCCAAGTTGCACTCGATACCCAACGCGCAGCAGACATTCGGGTTCCTCCAGGACATCGATCCGCCGGGTGAGACCGCGCTGCACCGGCACTTCGGATGGCTCAAGAGCTGGTATGAGTTCAGCGTGCCCGACATCGGCCGCTCCCCACTGGTGGATCGGGCGCTGACCTGGCTGGAGGACCGCTTCCCAGCCGACGTCGCCGCGGCCGAACCGGTGTTGGTGTGGGGTGACGCGCGCATCGGCAATGTCATCTACCGCGACTTCACGCCCGTCGCGGTCCTGGATTGGGAGATGGCCACCGTCGGGCCCCGCGAATTCGACCTCGCGTGGATCAGCTTCGCGCACATGGTCTTCCAGGAGCTGACCAAGCTCGCCGGGCTTCCCGGCATGCCGGACTTCCTGCGCGAAGATGATGTCCGCGCCACCTATCGCGACCTGACCGGCGTCGAGGTCGGCGACCTCCAATGGTTCTACGTGTTCTCGGGCGTCATCTGGTGCTGCGTGTTCATGCGTACCGGGGCCCGCCGCGTGCGCTTCGGGGAGACCGAGAAGCCCGACGACGTCGAGACGCTGTTCTACCACGCGTCACTGCTGAAAAGACTGATCGGAGAAGCCAACTGATGCTCGGGCCGATGGACGAGTTCCCGGTACACCAGGTACCCCAGCCGATCGCGTGGCCCGGATCCTCGGACCGCAACTTCTACGACCGGGCCTACTACAACGCCCACGACCGCACCGGCGACATCTTCGTCATCACCGGGATCGGCTACTACCCGAACCTGGGGGTCAAGGACGCGTTCCTGCTCGTGTCCGGCCGCGGGGACGGCAGATTCGGCGGCGGGAGCGGCGACAGCCAGACCGCGGTCCACCTGTCCGACGCCATGGATCAGGATCGGCTCAACCAGCACGTCGGCGCCTACCGCGTCGAGGTCGTCGAACCGCTGCGCAAGCTGCGCATCGTGCTCGACGAAACCGAGGGCATCGCAGCCGATCTCACCTGGGAGGGGCTGTTCGACGTCGTGCAGGAGCAGCGACACGTGCTGCGGGCGGGCAACCGCGTCACCCTCGACACCCAACGGTTCGCGCAAGTGGGCACATGGAGCGGCCGACTTCAGGTCGACGGCCAGACGATCGACGTCGACCCGTCACGCTGGATCGGCACCCGCGACCGGTCGTGGGGCATCAGGCCCATCGGCGAGGCCGAACCGGCGGGGCGACCGGCGGACCCGCCGTTCGAGGGCATGTGGTGGCTGTATGTGCCGATGGCGTTCGACGACTTCGGCGTCGTCGTGATCATCCAGGAGGAACCCAGCGGGTTCCGGTCGCTCAACGACTGCACGCGCATCTGGAAGGACGGCCGCGTCGAGCAACTGGGGTGGCCGCGCGTCAAAATCTACTACCGGTCCGGCACCCGCATCCCGACCGGAGCGACGATCGACGCCACCGCATCCGACGGCAGCCCAGTGCATTTCGATGTCGAGTCCAAGCTGGCGGCGCCGATCCACGTCGGCGGCGGCTACGGCGGCGACTCCGACTGGATCCACGGTATGTGGAAGGGCGAGAACTTCACCGAGCGGCTCACCTACGACATGAACGACCCGGCGATCGTCGGGCGCGCCGGCTTCGGCGTCATCGACCATGTCGGCCGCGCGGTGTGCCGTGACGCCGACGGAACCGAACGCGAGGGCTGGGGCCTCTTCGAGCACGGTGCGCTCGGCCGCCACGACCCGTCGGGATTCGCCGACTGGCTCACCGTCGCACCCTGACCTCTCGCCGAAACGGCATTCCAGCAGGCGCTCTCTCGAACTTTCGCTGCTGGAATGCCATTTCGGCGCAAACCGGGGGGCTCAGGCGGGGCGGGGCTCCCGCACCGCGGCGCGACCGAACACCATTGATTCCTCGATCCGGTCGAACCGGTGATCGATGACGTCGAGCACGTAATTGTGCCGCACGTTCCACGGCCGGTGCGTCCCTGACTTCGGCAGCGCGTGCGGTGAGCGCTTGATGTAGCCGGCCTGCAGATCGAACGCCGGCTTCTCGGCGATCGGCCCGTCGCCGCGATGCGGGTAGGCGTGCGTGTAGCCGCGAGCGTCCATGTAGGCCAACAACTTCGCGACGGCCTTGGCCGTCATGTCCGCGCGCAACGTCCACGACGCGTTCGTGTAGCCGATGCACCACGCCATGTTGGGCACATCCTCGAGGAGATACTCCTTGTAGACGAACCGGTCGGTGGGATCGACCTCGGTGTCGTCGATGAACAGCCGGATGCCGCCGAGGGCCTGCAACTGCAGCCCCGTCGCGGTGACGATCACATCGGCGTCCAGGCGGGCGCCCGAGGTCAGCACGATGCCCGTCTCGTCCACATGGTCGATGGTGTCGGTGACCACCTCGGCACGCCCCTGCTTGATCCGCTCGAACAGATCGTGATCGAGGATCAGGCACATCCGCTGGTCCCACGGGTCGTACTTCGGTTTGAAGTGCAGGTCGACGTCATAACCCACGGGCAGCGCGGCTTTGGTGCGGTTGCGGATGAGCTTGCGCCCGAATTTCGGCGCCTTGCGGAACATGAAATAGGTCAGTATGTGGAAGGCCGCGTTGCGGACCCGCACCACCGAGTGAGACAGCTTGCGCGGCAGAACCCTGCGGATGAAGTCCACCATCGGGTCGACGCGCGCCATCGACATCATGTACGTCGGCGACCGCTGCAGCATCGTGACGTGGGCGGCCTTCTCGGTCAATGCCGGGATCAGGCTGATCGCGGTGGCACCGCTGCCGATCACCACGACGCGCTTGTCCGTGTACTCCAGGTCCTCGGGCCAGAACTGGGGATGCACCACGTCACCGCGGAACCGTTCGATGCCGGGGAACTCCGGCGTGTACGGGTCGTCGTAGCTGTAGTAGCCGGTGCCGAAGAACAGGAAGCGGGCGCGGTAGAGCCGCTCCTGGCCGTCGTGCTCGGCGCGCACCGTCCACGTGTCCGTCGCGGAGTCCCACTCCGCGGACTTCACGTAGGTGTCGAACCGCATGTGCTCGTCGATGCCGTGCTTGTGCGCCGTCGTCGTCAGGTACTCGCGGATGTACTCGCCGTCGGCGACGTTCTCGGGACGTGTCCACGGCTCCCACGGGAACGACAGCGTGAAGATGTCGCTGTCCGACCGGATGCCCGGATACCGGAACAGGTCCCAGGTGCCGCCGATCCGGGAACGGCGCTCGAGAATCCGGTAGCTCAGCTGCGGATTGCGTTCCGTGATGCGGTAGGCGGCCCCGATCCCGGAGATCCCCGCGCCGATGATCACGACGTCGGAGAACTCGGCATCATCTGGATAGTGCTCGTGCA
>Ga0209024_1002441_pt1 | contig 10746 bp, 11 predicted proteins | sample AutmiccommunBRH5_FD_187380 | JGI IMG/M metagenome (GOLD analysis project Ga0209024, IMG submission 187380) | Deep subsurface microbial communities from Mt. Terri, Switzerland - Autotrophic microbial communities BRH/5 (SPAdes) (version 2) | ecosystem: Environmental > Aquatic > Deep subsurface >...
AGCCGGACAGCGCGGACCAGGAACTGCGCGCCACGCTGGAGAACCTGTGGCCCCAGGATATGGACAGCTATCCGCGCCTGTTCGCCCTGGGGGTAGACGCCTATCGGCTGTTGCCCTATCTGGAATGGCTCGCGAGCCGGCCTCACGAGCGATGGCCGGGCAGCACGGGATTACTGCACATGGACAACGAGCGCCGCGTGCACCGCACGCTGCAATGGGCCCGGGTAGTCGATGGCGAGGCGGTTACCGTCAGAGAGTCGCTGTCGCGAGAGGGCTCGGGCCCGCCGCCGCCGGGGTTGCGCATGGAGGAGGAGGAAGCGCCCGAGCGCAACGGATCGGTCTCCCCCGCCGGCGGATTGATCATGGAAGAGGAACGCCCCGATGAAGAGGGAACCGGCGCACCTGCGGCGCGGCCGTGAGGCCGAAGCGCGCGCCTGCCACTATCTGCAACGCCAGGGGCTGCGCCTGGTGGAGCGCAACTTCCGGTCGCGTCTCGGCGAAGTGGATCTGATCATGGACGATGGCGGTGCGTTGGTGTTCGTAGAAGTCCGCTACCGCGCCCACCCGGCATTTGGGAGCGGGGCCGAATCGATCGACGTGCGCAAGCGCCGGCGGGTGATCAGTGCGGCGCAGATCTACCTGCAGCGCACCGGGAGTGAGAACCGGGCGTGCCGATTCGATGTGGTCTCGGTGGGCGGGGAGACTCTGGACTGGACACGAAACGCCTTCGACGGCAGCGGCGCCGTTTGAAGCCACGACGTCTCTGTGCTAAACAACCGCCTGCGCGGAACAAGGGAGATCAACAATGACGGCACGCATGCTCGTTCTCGTACTGGCCGCTGCCAGCGCAGCGCCCCTGCTCCAGGGCTGTGCGCCCGTGGTGGTGGCCGGTGCCGCCGGCGGCGCCTCGGTAGTCCACGACCGGCGCACGGCAGGCGCGGTAGTGGAAGATCAGGCCATCGAGATCAAAGCCAGACGGGCGCGCAACGACGATCCGGATCTGTCGAAGAAGGCCCACATCAACATCACCAGCTACAACGGGATCGTACTGCTCACCGGCGAAGCACCCTCCGAGGCGCTGCGCCAGCGCATGGAGCGGCTGGTGCAGGATATCGAGCACGTGCGCCGGGTGCACAACGAGATCGCCGTCGCCTCCCCGAGCGCCTACAGTGCGCGCACCAGCGACACCTGGATCACCAGCAAGGCGAAGACCAGTCTGTTCAAGGTCAAGCTCGATAACTTCGATCCCACCCGCGTCAAGGTGGTGACGGAACGCGGCGTGGTCTACCTCATGGGCCTGGTGAGCCGCACCGAAGCCGACGCCGTGGTCGATCAGGTGCGCCAGGTCGGCGGCGTGCAGCGTGTGGTGAAAGTATTCGAGTACGTCACCTGAGTGCCTCCGGCGGTGCGCGGCCGCGGGACCGAGTGCACTGCTAGACTGTCTACCCCCTGCCGCGTTCGGTGCTGCTGCCATGCCCCATCCCGATCGCCCCCTGCCCGCCGAGTTCCTGCAGCGGCTCGCTCGCATCGTGGGTGTCGACAACCTGCTGTGCGACCCCGCAGACCGCTGGACCTACGGCTATGACAACAGCCGCCGCCACGCACTGCCGGATGCCGTAGCCTACGCGGGCGAACACGCCCAGGTGTTGGAGGTCGTGCGCCTGTGCAACGCTCATCGGGTACCCCTCGTGGCCCGCGGCCGAGGCACCGGCACCACCGGCGCCACGGTGCCGGTGCGCGGCGGGCTGGTGCTGTCCCTGGAGCGCATGAATCGCATCCTGCGCATCGATCCCGACAATCGGGCCGCGGTGGTGGAGCCGGGGGTGACCAATCAGGAGTTGCAGACCGCGGCGGGCGCCCACGGTTTCTTCTGGCCACCGGACCCGACCAGTGCGGCCTATTGCACCGTCGGCGGCAATCTCGCCTACAACTCCGCGGGTCCGCGGGCGGTCAAGTACGGCACTCCCCGGGAGAACACATTGGGGCTGCGCGCCGTCACCGGTGCCGGGGACGAGATCCGAACCGGCACCTACACCACCAAGGGGGTGGTGGGCTACGACTTCACCCGGCTGTTGATCGGCTCCGAAGGCACTCTGGCGGTGATCACCGAGGCGACCCTGCGCCTGACGCCGCGCCCGGAGGCCAAGCGCACCATCCGGGCCGTGTACCGGGATATCCACAGCGCCAGCGCGGCGGTGGCGCGCATCATGGCCTCCCCCGTCACGCCCTGCGCCCTGGAGTTCATCGACGGCGCCGCCATAGAGATGATTCGCAGCTACTCTGAGGCGGAACTGCCCACCCATGCGGGGGCCATGCTCATGATCGAGGTGGACGGCAGCGAAGCCGGCCTCGACGAGGCCGCCGATGCGCTGCGCCGGGCGGCGTCCAACAACGGCCTCGTGAGCATCGAGACCGCCCGTTCGAGCGAAGAGGTGGCGCGCCTCTGGCAGGCCCGCAAGGCACTGTCGCCGGCCCTGCGCCAAATCGCGCCGAAGAAGATCAACGAGGACGTTGTGGTTCCGGTGTCGAATCTGCCGCGGCTGATCGATGGTCTGCAGGGCCTATCCGAACGCCACGGCGTCCCTATCGTCAACTTCGGCCATGCCGGCAACGGCAACATCCATGTCAATCTGCTGGTCGACCCGGATGACGCCCGACAGCTGGAGGCGGCGGACACATGCCTTGCGGAGGTCTTCGACCTGGTGCTCCGGCTGCAGGGCACCATTTCCGGCGAACATGGTATCGGCCTGGTGAAGCGGGATTTCGTCAGCCGGGAGATCGATCCCGTCACACTGGACCTCATGCGCCGCATCAAACAGCAGTTCGACCCCAACGGGATCCTCAACCCGGACAAGATGCTGCCCGCGCCTTCGTAGAAGACGTTGAGAATCCACGCCGAGGCGCAGGGACGCAGAGGGCGGAGAATAGATTATTGCAGTTGATTTGAAGCGCTCCGATCGCGTGCGTGGTTGTGATCCGAGCGGCAGTCAACCTGAGGCGAATCGTGATCGGTGTGTTGCCGCCGGTAGACGCAATGTCAATCCTCCGCGTTCTCTGCGCCTCTGCGTTGAGCTTTTTTCAGCCGCCGCGGACCGGCAGCCTGTGCTGGTACAGCGCGAGGTCGTCGTCGGAGAAACAGCAGGCGATGATGGCGTCGAAACGGCCCTCGTAGGCGCGCATGACAGACATGGCGATATCGGCGGCCGCCTGCTTCGGATAGCCGTAGGCGCCGGTGCTGATGGACGGAAAGGCGATGGTGCGCGCGCCGTGTTCCAGCGCGAGCTCCAGAGAACGGTGATAGCAGGATTCCAGGAGCCGCGGCTCCTCGCGCTGGCCGCCGTGCCACACGGGACCCACGGTGTGGACCACCCACCGGGCCGGAAGCCGGAACCCCGGTGTGATCTTCGCCTCCCCGGTGGCACAGCCGCCCAAAGGCCGGCAGGCCTCCTTCAGTTCGGGTCCTGCGGCGCGATGGATGGCACCATCCACGCCGCCGCCGCCCATGAGCGAGCTATTGGCCGCATTCACGATAGCGTCCACTTCGAGCTTGGTGATGTCGCCTTTGATGGCTCGGATCACGGCTGCCCCCGATCTGGGCCGGAACGAAACGCAGAGTTCGCAAAGCCGCAGAGAACGCAATGGAAAATGAGCGAATGCGGCCGGTGTTCGTGTGCCGATTGATGCCGCGCCGCAAGTGCCTTATGCGCGCGACGCACAGTATGGCACGCATGAAATCAGATGCCGTTCTTTGCGTCCTCCGCGTCTCCGCGTTCTCTGCGTTCTCTGCGTTCAATTCTTGCGCGCGAAGAAAGCATCCCGGGCTACTTAACCACCTTCAGCGACGGGCGCTTTGGCTTGTCGGGGGACGACCCTTCGTCGCCGCCGTCGCCGCCCCCTCCGCTGTCGTCTTCCGCGAACGCCATGCCTTGGCCGTTTTCCTGGGCGTAAATGGCCATGACCGCCGGCACCGGAACCGACAGCGGCGTCTCCACACCCCCGAAGCGCGCATGGAATTCGATCAGGTCGTTGCCTAACGCCAGTCCCGCGACGGCGCGCGGAGCCAGGTTGAGGACGATGCGCCCTTCCTGTACGTACTGTGTCGGCACTACGACGCCCTCGAGCTCGGCGTTCACCAGCAGATAGGGAGTCAGGCCATTGTCCACGATCCACTCGTGGATGGCCCGAATCAGATAGGGACGCGAGGAATTCATAGGAAAGGAAGATAAAAGAGGACAGCGTAAAGCGCAAAGTGGGAGGCGTCGGCCTGCGGCCGGCTGACTTGCGGTGTGCGCCCGCTGGGCGCCCCGCGATCCACCCTACGCTGTCGCCTTGCCTCCCCGGCCGGCTCTGATTACCTCATCTCCCGCTCGACCGGGGAGAGGCTGGCACGGAACGAATCCCGTTCGAACAACCGCGCGGCATACTGATGAACGGCTTTCGCCTGGGCGGGAAGCTCGATGCCATAGCGGGGCAGGCGCCACAGGATGGGGGCGATGGCGCAGTCGATGAGCGAAAATTCATCGCTGAGGAAGAACGGCTTGGCCCCGAACACCTCGGCTCCGGCTGTCAGGCTGTCCCGCAGAATCTTACGGGCCTTGGCGGCACGCTTCTCATCGCCAGACTCCAATTCGTCCACCTGGCGATACCAATCCCGATCGATGCGATACAAGGCCAGGCGCGCGCGCGCGCGGGAGACGGGATCCACAGGCATCAGCGGCGGGTGCGGAAAACGCTCGTCCAGGTACTCCATGATGACCTGCGAGTCGTAAAGCACCAGCTCACGGTCTACCAGCGTCGGCACGGAATTGTAGGGGTTGAGGTCGACCAAGTCCTCCGGGAGATTGTCGGATTCCACATCCGAGACTTCGTGGGTGATGTTCTTCTCCGCCAGGACGATACGGGTACGATGGCAGTAGGGATCGGCCGGCAAGGAAAACAGCGTCATTACGGAGCGGCGGTTGGCAATCAGCGCCATCGTTCAGGTACTCCCGGGTCAGCAACGGCAGGCCGGTCATTATAGCGCAGTTGATGGGGACTTGGTGGGCGCGCCGGGCGGACCCCGGGCCCGCCCGGCTGCACGTTCAATGGACGTCCTTCCAGTATTCCTTCTTCAACATGTAGGCGATGGCGGCGAACACGAACAAAAACAGCATGACCCACACGCCCAGGCGGCGGTGTTCGAGCTTGCCCGGCTCGCCGACATAGGACAGGAACGTGACCAGATCGCGCACCACCTGATCGTACTCCGCATCGGTCATCGCGCCTTCGGCGACCTCCTCGAAGCCGACGAATTGCTGGTGGGAGTCATCGCCTTCGCCCGTCTGTTCGTACTGGGGTACCTTCAGCCCGTCAAGGCTCGCCAGAACATGGGGCATGCCGACATCCTTGAATACCAGGTTGTTGATCCCGAAGCGCTTCGTGTTGTCCACGTAGAAGCTCTTGAGATAGGTGTAGACCCAGTCGTCGCCGCGGTTGCGGCTGGCGAGCGAAAGGTCCGGCGGCAGTACCCCGAAGAACTCCTCGCCCTGTTCGACGGTCATGCTGTTGGTCATGTAATCCGCGAGCTTCTTCTTGCCGTCGGCGGTGACAAAGTGCAGGTTGCCCAGGACATCGTCGTCGCTCAGCTGAAGATCCCGTGACAGGCGCCCATAGGACATGTACTGCAGCGAATGACACGCCAAGCAGTAGTTCACGTAGTACTTGGCGCCGCGCTGGAGGGACGCCAGGTTATTCAGGTCCACGTCGGCATCCTGACAAGGGATGGCGCCGCACGCGCCGCCGCCTGCGGCCAGCGCCCACGCCGGTGCGAGGGCCAAAACGAGGGTCAGAGCGATTCTTTTCATTTGGACGTCACCCTTTCCGGAACCGGCTTTGTCCTGTCCATTCGGGTGTAGAAGGGCATCAGCAGGAAGAACAGGAAGTACAGGATCGAGAACACCCGGGCGAAGTTGGTCAACACCGACGTGGCGGGCTGGGTGCCGAGCCACCCCAGGGCAATGAAGCTCACCACGAAAACGAACACCGCCGACTTGAACAGCAGCCCGCGGTAGCGGATGGACTTGACCGGGCTGCGGTCTAGCCACGGAAGCAGGAACAGCACCACGATCGCCGCTCCCATGGCAACCACGCCGCCGAACTTGCTCGGGACTGCACGCAGGATGGCGTAGAAGGGTGTGAAGTACCACAGCGGCACAATGTGCTCGGGGGTCTTCAGCGGATCGGCCGGGATGAAGTTGTCCTTCTCCAGGAACCAGTTCCAGAACTCGGGAATGAAGAACACGATGAACAGGAAGATGATCAGGAAGACCGCGACTCCCCAGATGTCCTTCACCGTGTAGTAGGGGTGGAACGGAATGCCGTCCAGTGGGATGCCGTTCGCGTCCTTGTGCTTCTTGATCTCCACCCCATCGGGATTGTTGGAACCGACCTCGTGCAGCGCCATGATATGGGCCACGACCAGCGCCAGCAGGATGATGGGTAGCGCGATCACATGGAAGGCGAAGAAGCGATTCAACGTCGCATCGGAGACCACGAAGTCACCGCGGATCCAGGTGGAGAGCGCCTCCCCGATGCCGAACGGGATGGCGCCGAACAGCGAAATGATCACCTGCGCGCCCCAGTAGGACATCTGCCCCCAGGGCAGCAGGTAGCCCATGAAGGCCTCGGCCATGAGCGCCACATAAATCAACATGCCGAAGATCCAGATCAGTTCCCGCGGCTGCTTGTAGGAGCCGTATATCAGGCCACGGAACATGTGCAGGTAGACCACCACGAAGAACGCCGAGGCCCCTGTGGAGTGCAGGTAGCGGATCAGGTCCCCGTAGGGGACGTCGCGCATGATGAACTCGACGGAGGCAAACGCCATCTCCGCATCCGGCTTGTAGTACATGGTCAGGAAGATGCCGGTAAGGATCTGATTGACGAGCACCAGCAGCGCCAAGGAGCCGAAGAAGTACCAGAAGTTGAAGTTCCTCGGCGCGTAGTACTCGGCCAGATGCTCGTTCCAAAGCTTGGTGGCGGGAAAGCGTGCATCCACCCAGGCCATGAAGGAGGAGGACTTGGGTTTGTTCATTTAGGCGGCTCCCTCGTCTTCACCGATGCGTACGACGGCCTCGCTGGCATAGAAATGCGGCGGGACCAGCAGGTGCAACTGGGCCGGAACGCCCTGATAGACGCGGCCGGCCAGGTCGAAGCGCGAGCCGTGGCAGGGACAGAAGAAGCCCCCGAGCCAGTCGGATCCGAGATCGGACGCCGCCACTTCCGGACGATACGTCGGCGAACAGCCCAGGTGGGTGCAGATACCGACCACCACCAGGTACTCGGGCTTGATGGAACGGTGGATATTGGTGGCGTACTCGGGCTGCTGCTCCGGCTGCTCCTCGGAGGTCGGAGCCGCCACTTCCTCGTTGAGCTTGGGCAGGGTCTCGAGCATCTCAGGGGTGCGATGCAGGACCCACACCACCTGGCCGCGCCACTTCACGTTGACCTTCTGGCCCGGCTCGATCTTGCTGATGTCCACCTCGATGGGTGCGCCGGCGGCACGGGCACGGTCGCTGGGCGTCATATAGGTCACGAATGGGACAGCCGCCGCCACGACGCCCACGCCCCCTACCACACTGGCAGTGACTGTGAGGAAACGGCGCCTGCTGCGATCCACGCCTTCTGTGCTCATGAAACGATCTCCTGCAGAATCGAAATGCACAAAGCTACGCACTGGGCCACCGGCCCATGGAAGTGGGTGTAAATCCCGAAGGTACCAGCCCGCGAGGCGCGCCAATTCTATCAGAACATTACCGTTTTTTCACAGGTCCGATTTGTACCGGCAGCGGCCCGCGGGGGCGTTGATGCAGATCAAGGATGGCGGCGGCGCAGGCGCCGCTCACACCGGATTGTCGATGTCGATGAATCGGTATTCCAGGCCGAAGCGCTCGGCGAGGTGGCGCCCGAGGGCGTCGGCACCGCCGCGTTCCGTGGCGTGGTGACCGGCGGCAAAATAATGGATTCCCGCCTCCCGGGCGATGTGGACTGTCTGCTCGGAGATTTCCCCCGAGATGTAGGCATCCAGCCCGGCGGCCACCGCATGCTCGATGAAGCCTTGGGCGGCGCCGGTGCACCAGCCCACCGTACGGATGTGTTCCGGTCCTTCGCCCACGTGCAGAGGTACCCGCCCGACGGCCTGCTCGATACGCGCGGCCATCCCAGCCGGGGTCAGCGGCTCACTCAGGCGCCCGTGAGCGACCAATTCCAGGGGCGGCGGCCCGCAGCGACCCGCCATGTCGATCCTCAGCCTCATGCCGAGCTGGGCGTTATTGCCCAACTCCGGGTGCGCGTCGAGGGGCAAATGGTAGGCAAGGAGGCTCATCTGCGCCTGCAGCAGCGCGCCCAGACGCCGACGCTTGATTCCCGTGACCGGGTGGGACTCGCCTTTCCAGAAATAGCCATGATGGACCAGCAGCGCATCGGCGCCCGTCAGAGCGGCGGCGTCCACCAGCGCTTGACTGGCGGTGACTCCCGCTATCAAGCGCCGCACCTCGGACCGGCCTTCGACCTGCAAGCCGTTGGGGCAGTAATCGACGAACTCGCCCGCCCTCAGCAGGCCGTCGGCGTACTGGACCAACTCCTGTAGTGCGACCATGGAAAGGGATCTCATGCGGCGGCCGGCGGCGCGTGCTAGTGTATCCCCTGACGACCCCGTGCACCACGCCATGAATCTGCAGCGCAACCTGACGTTTCTCGCCCGATTTGCCGTGCTGGGCCTGACGGTGGCGCTGCTGGCGACCTGGCTGTATCCGAAGCTGATGCAGCACGCCCGGCCGGTGGTGCAGATCCAGCAGGCCAGCACCGCGGCGCCGATCCCAACCCCAGCGCCGCTGTCCTACGCCGCCGCGGTGCAGCGCGCTTCCCCGGCAGTGGTCAACATCTTCAGCGCCCGGGTGGTGAACGGCCCGCAGGCGCTCAGCGAACGCCCCGAGATGCACCCGTTCTTCGAGGAAGGGCTGCCCCAACCGGGTCCGCGCCAGATCCAGACCGGGCTCGGCTCCGGTGTGATCTTCAGCCCCCAGGGTTACGTCCTCACCAACTACCACGTCATCGCCGGCGCCGACGAGATCAAGGTCATGCTGGCCGACGGCCGCAACGCCGGCGCGGAGCTGGTCGGCTCAGACCCGGACACGGACCTGTCGGTGCTGCGCATCCAACTACCCGATCTGCCGATCATCTCCTTGGGCGATTCGGATACCCTTCAGGTCGGGGACGTGGTACTGGCCATCGGCAACCCCTACGGCGTCGGTCAGACGGTCACCCAGGGCATCGTCTCGGCCACGGGGCGCAAGCGCCTGGGGCTCAACACCTACGAGAACTTCATTCAGACCGATGCGGCCATCAATCCGGGCAACTCCGGCGGCGCGCTGGTCACCGGCAGTGGCGATCTGGTGGGGATCAACACCGCCATTTTCTCCCGCACCGGCGGCTCCCAAGGGATCGGTTTCGCGATTCCCGTATCTCTGGCACGTCAGGTGCTGACAGAGATGATCGAGCACGGGCAGGTGCTGCGCGGCTGGCTCGGCGTCAGCATGACCAACGTGACGCCCCGCCAGGCCGAGAAGGCCGGCCTGGAGGCACCGTCGGGGGTGCTGGTGGCGGGTGTGCTGGACGACAGCCCGGCCAACCGTGCCGACTTGCGCCCGGGGGATATCCTGACCAAGGTCAATCAAGAGCCGGTCACGGACGCACGCCACATGCTCGAGTTGGTGGCCCGGCACAAACCCGGCAGCGAAATCGTCGTCGAGGGCGTACGCGAGGGTGAGGGCTTCCGCACGCGCGTGGTGGTGGCGCAACGGCCGCAACGGGCGCTGCTGGAATAGAACGCAGCCTGGGCCGCCGCCATCGCGGCGCCCTACCCGACCCATCCGCTAATCGAGCGCCTGCGCCAACGCCGCGAGAAAGCGCTGGTTCTCGTCCGGGCGACCAACGGTGACGCGCAGGCAGTCGGTGAGCGCGCCGCCGGCGCTGCTCAGGTTCTTTACCAGAACGCCGCTCTGCAGCAAGCGCGCAAACACGGCATCCCCCTGCCCGGCCGGAACCCGAAACAGGATGAAGTTGGCTTGACTGGGAAACGCGTCGATCCCCTCCAGCCCCGCCAGCGCATCCATAAGCACGCCACGGTCGGTGCGGATGGCCTGGGTCTGTGCATCGAGGGTCTGCTTGTGCTCCAGAGCGAAGGCGGCACTGTGCTGGGTCAGCACGTTGATGTTGTAGGGCAGACGCAGCTTGTCCAACTCCGCCAGCAATGGCGGCGGCCCCGCCAGAAAGCCGAGCCGCAAACCCGCCAGTCCCATCTTCGACACCGTGCGCATCACCAGCAGATTGGGGTGAGCGGTGGTCGCGTCCATGAAGCTGTCGTCGGCGAAGGCGCTGTAGGCCTCGTCCAATACCACCAGCCCCGGGGCGGCCGCGATAATGGCCTCCACGTCGGCACGGTCGAACAGGTTGCCGGTAGGGTTGTTCGGGTAAGCGATGAACACCAGCGCCGGTTGATGTTCCTCCAGCGCCGCGAGCATGGCTGCACGATCGAGGCCGAAATCCTGCGCCGCGGACAACGGGACGCCGCAGTACTGCATACCGGCGAAGGCGGCGATCATGCGGAACATGACAAAGCTCGGCTCCGGCGCCAGCACCGCCCGGGACGGCCCCGCCACCGCCAGGCACAGCATCTGGATGAGCTCATCGGACCCGTTGCCCAGCACC
>Ga0209024_1002442_pt1 | contig 10743 bp, 8 predicted proteins | sample AutmiccommunBRH5_FD_187380 | JGI IMG/M metagenome (GOLD analysis project Ga0209024, IMG submission 187380) | Deep subsurface microbial communities from Mt. Terri, Switzerland - Autotrophic microbial communities BRH/5 (SPAdes) (version 2) | ecosystem: Environmental > Aquatic > Deep subsurface >...
GGCCGGGCGGATGCTTCCCGGCTGCATGTGCTGGGGCATGACTATGCCAAGGGTGCCGAACTGGTCTCGGCATTCCAGGGCTGCGGCGCGGAGTATCTTCCGGGCGCCCTGCTGTGGAACGTGGAGCGGGAGGGGGCCGGGCCGCTTTTGCTGGATGTGTCCACATCCTCGGGCAGTCGCCGCATCCCCGCGGCAAACCTTCTCGTGGCCACGGGCGCGGTGGAGCGCCCGGTGCCCGTGCCCGGCTGGACTCTTCCCGGCGTCACCACGGCGGGCGCGCTGCAGATCATGCTCAAGGCGCATGGCAGCGTGGCCGAAGGGGCAGTGCTGGCGGGCGCAGGACCGCTGCTGCTGCTGCTCGCGCAGCAGATGGTCGCCGCGGGCGCACCGCCCCGTGCGGTGGTCGAGATCGGGCCGGCGAACCGGCTTGGCCGGGCCTTGCCACACTTGGCGGGCCCGCTGCGCGGCTGGCGCTATCTGGCCAAGGGCGCGAAGCTGCTGGCGACGATCCGGCGCGCGGGGGTGCCGATCCACAAGGGGGCAGGTGGCTTCGAAATATTGGGCGAGGCGGCGGCGCGCGGAGTGCGCTTCACCTCTGGCGGCAAGGTCGTGGAGATTGCTACCGAGCATGTCGCCTTGCACATGGGCGTGGTTCCGAACCAGCAGCTGACGCGGATGCTGCGCTGCGAGCATGACTGGCATCCAAGCCAACAAGCCTTTGTGCCCCGCATCGAAGCGACCTGCGCCACGACCGAGCCCGGCGTCTACGTTGCCGGGGATGGGGGCGGTATCGGCGGGGCCGCCGCAGCAGCGCTGCAGGGGCGTTTCGTCGCCCTGACCATTGCTCTGCATGCAGGACGAGATGTCCCCGCCTCCGAATTGGCGGCGCTTCGGGCGGCGCTTGCGCGGGACCGGGCCGTGCGGCCGTTCCTTGAGGCGCTGTATGCCCCGGCCGAAGAGGTGCTGGCACCTGCCGATACCACCGTCATCTGCAGATGCGAGGAGGTAACGGCCGGAACGATCCGCGCGTCGCTGAAGGACGGCGCGCCGGGGCCGAACCAGCTCAAGGCCTTCCTGCGCTGCGGCATGGGGCCTTGCCAGGGCCGCACCTGCGGCCCCGCCGTTTCTGCACTGGTGGCACGGGCCCGGGGCATTTCCGAAGGCGAGGCGGGCTATTTCCGCATCCGCCCGCCTCTCAAGCCGCTGCCGCTGTCCGAACTCGCGGCCATCGCCGAGGAATGACACTGCGCCCCGATCCCGCCGCCATGGCCGATCTGCTGGTGATCGGCGGCGGCCTGCATGGCTGTGCAACGGCGCTGGCGGCGGCGCGGCGGGGACTGTCGGTGACCTTGCTGGAGAAGGACACGATTGCGCGCCATGCGTCCGGCAGCAATGCCGGCGGCCTGCGCCGTCTCAATCGTCATCCCGCCGAACTGGAGCTTTCGCACCTGTCGATGCGGCTGTGGCGCCGGATCGACCAGATCACCGGCCACGACTGCGGCTTTCAGCAGGCGCCGCAGATCCGAGTCGCCGAATCTGCCGAGGATATGAACCGGCTGGAAGGGCGTGCGGCTTTGGTGCGGGAACTGGGTTACTCCAACGAGGTCATGCTGACCGAGCGGGAAATGCGCGCGCATCTTCCCGCGGTCGCGGAGCATTGCTGCGGCGCGCTTGCCTCTTTCGATGACGGCTTCGCGCATCCCCACGGCACGACTCTGGCATTCGCACAGGCCGCGCGCCGGGCTGGCGTGCGGGCGCTGGAGGGGCAGGCCGTGTCCGATCTTGCCTGGAGCGGATCGGCTTGGCACGTAGCGTCGGGCGAGCGGGTTTACCTCGCCCGCCGCATCCTCAACGCGGCGGGAGCCTGGGGTGGCGCGATTGCAGCGATGATTGGCGATCATGCCCCGGTGGAACCGATTGCCCCGATGATGCTGGTCACATCTCGCCTGCCGGCCTTCTGCAAGGCGGTGGTGGGCGCGGCTGGACGGCCATTGTCCTTCAAGCAAATGCCGAACGGCACTGTCGTGATCGGTGGGGCGCGGCTTGGACGGGCCGAGCCGGCCCACAATCGCACCGACCTGCGCATGGCAGAGCTTGCCCGCAGCGCGGCGACGGCTACGGAGATCTTCCCCATCATGCGCTCCGCCGTCATCGTGCGGGCCTGGAGCGGGATCGAGGGCCGGATGCCCGACCAGATCCCCGTCATGGGCGCCGCGCTGTCCGCGCCGAATGCCTTTCACAGCTTCGGCTTCTCGGCACATGGCTTCCAACTTGGCCCAGCCGCCGGGGAAGTCATGGCCGCCCTGATCGACACCGGGGCCAGCCCCATACCCCTCGACGCCTTTTCCATCGCCCGCTTCGCGCACGGCGCCCCGTCCATCCCCAACCAAGGAGAGATCCCATGATTCAGCGTCACATGCAGAGCAAGATCAATCACCGCGCCGTCGTTCACAACGGCGTCGTTCACCTCGGCGGCGTCGTGGCCGACGACAAGACGCTGGATGCGAAGGGCCAGACCGAACAGATCTGCGCCAAGATCGAGAAGTTGCTGACCGATCTTGGCTCGTCAAAGCACAACCTGCTGACGGCGATGGTCCACCTGTCCGACTTCGCCGGCAAATCGGCGATGAACGAGGCTTGGTGCGCGTGGCTGCCGCCAGAGCACTTTCCTACCCGCACCTGCGTGGGCGCCGTCCTCGAGAGGGATACGCTGGTCGAGATCACCGTGACCGCCGCGCTGTGAGGCAAGTGCCGCTGCATCAGCGCGGCATAACATAATCGGATCAAGCCGAGTGTTATTGTTATTTGCATTATGTTCGGGCCTTCCCTCAAATGTCATGAACACGTCATGACCGGACTCGGAGCGACCTGCCCTTCATGGAACATCTTGGCACATTCGATCTGGTGATCGTCGGCGGCGGACTCGTGGGTCTGGCCACGGGATACGGTGCTCTGACGCTGGGAGCATCGGTGCTGATTCTGGATGCCGAAGATCTGAGCCTGCGGGCGTCGAGGGGGAACTTCGGGCTCGTCTGGGCACAGAGCAAGGGCGCCCGGGGCCGCGACTACGCGCTTTGGACGCGGCGCGCAGTGGCCGACTGGCCCCAGATGCAACGCGACCTTCGGGAGCAGACCGGGATCGACACCGGTCTGCGCACGGGGGCAGGCTTGCAGCTGTGCCTGTCCGGGCAGGAGTTCGAAACCCGCAGTGCGCTGATCGACAAAATCGCAGGCTACAAGCTTCCCGGCTGCGATGTCCGGATGATCGACCGGGCGGAAACCGAGGCGCTGTTGCCCGGTATCGGCCCCGATGTCGTCGGTGCGTCCTTCTCCTCGCAAGATGGCGACTGCCATTCGCTTGCCCTCTACCGCGCCTTGGCCGAGGCCTATGCCAAGGCCGGCGGCATCATCCGCACCGGGCACCGCGTCGATCAAATCCTGCCCGACGGCGCGGGCTACAAGGTGGCCACCGGGGCTGCGTCAGCCGGGGCAGGGCGCGTGCTGATCGCCGCTGGCCTTGGCACCAACGCGCTGGCACGCCCTTTCGGCTTCCCCGACGTAGTCATCGGGCAACGCGGGCAGATCCTGGTGACCGAACGCCTGGCTCCGTTCCTTCCGGTCGTGACATCGGGTCTGCGCCAACTGCCCGAGGGCACGGTGCTGATCGGGGACACCAAGGAGGAAGGCCAGCACGACCGCACAACCTCGGCCGGAATGTCCTATCTTGCACGTCGCGCAGTGCGGGCCTTTCCGGCCATCGCACGCGCGCGGATCGTCCGGGCCTGGGCCGCCCTGCGGGTGCTGACACCCGACGGGGATCCGGTTTATGACGAGTCGCCAACGCATCCGGGGATCTTCGTTGCGACCACCCATAGCGGCGTCACGCTCGCGCCGGCGCATCGAGGTCCGCTGGCACAGTGGATCCTTCAAGGCCAGAAGCCCCCGGAATTTGCCGCCTTCGGGGCGGCGCGCTTCGCCTGAGCGCACAAGTTAGACCAAGCAAAAAAAGCACAAGACAGGGAAAGACAAATGAAAATGATGCTCTCACGTTCCGCTGGACTGCCGATCTTCGTGGCTCTTGCCGCGTCGTTCACGGCCAGCGCCGCCTTGGCTGATGTGACCTGGACATTCGGGGGTATCAACCCACCCAACGCCCCCGTCACCATCGCATCGAAGAAGTTCGCAGAACTGGTGACAGAGCGCACCGACGGCCGGGTGAAGGTCAACTTCTACGAAGGCTCGCAACTCGGGTCCGGCCCCGCGCAGATCGAGGCCATGGCCGCCGGTGCCCAGGAGGGCTACATATCCTCGGGCTCGAATGCCTCCAACCTCGTGCCCGAATACGGCGTCATCGACATGCCGTTCGTCTTCCAGAGCCAAGACCATTTTCTGGATTTCATGGCGTCGGACATGGCGGATGAGCTGGATGAGCGTCTCGCCGCCGAGTTCAACGTCCGCGTGCTTGCCACCAACTGGTTCCGCCTGCCGCGCGTCTTCATGACGCGGGAAAGCTGCGTGACCACGCCCGAAGACATCGCCGGAAAGCGCACCCGCTCGCCCAACCTTCCGATGTTCATCGCCGGCTGGGAAGCACTGGGAACGGTGCCGGTGACCATCGCATATGGCGAGACCTATATGGGCCTGAAGCAGGGCGTGGCCGACATGACGGAGTCCGCTGGCGAGCAGGTCTATTCTTCGAAGCTCTACGAAGTGCTTCCCTACGTGACCGATGCGGAGATGATGTATCCCCAGAACTCGGTCTATGTTTCGGACGCGGCCTTCCAGGCGCTGAGCGCCGAGGATCAGGAGATCGTCGTGGCGGCAGCCGAGGAGGCAGGGGACTACTTCACCAAGCTTGTCGAGGACGAGGAGGCGCCGAACCGCGTGGCGATGGAGAGCGCATCCGTGACCTTCTGCGAGATGACGCCCGAGGATCGCAGCGCCTTCGTCGATCTGGTCGCGGCGAACAAGGAAAAGTTTGAGGAGGGAGGCTTGATCCCCGCAGGCTGGTGGGATCAGATCCAGGCTCTTGCTCGCTGACGCATCACCGCTCGGCCGGGCCGGCAGGAGCGCATAAAGCCAGACGTTTCCCAGTCCGCAAGGTGATCCCATGACCCGTGTTCTCGACACGTTAAGCCGGTCTATCCTCGTCCTGTGCGTGGTGCTCTGCGGGGCGATCTTCATCGCCCTGTCTACGCAGGTCATCTCTCGCTACGTGTTCAACGCGCCAATCCATATGACAGACGCCGTGGCGGAGGGCGCGTTGATCTGGATAACATTTCTCGGCGCCGCCATGGTCTACCGCGAGCGGGGCCACATCGCAGTCGATCTGGTGGAGATGAAGGCTCCGCCGATGGTCCGCCGGATCATTGCCATTGCCATCCACGTGATGGTGATCGCGGTGCTGCTCTACATGCTCGGCCAGGTTGGCAAGCTGCAGCCGCTCATGGAGCGGGTCCAGTTCGGCACGCTGCCGCGCGGACCCTGGACGTCGAAATTCGTTCTCGTGTTGCTGCCCTTCGCGATCGGGGCGGCATTGACGATCCTCTTTGCCCTTGAAGCGATCTGGCTCGAGCTGACCGGCCGCCGCCTACAGCGCCACGATGCGCAGGAGATCATCTGACATGACGCCGCTCGTCTTCGCCATCCTCTTCTTTGGCCTGCTTCTGCTTGGAATGCCGGTGGCCTACACGATGCTAATCGCGTCGGCCGTCTATATCCTCGCGGCTGGCCTGCCGGAGGTGCAGCTGACCATGCGCGCCTCTGGCGGTATCGAAAGCTTCTCGCTGCTTGCAATCCCGATGTTCCTGCTGGCCGGCAACCTCATGAATGGAATGGGTGTCACCGAGCGCATCTTCGCCTTTGCGGGGGTGCTGGTGCGGCACATCACCGGCGGGCTTGGCCACGTCAACGTACTGGCGTCGGTCATCTTCGCCGGAATGTCCGGATCGGCCGTGGCCGATGCAGGCGGGCTCGGCGCGGTAGAGATCAAGGCGATGAAGCAGGCCGGCTACAGCGGTCCCTTCTCGGCCGCGATCACCGCCGCCTCCGCCACCATCGGGCCGATCATTCCGCCCTCGATCACGCTCGTCGTCTACGGTTTCCTAGCCGAGGAAAGCGTCGGCCGGTTGTTTCTGGGCGGGGCCATCCCCGGCCTGCTGGTCGCCTTCGCGCTGATGGTCATCGTCTATGTGCTGGTGAAGACCGGCCGCGAGACCGCGCCGAGGCTGCCGCGCGCGACATCGACCGAGGTGAGGATCGCGCTCTGGCGCGCAGTGCCGGCCCTTCTGGCGCCAGCGATCCTTATGGGCGGCATCCTTGCGGGGATCTTCACCCCGACCGAGGCTTCGGTGGTGGTGGTGCTCTACATCCTCCTCATCGGCTCCGTAAGTTTCGGGTTCGACCGCGTCCAGATCTGGAAGGCCCTGACCGGCGCAGTGCGCACCACCTCCTCCACATTGTTCATCATCGCCGTCTCGGCCGTGTTTGGCTGGATCATCTCGATCCAGCGGCTGCCGGTGCAATTGGTGGACGCGATGCAAGGCATGTTCGTCAGCCAATCGGCGGTAATCCTCGTCATGGTCATTACCCTGTTGATCGTCGGTATGTTCATGGAGGTTCTGGCGGCGCTGGTACTGTTGGTGCCGACCTTCCTTGCGCTGGCCTATACCTTCGACATCGACACGGTCCATATGGGCGTGATGATCGTCGTGACCATGATGATCGGCACCATCACGCCGCCGGTGGGGCTCGTGCTCTACACAGTGATGGCGGTGGCGAATATCGGGATGGGTCCGCTGACGCGCGCGCTTGTTCCTTTCTACCTCGTGATGGTGGTCGTGGCGCTTTTGGTCGCCTTCTTCCCCTCGATCACCCTCTTCCTCCCCGATCTGCTGATGCCGACGGCGCAGTAGGACCAGACGACATCAGGAGTATCGCCATGTACCGTATCGGCTTCGATGTGGGCGGCACATTCACCGACTTCACAGCTATCGACACGGCGACGGGCCAGACCCGTCACTTCAAGACATCCTCGACCCCGAATGACCCATCGGAAGCCATCGAGACCGGCCTGCGCCATTTCGTCGAGGAGGAGGGCCTTGCCCCCGCCGATTTCGAGTTCATCGGCCACGGCACTACCGTTGCCACGAACATGGTCATCGAACGTCGCGGCGTGCCGACTGGACTTGTCACCACCCGAGGCTGCCGCGACGTGCTCGAGATCGGCCGCCAGACCCGGCCGCACCTCTACGACTACGCGATCACCAAACCGCTGCCGCTGGTCGATCGGTACATGGCGCTCGAGGTCACGGAACGGCTTGATGCCGACGGCAACGTGCTCAAACCGCTTGATGAAGCTGACGTGCGCGCCGCGGCAGAGGCGATGAAGGATGCAGGAATGCAGGCGGTTGCGATCTGCTTCCTGCACGCCTATCGTGATCCGGTGCATGAACTCCGCGCTGCCGAAATCGTGCGCGAGGTGCTGCCGAATGCCTATGTCTCGCTCTCATCCGAGGTGCTGCCGGAATACCGGGAGTTCGAGCGCTTCTCGACCACCGTCATCAATGCATATGTCGGCCCCCGTATGGACCGCTACCTCGCGAGATTTGCGCAAAGACTGCACAGCCTCGGGATGATGACGGCGCCGCGGACGATCCACTCGAACGGCGGCCTGATGTCGGTCGATACCGTGCGGGCCTTTCCCGTCCGCACCTGCCTTTCGGGGCCGGCGGCGGGTGTCGTCGGGGCCGCGCAGGTCGCTGCCGCGTCGGGCCATTCCAACATCGTCACCTTTGACGTAGGCGGCACATCTACCGACGTGTCGCTGGTGCTGGAGGGGCGGCCCGCCTTCACCACCTCGCGTCTGGTGGCGGACTATCCGATCCGCACCCCGATGCTGGACATCAACGTGATCGGCGCCGGAGGCGGCTCCATCGCCGGGCTCGACGACGCGGGTGCGCTGAAGGTGGGCCCGCGCTCGGCCGGGGCGCATCCCGGTCCCGTGGCCTATGGCCGCGGCGGCACCGAACCCACCACCACCGACGCCAATCTGGTTCTTGGCCGCCTGTCCTCGGACACGCTGCTGTCGGGGCGGATGACCGTCGATGCCGAGGCCGCGCGCCGCGCCATCGACGAGCGCATCGCCACGCCGCTTGGCCTGAGCGTCGAGGAGGCCGCACTGGGGATCTTGCGCATCGCCGTGGCTAATATGGGGCGCGCCATCCGCGCGGTCTCGACCGAAAAGGGGCACCGTCTGTCCGACTTCGCGCTGTTCTCCTATGGTGGGGCAGGGCCTCTGTTTTCCGCCGCCGTCGCCAAGGAGACCGGCATTCAGACAGTTCTTGTGCCGGCGCAGCCTGGCACCATGTGCGCGCGCGGCATCCTTTTGTCTGACGTGAGCTTCGACTTCGTACGCACGGGCGTGGTCACCGCCACCGAGGGCGCGTGGGATGCGATCCGCAGCACCTTCACCGGCATGACGGGCGAAGGCATCGACTGGCTCGCGGGAGAGGGCGTGGCCGAGGAGGGGCGCAGCCTGACCTATGTCGCCGACGCGCGGTATGACGGCCAGAACCACGAGGTTCGGGTAGAGTTGCCGCAGGGGACCCAGACGGATTTCGCCACCTTCATGGACGGCTTCCGCGCCGCCCATCGCCAGGAATATGGCTATGATATCGACGGCCGCCCGGTCGAGGTTGTCAACCTGCGCCTGTCGGTGAAGGGGCCGTCCACGATCAGGGCCGAAAGCCGCCACGAGGTCGAACCCGGCGATCCGCTGATCGGCAGGCGGCAGGTATATTTCGACGGTGACTGGCTGGAAACGCCGATCTACCGCCGAGCCCGCCTGGCCATCGGCGCCCCGATAGCGGGGCCCGCGATCATTCAGGAAATGTCCTCCACCACGATCGTCGAGCCGGGCTTCACGGCCCATATCGACATGACCGGCACCATGATCCTCGAGGTGAGCAAATGACCACAGCGACCAAGCCGGACGCCCTCCGTCTTTCCGACCCCATTGCGATGGAAGTCTTCACCAACCGGCTTCTTGCCATCGCCGACGAAATCGGGACGTCGATGATCCGGGCCTCGTTTTCCTCCAACATCAAGGAGCGCAAGGACTGCTCGGTTGCGCTGTTCTCTGTCGAGGGGCGGCTGATCGCGCAGGCGAGCCACATTCCGCTGCATCTGGGCTCGCTGATGGGGTCGGTCCGCTCGGTCCTGGCCCGCTACCCGGCGCAGAAAATGACCGAGGGCGACGTATTCATCTGCTCCGATCCCTATGTCGCAGGGGGAACCCACACGCCCGACATCTCGGTCGTGACCCCGGTCTTCATCGACGGGCGGGCCGTCTATTTCACCGCGAATATCGGCCACCATTCCGACGTGGGCGGCACGGTCCCCGGCTCGATCCACGGTGGCGCCACCTCAATCTTCGAGGAGGGTCTGCGCCTTCCGGTGATGAAGCTGTTCCGGGCAGGAGAGCTTGACGAAGACCTGCTGTCGCTGATCTCGCTGAACTCGCGTTCCCCCGAAGAGCGCTGGCTGGACATCAAGGTTCAGGCCGCCGCCAACGAGCGCGGCGCCCGGCTGATGCGCGAGCTGAACGAGGCACTCGGCCCGCAGAACGTCACCAATGCGATCTCCGACCTGTTTGCCTATACGGCGCTGCGCCTGCGTAACCGGATTGCGGAGATGGCAGACGGCACCGCCAGCTTCCGCTCAATGATCGAGAGCGATGGCATCGACGATGTGGCTGTGCCGATCCAGGCCAATGTGACTGTCAAGGGCGACCGGCTCATCGTCGATTTCGAGGGCACGGGTCCGCAGGCCAAGGGCGGGCTGAACGTGGTCGAGAGCGCGCTCAACGCGTCGGTCTACTACGTGGTCAAGACCTTGCTCGATCCTTACCTGTTGCCCAATTCAGGCATGTTCGAGGGGATCGAGATTTCAGCTCCCAAGGGGTCATTGCTGAACCCCGAGGCCCCGGCGGCCGTCGGCGCACGGTCCATCACCTGCAACAAGGTGGTGCGGGCCCTGATTGGCGCCTTCGCGCAATTGCTGCCTCCGGAAAAGGCCCAAGCCGCCGGACAGGACATCGTCCCGGTCATGGTGTTCGCGGGCAAGCGGCGCGGACGGGACGGCGGCTATGTCTATCTGGAATCCATCGGCGGTGGCGCTGGCGCCCGCTTTGCAGGCGACGGGATGGACGGCGTCCATGTCCATGTCACCAATTCCTCAAACCTTCCGATCGAGCCGCTGGAGGTCGAATATGACCTGCTGGTCGATGAATATGCGCTGGTGAACGGATCGGGCGGGGCGGGCAAGCACCGCGGGGGCATGGGCATTGCGCGGCAGATCTCGGCGCCTAATGGCGGCGTGATCTTCACCTCGCGGTCCGACGGCCACCGCGAGGGGGCGCCGGGGGTGAACGGTGGCCTGACAGGGCGCGAGGCCCACCTGAAGCTCGACCCCGGATCGCCCGGCGAGCGGGAGCTGAGCCCGATGACAGCGAACCTGAAGCTGGGCAAGGGTCAAGCCGTGCGGCTGGAGACGCCCGGGGGCGGCGGCCTCGGTGCCCCGGCAGAACGGTCGCCCGAGGCACTGGGCCGAGACCTGCGGGATGGCCGCCTGACACGGGCAGAGGCGATCCGGGCCTATGGCGAAGAGCTGGCAGCCAAAGCCGGGGCGTGACCTTTGCGGGCCCCAGGGCGCTCCGCGGCGATCCGTCCCGCGCCACCCTTG
>Ga0209024_1002443_pt1 | contig 10741 bp, 8 predicted proteins | sample AutmiccommunBRH5_FD_187380 | JGI IMG/M metagenome (GOLD analysis project Ga0209024, IMG submission 187380) | Deep subsurface microbial communities from Mt. Terri, Switzerland - Autotrophic microbial communities BRH/5 (SPAdes) (version 2) | ecosystem: Environmental > Aquatic > Deep subsurface >...
CGCTGATCATGGGCGCGCATCAGGTGATCGCCATCGACCATTATCCGCACCGGCTCGAGCTTGCGCGGCAGCTTGGCGCGAAGGTGATCGACTATCGCCACACCCATGTGCTGGAGGCGTTGATGGAGATGTCGGGCGGGCATGGCCCCGACGCGGTGATCGACGCCGTCGGCATGGAAAGCCACGGCCTGACGCCCGACGGCGTGCTGGATGCGGTGAAGCAGAAGATCGGTATCGGCGCCGACCGTGGCCATGCGCTGCGCCAGGCGATCATGGCCTGCCGCAAGGGCGGGCGGGTGTCGATGCCGGGGGTCTATGGCGGCTTCCTCGACAAGTTCCCGCTGGGGGCCTTCATGGAGAAGGGCCTGCAGCTGCGCACCGGCCAGACCCATGTGCAGAAATACACCCACGACCTGCTGCGCCGGATCGGCGAGGGCGAGATCGACACGACCTTCCTGATCTCGCACCGCCTGCCGCTGGAAGAGGCCGCCACCGGCTATCGCAACTTCCACGGCAACCAGAACGAATGGACGAAGGTGGTGCTGAAACCCTAGGTCGCCTCGCTCCGCGGCCTTGCCGTGCCACCTGACCTGTAGGGGGACAGGGGCCATCTCGCCTGCGCCTGAACGACCTGGCGACGAACGCCGCCAGGCAGGGCGCTCAGGACAATAACCCGGGCTGCGGGGCAATCGGCGTGGCGCCACGCCCCCGCAGGCGGGCCTGTTCCGCTGCGGGAGTGCCGCAGGACTCCCTCGCCTCTGCCATCCCGGTCAAGGATGACGGCTCCCCCGGTCCTGGCTCCCTCGGGCGAAGGCGTGGACGAGACCACAGGGGCGGATCCGGGCGAGGCGCTTGCGCGCCGATCAGCCTGACCGGCGCTGGACAGGGTGCGCGGGCAGGGCTGAACAGGCGCGGGCAGAGGAACCCCCTGTCCGCCCGGGCGTTGGTTGCGAGCACATATCCTTGACTGAAGCCCTCCTTGACTGAAGGACGTCGCCATGAGTGGCCCTGTTCCTGCCGAGACCTTAGCCTCCGACCGGATGCAGCCAGATGTTGTGACGATGATCGCGCCGCTGCGCGCCTATGCCCGCGCGTTGACGCGCAATGCGGTCGACGCGGATGATCTGGTGCAGGAAACGCTGTGCAAGGCGCTGGCGAACCTGCACCGTTTCCAGCCCGGCACCCATCTGCGGGCCTGGCTGTTCACCATCATGCGCAACACCTTCTACACCCGCGCCGGGCAATCGCGGCGCGAGGTGACGGGGGGCGCCGACTGCATCTCGGGCACGCTTGTCTCGGCGCCGACGCAGGAATGGTCGATCCGCGGCAAGGAGCTGATGGCGGCGGTCGGCCGCCTGCCGGACCACTACCGCGAGACGCTGGTGCTGGTGGTGATGCTGGGAGAAAGCTACGAGACCGCGGCAGAGGTCTTCGGCTGCACGGTCGGCACGATCAAGAGCCGCGTCAACCGCGCCCGCACGATGGTGCGGCAGGATCTGGGGGATACCGGGGTTTAGCCGGGGTGTTTGGCCGGGGGCGCTCAGCGCAGCGCCTGCGGCAGCTGGTCCTCTGCATCCCATCCGGGCGGCGCGGCATCGCACAGCCAAACCTCTGGCTCGGGGTGCAGGACCGGCGCAAAGCCGGACGCCCGCAGCATCGCTTCTGCCCCGGCCCGGTTGGGAACGAACCAGTTGCTGGGATCGCCGGCATAGGCGTGCTCGATGAAATGCGCGATCGGGAAGCCCTCGCGCCCGAACATCGCGGCGTCGTCGAAGGGCGCGTCCTGCGGCACCTCGGCCACTGTGCCGGGCCCGCGCAGCATCGTCTGGAACAGCATCTGCCCGCCGGGGGCCAGCGCGTGGCGGCGGATCAGGTCCAGCGCCAGCAGCGGGTGGCGCAGGTGGTAGAAGACGCCCATGAACACAACAAGGTCGAACCGCTCGCCCAGATCGGCCATCTCGTAGACCGACATCTGCCGGAACTCGATCGCGGTCGCGCCCGTCACCTCGGCGGCAAAGCGGGCCTGCGCTAGGTAATGCGGATCGGCATCGACGGCCAGCACGCGCGAGGCGCCGCGCCGCGCCATCTCCAGCGCGTAGAAGCCGGCGTTGCAGCCGATGTCCAGCACCGTGCGCCCGGCCAAGTCCTCGGGCACCGCATGGCGGAAGCCCTGCCACTTGAAGGCGGGATAGTCGCCCAGGAAATGGTCCGGCGCCGTCTCGACGCCATTCAGGCGCAGGTTGTGGAACCAGGGCCCCAGCTCGGCGATGCGCTGCGCCAGCTTGTCCGGTGCTGCCCTGGTCATCGCGCCGCCGCCCCGCGCGGCAGCGAGCCGGTGGCCGCGCTGCCGCGCCAGCCCGGCTGGCCCAGCAGGCCCGCGAACCAGTCCACCGTGTCGGGCAGCCCCTCGGCCAGCGGCACCCGCGGCTCCCAGCCCAGAAGCGCCTTCGCGGCGGAAATGTCGGGGCGGCGGCGGCGGGGGTCGTCCTGCGGCAAGGGCTGGTGCAGGGTGCCCGCGGCCGTCGGCACCAGCGCCTGCACCTGCGCCGCCAGCTCCGCGATGGTGAACTCGACCGGGTTGCCAAGGTTGATCGCCTGCTCGGGCGGCCCCTCCACCTCCATCAGCGCCAGCAGCCCCGCCACCATGTCGGACACATGGCAGAAGGACCGCGTCTGCTGCCCGGTGCCATAGATCGTCATCGGCTGGCCGGTCAGCGCCTGCACCACCAGGTTCGACACGATGCGCCCGTCATCGGGGTTCATCCGCGGCCCGTAGGTGTTGAAGATCCGCGCGATCCGTACATCGGCGCGGCCCAGCCGGCGGATGTCATGGCACAGCGCCTCGGCGGCGCGCTTGCCCTCGTCATAGCAGGCGCGGGGGCCGGTGCAGTTGACATGGCCCACATAATCCTCGCGCTGCGGATGCTGCTCGGGGTCGCCATAGACCTCGGAGGTGGAGGCTTGCACGAACCGCGCGCCGTTCTGTTCGGCCAGCCGGATCAGCTGCTCGGTGCCGACGACATTGGTCATCATCGTATGCACCGGGTCCGCCTGATACAGCGGCGGCGAGGCGGCGCAGGCGAGGTTGTAGATCCGGTCCAGCCGTTCGGGCACGCCGAAGGGTCGGCTGACATCCGCGCGGATCACCCGGAAGGCTGGGTGCCGCGACAGGGCCGTTACGTTGCGCCGCGCGCCGGTCTGGAAGTTGTCGAGGCAGATGACCCGGTGGCCCTGCGCCAGCAGCGCCTCCGACAGGTGGAAGCCGATGAAGCCGGCACCGCCGGCGACGAGGATGGTTCTGGGTTCGGTCATCTTGTCCTCCTTGGGTGTCAGTTGCCCGCCGCCGCCATCGGCAGGGCCTGCGGTTGCAGGGCCCGCGCCAGCTCGCGGGCGCGGGCCCTGCCGGTGTGCCTGTCCAGCACCAGCCGGCGGGCCCTGGCGGCAATCGCGGCGCGGCGGGCTTCGGGCAGGGCGGTCAGCGCGGCCACCGCCTCTTCGGTGCTATCCGCGATCAGAACCGCCTCGCCCTCGGGCAAGACCTCGTCCAGTCCCCGCCAGCGGTCGCTGATCACCGGCGTACCGCAGGCCCCGGCCTCGAACAGGCGCACGCTTGGCGACCAGCCCATGGCTCGCATCGCGGCGCGGGTGATGTTCAGCGTGAACCGCTGCTGGCCGTAGAAGGCGGCGTGGTCGGCGGGGGGCAGATGCTCGATCCGCTCGACATTGGCGGGCCATTGCACATCCTCGGGGAAGCGCGAGCCGGCCACCACGAAGCGCATCTGCGGCAGCCGCCGCGCCGGTTCCAGCAGCAGCGCCTCCAGCCCCGGCTGGCGGTCGGGGGAATAGGTGCCGAGGTAACCCATGTCCCATTTCAGCGCAGGCAGGGCGGGCGGCGCGTAAAGCGCGGGGTCCACTGAGCAGTACAGCGCCTCGGCCCGCTGCGCGCCGCGCACGTCTTCCAGATGCCGCAGCACCTCGCCGCCCGAGAAGGAAAAGTAGATGTCGAAGCCCGGGATCTGCCGCGGCGCCAGATACTGGTGGTCGCCCTCGTCCAGCAGGCCCATCGTGACGGGGGTGTCGATGTCGTAGAAGCACAGCATCCGCGGGCCAAGCGCGGCCAGCGCGTCGATCACCGCCGCGCCCTCGGGCACGTAGGAGCCGACGATCACCGCATCGGCGCTGCGCAGCCGGGCGCCGTAGGTGCGCAGCAGGCCGGGGATGTCATCGTAGAGCGCAAGCTCGCAAAAGCCCGGGTCGGGCAGGTCCCGGTGCGCGGCATACCAGGGCACGTCACGTTCCAGGAACAGCACCCGGTGCCCCTCGGCCGCGAGCCCGCCAATGAGGGCGCGGAAGGTGGTGGCATGGCCGTTGCCCCAGCTCGACGACAGGGCAAGGCCGACGATGACGATCTCCAGCGGCCGGGTCATGCGCTTGCCCCCGCGCGGCGGGGCAGAGCGCCCGCGGCCCGCTCCCTGAACAGCGCATCCACCTGCTCGGCGCGGCGCTGATAGGTGTGGTCCGCCAGCACCCGCGCCCGCGCCCGCGCGCCGATGGCGGCAAAGTTGTCGGCGCGCATCCCATTGACGCAGGCCACCACGTCCTGCGCGTCGCGGGCCACGAGGATCTCCTTCCCCGGCTTCAGGAACATCTCGATCCCCTCCCAGGCGTCGCTGAGCACGCAGGCGCCGGCCCCCGCCGCCTCGAAGACGCGCGTTGCAGGGGAAAAGCCGGTGCTCGCCATGCTGTCGCGCGCGATGTTCAGCACCAGCCGCGCCGTGCAGTTCATGGCATTGTGGTCGGCTGTCGGCACATGGCCCGCGGCACGCACGTTGGCGGGAAGATCCGCCCCCGGCCAGCCGGAACCGCCAAGCAGGAAGCGCCGCTCCGGCAGCCTCCGCGCCGGGTCCAGCAAGAACCGCTGCACCCGCGCCTCGCGGTCCGGCAGGCGGTTGCCGAGGAATACGAGGTCGCAGGCATATTTCTGCTGCGGCGGCACCGGATGATGCGTCTCGGGGTCCACCGCGTTGTAAACCGGCACGCAGTCCGGCGCGCCAAGCGCAAGGTAGGCGCGCTCCACCGGATCGCCGCCGCCATAGGTCAGCACCAGGTCGAGCCCCGGCAGCGCAAGGCGCAGCGGATGGTCGGGCGCGGCATGCAGTTCCGCCAAGGTGGCGGGCGCGTCCACATCCCAGAAGATCCGCAGCGCGCCGGGTCGCGCCGCCGCCATCACCTCGGCCAGCAGCAGGTCATCCTCGTAGCCGACGCCGCTGGCCTTGACCACGATGTCGGCGCGGCCCGCCTCTGCCGCCGCCCGCTTCAGCGCCGGAACGGTTGCCTCATAGACGACCGAACGGCACCAGTCCGGCGGGTCGATATCGCGGTTCGCCTGCCGGTCGAAGGCATCGGGTTCGTAGAAGGTGATGTCATAGCCCCGCGCCGCCAGCGCGCGCAGCAGGCCGCGGTAATAGGTGGCGGCGCCGTTCCAATAGGCCGAGAGCAGGCTTGATCCGTAGAAGGCGATGGTCGGGCGGGTCATGCTGCGTCTCCTTCTGTGGCTGTTGCGGGTGCCTGCATCCCCTTCAGGATCGCCAGCAGCTCATCGCAGCGGTGGCGGCAGGTGTGGCGGGCGCGGATGGTGGCAAGCCCGTCGCGGGCCAGCTGTTCGGCCAGCCCCTCCTCATGCAGCACCCGGCGCAGCTGAACCTCCATCTGGGCGCCGTCGCGGGCGAACAGGAAGTCGGTGCCGGGGCGGAACAGGCCTTCCGAATCCTCCCAGGGCGCGCTCACCAGCGGGATGCCGCAGGCCAGCGCCTCGAACACGCGGATGGTGGGGATGCCCGGCAGGCTTTGCACATAGGGCCGGCGCGGCACATGCACGGTGACGCGGTGGCGGGCAAAGGCGCCGGGGGCGCGGGCATTGGCGATGCGCCCGCCATAGGCGATGCCCGCCCCGTTCAGCCGGTCCAGCGCGGCATCCGGATAGCGCACGCCGCGCACGGTGGCGCGCAGGCCGAGCCGCTCCACCGGCGCGATCAGGAACTCCTCCAGCTCTGCCGCGCGCTCGCCGTCGCCCCAGTTGCCGATCCAGATAAGGTCGCCTTCCTTCTCTGTCCCCAGCGCGGGGCGGAACAGCGTATCATCGGCCGCCTCATGCCAGGTGAAGACCTGCCGGCCCCAGCCCGCGCGCAGATAGCGCTCGCGCAGCGCCTCGCCGAACGCCAGGACCGCGTCGTAGCCCTCAAGGTCGAGGCCCGCGATGTCCTCCCCGGCACTGACCGCGCGGTGATGGGTGTCGTGGAACAGCAGCAGGAATCGCCCGCCCGCCGCCCGGGCCCGGCCGATCCGGGCGACAAGCGCCGGGTCGGTCCATTCGTGGACGATCACTACATCGGCCCCGGCCAGCGCCTCCTCATGGTTGAACTGTGGCGCGTAAGTCTCTGCTTTCAGGTCCGGAAAATCCGCCTCGAACTCGAGCACCGCCCCCGATCCGGCATCGGCCATCAGGTTGGTGCGGCTCCAACCATCCGCCGGTTCCAGCGCCAGCGTGGTGTGGCCGCGGCGGTTCAGGTCGCGCATCACGCCGCGCAGGAAATGGGCGTTGCCGTGGTTCCAGTCGGAGACGAGCGAGTGGGTGTAGAAGAGGAAATTCATCAGCGGGCTCCGGTAGCAAGCAGGGGTTCGGAGGCTAGGCCATCCGCGAGCAGGCGGGCATAGAGGCGCAGCATCGCCTGCAGCTGCGGTTCAGGCGCATAGCGGGCAGCGCGGGCCTGCGCGGCGCGCCCCAGCCGGCGCCGTTCGGCGGGATCGGCCTGCAGGCCGTGCAGCACCGAGGCCAGCTCCACTGCATCGCGGGGCGGGAAGAACACGGCCGCCCCGTCCCACAGCTCGCGGAAGGTGGGGATGTCGGCCAGCACCAGCGGCACCGCGGCGCGGGCAGCCTCGACCACCGCCAGCCCGAAGGGTTCATAGACGGAAGGCGCGACGAAGATGCCGGCCCGGCCGATCAGATCCTGCGTCAGCCGGTGGGACAGCGGGCCCGGGTGCTGCGCATGGGCGATCGGCAGCAGCGCGCCGTTGGGCCCTTCATTCGCGCCGACCATCACCAGCGGCCAGTCAAGCCACCCGGCCACGGCATCCAGCACCGCGCCGTTCTTGCCCTGATCCCACCAGCGGCCCACCGCCAGCACGAAGGGCTCGTCCGCCGTCTGCCGGTCCGGGGCGCGGCTGGCATTCGGCACCACCTCCACCCGCGGGCCGGCGCCATAGGCCCCGTCGATCATCCGGGCCAGCGCCTGAGAGGGCGCCACCACGCAGTCGCTGGTCGCCATGCCCTGCGCGTTGAGCCCCAGATGCCAACGATACTCGGCCGGAACGCCGCCGCCCCGCACCGCCGCGAACCATGTCGGCAGGCACGAATGCACCACAGACACGACCGGCACCGGCACTTTCAGCGATGCCGCCTGCGAGGGCGCGCTGAGCTGGATCAGGTCGACCCGGTGCCGGCGGGCGGAGTCGGCAATCGCCTGCGGCACCGCGTCCAGCGCGTGGGGGCCGGGGGCGAGCCAATCGGGCGGGCAGTCCGACCAGTCCAGCGGGCCGAGCGCCTCAGCCTCGTCCCGCGCCTCGGCGCCGGGTTCGGGGCCGAAACCGAGGAATGCGCAGCGGACGCCGTGCGCCCGCAGCCCCGCCGCCAGGTCGAGCGCATAGCGCCAGACGCCGCCGACGGCGTCGAGCGTCATCAGGATCGTCGGGCCAGAGGGGCGCAGGGATTCCGGCTGCAAGATCATGCCAGCCTCCGCAGTGCGGGCCGTGCGGCATCTTCTGCGCCAAGGCCGCGATGGGTGCGCAGCCAGTCCGCCAGATGCCAGAGCCCGTCGCGCCAGCCCATCCCTGCGCGCCAGCCGGTCGCCTGCTGCAAGCGGCCGGTATCAGCGACGAAATACAGCTGGTCGCCCTGCCGCCACGGCTCGAACCCGGTCTGCGCCGGGGTGCCGGTGATGATCGCGATCTCGTCCAGCACCTGGCGCAGGCTGACGGCATTACCCGGCCCGCCGCCAAGGTTGAAGGCCTGCCCCGCGACGCTGTCGATCCGCCCCAGCAGCGCCCGGTAGGCCGCCACCGCGTCCGAGACATGCAGCACATCGCGCACCTGCTGGCCGTCACCATAGAGCGTGATCGGCTGCCCCTTCAGCGCGCGGATCAGGAAATGCGCCACCCAGCCCTGATCCTCGGTCCCGAACTGGTGGGGGCCGTAGATGCAGCTCATCCGCAGCACGGCGGCCGGGATGCCGTAGCTTTTGGCGTAGTCGAGCACATACTGGTCGGCGACGCCCTTGGAGCAGCCATAGGGCGTGCAGAAGGACAGCGGCCGATCCTCGGACACGCCGCGGCGGCGCAGGACGGGGTCGGCGGGGTGATAGCCCTGGTCGGTGGGCTCCAGCGCCAGATCCTCCAGCGCGCCATAGACCTTGTTGGTGCTGGCGAAGAGCAGCGGCACCGCGCGCCCGGTGGCGCGGATCCCCTCCAGCAGGTTCAGCGTGCCGCGGGCGTTGATCTCGAAATCATCGACCGGATCGGTGAGGCTGGTGGTGACGGCGGTCTGCGCCGCCAGGTGCACCACAGCAGAGGCATCGCGCAGCGCCTCGGCCAAGGGTCGCTCGTCGCGGATATCCAGCGGCACGGGATGCACGCGCGGGCCATGCTCGGCTGTCAGCCAGGCAAGGTTCTCCTCCACTCCGGGGCGCGAGAGGTTGTCGATGACCATCACCTCTTGCCCGTCCTGCAACAGCGCATGGGCAAGGTTGGTGCCGATGAAGCCGCTGCCGCCGGTGATCGCCACCGGGCGTGCGCCGCCCGCCAGATGTGGGGCGGCCAACTGCGCGATCTCGGCCACGCGCGCCACGCCGCCCGCTGTCAGCAGCCGCGCCAGCAGCTTGGGCTGGCCAGTGCGATCGACGGCGCCCATGTGGTAATGGCGCGGGTCGAACCACAGCCCTTCTTGCACCGCGACATCGCTGGCCAGATCCTGCCAGCCATACCAGTACATCCGGTCGGCAGGCGCATTCAGCGCGTGCAGGAAGCGCCGCGCCTGTTCCATCTGGTCGTTGCGCCAGGTGGAGTAGCCGGTCTCGGTGATCCAGATCTGCGTGTTCGGGTTGTGCCGGTCCAGCACCTCCCGCATTTCGCCAAGGTGCATGTCCCAGCCACGCCAGCTGCCTTCCTCGCTGTCCCACGTGCCGGGGAAGCCGTGAAAACCCACCGCCTCCACCTCGGCCAGCACGCCCCGCTCTCCCATCAGGTGCAGCCACCACGGATCGAAGGGGCAGGGGCCGCCGAGAACCGCCTTCCAGCCGCGCTGGCGCACCCAATAGGCGGCGCCGCCGACCATCTCGCAGAACAGGCTGAAGTCGCGATCCTCGCGCCAGTTCCAGTCCAGCAGGTTGTTGGGCTCGTTCCACAGCTCGACATGGCTGAAATGGCGGCCGTGGCGGGTGAGGATATGGTCGATGAAATCGGCGTAGGATTTCAGGTCGCGCGGCGCGCCCGAGGTGCGCCCGTCGCGTGACAGCGAGGGCGGGGTGTAGTGGACGCAGGGCAGCAGGTCGATGGACTGGCCAAGCTTCGGGATCAGCCAGTCGAACCAATCCTCGCCGCCAGGCGCGAGGTATTCGGCCCAGGACAGGTGCGTGCGCAGGTGGCTGGCGCCTGCGGCGGACAGTTCCGCCAGCACCTGTTCCACCCGGTCATGCTCGCCGGGGCGGAACCACTCGACGACGCCAAACGGTTGTGCGGTGCTCATGTCACCAGCCCCCGCGCTTCCAGATGCCGGCGCATGTCGGCCCCGCGATCCTCGGCCACGGAGCCGCGCACCCAGTCCACGAAGGGCCCCAGCGAGTCCTCCAGCCGGTGCTGCGGTTCGAAGCCGAGCACCTGCCGCGCGCGGCTGATATCGGAGAAACAGTTGCGGATGTCGCCGGCGCGGGACTTGCCTAGGATCTCGGGCGCCAGTTCCGGCACCCCCATCTCCTCGGCCAGCAGCGTCGCCACCTGCGTCACGGTATAGGCACTGCCCGACCCGATGTTCAGCACCTCGCCCGCCGCGCCCGGCGTCTCGAAGGCCAGCCGGAAGGCGCGGGCCACGTCGCGCACATGCACGAAATCGCGCTTCTGCTGGCCATCCTCGAAGATCGTCGGCCGCTGGCCATTGGCAAGGCGCGAGGCGAAGTTGGCCAGCACGCCGGTATAGGGGTTCGACAGCGCCTGCCCCGCGCCGAAGACGTTGAAGAGGCGCAGCGCCACCGCCTCGGACCCATAGGCATCGGCATGGATCATCACTGCGCGTTCCTGCACATACTTCGTCAGCGCGTAGATCGAGGCGAGGTCGGGCTGCTTGCCCTCATCCGTCGGCAACGCCGTCAGCGGCGCGCCGGAGGCATCCACCGGCTCCCACCTTCCGGCGCGGATGTCGGCGGGGCGGCGGCGCACATCCGCGACCAGCGTCCCATCGGGGCGGGCATAGCGGCCTTCGCCATAGACGCTCATCGAGGAGGCGACGACGACGCGTTTCACCGGATGGTCGATCAGCGCCTCCAGCAGGACCGCCGTGCCAAGGTCGTTGGCGCCGACATAGCGGGCGATCTCGTACATCGACTGGCCGACGCCGACCTCGGCCGCAAGGTGGATCACGCCGTCCATCCCGGGCAGCAGCGACCGCAGCAGCGCACCGTCGCGGATGTCGCCC
>Ga0209024_1002446_pt1 | contig 10729 bp, 11 predicted proteins | sample AutmiccommunBRH5_FD_187380 | JGI IMG/M metagenome (GOLD analysis project Ga0209024, IMG submission 187380) | Deep subsurface microbial communities from Mt. Terri, Switzerland - Autotrophic microbial communities BRH/5 (SPAdes) (version 2) | ecosystem: Environmental > Aquatic > Deep subsurface >...
TCTACAAGACCCCGGAGTTGCTGTTCTCGCAGGACATGTTCCATCCCTCGGCCGCGGGCTACGAGCTGGCGGCCATGCAGCTCCTCCCCGCGCTCTGTGATGCGCTGGGAGAGTTCGTATCCGGCGCGACGCGCGACGAGGCACTCGAGGCGAGGTGGGCCGACGGCGGGTCGCTGCTCTCGCGGGTGAGCGGTCTGAGCAGGCTGTGGCGACGCTCGACTGGGGTCCCCGCACCCATCGTGGTGCCCGCGGGCTAGGTTCTTTCTAGTTTCCCGATCCCAAGGAGCCGTCATGCCCGAGGCCGTCATCGTCGCCGCCGCCCGCTCACCGATCGGCCGAGCCAACAAGGGGTCGCTGGTCTCGATGCGCCCCGACGATCTGGCGGCGCAGATGGTCAAGGCCGTCCTCGAAAAGGTGCCCTCACTGGACCCGCGGGATATCGACGACCTGATGATGGGCTGCGGCCAGCCCGCCGGCGAGGCCGGCTTCAACATCGCCCGTGCGGTGGCCGTCGAGCTCGGCTACGACTTCCTGCCCGGCACGACCGTCAACCGGTACTGCTCGTCGTCGCTGCAGACCACGCGGATGGCGTTCCACGCGATCAAGGCGGGCGAGGGCGACGCATTCATCTCCGCGGGCGTGGAGACGGTGTCGCGATTCGGCAAGGGCACCTCCGACGGCGCGCCCGACTCCAAGAACCCGCTGTTCGCCGACGCCCAGGCCCGCACCGAGCAGGCAGCCGCCGGCGCGACCGAATGGCACGACCCGCGCGAAGACGGTGCGCTGCCCGACGTGTACATCGCGATGGGGCAGACCGCCGAGAACGTCGCGGCGTTCACCGGCATCAGCCGCGAAGACCAGGACCACTGGGGGGTGCGGTCGCAGAACCGCGCCGAGGAGGCCATCAAGAGCGGCTTCTTCGCACGCGAGATCGTGCCCGTGACGCTTCCCGACGGCACCGTGGTGTCCACCGACGACGGCCCGCGGGCCGGAACCACCTACGAGAAGATCAGCCAGCTCAAGCCGGTGTTCCGCCCGAACGGCACGATCACCGCGGGCAACGCGTGTCCGCTGAACGACGGCGCCGCCGCCGTGGTGATCATGAGCGACACCAAGGCCAAGGAGTTGGGGCTGACACCGCTGGCGCGCATCGTGTCCACAGGCGTCTCGGGCCTGTCGCCGGAGATCATGGGGCTGGGCCCGATCGAGGCCGTGAAGAAGGCGTTGGCCAACGCGAAGATGTCGATCGGTGACATCGACCTGTACGAGATCAACGAGGCGTTCGCGGTGCAGGTTCTCGGCTCGGCACGCGAGCTGGGCATGGACGAGGACAAGCTCAACGTGTCCGGCGGCGCGATCGCCCTCGGCCACCCGTTCGGCATGACGGGCGCGCGCATCACGGCCACGCTGCTGAACAACCTGCAGACCCACGACAAGACGTTCGGTATCGAGACCATGTGCGTGGGCGGCGGCCAGGGCATGGCGATGGTCGTGGAGCGCCTCTCCTAAATTCTCCGTTCAGTCTGCAATGGCGGCGCAAAAGTACGAGAAGCGACCGCCGCCAGCGCAGCCTCGATACCCGGCGTCAGGCACGAAGAAGGGGCGCCCACACTGTGGACGCCCCTGCCTTCGTGTCTAGCGCTAGTCGCTGTTGAAGTAGCTCAGCAGGCGCAGGATCTCGATGTACAGCCAGACCAGGGTCACGGTCAGGCCGAGGGCAATGCCCCATGCCGCCTTGGCCGGCGCGCCGGCGCGGATCAACTGGTCGGCCGAGTCGAAGTCGATCAGGAACATGAAGGCCGCCAGCCCGATGCAGACCAGGGAGAAGATGATCGCCAGCGGACCACCGCTGCGCAGCCCGAAGCCCTCACCGCCGCCGACTCCGAACATCGCGAGCACGAAGTTGAGCAGGGCGATGGCGAGCACACCGAACAGTGCGGCGACGAGCATCCGGGTGAACTTCGGCGTGACCCTGATCGCGCCGGTCTTGTACACGACGAGCATGCCGAAGAAGACGCCGATGGTGCCGAAGAGCGCCTGCGCGATCATCCCCGGGCCACCGGTGGACACCAGGTTGGCGAACAAGAACGATGCGGCACCGACGAAGAGACCTTCGAGCGCTGCGTAGCTCAGCACGATCGCCGGGTTGTCCTGCTTGCGACCGAACGTCGCGACCAGGATCAGCGCGAGTCCGCCGAGTCCGCCGACGAGCACGAACGGCATCATCAAGCCGATGTTCGACGACACCAGGAAGTACGACACGATGCCGACCAACGTCACGACGCCCAGCGTCATGGAGGTCTTGGTGACGACATCGTCGATGGTCAGCGGCCGAGTGTCGACCGCTCGCTGATCCTGGTACGGCTGCGCCGCGTAGGGATCGGCGTGTACCGCTGCCGCCGCGCCACCGGCGGCTCCGGCACCGAATTGCGCATATCCGCCCTGCCCCTTGGGCAAGCTTCGAAATACCGGGTTGCTGCTTTCGCGCACCGTCGGTTCCTTCCTGTGCTGGTGTCGACCTATGACGAACAAACCTTCAACGCGTGAGGTTGCGAGCCAGTTCCCTCACCCGCCGACGGCCATTTCCCAGGCCCTTCACAGGAAACCTTACCCGGGCCTGCTCACCCCCGGGCGACGAACTAGATTGCATTCCGTGGACGAAAACGAGGATGTCCTAGTTTCTGTGGGTGGGCCCGCCGAGGCGCGCGTCGGCCTGCTCACCCTCAACCGGCCCAAGGCGATCAATTCGCTGACGCATCCGATGGTCGGCACGATCTCGGCGGCGCTGACCGAGTGGGAGCACGACGACGCGATCGGCGCCGTCATCGTCTCCGGCGCCGGCGACCGCGGACTGTGCGCGGGCGGCGACGTCGTCGCGATCTACCACGACGCGCAGGTCGGCGGTGCCGCGACGCGGCAGTTCTGGCACGACGAGTACCTGCTCAATGCCTACATCGGGCGCTACCCCAAGCCCTATGTGGCGCTGATGAACGGCATCACGATGGGCGGCGGCGTCGGTATCAGCGCGCACGGCAGCGTCCGCGTGGTCACCGAGACGACGAAGATCGGGATGCCCGAGGTCGGCATCGGGTTCATCCCCGACGTCGGCGGCACCTTCATCCTGTCGCGCACCCCCGGCCTGCTCGGCCTGCACGCCGCGCTGACGGGTGCGCCGTTCACCGGCGCGGACGCCATCGCGATGGGTTTCGCCGACCACTTCGTGCCCCACGACCGACTCGGCGCGTTCACCGAGACGATCCTGGCCGGCGGCGTGGACAAGGCCGTCGCCGCGCACGCCGAGGAGCCACCGCCGAGTCCCCTTCTCGCCCAGCGGGAGTGGATCGACCACTGCTATGCGGGCGACACCGTCGCCGACATCGTCGCCGCGCTGCGCAGCCACGATGCGGGCACAGCCGCGGGGCACATGGACGGCACAGCCGCCGCCGACCTGATCGCGTCCCGCTCCCCCATCTCGGTGTCGGTGACGCTGGAGGCGGTGCGCCGGGCCGCGAACCTCACCACCCTGGAAGACGTGCTGCGCCAGGAGTTCCGGACATCGTGCGGAGCGCTGCGCTCGCATGATCTCGTTGAGGGCATCCGCGCGCAGCTCATCGACAAGGACCGCAACCCGAAGTGGTCGCCGGCGTCGCTGGCCGCGGTCACCAAGGACGACATCGACGCGTACTTCGCTCCCGCCGACCCCGATCTCTCCTTCGACCACTGATTCCATCAGGAGTAGCCATGACCGCAGACGATTACGAGACCATCCTGGTCACCCGCGAAGGCCGGGTCGCCACCATCACGCTGAACCGGCCGAAGGCGCTCAACGCGCTCAACAGCCAGGTGATGAACGAAGTGACCACCGCCGCAGCCGAACTCGACGCCGACCCCGGGGTGGGCGCGATCATCCTCACCGGCAACGAGAAGGCGTTCGCGGCCGGTGCGGATATCAAGGAGATGGCGAACCTGTCGTTCGCCGACGTCTTCGCCGCCGACTTCTTCGCCGCGTGGGGCAACTTCGCGGCCACGCGCACACCGACCATCGCGGCGGTCGCGGGCTACGCGTTGGGCGGCGGCTGCGAGCTGGCGATGATGTGCGACATCCTGATCGCCGCGGACACCGCCAAGTTCGGCCAGCCCGAGATCAAACTGGGCGTGCTGCCGGGCATGGGAGGGTCGCAGCGCCTCACTCGCGCCATCGGCAAGGCCAAGTCGATGGACCTGATTCTGACAGGCCGCAACATGGGCGCCGAGGAGGCCGAACGCGCCGGGCTGGTCTCCCGTGTGGTGCCGGCCGACGCGCTGCTCGACGAGGCCAGAGGCGTCGCGGAGACGATCGCGGGCATGTCGCTGTCGGCGTCGCGGATGGCCAAGGAGGCGGTCAACCGCGCGTTCGAGTCCACCCTGGCCGAGGGTCTGCTCTACGAGCGGCGACTGTTCCACTCGGCATTCGCCACCGACGATCAGACCGAGGGGATGAACGCCTTCGCCGAGAAGCGGGCCGCGAACTTCACGCACCGCTAAAGTTCGTTCGTGACCGATACCGGCGAGCGCGCTGTAGCGACCGAGGACGCGGAACCCCGTGAGGAGGCGCCGGCGTCGACCCCGCCAAAGGGTGCCTGGTGGATTCGGCACTACACGTTCACCGGGACCGCCGTCGGTCTGGTCTTCCTGTTCTTCTCGTTGACGCCGTCGCTGCTGCCTCGGGGTCCACTGTTCCAGGGGCTCGTCAGCGGCGGTGCGGGCGCGATCGGTTACGGCATCGGCGTTTTCGCCGTGTGGCTGGTGCGCTACATGCGCTCGAAGGACTCCAGTCCGCCTGCGCCGCGCTGGGCGTGGCTCGGCCTCGTCGTCGTCGGTGCCATCGGGCTGATCCTGATGATCATCTGGTTCCATCGCTGGCAGGACGACGTACGCGACCTGATGGGGGTGCCGAGGCTGGGGTTCTGGGACCATCCGCTGGCCGCGGTGCTGTCCCTGATCACGCTGTTCGTGCTCGTCGAGATCGGCCAGCTGGTGGGCAAGCTGACACGCTTCCTGAAGCGGCAGTTGAGTCGGTTTGCCCCGCCCAGAGTTTCGGCTGTCGTGACAGTCGCGCTGCTGGTCGCGCTGACGGTCGCACTTCTCAACGGCGTGGTGGTCCGGTTCGCCATGAGCACCATCAACAAGACCTTCGCCGCGGTCAACGACGAAAACGACCCCGACTTCGCCGGACCGGACACGCCGCTGCGTTCGGGCGGCCCCGAATCGCTGGTCAGCTGGGAATCGTTGGGCCATCAGGGTCGCGTCTTCATCGCGAGCGGTCCGACGGTCGAACAGCTCACCGAGTTCAACGGCGAGCCCGCGATCGAGCCGATCCGCGCCTACGCCGGCCTGCATTCGGCGGACGGCATCAAGGAGACGGCCCGGCTGGCCGCGCTGGAACTGCAGCGCACCGGCGGGCTGGACCGGTCCGTGGTGGCGGTGGCGACGACGACGGGCACCGGCTGGATCAACGCGGCCGAGGCCTCGGCATTGGAGTACATGTACAACGGCGACACCGCGATCGTCAGCATGCAGTACTCGTTCCTGCCCAGTTGGCTGTCGTTCCTGGTCGACAAGGAGAACGCCCGTCAGGCGGGCCAGGCATTGTTCGAGGCGGTCGACGAGCTGATCCGCGAGATGCCCGAGGCACAGCGGCCCACGCTGGTGGTGTTCGGCGAGAGCCTCGGTTCGTTCGGCGGTGAGGCGCCGTTCCTGGCGCTGAACAACCTGATCGCGCGCACCGACGGCGCCCTGTTCAGCGGCCCCACGTTCAACAACACGATCTGGGCCGACCTGACCCACAACCGCGATCCCGGGTCGCCGGAGTGGCTGCCGATCTACGACGACGGCGAGAACGTCCGGTTCGTCGCCGAACCCCGCGACCTCCAGCGACCCGACGCCCCGTGGGGCCAACCGCGGGTGGTCTATCTGCAGCACGCCTCGGACCCGATCGCGTGGTGGAACACCGATCTGCTGTTCGCGCGGCCGGACTGGCTGCACGAGCCCCGCGGGTACGACGTGTCGCCGGACATGGAGTGGATTCCGGTCGTGACCTTCCTGCAGGTGTCCGCCGACATGGCGGTGGCCGTCGATGTCCCCGACGGCCACGGCCACGTGTACGTCCGCAACGTCGCCGACGCGTGGGCGGCGATCCTGTCCCCGCCGGGCTGGACGCCAGAGAAGACCGAGAGGCTGCGTCCGCTGTTGCGCAGCGACGAGAGTTCTTAGTAGACGAGCACGCCGCGGAGGGCGTGGTAGCCGCCGATGACGTCGGTGGCGCGGTGCAGCCCGAGTTCCCTCAGCGACGCGGCGGCAAGACTGGAGGTGTAGCCCTCCGAGCACAGCACCACCCATTCGACGTCGTCGTCGACGGCTTGCGGCAGTCGCGCCTCGCTGGTCGGGTCACACCGCCATTCGAGGACATTGCGTTCGACGATCAGCGCCGTGGGCACCTCGCCCTCGATGGCGCGTTGCGCCGCTGGGCGGATGTCGACGAGCACCGCCCCCCTGGCCAGCGCCGCGGGCAACTCGTCCGCGGACAGCCGGTTCAGCTTCGTTCGGGCGTTCTCCAGAACTACATCGATGCGACTGCCCATCAGTCCCCCTCCGGTTTGTCGGTCAGCTCGGTTCGGTTGCGGCGCAGGGTGTTACGTTCGGTGACGTCGTAGTAGGACATCGCGGTCAGCGGTGGTGAGTAGGCGTGCACGCTCAGCGTCGGCGCAGCGGGTGTGTCCGGTGCCCCCACCACGTCGTGCACCCAGCCGAGCGGAAACGCGGCCTGATCACCCGAGTCCAGCCGCCGCCCACGCAACGACGTTCCGTCCCAGCGGGTTTCATGCAGCGCGCCGGACACCACGGTCAGCGCGCCGAGCGACCCGCCGTGATCGTGCAACTCGGTGGAGCGCTCGGGTGCCCAGCTGATCAACCAGACGTCCAATTCGTCGTCACCGTGCAGGCGTTTGAACCAGCGCTCCGTCGCCGGCGGCCCGCCCGTCGGCAGCAGATGGTCGTACCGACCGCCGAGCACATCGTCGGCGAAGCGGTCGGTGGCGTGTAGCAGATCGGGCAGACGCAGCCGGGTGGGCGCGACGGACAGCAGGGAGGCGGTAGCCATGGAGACTCCAGAGACGGACGACGGGGTTCGGGACAGGCGGTCAGGCCTGACAACACTCCTGAACCCGGGTCGCGTTCCTCATGCCGACCAGTGTGGCACGGCTCGCCGACACGTCGCCAGTCGGAACCCTCACCGGAGCGTCACGGTGGGGTTACGAAGACGCAAGGCCTTTGACGACGGCAACCGTCGCCTCCTAACGTCGGGTTACCGACAAGGAATGGCGGCCTCGCGCCGCGCTTGGCGTGGGCGTGCAGTTCGGCCGTCGGGTGCGGTACCTGATCGCGGTTCCTCGATCCGTCACACGAGAAGATCCGTCACACCGAGAAGAGGTCGCCCATGAGAACTCCCGCCATCCGAACGTCGGCCAGGCTGGGCCGAGCCCTGCTCGCGGGCGGTCTGGGTGTCCTACTGGTCGCGGTCGGCGGCTGCTCGACCACCGAACCCGGCTCCGGAAGCCCCACAGGCGACGGCGGCACGCTCGAGCGCATCAAGGCGGACAAGAAGATCAACGTCGGCTTCGCCAACGAACGGCCCTATGCGTACCGGGAGAACGGCCAACTGGTCGGCGAGGATCCCGCCATCCACGGCTACATATTCGACCAGATCGGCGGTATCACTCTGGAGCCGAATCTGTTCGAGTTCGGCTCGCTCATTCAGGCGCTCAACTCCAAACGGGTCGACGTGGTGACCGCCGGCATGTTCATCACCCCCGAACGCTGCAAGCAGGCGGCCTTCAGCAACCCGGTGTACGTGGCCACGACCTCGCTGCTGGTGCCACAAGGCAACCCCAAGGGCCTCACCGACTACGCCTCGGTCGCCAACGGCGACGCCCGGCTGGCGGTGATGAACGGCGCCGTGGAGGTCGATCAGGCGAAGGAGTCGGGTGTTCCCGCCGATCGACTGCAGATCGTCGCCGACCAGCAGGCCGGACTCGATGCGGTCAAGTCTGGGCGCGCCGATGCGTTCGCGCTGACCAGCATCTCGCTGCGGGCGCTGGCGGCCAACGACGATGCCGTCGAGGTGAGCGAGGCGTTCGTGCCCGTCATCGACGGCAAGGAACAGCTCGGCGCCGGGGCGGCGGTCTTCCGCCGGAGCGACACCGAGCTGCGGGAGGCGTTCAACGAGAAGCTCGCCGACCTGATTCAGAGTCCCAAGTGGCTCGAGCTCGTCGAGCCCTACGGCTTCACCGAGGCCGAGCGTCCGGACCCGGAGTTGACGGCCGAGCAGCTCTGCCAGGGCTGAGCCCGGTGCTCGCCGAACTCGCCGACGCCGCACCCCTGTTCCTGCGTGGCGCCGGGGTCACCGTGCTGTACACCGTGCTGGGGGCCTTGGCCGCGCTGGCCGTGTCGTTCGTGTTCGGCTTGATGGCGTTGTCGCGTTCGATGCTCGTGCGCGGCATCGGCCGCACCATCGTGGAGTTCTTCCGCGGCACCTCGCTGGTCATCCAGTTGCTGTGGATCTTCTTCGTGCTTCCTCAGCTGGGGCTGCGCTTCGAGCCGATGGCGGCGGCCACCATCGCATTCGGTCTCAACTTCGGCGCGTACGGCTCCGAAGTCGTTCGCGGCGCGATCGCGTCGGTGCCCGCCACCCAGTGGGAGGCCAGCGTCGCGCTCAGCCTGGGCCGGTTTCGGCGCATGCGCCGCGTCATCCTGCCGCAGGCCCTGCCGGAGATGATCCCCCCGTTCGGCAACCTGTGGATCCAGATCCTCAAGAGCTCGTCGCTGCTGTATCTGATCGGCATCACCGAGCTCACCTTCGAGGTCAAACAGCTGCAGTTCGACGTGGGCAGCATGACCGCGTTCAGCATCGCACTGGTCGTGTACTTCCTGCTGGCCCAGGTCCTCGTTGCCGTGACCCGCTGGGTCGAGGTCCGCACCGCCGCCAGGGTCGGCCGCGGCACGAAAGCCGTCGTCGTCGACAGCCCCGGGCGGTGACGACGGCATGACCGGCGAGCGCAGCCTCTGGGACTGGGAGTACGCGCGCGAGGTATTCCCAGGGCTGGTTTCGGCATTCCTGGAGCTCACCCTGGGAATCACCGCAGCGGCGTCCGCGGTGGCGATCGTGCTGGGCCTGGTGCTGGTACTGGGCCGGCGCGCGAACACCCGCTGGATCTCCTGGCCGGTGTACGCGGTGGTGGAATTCGTGCGCAGCACCCCGATTCCGATCCAGTTGTTCTTCGTCTACTTCGGGCTGCCGGCGCTCGGTGCCCGTCCCAGCGCGTTGGTCACCGGTATCGCAGTGCTCGGGGTGCACTACGCCTGCTACATGTCGGAGGTCTATCGCGCCGGCATCGACGCCATACCCGCGGGCCAGTGGGAGGCGTGCACGGCGCTGTCGCTTCCCCCGCGACGGACCTGGCGCGCGGTGATCCTGCCGCAGGTGGCGCGGCGAATCCTGCCCTCGACCGGCAACCAGGTCATCGCGCTGTTCAAGGAGACGCCGTTCCTGATCGTCATCGGGGTGGCGGAGATGGTGACGGTGGCCAACCAGTTCGGCGGCCAGAACTACCGCTACATCGAGCCGATCACCATCGCGGGCCTGATCTTCCTGGCGGCGAGCTACCCCACCTCGGTCCTGATGAGAAGACTGGAGATCCGCCTTGTCCGATGAAAACCCCGGCAAACCGGCCAACGCGGCCACCCCGATGGTCCGCTTCGAGGATGTGGTCAAGCGCTTCGGTGACAAGACGGTGCTGGACGGGATGAACTTCTCCGTCGCTCCCGGTGAGAGGGTCACCCTCATCGGGCCGTCCGGGTCGGGCAAGACGACCATCCTGCGCCTGCTGATGACGCTGGAGCGGGTCACCGACGGCGTCATCTGGGTCGACGGCGAACCCCTGACCCACGAGCACCGCGGCGATCGTCTGGTGCCGGCCTCGGAGAAGCATCTACGGCGCGTCCGTCGCCGCATCGGCATGGTGTTTCAGCAGTTCAATCTGTTCCCCAACATGACGGTGATCGAGAACCTGATGGAGGCGCCGACGTCGGTGCTGGGCCTGCCCAAGGATCAGGCACGTACCCGCGGCACCGAACTGCTGGCCAAGGTCGGCCTGGCCGGGTTCGTCGACGCGCACCCCACGACCCTGTCGGGCGGGCAGCAGCAGCGCGTGGCCATTGCGCGGGCGTTGGCGATGGAACCCGACATCCTGCTGCTCGACGAGGTCACCTCGGCACTCGACCCCGAGCTGGTCGTCGACGTGCTGGCCGTCCTGCGCGACATCGCCGACACCACCGACATCACCATGCTGATCGTCACTCACGAGATGCACTTCGCGCGCGACGTCTCCGATCGGGTGCTGATGTTCGACAACGGGGTCATCATCGAGGACGGGCCGCCGGCGAAGATCTTCAACGAACCCGAACACGAGCGCACCCGCACCTTCCTGAAAGCGGTTCTCGAGGACCGGTGACGTGATCTGCGCCCGCGAGGGGCACGCCGCGGCTCGTTGCATAGATTGTCGGCATGCTTACTAAGAAGTTCGTAAGTAAGTCGAGACATGCCGGAGAAAGTGCTTGTTGGCCAACGATATTCGGTGAGAATAGGTATGTGCGCGATAACGATGGCCGCAAGCTTGATCACAAGACGCTCGAA
>Ga0209024_1002447_pt1 | contig 10725 bp, 21 predicted proteins | sample AutmiccommunBRH5_FD_187380 | JGI IMG/M metagenome (GOLD analysis project Ga0209024, IMG submission 187380) | Deep subsurface microbial communities from Mt. Terri, Switzerland - Autotrophic microbial communities BRH/5 (SPAdes) (version 2) | ecosystem: Environmental > Aquatic > Deep subsurface >...
TGCTGGCGCACAAGACGCTGGTGATGACGGTGGACGCCGTCCGCCGCGCCGAGGCGCTGTGGGGTGGCGAGCGGGCCGGCGGCAAGCCGCGTCCGGTGCTCGCCGGCTCTTCAGAAGGCGAGGCGTAACCGATGCCCAAGGAGATCCACCCGTACCAGGTGCTCCGCCGTCCGGTTGTGACGGAGAAGAGCACGGCGCTGTCCGCGCAGAACAAGTACGTCTTCGAGGTCGCGCTGGCCGCGAACAAGCCGCAGATCAAGGCGGCGGTTGAGCTGGCCTTCAGCGTGACCGTGAAGGCCGTGAACACGACGACGATGCGTGCCGACCGTCCGAAGACCCGATCGGGTCGACCGACGGGCGAGGCGCCGCGTTGGAAGAAGGCGATCGTCACCCTCAAAGAGGGCGACGCCATCGAATTCTACGAAGGCGTGTAGGGGGACCAATGCCAGTACAGAAGTTCCGTCCCACCTCACCCGGCCGTCGTGGCGCGTCCGGCTTCACCTTCGATGAGATCACGAAGAAGAAGCCCGAGAAGTCGCTGGTCACGTCGAAGAAGAAGTTCGCCGGGCGCAGCCGTGGCAAGATTTCGGTCCGTCACCGTGGGGGTGGCGCGAAGCGCCTCATCCGGATCATCGACTTCAAGCGCGACAAGCTCGGCGTGCCGGGCACCATCCGCGCGATCGAGTACGACCCGGGCCGGTCGGCGCGTATCGCCCTCGTGTTCTACGCGGACGGCGACAAGCGCTACATCCTCGCCCCGGACGGCCTCGGTGTCGGCGCCTCGATCATCAGCGACAACACGGCGCCGATCGCGCCGGGTAACGCGCTGCCGCTGAGCGCGATCCCGACGGGCACCTCAGTCCACAACGTGGAGATGACCCCGGGCCGTGGTGGCCAGCTCGGTCGCTCCGCCGGCACGGGCATCCAGCTGATGGCGAAGGATCAGGGCTACGCCCTGCTCCGCATGCCGTCCGGCGAGATGCGCCAGGTCCTCGAAGGTTGTCGCGCCACCATCGGTGTCGTGGGCAACCTGGAACACCAGCAGTTGAAGCTCGGCAAGGCGGGGCGCGTGCGTCACCGCGGCCGCCGGCCTCAGGTGCGTGGTTCCGTCATGAACCCTGTTGATCACCCGCACGGTGGTGGTGAAGGCAAGTCCCCGGTGGGTATGCCTGGCCCGAAGACGCCGTGGGGTAAGCCAGCGCTGGGCTATCGGACGCGCAACAACAAGTCGACGGACAAGTTCATTGTCCGCCGGCGCGGCGCGGGCCGGCGCTAGGAGGTACGGGAATGTCTCGTTCTACGAAGAAGGGTCCGTACGTCCACCCGTCGCTGTGGAAGAAAGTACTGGCCAACCAGGCCCCGCAGGGGCGCCAGATCATCCGCACCTGGGCGCGCGCCAGCACGGTGCTGCCCGAGATGGTCGGCATGACGATCGCGGTGTACGACGGTCGCCGGCACGTGCCGGTCCTCTGCACCGAGAACATGGTTGGGCACAAGCTGGGCGAGTTCTCGTTCACGCGGACGTTCCGCGGGCACAAGGGCAAGTCCGAGACGACCTCGAGGAAGCGCTAACCATGGAAGTTCGTGCGCTCGCCAAGGATCAGCCCGTCTCCGCACAGAAGGTGCGGCTGGTGCTCGACATCATCGAGGGCAAGCCGGTCGAGGAGGCGCTGACGCTGCTGGAGTTCATGCCCCAGCCGTCCGCCCGCATGGTCTGGAAGGTCCTGAAGTCCGCCGCGTCCAACGCGGAGAACAACTTCGACCTGGACCCGGACGGGCTGCGCGTGAAGAAGGCTGTGGCAGGCGACGGCCGCACCCTGAAGCGCTGGCGTGCGCGCTCGCGTGGTCGTGCAGCTCCGGTGCTGAAGCGCCGAGCGCACATCGAAGTCGTCGTCGAAGGAGACGAGTACTAATGGGCCGCAAGGTACACCCGTACGGGTTCCGGGTCGGCGTGACCAAGGACTGGCAGTCCAAGTGGTACGCCCCTCACAACCAGTACGCCGAGCTGGCACTGGAAGACAAGCGTCTCCGTGACCTGATCATGAAGACCCTGCCGGACGCCGGCGTGGCTCGCATCGCCGTGGAGCGAAACGCGAACCAGATCACCATGACCGTGTTCACGGCAAAGCCGGGCATTGTCATCGGGCGCGGCGGGCAGAACGCGGAGATGCTCCGCAACATGCTGCAGGCGGCGACTGAGAAGCGCGTGCGCCTGAACATCGAAGAGATCCGCGTGCCGGAGCTGGACGCCCACCTCGTGGCGCGCTCGGTGGCGGACCAGTTGGAGCGCCGCGTGGCGTTCCGGCGGGCGATGAAGCAGTCAGTGCAGCGGACGATGCAGCGCGGCGCGCTGGGTTGCCGCATCAAGATCGGCGGCCGCCTGGGCGGTTCCGAGATGTCCCGTGTGGAGCAGGAGCTGCAGGGCCAGGTGCCGCTGCACACGCTGCGCGCCGACATCGACTTCGGTCGCGCGGAAGCGCGCACCACGTTCGGCGTCATCGGCGTGAAGTGCTGGATCAACAAGGGCGAGATCACTGACGAGACCAACCCGCTGTTCGTGACAGCCCTCGAGGGCGGGGAGTAACGCCATGTTGATGCCGCGACGGACCAAGTACCGCAAGCAGATGCGGGGCAAGATGCGCGGGGCGGCCACGCGAGGTAACTCCGTGGTGTTCGGCGAGTTTGGCCTGCAGGCGCAGACCAGCGGCTGGGTGGACGCGCGACAGATCGAGTCCGCTCGACGCGCGATCACCGGAACCCTGCGCCGTGGCGGCAAGGTGTGGATCCGCATCTTCCCGGACAAGCCGGTCTCCAAGAAGCCGGTGGAAGTCCGGATGGGTGGCGGCAAGGGCGCGAACGACCGGTGGGTCTGCGTCGTCCGACGCGGCCGCGTGTTGTTCGAGGTCGCCGGCGTGCCGGAAGACCGCGCTCGTGAGGCGTTCCGCAAGGCGCACCACAAGCTGCCGCTGGACACGAAGGTGATCCTTCGCGAGGAGGTCTACCAGTAATGACCCAGCGTGAATTGCGTGAGGCCCGCGAGAAGTCGGATGAGGCGCTGCAGCAGGAGTTGGAAGAGGCGCACGAGTCGCTCTTCAAGCTCCGCTTCCAGGCAGCCACCCGTCAGCTCGCGGACAACTCTCAGGTGAGGAAGTCTCGGCGCCGCGTGGCGATGCTGAAGACCCTCCTCAACGAGCGCCGCCGTGGCGCAGTTGCCGAGTAGGACTGAACGATGACTGAAGAACGAACGGTCCTGCGCAAGGTGCGCGTGGGCACGGTGGTCTCCGACAAGAACGACAAGACGATTGTCGTGTCGGTCGGCCGCGCTTCCCGGCACCGGATCTACCACAAGGTCATCCGGAGCACGAAGAAGTACCACGCCCACGACCCGCAGAATCAGGCCACCCTGGGCGACCTGGTCCGCATCGAGGAAGCCGCACCGACAAGCAAGAAGAAGCGCTGGGCGCTGGTCGAGGTCCTGACCGAGCGCGAGGTTGCCAGCGTCGCGCCGGAGTCGATCGACCAGTCCCTGGTGGAAGAAGTGCAGCGGTCAGCTGCACACGCTGAGGCCGAAGACGCTGGAGCCGCCGAAACCACTGAAACCTCGGGGGCCGACGGCGACGAGACCTCCTCCAAGGAGGGGGACAACTAGATGATTCAGCAGGAATCCAGGCTGAAGGTCGCCGACAACTCCGGCGCGCGCGAGATCCTCTGTATCCGCGTGCTCGGTGGTTCGAAGCGCCGTTACGCCACGGTGGGCGACCTCATCGTCGCGACGGTCAAAGAAGCGCAGCCGAACGCTGCGGTGAAGGCCGGCGACGTGGTACGCGCGGTGGTCGTCCGGACGAAGCAGCCCGTGCAGCGCGCGGACGGCTCCACGATCCGGTTCGACGAGAACGCCGCCGTGCTGGTCAACGACCGCCAGGGCAACCCGCGCGGGACGCGCATCTTTGGCCCCGTGGCGCGCGAGCTGCGCGACACCCGGTTCATGCGCATCATCTCGCTGGCCCCGGAGGTGCTGTAAGTGGCAGCGAAGATCAAGCGAAATGACCAGGTGCAGGTGCTCACGGGCAAGGACCGTGGGCGCCGTGGCGAGGTCCGGCAGGTAGTTGCCGAGCAGGATCGCGCCATCGTCACCGGTGTGAACATGATGAAGAAGCACCAGCGCTCCGGTGGCCCGGAACGCCCGGGCGGCATCATCGACATGGAAGCGCCGATCCAGATGTCCAATCTGGCCGTCGTGTGCCGCTCCTGCGATGCCGCGACGCGCGTGGGCTTCCGCGTGCTGGAAGACGGCCGCAAGGTCCGCTTCTGCAAGAAGTGCAACGAGGCGATCGACTAATGCCGGCAGCCGTAGCAAACATTCAACCCCGCCTGCAGGTCCGCTACCGCGAGTCTCTCGCTGAGCAGATGCGCCAGGAGTTCGGGTACGACAACGTCATGCAGGTTCCGACGCTCACCAAGATCTCGGTGAACATCGGCCTGGGTGAGGCTGTGGAGAACGCGAACGCCGTGGAGTCCGCCACGCGGGACCTCTCTGCGATCACGGGCCAGCGCCCGTTCGTACGCCGCTCCAAGCAGGCCATTTCAAACTTCAAACTGCGCGAGGGCATGCCGATCGGCCTGGCCGTGACACTGCGCGGCGCTCGCATGTGGGAGTTCCTGGACCGACTGATGTCGGCCGGGTTGCCCCGCATCCGCGACTTCCGGGGCGTCTCAGACGAGGCGTTCGACGGCCGCGGCAATTACTCCCTGGGGATCACGGAGCAGTTGATCTTCCCGGAGCTGCAGTTTGATGACGTGGACCGCATCCGCGGTATGCAGGTGAACATCGTGACTTCCGCGAAGAACGACGCGGAAGGTAAGCGGCTGCTGGAGCTCCTCGGCATGCCATTCGTGAAGAAGTAGGTCGCCATGGCGAAAGAATCGAAGGTCGCCCGCAACCGTCAGCGTGCTCACTTCATTGAGACGTACGCGACGAAGCGGAAGGAACTTCGGGCCATCATCAATGACCCGGAGGCGTCCGACGACAGCAAGGTCGAGGCGTACCGCAAGCTCTACAAGATGCCGCGAGACTCGAGCCCCACGCGGTTCGTGAATCGCTGCAAAGTCACGGGACGTCCCCGCGCGTACATGCGCGACTTCGGCGTCTCGCGGATCGTGTTCAGGGAACTGGCGACCGAGGGAATGCTTCCCGGGGTCAAGAAGTCTTCGTGGTAGTCGGTTGCAGATAGCAGGCAACTCGATACTCCCGAAGGAAGGCAGGCGTCGCGGATGACCACATCCGATCCGCTGGCAGACATGTTTACGCGCATCCGCAACGCGGCATCCGCGCATCACGAGGACGTCCGGGTTCCGGCGTCCAAGGTGAAGCGGGCCGTGGCGCAGGTGCTCCAGGAGGAAGGCTTCATCCGAGGGATCTCGGACGTGGCTGATGGTCCTCGGAGCTACCTGAAGCTGGACCTGACGTACGCGGACGACCGCAAGGCGGTGCTGTCCGGGATTCGTCGGGTCAGCCGCCCGGGTCTGCGGGTGTACGTCAGCAAGCAAGAGATTCCGCGGGTCTTCGGAGGCCTCGGAGTCGCCATCATGAGCACGTCGCAGGGCGTGATGTCCGGCCGTGAGGCCTGGCGTCGCAAGGTCGGCGGCGAAGTGCTCTGTTACGTCTGGTAGGCCGAGATGTCGCGTATTGGTAAAGCACCCATCGCCATCCCGTCCGGCGTGGACGTGAACCTGGCGGGCTCCACGGTCAACGTGAAGGGCCCGAAGGGCGCCCTCGCCTGGGAACTCCACGAGGACGTCCGCGTCTCCGTGGCGGACGGCGAGATCGTGGTCACGCGCCCGAACGACGCGCCGCAGACGCGTGCGCTGCACGGGCTCACCCGCTCGTGTATCGCGAACATGGTCTCCGGCGTGACCGAGGGGTTCCGCAAGACGCTGGAACTCCAGGGCACGGGTTACCGCGCCACGATGCAGGGCACCAACCTAGTGCTGACCGTGGGGTACTCCCACCCGGTAGAGATGCAGCCCCTGCCGGGCGTGCAGATCTCGGTGGAGAACAACACCCAGGTGCACGTGGATGGCATCGACAAGCAGGCTGTCGGCCAGCAGGCCGCGCTGATCCGTCGCGTGCGTCCGCCCGAGCCGTACCACGGCAAGGGCATCCGCTACCGCGGTGAGGTGGTCAAGCTCAAGGCCGGGAAGACGAAGGGCCGCTAGCAATGGCGATCAAGACCAGGCAGGCGGCCCGCGTCCGGCGTCACACGCGAGTGCGGCGCAAGGTGGCCGGTACGCCCGAGCGACCGCGGCTCGCCGTGTTCCGCTCCAACCAGCACATCTACGCGCAGATCATCGACGACGCCGCCGGCAAGACGCTGGTCGCGGCCTCCGATGTCGAGACCGATCTGCGCACGACCGAAGAGACGAAGAGCGCACTGGCCCGCAAGGTCGGTGCGCTGGTCGCGCAGCGCGCGAAGGCCGCCGGGGTTGACTCGGTGGTCCTCGACCGCGGTGGGTTCCGTTACGCAGGACGCGTGAAGGAACTCGCCGAGGCAGCGCGCGAGGAAGGACTGGTGTTCTGATGGTCCAGTCTCGTGGTGGACCAGGCGGGGGCGGCCCCGGCGGTGGTGGCGGTCCCGGTGGACGGGGCGGCCGCGGCGGCCGAGGTGGTCCTGGCGGACCCGGTGGACCTCGCGGCGACAACCGTGGGCCTCGGCGCGACCGACGTCGCGGCGAAGAGGACGACGGTCCCGAGTTCATCGAGAAGGTCGTCTACATCAACCGCGTGGCGAAGGTGGTCAAGGGCGGTCGACGCTTCGGCTTTACCGCGATCGTCGTCGTCGGTGACGGGCAGGGCAAGGTTGGCTTCGGCATGGGCCGGGCGAACGAAGTGCCGGAGGCCATCCGCAAGGGCGGCCAGATCGCCCGTCGCACGATGTTCCGCATCGCGATGAAGGACGGCACCATCGCCCACGACACGATCGCCGAGTTCAAGGCGACGCGCGTGGTGATGCGGCCGGCGAGCCCCGGTACCGGCATGATCGCCGGTGGCGCGGTGCGCGCCGTCATGGAGGCCGCCGGCGTGACCGACGTGCTGACGAAGACCTACGGATCACGGAACGCCGTGAACGTGGTGCGTGCGACGCTCGACGGCCTCAAGGGCCTGCGTTCGCCGGAGCGGGTGCGCCAGGAACGCCTGGCGGCCGCTGCGGCCGGAAACGCGTAGGGAGACCCGGATGGCGAAGCTACGCATTACCTGGACGAAGTCGGCCATCGGCTACGCGAAGGACCAGAAGGCCACGGTGCGCGCACTCGGCCTGAAGCGGCTCAACCACCAGGTTGAGCAGGACGACACGCGCGACGTCCGAGGCATGATCAACAAAGTCCGTCACCTGGTGACGGTGGAGGAAGTCCAGTAATGGACCAACACACGCTGCGACAGTCCCCCGGAGCCAAGCGCCCGCGCAAGCGCGTGGGCCGTGGTGACGCGTCCGGCCACGGTCGTACCGCCTCGCGCGGTATGAAGGGCCAGAACAAGCGCGGATCCGTCCGCCCCGGCTTCGAGGGCGGCCAGATCTCCGTGGTCCGGCGCCTGCCGCACCTCCGTGGCTTCAAGAACCCGACCCGGGTGGAGTTCCAGGCGATCAACCTGGGCACCCTGGCTGACCGCTTCGAGGCCGGCTCGACCGTGGACGCGCAGGCACTCGCGGCGGCCCGGCTGATCGAGGACGTCAACCAGCCGTACAAGATCCTCGCGCGCGGCGAACTCGCTCACGCGCTCAAGGTCACCGCGCCGCGTCTCTCGGAGAGCGCCAAGGAGGCCATCACCTCCGCCGGCGGTTCCTTCGAGGAGCTGGCGCCGGTGGATCGCACCCCGCGTAACCGCATTCACCGCCGCAAGGCGCAGGAGGCCTAGCTCATGGCCTTTGGAGGAACCACGCCAGCGCCCCGGCGGGAAGCCGCCGGTCGACCGCGCCTGCTCCAGGCAGGCGTGGAGGCGTTTGGCCAGGCCGATGTCCGCGCGAAGATCCTCTTCACGCTGGCCATGCTGCTGGTGTTCCGCTTCGTCGCGCACATCCCCGTGCCCGGCGTGGACAGCGAGCAGCTGCAGAACACGTTCGACCAGAACGCCGTGCTCGGGTTCCTCAACATCTTCTCGGGTGGTGCGCTGGAGAACCTCTCCGTCGCCGCCCTCGGCGTGTACCCGTACATCACCGCCACCATCGTGATGCAGCTGGCCACCCCGCTGATCCCGCGCTTGCAGACGCTGGCGCAGGAGGGCGAGGCCGGCCGTCAGCAGGTGCAGCGCTACACGCACTACATGACCGTGCCGCTGGCCGCCTTCCAGGGCTATGCGCAGCTCATCCTGATCCAGCAGCTCGGCGGCATCAGCAACGTGGGGTTCACCGGCGGCAACGCCCTCCCCACGATCGCGACGCTGTTCGCGCTGGTTGCCGGCACGATGTTCCTCGTGTGGCTCGGTGAGCTGATCTCGGAGCAGGGCATCGGCAACGGCATCTCGATCATCATCCTCGGCGGCATCGTCGCCGGGCTGCCGGGGCTCATCGGCCAGGGCGTGCTGACGGGAACGGGCGCCGCGATCGGCGGGGTGATGTTGCTGGTCATCATCGCCCTCGCGGTCATCGCCCTCATCGTGACGTTCCAGGAGGCGCAGCGCCGGCTCCCGGTCCAGTACGCGAGGTCGTCGTTCCGGGGCGGCCGGCTGTATCGGCAGCAGGGTCAGTCGCACATTCCGTTGCGCGTGAACTCCGCGGGCATGATCCCCCTGATCTTCGCGACGTCGATCATGATCTTCCCGCCGATCTTCTTCCAGTTCATCGGACAGACGGCGGACGTCGGCTGGATCGCCGACAGCGCGAGCTTCCTCGAGGGGCTGTTCTCGCCGACGGGTCTGCTCTACTGGGGCGGCACGTTCGTCCTGGTGGTCGGGTTCACGTTCTTCTACACGATGGTGACATTCAGCAACCAGAACCTGGCGGAGAACCTCCAGCGGCAGGGCGGCTTCATCCCGGGCATCCGTCCCGGGCGCCCGACGCAGGAGTACATCACGCGAGTGCTGGTGCGGATCACCTGGGGCGGAGCATTGTTCCTGGGCTTCGTTGCGGTGCTGCCGTTCCTGGCGACCAGCCTGACGAACGTGCAGGCGCTGCAGATCAGCGCTACGGGCCTGCTAATCGTGGTCGGCGTGGTCATCGACACCATGCGCCAGATCGAAGCGCAGATGATGATGCGTAACTACGAGGGGTTCATCTCCTAATGCGGTTGATTCTGTTGGGACTCCCCGGCGCCGGTAAGGGCACGCAGGCCAAGATCCTCGCGAAGGAGAAGGGCCTGCTCCACATCTCGACGGGCGACATGTTCCGCGAGGCGGCGGCCGAGGGAACCGAGCTGGGCCTGAAGGCCCAGGAGTACATGAGCGCCGGCTCGCTGGTGCCGGACGAAGTGACCATTGGGATGCTCCTCGAGCGGATCGAGAAGCCCGACGCGTCCGAGGGCCTGATGCTGGACGGCTTCCCGCGGACGATCCCGCAGGCGGAAGCGCTCGACCGTGCGCTCGCCGAGCAGGGCTCGCAGATCGACGCGGTCCTCTACATCAAGGTGCCGGAGTCCGAGCTCATGGAGCGCCTCACGGGGCGCTGGTCCTGCCCGGAGTGCGGCGCGATCTACCACAACCAGACCAAGCCACCGAAGGCGGCGGGCGTCTGTGACGAGTGCGGCGCGCAGCTCACGCAGCGCGCCGACGACCAGCCCGACACCGTGAAGGCGCGGCTGGACACCAACCGCGCCTGGACCGAGCAGCTTGCCGATTTCTATTCGAAGCAGGGCAAGTTGCACGAGATTGATGGGACGGGCGACCCGACGGATATCACCCAGCGCCTACTGTCTGCCCTACAAGGGGTATCGGCAGAGTCGAAGAGGGCGTAGACTGTAATGTCCGTCGAGTTGAAGTCCGCTCGCGAGCTGGAAGCGATGCGTCTGTCAGGGCGCGTCAATGCGGAAGTTCGCGCCCTGCTGATGGACGCCGTGCGTCCGGGGGTTACGGGACTGGAACTCGACAAGCTGGCGAAGGATGCGATTGCTGAGCGCGGGGGTGAGCCGACATTCGTTGGCTACGCACCATTCGGGAAGCCGCCCTACCCGGGCGCGATCTGCTACTCGGTGAACGAGGAGCTGGTCCACGGCATTCCGAACGAACGCGCACTGCAGGACGGCGACATCGTCAGCATCGACCTGGGTGTGACCTACGGCGGATGGGTGTCCGACGCGGCCTTCACGATGGCCGTGGGGGAGACCTCCGCCGAAGCGCGCGCGCTGCTCGAGGCGACTCGGGACGCGCTCTGGGCCGGGATCGAGGCCGCCCAGGCGGGCTGCCGGCTCGGCGACGTGTCGGCGGCGATCGGTGCGAAGGCGGACGGCCGCTTTGGCATCGTGAAGGGCTACGGGGGCCACGGTGTGGGTCGCAAGATGCACATGGAGCCCCACGTCCCGAACTACGGGATGCCGGGGAAGGGCCTCAAGTTGATGCCCGGCCTGGTGCTGGCGCTGGAGCCGATGTTCAGCATCGGCGACCCGGCCACGGAAGAGACGGACGACGACTGGACTGTGGTCATGAGTGACGGCAGCCTGTCGGCGCATTTCGAGGAGACAGTGGCGATTACCGAACACGGTCCGGAGGTATTGACCCGCATCGACTAGATGCGGGCACTT
>Ga0209024_1002448_pt1 | contig 10708 bp, 10 predicted proteins | sample AutmiccommunBRH5_FD_187380 | JGI IMG/M metagenome (GOLD analysis project Ga0209024, IMG submission 187380) | Deep subsurface microbial communities from Mt. Terri, Switzerland - Autotrophic microbial communities BRH/5 (SPAdes) (version 2) | ecosystem: Environmental > Aquatic > Deep subsurface >...
AATGTGGTTTCAGTTCACGCAGGGAACTGCGCAACCAACCCATCATTTCCTGTGCCTGATCGTGCACGGCTTTGGCAGCCTCTTGGGTGTTGGCTTGCGTGCTTTTGACCAGAAAAGCTGAGTTGACCGAAATGGATGTAAGCGATTGCCCGAAGTAATCGTGCAGATCCTGGGCAATGGTTTGCCTTTCTTTTTCCTGCACATCAATGACGTGGTTAAGCAGTTCGCTGCTTCTTTTTTGTTCCTTTTCAAGGGTGTGAATCAATTGCGACACGCTGAGGTGAATGCTTTGCAGTTCGTCGATTTTGAAGTCGTGACGATGTGGCGCGACAGGCGGCAGCGTTGATGGGTTTCGTTCGGATTTTTCATAGTCGCCAAGCCATTGAACCAGTTCCTGCAGCGGCCTGTTCAAGGCGGGTTTGAGCGAATACCACACCACAGCACCGCTGCCCGCTGCCATCAGCAGCAGCATGGTGCTAAGCAGCAACAATTCCCGCCGCGTTTCCTTGCGTTCTTGCCCGGCCTTGTTTTCGGCCAGTTGTTGCCGCAGCCTTTGCAGCTCCAGGTTGCCAAGGGGCTCGACTTGTTTCAGTGCACCATGAAGGTCGTCGACCAGTGCAGAGGCTGCTGTGTACTCGGCCTTCACGTCCCGTTGACCCATGGTGAACACTACGATCACGCAGAACATGGCCCACAGACCCAGCCAGATGAAAAGGCGCCGTACCAAGAACTCGCGAAGCCGCATTGTTTGTTTACCCATAACGAATTGCCACAATGTGCACCAGAAACAGAGGCCGTGAAAGGGGGAAGATGCTTTTCGGGAAAACTTCCCTGTTCGATTTTGACAGAATAATTGAACATGTCCTTGAACAAATCAAGTTGCGTGGTTGCCTGGCCAATCCTCATGGCGTGCAGAGCAGGCAAACCGCGTGGCTTCACAATAACAATTCATCCTGAAAGGCTAGTTCATGGTCGCGCGTCACCCGTTTCACCTGTGCAAAAGCATTGTTGCACTGTCTGTTTTTTCTGTGTTTAACCCTGTGCAGGCACAACAACTTGACGAGGTTGAGGTTATTTCCACCACGCCTTTGCCCGGTGGTGCCATGCCAGTTGAGAAGGCACCATTCAGCGTCAAGAAAGTGGAAGCGCTGGAACAGAATACGGATCGGGAATCGATCAGCCGCAGCCTGTTTCGCGGTATCAATGGCGTGCAGGTGACAGACAACCAGGGCAACCCATACCAGTCGGACGTGACCTACCGCGGGTTTTCGGTGACGCCCTTGTTGGGCACGCCCCCCGGTTTGTCGGTGTATGTGGATGGTGTACGCCAGAATGAAACCTTTGGTGATGTGGTGCGCTTTGACGCCATACCGCAATCGGCCCTGAAGGAGGTTACTTTGCTGCCCGGCACCATGCCGCAATTCGGTTTGAATTCATTGGGCGGGGCCATCGTGATGCAAACCAAAAGCGGGCGTGACTTTCAAGGCACGCAACTGGATGCCGAGCTTGGCGATTTCGGGCGCACCCGATTTGGCGTACAGAAGGGCTGGGTTGATGAGCCCACAAAGCGCGATTTTTATGTGAATTTCAATTCATTCAATGAAGATGGCTGGCGCGTGCTGTCGCCCAGTTCGGTCATGCAGCTGTTCGGCAAAATGGGTGTGGCCACTGAAGATTCGCTGACGAATTTCAGTTTGTCCCTGTATGAATCGGATTTGAATGGCAATGGTGTGGTGCCTCGCAGTTTTTACGAAGAAAACCGCGCGCAGTCTTACACCTATTTTGACAACACCCAAAACACAGGCGGACAGTTTGCCGTGGACTTCACGCGCTACCTGCAAAGCGGCGCAGAACTGACCGCGAACGCTTATTATCGTAGTTCCAAGTCCACAACTTTCAATGGTGATGGCAACGAGAACGAGGACTATCGCTATGGCGTGGCCGAGTTCGAGCCCGACCGCGCGGCGGTGGAAGGCGACCTGGGCCCCGGCACCTACAATGTGACTTGCAGTGCCCCCGCATCAACTGCCTATGCGCCAGGCACCGTGACCTTCGATGAAAATGACCCTGCTGCAAGGGACCCCGACAGCGCCGATTGCCCCGGTGCGAACAACCGTGGCGTGTTGAATCAGGATGTCGTGGGCCTGGGTCTGCAATATGCCCTGGCCCCCATGGGGGCGCACAAGGTGTTGGTGGGCACACAGCTTGAATTTGGCAAATCGGATTTTCGTCGCAGTTACGCCTTGGGCGTGTTCAACAATGACCGCACGGTGCGCGAATTGTACGCACCCATTGAGCAGGTGAATGTGGAAGCGAACAACCGCCAGTTTGGCGTGTATGCCCAAGACATGTGGACATTGAATGACAAAACCACCCTGTTGCTGGGTGGCCGCTACAACCACGCATCGGTGAAAACCACAGACCGTTTAAGCCCTGTGTTGATCAATGCCGAAGGCGAGGCCAGCCCCGGCCTGAACAATGATTACACCTACCAGCGGTTTAACCCGTCGGTGGGTATTTCTTACCAAACCGCCGTGCGCAGCACTTGGTATGCCAGTGCAGGCACCAGCAACCGGGTGCCCACCCCTGTGGAGCTGGCCTGTTCCGACCCGGAATTCCCTTGCCTGTTGCCCAACGCCATGGCGGCCGATCCGTTTCTTGAACAGGTTATCACTACCACGGTGGAGGGGGGCTACCGCACCCGTTGGGCCAGTGGCAGCAACCAGTATGGTTTCTCGTTCAATGTGTTCCGTGCCAACAACAAGAACGACATTTTGTTTGTAACCGATGGTGCGGGTTCAGGCGGCTTTTTCCAGAACTACGGCAAAACCCGCCGGCAGGGCGTGGAGCTTGATTTTGACTGGGAAATGTCAGTGTGGAACTTTGGTGCAAGTTACCAGTACCTGGATGCGACGTTTCAAACCCCGGCCCGCCTGGCCAGTGAGGGCAACAGCAGTGCGGTGGACTTGAACGGCGACCCGGCAGTGGAAGGTGGTTTTATTCAGGTACAACCCGGCAACAAAATTCCGGGCCTGGCCGAGCACAATGTGAAGTTGTCGATGGGCTACAAGGCCAGCAATGCGACCACGCTGTTTGTCGACATGCAGGCGCAAAGCGAACAATACGCGCGTGGCAACGAGAACAATCAACACCAGGCGGGTGTGGTGAACATTCCCGGCGAGGGGCCCGTGGAGTTCAAGGACAACGGGCGAGTACCCGGCTTTGCCGTGTTCAATCTGGGTGTGAACCACACCTTAAACAAAAACCTGACCCTGATCGCCCGTTTGAACAATGTGTTTGACCGCGAATATTTTAACGGGGCTGTGTTGGGTGGGAATATTTTTGACCGCAACGGGGCGTTGGTTGAAAACGAAGACGACATTACCTATGAATCCTTTCTGGCACCCGGCACCCCCCGAAATGCGTGGGTCGGGGTGAGCCTGAGGTTCTAGCATTTTGCTGTAGCGCCTGAATCGGCTATCCTTTCGGGGTTGTGTCGATTCAGGTTTTTATTGCGTATGTTTCTCAAAAGCAGAAGTTCCCTGTTTGCCTTTTTGTTGATCCTGTTTTCGCCGCTTGCCAATGCGCAAGGCGATACATGCTGGCAGCAACACCGGGCCACCGTGTACGAATGGACCTGTGCAGGCCAAAGTCTGCCCCCCGAGGGACAGGAGTTTGCCTTGTCGATCGTGGTCGTGGATTCCCCGAAAGCAATTCTAGTGATCGATTCTGGCGCCACGGCGGCGGTGGGTGAAAGTGCGGCGGCGGCTATTCGCTCAAAATTTGGCACCAAGCCCGTGTGGATTCTGAACACCCAGCCCAAGCCTGAACATGTGCTGGGCAATGTGGGTTTTCGCGCCCCGTTTGCCGGAACCGTGCGTGAAGGTGAATCGTTTGCAGGCCGCTTGGTGGCGGGTAAGCGCACCGCCGATTTGATGCAGGCCCGCTGCCCGACATGCATTGAAAATTTTTCCGAACGCATGGGCAGCAACGCCGTAAAAGGCACCGAATCTTTGGTGCCCCAGCGTATTTTAAGAACCAAAGCAGGTCACCTGGGTTTGTTGAACGGTGACTGGACACCCTGGAAATACCGGCTGTACAAGGACCTGGAAACTGAAGAAGCACTTGTGCTGCGCAATCAGGAATTGAAACTTTGGTGGGTTGGTTCGGCAGTTCAAAACCGCGACATTCCCGATTTGTACGACGGCGATGTGGTTGAACGAATCAACTTTTTGGGTCGCTTGAAAACACGCATGTCCGCAGACGACACCATTCTGACTTCCTTCGGTGCCTTGGGCCGCGACTGGGTAGCGCGCAATTTGAATTACTTTGTCCGCGTTCAACAAGAGGTGTTGTATGGGCTTGAGGAAGGCGTAAGCGAGGTGGAATTGATCGGGCAGATCAGCGCGCAAATCGGCGAGTTTCAAAACCCGGTGTATGTTCAAACAGACTTGAAAGCCAATGCCAAAGCGCTTGAAACCCACCAGTTGAATGTGCAGCGCATCTTCCGGCAAACCGAGCCGTTTGCGTTTTAACCACGGCATGGAATGTAGCTTGCTAATAGCTTCTTGTTGTGGGCAGCAAAACCCCACGCCCTTTCCCAACTGTTTCAAACTGGGACAGGCCAACAATAACAAGGGGACTATTCGCGTTGAATACCAACAAAACACACACCCTGTTCTTGCTGTGGGTGCTGTTGATCAGCCTGACCGGGTTTGGTTTTTACATGACCTGGCACAAGGGTTTGTTTCAATGGATCATCCTGACTGACAACACACGCATTTGCGTGGTGATCGTGATTGCCTTTGTGGTGGGTAGTTGCCTTGCGGGTTGGCGCAGCCTTTTTCTAAGCAGGCAGGCCCATTACTTTGAGCAAATTCGCAGTGGTGTGGGTGAATTCAAACTGGGGCAATCCATTTGCCACGATTACCTGACACACCCATTGGCACACCCCAGCGAGGGCCAGTTGATGGCCGAAGTCATGGCCGAGCGCGCGCGGGGAACGCACCAGGTGGGTTGGTTTGTCACGGGCCTCATGATCAAGTTGGGTTTGCTGGGCACGGTGGTGGGTTTCATCATGATGCTGAGCAGTCTCGAAGGGCTTGAGCAACTGGACATATCCGATATAAAAACCCTGATGCAACAAATGACGCAGGGCATGGGCGTGGCCATGAACACCACGCTGGTGGGTTTGATTGGCAGCATTTTGCTGGGCGTGCAGTTTTTGTTGCTGGATCGACATGCGGACAAATTGATTGCGGCTACCGTGGATTATGCGCACCGAAACGTGAAAGCGAGCTAAGCAGCATGCCGCTTTTCAATCACAAGCCAGACTTTGAGCTGGACCCGTTCACCGATCTGATTTTCAACGCCCTGTTGATTTTCACGTTTCTGTTTTTGATGGCGTTGTTGCTGCTGAACCCGCCTGCCAAAAGTGGAATCATCGATCCGAAGGCTGAATTTCTGGTCACTGTCAGCTGGCCCGACAACGACCCCAACGACATTGATGTGTGGGCTGCCGGGCCTGCAGGTGCGCAAGTGTGGTTCATGCGCCCGCAAGACGGGTTGTTGCACCTGGATCGTGACGACCGTGGCTTGGCCAATGACACGCAAGAAATAGAAGGCAAGGTGTTTGTGAACCCCTTGAACCAGGAGGTGTTGACCATTCGCGGCCGCCCGCCCGGCGAATACATCGTCAACCTGCATTACTACAAAACCGAAAACAGGCAGCCCGTGCCTGTGAACGTGTATGTGGCAGAGGTGAACCCCAAACTGAAAGTGTTGCATTACTCCACAGTGAACCTGCAGCAAGAGGGGGACGAAGCCACTGCGGTACGTTTCACGATTGACGCCAATGGCACAGTGAGCAACATCAACCAACTTGAAAAATCTTTGGTGAAGGCAGACGGAAAATGAATGAAGTGTTAGTGGGTTTGGGCATTGCCTATATTTTTCTGGCGGCGCTGCTGTTGCTGGCCCTTGTGTATGGCCGAATGAACTGGATCTTCAAGCTCATTTTGATTGTGGTGTCGGTGGGCTTTTATTGGGTCAGCTACATCAATTGGCAAAACGCCCAGGGTTGGCCAAGCCAGGCTGATTTGCCCAAGCGGTTTTTGTTTTATGCGGTGGTGGTTGAAGAACCCGATAAAACGGAAGGGATCCAGGGGCGCTTGTTTGTGTGGGCCAGTGACCTGGCTGGTGACCGTCCTTCCGACACGCCGCGTGCTTATGTGCTGCCGTATGACAAAGACCTGCACGTGAAGCTGGATGCTGCACAGCGACAAATGCGCAATGGCAATTTGCAGATTGGCGAAGTGGGTGGCGAATTGTTCGACCCACAGGCCACACGCGACAACACGCGAATAGCGGACAAAAAAATTGATCTGGAATTCACTGATTTGCCAGATCCCCAATTGCCGGAGAAGTAAGCCATGTTGAAACTTTTAAGTGTGGCTGCGCTGGTGTTTTCTGTGGTGTCGTGTTCCAAAGTGGGTGGTAGTGACTACTTCCCGCTGGAGGCGGGCATGCAGTGGCAGTATTCACTGAATTATGTGAAGCCTGACGGCAAAAACAATACGCAGCTTGGAATTCGCACAATCGGTGAATCGGCTTTCAAAACTGAAGAAGGTGAGGTCAAGGGGGCCGTTCGCCGCACATCGGATGGAACCGACTACTTTATTCAGGAACGCGACGATGGTTTTTACCGGGTTGGCAAGCGGGTCATTGTTGAAACCAAGCCGCAGGCAGACAAAAGCGCAAGGTTGATATTGCCAAAGGGGCGAAACCTGCGCGTGGGTTACACCTGGACTTTGGACACAAGCCCCTATGTGGCGCACTGGATGCCCCCCTTCATCGAGGCCAATGCCAGCATCAAGCCATTTGACATGGTGTATGAAATTGCCTCGCTTGATGACACCGTGGAAACGCCCGCAGGCGTATTCCAGAAATGTGTCCGTATCGATGGCATGGGAAAGATGGTGTTTTATGCCGATGCCAGCGCGGGCTATCAGGAAATTTTGATCAACCACAGCGAGTGGTATGCACCCGGTGTGGGTTTGGTCAAGCTGGAGCGGGAAGAGCCGCTGAACACGTCCATCATGAAAGGTGGCAAGGTAAACATGTTGCTCACCGGGTTTATTCGCTGATTGGCGGTGCCTTTTTATTTGTTGAACAAGCCTTCAATCACCTGATCGCAAAAGCGTTTGCGTTTCTCGCCATTGCCGGTCACGGTGCAGTGTTCGATCAGCACTTGGTCGCCCACCAGGCTGTGTGATTCCACACGGTCGGCGTAAAGAAGAATTTCTTCGGTGTCCAGGCTGAATCTGGAATCCAGATCCATCTGGTTCAAATCCGCGCGGCGCCAATGCACGGTGAACAGTGGCTGGTTCTGGAACACTTCACCTTGCTGGTTTTGCAGCTCAGTCACCGCTTTGACCGACAAGGTGGGGTGGCTGTTGAATTCCTGCGGGTAGTAGCGCTTCATGTCGCGCATGATGTTGTATGCATCGGTGGCAAACAGGGTCACAATGCGGTTGCGCGTCACGAAGGTCAGTTGTTCAGTGTTCAAACCCTGAACTTCAACAATATTGCCGTTGGCCAGTTTGTCCATGGAGTCGGGGGCGGGCGGGCTACAAGCCATGAGCAGGGCAGTGCAGGCCAGCATGGCTGCCTGAATGGGGCGCAACATTCGGCGCATTGAAAGTCTCCGGTTGTGTGTTGTTGTGCCAGCAGTATAAGCGTGAACCTTGTCGGGTCGCTTACACCTGGCTCAGTTCACGTTCCACGTAATGCCCTGCCATGTCGGCCAGTCCCTTGGCCAGGTCATCAAATGAAAACCCCGGGTTGGGGTGGTTCAGGTAACGGATCATGGTGGCCATGCCGCTGTTGATGAAAATATAAGCCATCGTTTGCAGGTTGTTTAGCTTCAATATTTCCGGGTGTTTGATGGCATGTTGAACAAACAGGTCGCCCAGTGCACGGTAAACCTGCCCGAAGGGTACATGTCTTTCCATCAAGGCCGATTCTCGGGCGCAGCGCAGGTAAAGTTCATCGTCCTTTTTCAGGAATTCGGCGGTCTGTGCGATCAACTCATACACCGCATCGCGTAACGAAAGCCGAACAAGCGATGGCGTAGCATCCTGGATCAGGGCCACCAACTCGTGGGAAAAGCGTTCGCCCATGGCGCTGAAAATGGCTTCCTTGTTCTCGAAATACTCATAAATCGAGCCCACACCCACACCGGCATATTCAGCAATTTGCCGCGTGGTTGCTCCTTCTGCACCGTGTTTGGCCAGCGCAATGAATGCACCTTGGACAATGGTTTCAACAGTGTTCTGGGAGCGGCTTTGCTTGGGTTTTCTGGTCATGAAAAAATCCGAATTGAATCCGAACAAACGTTCGCTTTAATATGACATTGTTCAATGTCATGGTCGTGCTGTCAAGCGTCCGGTTCAGACTCACAGGAAATACGCATGTTCGGAAAGAAAATCAGCAAAGGTGCAAATGCAGTAGTGACCGGCGCAGGCAGTGGCATAGGCCGTGCGTTTGCGCTTGAAATTGTTCGCAGGGGCGGCCGCGTGGTGTGCGCGGACATCAACCTGGAGCGCGCACAAGAAACCGTGGACCTGATCATGGCCATGGTGGCTGGCAAAATGAAAAACCCCGACCTGGTGTTTGTGCCGCAAGCCTGGGCCGTGAAATGCGATGTCAGCAAGTTGAAAGATGTGGAAGCTTTGGCTGATAAGGCAGAGCGGGTATTCGCTGGCACTGAAGGTGGCACTGATGGCGACACCGCGATCGATTTGTTGGTGAACAACGCTGGCGTGGGTGCAGGTGGTAAGCCAGTTGGCGAAACCACCATTGACGACTGGAAGTGGACCATCGGCGTGAACCTGTGGGGTGTGATCCACGGCTGCCATGTGTTTGCGCCGCGTTTGCGTAAAAAAGGTGCCACCAGCAAGTGCGGCATCATCAACGTGGCTTCTACTGCAAGTTTTGCAGCCGCGCCTTTGATGAGCGCCTACAACGTGACCAAGGCCGGTGCTTTGGCACTTAGCGAAACGCTTGCTGCGGAAATGGCGGGTACCGGCGTGAACGTAACGGCCCTTTGCCCCACCTTTGTCAAAACCAATATTACGAAAGACGGCCGCATTGATGCCGCGTCGAACAAACTCGCCAACCAGCTGATGGAGTGGACTGGTGTGTCGGCAGACGGCGTGGTGAAAGAAACACTGAATGCATTGGACAAGGGGCAGCTGTATGTGTTGCCCCAACTGGATGCCCGAATGATTTGGCGCATGAAGCGCTTGATGCCCCGCAGTTATGCGCGCGGTGCTGGTTTGTTGGCCCGTGTGGCTGCGAAAGCTTTTTAAGGAGTAAACACAAATGCCTCAACTTGATCTGGAAAAAACATTGCGCCGCATCAAAGACAACCAATGGGCCTTGGCCGACATTGATTGGGATGCACCTGGCCGCGAAATGATTTCGGAGGAACAGTGGCCCAAGCTGAAAGCCTTCATGGCCGATTTAACCTGGATTGAACACATTGGTGCGCGCGGTTTTGCAGCCATGGCCAAGAAAGCACCGAATGACACATTGAAAGAAATTTACACCTGGTTTCACGCAGAAGAGCAGCGCCACGCCAATGCAGAACTGGCCCTGATGCAACGCTGGGGCATGCTGGAAGAAGGCGAAATGCCTGAGCCCAACATCAACCTGCGATTGACCATTGAGTGGCTGGACAAATACAGCGACGACATGCCGTTGAACGTGTTGGGCAGTGTCATCCCCATGCTTGAAGTGACACTGGATGGCGCACTGTGCAAGTTCCTGCTGGAAGAAGTGAAAGACCCGGTGTGCCACGAGGTGTTCAAGAAAATTAACGACGACGAGGCTCGCCATTTGGGCGTGGATTTCCATGTGCTGGAAATGCTTGGCCACGGGCCGATGTACCGGCTTGCTTTGGAATCAATTGCCACTGCCATCAACCCGAAATTGTTGCTGGGTGTTGCCGTGTACTTTCCTTTGCTGAACCGCATGCGCGACAACATTGTGACCATGGGCTTGAAAGAAGAAAAGCTGTACGAAGCCATGGCCAAGTTTGAAAAGTATGGCGGTGAAACACCAGCGGGCCGACGCAACCCCTGGTACCGGGCGATGCGCATGCACGGCAATTGGGTGATCAACCGCAAGAACCGCTTTTACCATGCACCTGTGGATGCTGCCGTGAAGGCATCGAATTACATCCCGAAAAGCTGGCTGCCCGAAGTGCCAAGCTGGGTGAACAAACTGACCTGGCACACCACAGCCTGATTGAACTGGACGCTGCAATGACGAACAAAACTGATGTGTATGACACCCTGATTATTGGCGCGGGTTTTGCCGGCCTTGGCACTGCCATCAAACTGCGTGAAGCTGGTGTGCACAAGATCGCCATTCTGGAGCGCGCTTCGGAAGCGGGTGGCACCTGGCGCGACAACCAATACCCCGGTGCGGCCTGCGATATTCCTTCAAACCTTTACAGCTTTTCATTTGCACCCAACCCCAACTGGTCGCGCAGCTATTCGGGCAGCAAAGAAATTCTGGGCTATGTGCACAGCCTGGTGAACAACTTCGGATTGGACGCGCTGATTCAATATCAGCAAAATGTAAAGCGTGTTGAGCTGGATGATGCACAGGGTGTGTGGATGATTCACACCGACAGTGGCAA
>Ga0209024_1002449_pt1 | contig 10703 bp, 9 predicted proteins | sample AutmiccommunBRH5_FD_187380 | JGI IMG/M metagenome (GOLD analysis project Ga0209024, IMG submission 187380) | Deep subsurface microbial communities from Mt. Terri, Switzerland - Autotrophic microbial communities BRH/5 (SPAdes) (version 2) | ecosystem: Environmental > Aquatic > Deep subsurface >...
TAGAAGTGGACCCCATCGGTGAGACAGCGATCCCTTACTATTTAGATAGTGTCCAATTTATTGGAACACTGGGGCATTGCGCCTGATGACAGGTTACCTGTAGAGAAAGCGGTGTCCATGAGGAGTCCTGAGGAACGAAGGAAGCTCATTGATACTGCTTGAACGTAAGGTATTCTAGTCATTAAGAGCATGCCGTTTTCTACGATCATGCTGCTACTCTAAGTCCATCGTAAAACTCCGATGGCGTACATTTTTCAAGTGACTCATGAGGCCTTTCGTCATTATAAAATCGAAAATACTCACGTAACCCATGACGCAATGCTACCAGCGTCGGATATTCTTTTAAATACACATCTTCATATTTAACAGATCGCCATAGTCTTTCAATGAACACATTGTCGACCCAGCATCCTTTTCCATCCATGCTGATCTTGATTTCATTATCCTCCAGCACCTTAATAAAAGCCTTACCAGTAAACTGGGAGCCTTGATCCGTATTGAAAATGCCAGGTGCGCCATAGCGTCTGACAGCGCTTTCTAGCGCGCTCACACAAAAACTATCGTCCATGGTGTTGGATACTTCCCAGGATAATACTTTACGGCTATACCAATCCATGACAGCCACCAAATACACAAAGCCACCGTGCATACGGATATACGTCAGATCGGTGCACCAAACTTGATTAGGTTTAACAATAGCCAAGTCCCGCAGCAGATATGGATATATTTTATGCGCCTTCCCCTTTTTGCTAGTATTTGGTTTAGGGGCGACAGACATGATGCCCATGAGCCTCATTAAGCGTTGTACACGTTTACGATTAACAGGATACCCTTGCCGACGTAAGTAGTTACGAAGCTGTCTGCTGCCGTAAAATGGATGCAGGGTATACTCCTCATCAATTAATCGCATCAGCTCCAAATTTTCGGGTGTCTCGGTGACGGGGCCGTCATTAATTTTCCGGTAATAACTTGCACGTGATAACTGTATCAATTCGCATTGACGAGCAATGCTGATAACAGCATGTGTTGGATCGATCATCGCTTTTTTCTCCTTCACACTTAACTTAAATGGCCAGTCTTTTTTTTCAGCCAATCAAGCTCAACAGCTAATTGACCTATTTGCGTGTAAAGTCGATCACGCTCTTTCTCTAGCGACTCGGTATCCTTTTCTTTTTTACCACTAAATAAATGCTTGCTCCCCTCCAACAGTTGGCGTTTCCATTGATTAATTTGTGTTGGATGTACTTCAAATTCCGATGCTAATTCATTAGTCTTTTTATGACCTTTCAATGCTTCTATTGCAACTTTTGCTTTAAATTCTGAACTGAACTTTTTGTGAGCCATTTTTTAACCCCAACTACAATGGTTTCTATTCTACACCACTGTCTCATTTTTGGGGTCCACTTCTTATATCCAGAAGAATAATTTTAGGAATAGGTTCCAGTTTTTTTTCCCCATGACGACCATACAATTTATCCAACGCCTGAACTCCATTATTTGCAACATGTAATGGATTAGCTATTTTAACTTTATTGAAGGTTCTTTTTATATCCTGAATATCAACCTCATCATCCTCAACCAGCAAAATCTGCACTGAAACATCAAATAAATCCATGATTAAATCCTTTTAATTTATTTTTTTATGCTTAATAAAACAAACCTCTAAGTCAATATTTAACATCTTATCCAGCAATCATTTGCCTATGTGTTATACTTATAAAATGAATAAGAAATAATTTTAAGTATGGTATAAAATTGTTAAATTATGCAATAATAAGCTTACTAAAAGGAATGAAACCGCTTATTTTAAACTGAAGCGTGTACGCAAGGGGTTGTATAATGGAAGAAGTCGAACGGAACATTGATATTCTGTATGTAGAAGATGATGAAGTAGACATTCAGAGCATGTTGCGTGAATTTAAAAAAGTTAATTCCCTTCTTAAAATCGCTACCGCGAAAGATGGTATTGAAGCCTTAAATTGTCTATATGGTCGTGATGGTGCTGAAAAAATAAACCCTAAAGTTATTCTTCTGGATATAAACATGCCTAAAATGAATGGCATAGAATTCTTAAATTCCTTACGCTCTGATCCTGGTTTCGGCTCCATTGTTGTTTATGTTTTAACCTGTTCATACTCCAGTAAAGAAAAATTAGCCATGCGCGATCTAAATGTAGCGGGGTTTATTGTTAAACCCTTGGAATACCCAGATGCACTCAATATTTTTTGGGCTCTTTTGCATGCACAATGGTAAGGTTATTTTGGTTTTTCAGTCTGACGTTCCTCGCACAATAACTTGCCCATCGCCTCAGCACTTAAGGGCTCACTCAAATAAAAGCCTTGACCATACTGGCAGTTATTTTTGATCAGAAATTTCAATTGATTTTCTGTCTCAATCCCTTCAGCTATCAAATTCAACTTTAGTGTTTTACATAGAAAAATAATTGATTGGACAATACGCGCATCATTTTGATCCTGAACCATATCCATTACAAATGATTTATCAATTTTTAATGTAGTAATATTAAATCTCTTCAAATGATTTAAAGACGAATACCCTGTGCCAAAATCATCAAGAGAAATATCAACTTTCATCGCTGATATCCCCTGGATCACTTCCTCAATTCTTTTCGATGCGCTCATTACAGTCGACTCAGTTAATTCAATCTCTAATAATTTTTTAGGGAACTTCGTTTCTACCAGAATTTTTTTAAGTGTTTTCAACAAATTTGTTTGTAACAATTGCTGTGAAGACATGTTAATGGTTAATTTAAAATCTTGATTAACTTCTTTATACCATGCAGTACCTTGATGAAGCACTTTACGTAGCGCCCAATTACCAATGCTGGTAATTAATCCATTTTTTTCTGCCATAGGAATAAAAACGTCAGGCAAGATTGCACCAAGTATTGGATGGTTCCAACGCATTAATGCTTCCATACCAACTAATTTTTTATCTTGTAAATTAAATATGGGTTGATAACACATATGCAGCTCATTGTTTTCTAAAGCAAATCGTAATGCGCTCTCTATTGAAAAACGTTGTTTATGCTGTGTTTTAAATTCTGCTGTGTAATGCTGGAAGGTATTACGACCCAATGCCTTGGCATAATACATTGCAATATCAGCGTTTTGCGTCAATTTTTTAGGTGTTTTTCCATCAGCAGGGTAACAGGCAATACCAATGCTGCTGGTGATATGGATAGTGTGCTCATATAAATGGTAGGCCGGTTTAATCGCATCGATTATTTTTTGCGCCACGGATTCAGCATCCCTTGGGACTTTTATTTTTTTAAGGATAATTGCAAATTCATCCCCTCCTAAACGAGCCAGAAAATCATTTTCTCGCAGGCATGCCTTAAGACGTTTTGCAACTTCTTCTAAAAGCAGGTCACCTATGTGATGCCCTAAATAATCATTTACTTCTTTAAAATGATCCAAATCAAGAAATAGTAGTGCGATTTTCTCACTGCAACGACAAGCTAAAAGGATTTCTTCTTTGATAAATTTATCAAATTGCGAGCGGTTCGCCACGCCCGTTAATGCATCCGTTGATGAGACGATATCAAGCGCATGAGTAGTTTCGTATAATTTTTTTTGTATATCAGCAAGACGTTGCATCACTTTTATTTTTACAGCTAACGCTGCATCACTAACGGGTTTTAATAAGTAATCATCACAACCTGCATCAACTCCTTGTGAAATATGCTCATCATCCACAGACTCGCTCAGAAAAATAATCGGAATCCAATGTTCACTATCAATTTCTCGCAATTTTTTAGCGCACTCAAACCCATGCATATCTTGCATTACAACATTCATGAGCACTAAATCAATACCCATTTCCCTGAAGAGTCCAATTGCATGCTCGCCACTAGTGGTGCCCACAACTTCATGGCCTAATTTTTTTAGTACTTTAGCAACTATTGCCAGATCGCTTCGAGAATCATCGGCAATCAGTATTTTCATATATTATTGTCCCAGATTATTAACACCCTATGCTTAAGTATAGGACATGTTGTTGACTCGCAAATTTTTTTAAGCATTCCAATACAAACTAAAAATAAAAGTGACTGCTTGTCCTACCTGGCAGTTATACTGAACTTGAAATATCGCATCTGAGGTTATAAAAAATGTAATTGTATTCTTGATGTAGCATAACGCAATCAAGAGTATATTTTTTCACATATGAATGATTTGAATATGAGGTTCAATGCAAAAAAAAACAGGATGATTTAAATTGCTGATAATAAGTTATGTGCCAGTTTTAACCATTGAAAATAGGTTATTCACAATGGTACCGAGGGTCGGAGTCGAACCGACACGGTGTCACCACCACCGGATTTTGAATCCGGCGCGTCTACCAATTCCGCCACCCCGGCACAGGCAGCCATTATAACAAAGAACATCAATGAAACAATGGGGCAATACAATTATCTTCTAAATAATTTCAACATTATTCCCCCTTCCTACGCAGTGGCAGGTAGTGCCAAATATTCACAGCAGTGCAGCGCCTGAGTTGACAGCTTTAGCCACAGGCGTATTATGCATTTGTTAATCCATATATTATCAGGATAATTATGAATAAATTGAAATACGGGTGCATTGCTCTATTAGCTTGCATGGCAAGCATGCAAGCACAAGCTGCAACTTGCCCTGATCCCAACACAAGCGCTTTGCAATGGGGTAATATACCTGCTCCCTGGGTGATTAACCCCTTTTCAGACAACGTACCACAAGCTGAAAGTAATACCAAATTCAAGCGCGCTAATATTCTAATAGCAGGTATTGGACGTGGCGTCGTTTGTACTTATCAAAATTCGATTGGTTACTATTCAATCTGGTGGCAGGTTAATGTAAAAATCCCTGCCCGCACTGAAAACAGCTGGTACAATAGTTCTGCCGGATTTCAGTGCTCTGAGGCTTTAGAAGCATGTGTATTTTATCCAGGATAAACTATACTGCACACAGTATTTTATAATAAAAAGTATCGCTCGTAACGCAGCGTATTCAAGACTACAATTTTTTTGTTCTATACAAAAGACTCAGTACATGACGACAACAAATAATATACTCAAAATTTGTCATCCCCGCGAAGGCGGGGAACCAAGCTGGCAGTAGCATTGTACTATTTCAAAAATGGATTCCCGCCTTCGCGGGAAAGACAATATCATTTTTGCCATGTACAAAGTACAAAAGATTAAAAATACTGATTTATAAGCGATCTTCTGTGATATCGATCATCATCTGCAAGGCTTTTTTTGCATTGTCGATTACCCAATTCTGATCTGTTTTTTGCAGGCGATTACGCATGCCAGTAAATTCATTAACCACATCGCCTGCTTTAACTTCATTATAAGCCATGGTTTTCCCTTGACGCAGCAAATCTATTAAGCCAACAAGATGGGGAGGATCATTGCGTGACATGGTGGCACAACCACATCCAATGCCCTTCTCGTTGGACAATTTAGGAGCCTCAGCCAAATTAACAACCGTGATACCTAAATGCTGGCAATGCTGCTTGAGGTTTTCTACCATGTGATTTTCTGTACCAATGGCGTAATGCTTCGTGCCACTTCGATCATTGACCACCTGATCCCATATAAATGCCGTGGATCCTGCATGATTTGCCACACGAATAACGTCATTGCGGCACTCAGGATGAACGATCGTAGTGTAGCCAAGCTGTTGCCAATATTCACACATTTCGGGCTGGTAATGAGTGTGTACCGCACATTGGCTGGCAAATAAAATCAACTCAGCCCGGTCAAAGGTTGCAAGCGTGGTGCTATCTTGTGCGGCAAGAGAATACTGCGCGCCAGCAGTACCTCCTGGCCAATAGGCCAGGTTCTTGATTCCGAGCCAATAAGCTACATTTTCACCCATGTGCTGATCGGGAATAAACAGAATTTTTTTATTTTGCTTTTGTGCCCACTGAAAAATTTTTTTAACATTGGAGCTCGTGCATACCGCCCCACCCTGTGCTCCGGTCATGGCTTTTACTCGCCCGGAGGTATTCATGTAACACACGGGTAATATATTCTCAGCACCGTAACGTTCATTTAAATCAAGAAAAGCCGGCTCAACCATAAAATCCTTAGCCAACATTTCCATGGTGCATCCAGATTTTGGGTTCGTAATATAGACTTGTTGATTAGCGTTCGCGAGAATGCTGATTGATTCAGCCATAAAATGCACAGCCGATTCAATAATAACCGATTTTTCGGGATGATCTGCAGCCATCAATGCCAGTTGATACGAATCACCAACCTGGCCACCAAATTGCTCAACCAGACGGACAATATCGCCACCCATGTAATAATGGGCAAGCAACAACAGTTTATCCCCAAAATGATCCTGTGCCTTTTGCATGTAAGGCTTCATCCAAGCCAATACTGTTGTTAATTTACGATCTGGTAATGCCTGATACGCTTGAGCGTAAGGGATAAATTCTTCTTGATACCAATCAAGCGGGTAATCACTTTGACAAATACTCATGTCATTGGTAATTCGCATCAGCGTCTTTTCTGGTTGATAGGCGGCATCTTTTTTGAACATAATTACTATCTCAAATAAATGGGTTTTGAGGCGAGTTCAGGCGTGCAATACTTTCTTGTGCCTGTGCATTCTTTTGCGGAAAATCCTCGCGAAAATGACCGCCCCTTGATTCCCTTCGGGACAGCGCTGCTCTAACTATCAGTTCAGCATTAAGCACAATATTACGCAATTCAATGAAATCGCGGGTAATGCTGTGCTTCCAGTAGTATTCCTCGATTATTTTATTTCTATTTATTATTAATTGTAGCAGATCTTGCAAACCTGCTTCAGTCCGCACAATACCTGCATAAGAGGTCATTTCGCCACGCAGGCTTCGCCAATGGGCATTGATTTGACTGGCGCGACGGTTGTTAACTTCACCTGGCGAATTCCAGCCAGGAATATTATCGCTGGCTTTCCATGGTGCAGTAATATCTTTTATGCTGGCCTGCGCCGCATTATCTGCCATCACAACGGCTTCAAGTAGTGAATTGCTGGCTAACCGGTTTGCACCATGCAACCCGGTAAACGCCACCTCACCTATTGCATATAAACGTTTCAGATCCGTGTGACCATTAACATCAGTAAGCACCCCACCACATTGATAATGCGCCGCAGGAACCACAGGAATCATGTCCTGACTCATTTCGATGCCTATCGACAACAAGGTGTGATAAATCTGCGGAAACCGTTTTTTTAAAAAAGATTTAGATTGGTGCGTAATATCCAGGTAGACAAAACTATTTTGGCTTTGTTCAATTTCACTAAATATAGCCCGTGATACCACGTCACGCGTTGCCAGCTCCAATTGTTCTGGCGCATAACGACGCATAAAACGTTCGCCTGAATCAGCATTTTTTAAAAGAGCACCCTCACCACGCACGGCTTCCGAGACTAAAAAATTATTAAGGGAATGGTGATGAAGCAGCGTTGGATGAAACTGATAGAACTCCATGTTGCCTACACGTGCACCGGCGCGATAAGCCATGGCTACACCGTCACCAGTGGCTACCATGGGGTTGGTTGTGTAACGATATGTCTTGCCCGATCCGCCAGTTGCCAAAATAACACAACGCGCTAAAAACGTATGAATGCGATTTCGCTCACAATCTAAAATATATGCCCCCAAAACCTCACCCTGATTATCGGTTCGATGAGGGTGATAATGGGTTATCAAATTGATTGCCACATGCTGCTCAAACAATTTGATTTGTTTTTGTCGGCGCACTGCTTGATTAAGTGCTTCCGTTATATTTAAACCGGTTTGATCGCCACAATTGAAAATACGTCGATGAGAATGCCCCCCCTCTTTGGCCAAAGCATAATTCCCGTCAGCCGATTTATCAAAATGAACAACATAATGCTGCAATTGCTTGATGGCGGCAGGGCCTTGAGAAATAATGGATTCTACGGCGGGCTTATAACATAAGCCATCACCGGAATGGAGCGTATCATTGATGTGTGAGGTGATTGAATCATCCGGTGTAAACACTGCCGCAATGCCGCCTTGAGCATAGCGAGTGTTACATTCTGCAGCTTCTGCCTTGCTGATAAGCGCTATCGTCAACTCGGGTTGCAACGCCAATAGTTGCATGCAGTAGTGAAGACCTGCAAGCCCTGTTCCGATAACAAGCACATCAAATTCATACGCGTCACCTTGTTGTGACAAGCCTGTCTTCATGAAAATGCTTTCACCAGTTGCGTTGCTAGACCGATGTATTTTTCAGGTGTGAGCGCCATTAATTGCTTTTTAGCCTCATCAGGTATATCCAAGGATTTAATAAATTGTTTAAGGCTCTCACTGTCTATCCCCACGCCTCGTGTTAAATCCCTTAATTGCTCATAAGCATTGGGTATCTGGTAGCGGCGCATCACAGTCTGAATGGCTTCAGCGAGCACTTCCCAATTTGCATTCAAATCATGTTTCAGTGGCTGCTTGCTGATTTGCAATTTTTCATTGCCTTTGGCAAGCGCTTGATAGGCAATCAGGGTATAGGCAAACGCCACGCCCAAATTCCGTAATACGGTGGAATCGGATAAGTCACGCTGCAAACGAGATTGCGTTAATTTGTTGGCAAAATGTTCGAATAACGCATTGGCCAAACCAAGGTTTCCCTCTGCATTTTCAAAATCAATCGGATTAACCTTGTGAGGCATGGTCGAAGAACCCACTTCGTCCGTGACGGTTTTTTGTTTAAAATAACCAAGTGAGATGTAACTCCACAGATCGCGTGTGTAATCGAGCAAAATATTATTGATGCGAATCATCAAATGAGACACTTCTGCAATCCCATCATGCGGCTCAATCTGAGTGGTATAGGCATTAAATGACAGCCCTAATGAAGTGACAAAATTGGCACAATGTTTGCGCCAATCAACCTCGGGATAGGCAATAACATGGGCATTGTAATTTCCTACGGCACCATTGCATTTGGCCGATATTAACACTTCAACTAATTGTTGTTGTGGACGTTTAAGTCGTGAAACAAAGTTGATTAATTCTTTTCCGATAGTAGTAGGCGTTGCAGGTTGGCCGTGTGTTCTGCCAAGCATCGCTACGCGTCCATGCTGTTTGCCGAGTAAGGTGATGCTGCCAGTTATTTCTGCAAGCGTTGGTAAAATAATATGGGCTATGGCCTCTTTCATCATCAGTGCATAGGCCAGGTTGTTTATATCTTCTGAGGTACAAGCAAAATGAATAAAACCGGTTATCCCTTTCAAGGATTCACAGTCATTTAATTTCTCTTTTAAATAATATTCGACTGCTTTTACATCATGATTGGTTTGTCTTTCGTATTCTTTGACCTTTGCCGCTTCATGCTCATCAAACTGGGCAAGTATTTCAGCAAGAAATGCCTGTGACTTTTTATCCATTGGAGGAACTTCACTGATCATTTGATTTGCAGCTAACGACTCCAACCAATGAATCTCAACTTTTAAGCGATAATAAGTAAGCGCAAATTCACTAAAATAGCGGCTCAAAACCCGCGTTTTTTTCAAATATCGTCCGTCAATGGGAGAGATGGCATTTAAAGCAGATAATGTCATGAGCGAATCGCCATAATAATAAAGCGTATATGATATTCGATGCGCTGCCAGAAGTGAATAAAATAGACCAACATAAAATTTATCCAATTCACATCGTGTAGTAAATTAAGTAGAATGAATGATATTTGACGGAGCAGAGATAATGATGGCAGTCGGCGCACATACTATTGATCTTCAACACGTGGGCATGCAAGATCTGGAGCAAGTTGGTGGTAAAAACGCATCCTTAGGCGAAATGATACGCCATTTATCTTCTACAGGCGTGTTAGTGCCGGGAGGCTTTGCAACGACAGCCGATTCATTCCGTGAGTTTTTATCCCACGAGGGGCTGGAAAAAAAAATCTATGCCCTGTTAGCCGAACTTAATACAGAAGATGTCCGTCAATTAGCCGTTACTGGAAAAAAAATTCGTGACATGGTGCTTAATGCGCCATTTACCGGTGCATTCGAGGATGCTGTTCGCACCGCCTACCTCAACCTTGCCAAATCCATAGGCCATGATGATTTCAGCGTGGCAGTTCGCTCATCAGCTACCGCAGAAGATCTGCCCGATGCGTCATTTGCCGGCCAACAAGAAACCCTGTTAAACGTGAAAGGTATCAATGCCGTATTACAAGGCATTAAAGAAGTATTCGCCTCTTTATTTAATGATCGCGCCATAGCCTATCGTGTACATCATGGCTTTGCCCATCAAGATGTTGCTCTGTCTGCAGGTATTCAACAAATGGTTCGCAGTGATCTGGCCGTGAGTGGTGTTTTATTTACCATGGACACCGAATCGGGGTTTGATCAAGTCGTACTGATTACCTCATCTTACGGATTAGGCGAGATGATTGTGCAGGGCGCTGTTAATCCCGATGAGTATTATGTACACAAGCCTGCTCTTCGCGCAGGAAAATCGGCTGTTATCCGCCGAAATCTGGGCACAAAAGCGCTTAAAATGGTTTACTGTGAAGACCCGAAGCAAGATCAACGGGTAAACACCGTTGATGTGGATGTTTATGCACAACGCCAATTTTCATTGTCTGTTTCTGAGGTAGAGCACTTGGCACGCCAGGCACTAATCATTGAGCAGCATTACGGCAGACCCATGGACATAGAATGGGCTAAAGATGGGAA
>Ga0209024_1002452_pt1 | contig 10694 bp, 9 predicted proteins | sample AutmiccommunBRH5_FD_187380 | JGI IMG/M metagenome (GOLD analysis project Ga0209024, IMG submission 187380) | Deep subsurface microbial communities from Mt. Terri, Switzerland - Autotrophic microbial communities BRH/5 (SPAdes) (version 2) | ecosystem: Environmental > Aquatic > Deep subsurface >...
ACATCCGATTTGCGGGTGTGGTTCATGATTGACGAACTGGGCGCATTGCACCGGCTGCCAGCACTGGAAAAAGGTTTGCAAACGGCCCGAAATTTTGGCGGCGCTATCGTCACTGGCATCCACGCATTTGCCAAACTTAAAGAAGTCTACGGTGAAAATATGGCGATGACATTGTCTTCGCTTGCGCGCACCAAATTAATCCTGGCGACGGCTGACCGGGAAACGGCAACATGGTGTTCGGACTTTATCGGTCACCGGCAAATACGCGACATGGAAGAAGGCTATAGTTACGGCTATAACAATGCCCGTGATGCGGTCAGCCTGACCCCAAGAAGGCAGATCGAGCCATTGCTGCTACCCGATCAGTTTATGAACTTGCCGCGCCTCAATGGTTACATAAAATTTCCCGATGGCTTCCCCGCTGCACCGGTTAAACTGATCCCGCAATCCTGGCCCAGTCTAGCCGAAGGATATATTGCGCGGGCATTTGATGAACCCGATGAAACCGGACAATCCTATGTACCTCGTCAAGAACCTCTGCCGTCTTCGAAGCCTGATGGGACAGATAAAAATAGCCACCGCGGGGAGGTAGAACCAGCAGCGGACTCCGATGACAACGAAGAAGGCGTCAAACAATCTGCGGCCGATCAGAAGGAGTTTGCCTTTCGGGAACCCGAAGAAATCACCGACGTCCAGTTGCCCGATGAGCCTCGAGATAAAATACTCAAGGATGGCACGGTGGATCCCGCTACCGATGGTCCAGGTAATTCGCTCGGCAAGGATGAGCAGGCGCCATCACCGTCTCCCGAAGATGACAAACAGCAGCGCTCTGATCTGCCTGATCCATCCGATCCTGCAAACAAGGCCCGGTCGCTGAGCAGTCTGCCGCGTGATGCTGGCCGGGATCTTCGCGAGGGCGCTGTGCGTGATGAGCCGGACCGCGATATCGGCGAATATGACATGTGAAACCTGCGCGGTGGAGGGCGCGTCCAAATGATGGGAATTGATTATGCTCTCCGCTTCCAATGTCCGCTCTGCGGGCGGCGCTGCCACTTATTTTGCGGCGGATAACTATTATACCAAAGCCGATGCGGATCGGTCCGGCCAATGGATTGGAGAAGGAGCCGAGCGGTTAGGTCTAAAAGGTCAAGTAGATGCGCCGGCCTTTGAAGCTCTGCTGCGCGGTGAATTGCCAAATGGCGAGCGTGTTGGCAGCGATAAACAATATCACCGCGCCGGAACCGATCTTACTTTCTCGCTGCCCAAAAGCTGGTCGTTAATCGCTCTGGTGGGCGGCGATAAACGGATCATCGATGCCTACCGGACTGCGGTGACCGAGACGCTGCAATGGGCCGAGGAAAATGTCGCAGAAACACGAGTTTTCTCTCGCGGGAAGATCAAGACCGTTGGTACCGGCAATCTCACGATTGGACTGTTTCAGCATGATACCAATCGCAATTCTGAACCCAATGTTCATTTTCACGCGGTTGTCGCCAATATCACCCAAGGCCCGGACGCCAAATGGCGGGCGCTGCATAATGACAAACTTTGGTCGAACAACACGTTTCTGAACAGCATGACGATGGCGCGCTTTCGCCTTGAAATCGAAAAGCTTGGCTATCAGCCTGCCCATCAAGGCAAGCACGGTAATTTTGAAGCCGCAGGTATATCGCGCGAAGCGGTCATGGCCTTTTCTACGCGCCGACAGGAGGTGCTTGATGCGCGCCGGGGACCAGGACTGGAAGCTGGCAAGATTGCCGCTCTGGCCACCCGTGCGCCCAAAGAAGCCATAAAGGACAGGGATGCCTTGTCTACAACATGGCAGGAAGCAGCAAAGGCGATGGATCTCGATCTTGGCGGATTGATCGACAAAGCCAATATTCGCGCAGCAGGTTTGGAAATTGACAAACATCCCAATCTGTCGCTGGCCCAAAAAGGGATGATTTTCCTGCGCGCGTTTGCAGAAAAAATTCAGGGATTTGGTCCAAAGCCTTCCGCCGATCCTTTGGTGCCAGTGCATATCCTGAACAAACCCCGCGAAGAGATAGCTGCAGCGCAGGCGGCCGCTTCAGCCATTCGCCATCTGAGCCAGCGCGAAGCAGCATTTGGGGTATATGATGTTTATAAGACTGCTTTGGATTTTGGCCTCCCGACATCCATTGCTCATGTTGAACGCCGCGTCAGGGCACTTGTCAGGGAAGGTGAGCTTGTTCGGGGCAAAGGACGCGACCGGGATTTTGTCACCACGCGCGATGCCTTGCAGATCGAGCAGCGCATAATTGGACAGGTGGAAGCGGGCAGGGGCAAGGCGGAGCCGCTTTTGTCATCAGAATTGGCTGGCGAGCAGTTGCAGGCGGTCGCGGGTCCCAATTTTGGGATGACACTTAACAAAGGCCAGGAATCCGCCGGCCAGATGATATTATCATCGTCCAATCGCATTATCGCGGTGCAGGGCATTGCAGGGGCAGGCAAAAGCAGCCTTCTCAAACCTGTCTCGCAGCTTCTTGGCGAGAATGGCAAAACGGTTCTGGGTCTCGCCGTCCAGAATACGCTCGTCCAGATGCTCGAACGCGATACCGGGATTGCGTCGATGACCTTGGCGCGCTTCATTGGAAGCCACAAAAACCTCCTCAAGGAGGGAGCCGATAAAAAGGCTCTTACGGAAGCCAAAGCCGCCATGAAAAACCATGTGCTGGTTCTCGACGAGGCCTCGATGGTCTCCAATGTTGAAAAAGAAAAACTGGTCCGGCTCGCAAACCTGCTCGAGGTCGACCGTCTGGTTATGATCGGGGACAAGAAGCAGCTGGGTGCTGTCGATGCCGGCAAGCCCTTCGCGCTTGTGCAAGCCTCGGGCATTGATACCGCAAAAATGATCACCAATTTGCGCGCGCGTGATAAAATATTACGCCGCGCGCAATATTCAGCCCAGGCCGGAAATATCGGCGAGGCTATGTCCTATTTGAAAGACCATATTACCGAAACCAAAGAGGGTAGCGCCCTAATCGCCGCCGAACGCTGGTTAGCGCTTTCTCCACAAGACCGGCAATCCACCGCCATCTATGCATCAGGACGAGCGCTGCGCACAGCCGTCAATGAAGCGGTCCAGGCCGGGCTTAAACAAAACGGTGAACTGGGAAAACGAGGGCAAAAACTGGACACCTTCTCCCGCGTCAACAGCACCCGCGAGGAACTGCGCTATATTCACAGCTACAAACCCGGCATGATGATTGAACTTAAAGCTCCGGACAGAAGTCAGCGCCTTGGCAAGGGGCAATATGATGTGGTCTCGGTCGATGAGCGCGCAAAGCAGCTTGTCCTGAAAGATCGTGGGGGCAGGGAGCGGAGCTTTCAGGTGAGCAAGCTTCGCGCAAATGCATCTGAAGACCAGATCGCTCTCTATGAAAAGAAGCAGCTCGATATTTATGCGGGTGATAAAATTCGCTGGACCGACAGCGATCACAAACGCGGGTTGTTCAACGCGGATCAGGCAAATATTACAGCAATTGATGCTGGGCATGTTCACTTGCGAACATCTTCCGGCATCGAGCATCGTCTGCCCCATAGCGATCCCATGCTAAAACGTATTGATCTGGCTTACGCGCTCAATGCGCATATGGCGCAGGGGCTTACTTCTGATCGCGGGATTGCGGTCATGGATAGCCGCGAGCGCAATCTTTCCAACAAGCAGACATTTCTGGTTACGATTACGAGATTGCGGGATGGTTTGACGCTCATCGTTGATAACCGCGAGAAACTGGAAGCAGCAGTCGAGAAAAATGACGGCGCAAAAAGATCGGCGCTTGAAGTGACACAGCGTCTCGGCAAAGCCGCAGTGACTGGGCTTGCGAAAGGAAATGAAATTGCGCCCAAAGAACCGCAAAAGGACCAGCGAGAACTTGAAAAAGAACACAGCAAGCCGTTGGATATGGGGATTTAGATGATCTCAGGGCAAACCTCTGATCAAAGCGCGCGACCAAACCAAAGCACGCGGCCTGCGATATGGACCGTGCTGCGATCAATATCCTCCCAGGTCGGATAGGTCGGGTTGTCGCTGGCAATGGTAATGAACGGGCTATCGGGCCTTAGTGCAATGCGTTTGACCACCAGCGTGTCATCGATCCGCATAACATAGATTCCATCGCGCAGCCGCGAACCATGGTCAGAGGCATCCACCAGAACGTCATCGCCGTCCGACAGGGTTGGTTCCATGGAATCGCCCATAACGCGGACCACAGAGAGGCTGACGCCCCTAGCCGGAGTCAGTTTGCGCAGCCAGCGTTCATCGAACGAAAAACGCGTTTTCCTATCCTCGCTTGTCGCCAGAGCGCCATGTCCTGCAGAAACATTGACATCGAGTACGGGGACTTCGACCATGCCGTCACTGCCAGTTGGCGGCGGCCCGCCCAATAGTTGTTCGTCAACGCCGTAAAAACTCGCCAGCCTAAGTCTGTCCTCCTGATCCAGCTTGCGCGGCGTGCCGCGCTTTATGAACTGCTGGATATAGGCTGCATTACGGCCAAGCATTTTTGAGAGGCCGGAATAATCATCCCGGTTTTCGCGGATCAGCCGTTCCAGAGTTTCTCTTACATCATCCATCTTTTGTGCCTTTCGACCCCTCAATAGGATTTATCCTAGACAATATGTAATCTTCCTACTAGGAACATAACAGGAACACAAGTAGTTTATGATTCGAGGAGGCCTCATGTGAAACTGTTGGATCGTATAGAATTACACCTGAAGCAGACACATATGTCGCCGACGCGGTTTGGCAGACGCGCGGTGGGTGATCCGAGGTTTGTTTTGGATTTGCGGGAAGGACGCAGGCCGCGCGCACGGACATTGAAGAAAGTGGAGGAATATTTGCGGAAACAAGAAGCTTTTAGCTCGGAATCACAACCACTTGGGCTCAACAATAGTTGATGCGGTTTATTCGATTCAGATCGAACGTGAGGCCTATAGGCAATTAGTGTACGGACACCTTAAGAATTTACTCAGACTATCGTGCCAAATATAGTTTCGCATTGATCTTCCAATACGGAGCCATTTGATTTAGCATGAAATTGGAAATGCGAAAACTGTACTACTGCTGAATACGCGGCTCTGGTCTGAGAGCCTGATTCAAAAGTTTCTCAATGAGTTGAGAGTCTTGCGATTCTGCGGGTAAGCATTCGGATGCTGGCGATGGTGGCCCATGCGGTAGAGCTTTCGACGGATCTCTCCCAGTCTTTGGCGAGGCGGCGGCATCGCCCGAGCCATGCGAATGTGCGTTCGACCACCCAGCGCCGTGGCAAAAGCTCGAAGCCCCTTGCGGTATCGGAGCGTTTTATGATCTCCAGGGTCCAACTTCCATGGTTGTGGATCGCGGCCTTGAGTTTGTTCCCGGCATATCCGCCATCGGCGAAGACATGGCGCAGCCAGGGGAACCGAAATCGGATGGCCTTGAGGACATCGACTGCGCCGTCGCGGTCCTGAATGTCCGCGGTATGAACCAGGATGAACACCAGAAAGCCGCAGGTGTCAGTGATGATATGCCGCTTGCGGCCCTTCACTTTCTTGCCCGCATCATAGCCCGTAACCCCGCCGCTCTCTGTGGTTTTGACCGATTGGCTGTCGATAACACCGGCACTGGGCGAAGCCTCCCGGCCAGCCTGCTGGCGTGCCGCCATCACCAGCAGATAATTGATAGTCGTCAGCAGGCCGCTGTCACGCCAGGCGTAGAAATAGCCGCGCACCGTCGAAACCGGCCCGAAGCATTTGGGCAGCATTCGCCAGGCGCAACCGCTCGACGCAATATATAAAATCGCATCCATCACCGTACGCAGGCAGGCCGTGCGCGGTCGACCGCCACTGCGCGCTGCTGGAAACATCGGCTCGATCAGCGCCCACTCCCCATCCCTCAAATCGCTTGGATAGCGGGCCTCTTCGCGTTTATGTTGCCAACGGGCGATATCAGTCCAGGCCATGTGCTTCTCCTATCGTCTCGACAACGACAGTGAATCACAAACTACTGATATCGCTCAACTACTTTTCGTTCAGGCTCTTAAGGGTTAGTATTGTTTTCTTGCATTTCTAACATCAAAGGTTTTGGGGCATATTGTAAACTTAGACATTGGCGAGAATTGGGGGTCGGCATGAAACGACTAGTCTTTTGTTTTGACGGGACTTGGAATAAGCTTGCCGCCGACTCACCGACTAATGTTGTGCTGTTGGCAGAGATGACCAAGCCGATCGCATCCGATGGTACGCCTCAGTTAATCTACTATGACGAAGGTATCGGTACCGCTAAGGATGAACGGTTTCGCGGTGGCGCATTTGGCAAGGGGATGATGGATAACATCCGGGATGCCTATCGCTTTTTGCTGTTCAATTACGAACCCGGCGATCATATTTTTGCTTTCGGTTTCTCCCGGGGGGCCTTCACGGCCCGCTCGTTTGTCGGTTTTATCCGACATGCCGGAATATTGAATGTCGATAGCGCCAAAGAAATCGAAGAAGCGATCGGACTTTATAAGGCAGTTTTCAAGGGTGACGGCGATGACTCGCTTGATGCGCTCAAATTCCGTTCCCAATATTCTTCACAAATCTGTGTGAGCGAGTGGGATAAGGACTGGCGGCAGGAGAATTGCAGCGATATGGACTGGCGCGATGTGCCTATCCTGCAAATCAAATATATTGGTGTTTGGGACACGGTGGCGGCGCTGGGCTGTCCCAAATTTATTCCTGGAGCCACTTGGATAAACCGAAAATTCAAGTTTCACGATGCCAAATTAACCAGCAAGGTGCAGGCGGCGCGCCATGCTGTGGCAATCGATGAGCGCCGTGTCCTGTTTGAGCCTGTCCTGTGGAACAACGTGGCGGATCTGAACACCGACCAAGACTGGTCGATGTATGATCCCCACGCCCCATATCAGCAAAAATGGTTTCCTGGCGTTCATGGTTCGGTCGGCGGCGGCGGTCCGGAGCGGGGGCTTTCAGATGCAACGCTAGCCTGGGTTTTGAAGGGTGCAAGAGCGCAAGGACTAGAAGTTCGCAACGGCCCGGAATCACGAGCCTATGAAATTTCCCCCAACCATTTGGCTCCCTTGCAGAACGATCCCGAGGTTGCGCGCAGCGCCAACTCGCTCATCGGCAAGTTGAAGAGCGCCATGCTTTCTTCGGACCGTGTCGGACCAAATGATATTGTCCAGGTCAGCGCAAGCGCTCGCCGCCGCTGGAACGCTGAACCTAGTGCAGGACGAGGTGCTGCTGCGTATCGGCCAAAGACTCTGGGCGCCGTTGCTTCTAGGATGACGGTATTGGGCGTGGATGCTGAGGGATCAGATGACGAAATTGCACTGGTCCATCCAGTAGTGCGTGGCGACACGCTGGGAAAACTGGCGGCAAAATATTTGGGTAACAAGAACAGATATGACGAGATTTTCAATCTCAATCGGGATCAACTCGATGATCCTGATGACATATTCGTTGGGATGGCCTTAAAGATTCCACCGGATCATTTGACGGGCAATGGAGCAGGAGGAGGAGATCATGTTACTGACTAGAACCGCCATATTTGGATTCTTGCTGTGGTTCATATCGAGTGCGGCCAATGCTCAGGAACTGGAGATTACGAACATCAGGGTGGGGCAGGGCGATGCGACCCTGATTCAAGGGCCACCGGCTGCTGATGGCAGCCGAGTCAATATACTCTTCGACGGAGGAGATGTCGCGGCTTATAATGGCGGCAAAGTTATTGGTGCGGTGCTATCCAAACATGGGGTCAAATCCCTCGATTATCTGATCGTCTCGCATTACGACGTCGATCACATTGGCGGAATTGTGTCTGGCCCTCACCATGGCGACAGCTTTCTTCTGGGCTGGAATAAGACGCCGGGCGCCATAGGCGATGACGACAATGATGGAAACGACGGTTGGGTCGGAGGAGCGGCCTCATTTGCACCGGACAAGGATGAGATCGGCCGCGGAGATGACATTCCCGTGCGCTTCTTCGTGGACCGCGGCGATACGCCTGCTGCGACCAGCCAAGCCTACAGAAAGTACAAGCTATTGGCCGAATCTATGGGCGAGCGTGTGTCGTTGAGCAACCAGGCTAGCGTCGATGGTTTTGAGATTGATCTAGGTTCCGGCTCAAAAATGACCGCGCTAGCCGGCAACGGATATGTCAGGAACCGTGGTAGCCGGGTTGCAAGGGTGAACACGGAGAATGAGCGCAGCCTCTCCTTTCTCGTCAGCTACAAGGATTTCCATTTTTTGATTTCAGGCGACATGATTGGCAGGACCTATGGCAGCGAAGATGCGAAAGTGGAAAGCGCGGTCGGAGATGTTATCCAAAATATGGGGATCATTGTCGATGTTCTGCATGTCGACCATCACGGTGGCAATAATGGCTCTGACAGCGTGTTTCTTGAAAAGATCAAACCGATCATTGCAATCATATCTGCGGGCAACGACAATGACTATCACCATCCTCATGATGAAACCTTGCAGCGCCTAGAACAGGCAAAGGTATATAGGATCATTCAAACGGCATGGGGTGCCACCGAGAGCGTCGGAGATGAAGTGCGCCGGGTCCAGGCCATCTATCAAGGCGATGTTGTCGTCACTTCGGACGGCGATAATTACACCGTATCTACGAGCCGGACGTTCAAAGCCGATGATAATCCGCGCAGATGATTGAGTGAAATTATGCCAGTAGGAGCCAATATGTCCTCAATGAGCAAAGGTGCCATTATCTTGGGCGTTGTCGTCATATTGGCATTGGCAGCGCTATTCATCTTTGGTGTCGGCAAGATCGGGCCTAACGGTGGTAGCGTTGATGTCGACATGGACAAGAAAACGATTTCGTGGAAGTCCTTTGAGCGCAAAGAAGATTTGTTCGCCGAATTAAACAAACTGCAAAACGAGAAGCCGGAATTTTGGCTGTCTGGCTGAGAACCAAAGGATATCTCAAAACCGATGATGCGGCCGCTTTGCGCGAATCCGGCTTTTTTAAGACCGACGATCCGCAGCTGATATCAAAATTTCAGGAAAAACTACCCGCTTTGCGGATTTCGCAGAATTCGGATGCCCTTTTCTCGGACATACGGAAAAGTGTGGATATTGCCAAAAATGACCTCGTTATTGCGAGATTAAGGACACTTTCTGAAACCGGTACGTCGCCGTTTCATTTCCTGGGAAACGCCTATCAGGCAGCTTCTCCGAGATCGGGCCAATATCAGCCCGAAAGAGGTTTCGCGTATGTCCGGCAAGGCAGCGAATTAGAGCGGCAACTTAGTGGCAAGATTGGCCGTTTCTACAACGCTAATAGCAATCGGTCATTGGAGCTCAGAGTAAGATCCTCTGCGATTAGTCCCGAGGTTGATATTTGGTTTAATAGGTCACAATTTTGCAGGCTAGGCTTGACCCAAGGGATTGAATCGATTGAGGTTGGTCCTTCCGCTGTCTCCTACGGTAATTACGACCCAGAAATTGCGGATCGGCATTTTACGACATCGCCTTTATCCGCAAGAGAATGCGCAGCCGTCGAAGACGAAACTTCCTTGGCACCTTAAATCTCGGAGATAAGGAATTTGTTCTTTTCCTCAATTATCTACCTATTTTTTGTGCATGTAGCAGGCTGCGGGCCAAAATTCATTGATACATGCAGGCCGATGTATGATGAAAGATTGTATTTTTACATTTGGCGTGTTGGTATTGAATTGGGTGAGATGTTAGCGAAGCAATTCCTGCACGACAGAAGGTTTGCGCGCGATCAATGCTAGGAGCACCTGAGCGGGGCCGCTTGGATCTCTTCGGCCATGTTCCCAATTCAGTAATGTACCTTTTGCAACTCCAATGCTGCGGGCGAAGTCTGTTTGCGACAGGCCGGTTTTTTGCCGAATGTCAACGACATCGACGCTCGGTACTTCAATTTTGTGAACGCGAGCGCCTTTAGTCTGGCCTTCAGCGAAAGCTAAGGCTTCATTTAACCCTTTTCCAATAGTATCGAAAGCGCTCATTTCTTTTCTCCATATGCCGCAATGATTTTTTTGCTCAATGTAACAGCTGTTGCCTGTTCCGGTTTAGTCAAATTACCTTTTTCATTTTTCCCAAAGACCGTGATTAAAAAAATCGGCATATGCCTACCACCGAACACATATATCGTTCGAAAGCCGCCACTCTTTCCGCCTCCCTCTCTTGGGATAAGCACTTTTCTCAATCCTCCGCCAAGCGGAGCGCCAGATTCAGGGTTCGCCGCAATGTAATCAATCGCTCCATGTCGCTCTGAATCGGACATTATCGCCTTCGCACGTTTCTGGAACTCAGGAAGCTCTACAACGGTTTGAAGGCTATTCATTGCAACTCTTCTATACGTCAATGGCGTATATGTCAATGGCGTAGTAAACATACAAAGGCGATGTCGACCAATGTTGCTCTTTGTCGGCTAAACCGAAGACTGATCCAGCTTTGTTTATCGCCATTTTTGACCCTTTAGCGATCCTCGGAGTTATGAATTCCATCAGATTTTAAAGTTCAGTGATTGCCGCAATGAGGCGCGTGCGACATCTTGAGGGCGAATGGACCCTATCTAGCTCACAATTTCCACCAGTGATCGGAACGATAAATTGTAGCTCCATTCTGCGGCGTCCATGAGCGTTTTTCCCACATGTTGTCTTTGTTGCCATCCAGCTTCACAGATTCGTGCATCACATCAT